>ERZ1027054.441-NODE-441-length-19768-cov-6.707046_pt1 | contig 19768 bp, 15 predicted proteins | sample MGYA00519284_ERZ1027054 | MGnify/ENA primary metagenome ERZ1027054 (study PRJEB26926, sample SAMN06164568) | human gut metagenome | biome: ENVO:00009003; feature: ENVO:2100002; material: ENVO:00002003 | host: Homo sapiens | place: USA | collected 2012 ... | reverse complement strand
GCAAGGCGGGGCCGAGGCCGCCTCGATCAATTTGCGAAAGAATCTTGACGGTACCTGCAAATAAATAATGTTACAGGACTTGTGACAGTACTCATATTTGACGTTTTTTGCCCACGCCCCCTTATTGCGTGGGCGAATCAGTTCCAAAACGGGCTTCAAAGCGTCCTTCGCAAACAAAAACCGGGGCCCGCATGATGCGGACCCCGGCTCAATACCGTGACGATATGTCAGTTACGCTCTACACGTAGAACAGAATGTCGTCGTAGGTCGGGACCGGCCAGTAGTCGGCTGCCACGATCTCCTCCATGGCGTCCACGGCGGCGCGCAGCGCATCCATAGCGGGAACGACCTCGTGCGCGTACACGTTGGCCTGCTCCTGACCATCGAGGCCCTCGGCCTTCTGATGCACGGCGTCGAGCGCCTTGATGGAGTCGTTGATGGTGGTGATGCCGTTGCAGAGCTTGTTGAGCGTGTTCTGCTCACACTGCATGGCGGCCTCGGCGCCAGCGGCACGGATAGTCTCAAGGCCCTTAGCGACCTTGGTGGCATAGGCGGTAATGACCGGGCGATAGGTACGACGTGCCTCGCGAACCATCGTGGTGGCCTCGATGTTCATGAGCTTGTTGTACTTCTCGAGCTTGCAGTCGTAGCGGCACTGGGCCTCGGCCTTGGTCAGGACACCCGTCTCCTCAAAGAGTGCGATGGCCTTATCGGAAACAAAGGCGGGCAGGGCGTCGGCCGTGGTCTTGTTGTTGGCAAGGCCGCGCTTCTCGGCCTCGATGGGCCACTCGTCGGAGTAACCGTCGCCGGAGAACAGGATGCGCTGGTGATCGGTCAGTACCTTCTTGCAGTACTCGAGCGCGGCGTCCTGGAACTTATCCTCGGGCGTACCCTCGAGTGCGTCGGCGAAGGACTTGAGCGACTTGGCCACGGCGGCATCGAGCACCAGGTTGGAGTCGGAGACGTTCTGCTCGGAGCCGCAGGCACGGAACTCGAACTTATTGCCGGTGAAGGCAAACGGGGAGGTGCGGTTGCGGTCGGTGTTGTCCTGCATCAGCTTGGGCAGGGTATCGGCGCCCAGGTCGAGCACGCCGCGCGTGGCATGGACGGAAGCCTTGCCATCGATGATCTTCTCGACGACCTCGGTAAGCTGGTCGCCCAGGAAGATGGACATAATCGCCGGAGGAGCCTCATTGGCGCCCAGACGATGGTCGTTGCCGGCCGAGGCAACAGAGGCACGCAGGAGCTCCTGATAGTTATCGACAGCCTCGATCACCGCGGTGAGGAAAACGATGAACTGCAGGTTGTCGAGCGGGGTGTCGCCCGGATCGAGCAGATTCTCGGACTCGGTGCCAAGCGACCAGTTGTTGTGCTTGCCCGAACCGTTAATGCCCTCAAAGGGCTTCTCGTGCAGCAGGCAGACCAAGTCGTGGCGGGAGGCGATGAGCTTCATCTTCTCCATCATGACCAGATTCTGGTCGATGGCCTCGTTGACCTCGCCATAGACAGGGGCGAGCTCATGCTGGCAGGGAGCAACCTCGTTGTGCTTGGTCTTGGCGGGAATGCCAAGCGCCCACAGTTCATCGTCCAGGTCCTTCATATAGGCCGAGACGGTGGGGCGGATAGCGCCAAAGTAGTGCTCCTCGAGCTCCTGGCCCTTGCAGGGAGCAGCACCAAAGAGGGTGCGGCCGGTGATGACCAGGTCCTTGCGCTTGCGGTAAGCGTCCTTCTTGATCAGGAAGTACTCCTGCTCGTCACCCACGGAAGGAACGACCTTCTTGGGGGTCTTGCCGAACAGCGCCAAAACGCGCTTAGACTCACGCGAGAGCGCGGTCATGGAACGCAGCAGCGGGGTCTTCTTGTCCAGGGCCTCGCCCGTGTAGGAGCAGAAAGCCGTGGGGATGCACAGGACGTCGTCCTTGATAAAGGCGGGGCTGGTGGGGTCCCAAGCGGTGTAGCCACGGGCCTCGAAGGTGGCGCGCAGGCCGCCGTTGGGGAAGCTCGAGGCGTCCGGCTCGCCCTGGATGAGGTTCTTGCCCGTAAACTTGGTAATGGCGGTGCCGTCGTGGTTGGGCTCCAGGAAGCTGTCGTGCTTCTCGGAAGTAATGCCCGAAAGCGGCTGGAACCAGTGCGCGTAGTGCGTCGCGCCCTTGGAGATGGCCCAGACCTTCATGGCATGGGCAACGGCGTTGGCCACATCCAGGTCGAGCGGCTCACCGCCCTCGAGGGTTGCAGCAAGGCGCTTCCAAATGTCCTTGGGGAGGTAGTCCTTCATGACTTCCTCAGAGAACACCATGGTCCCGAAGCGGTCAGTAAGTTCGGCCATACGGAACTCCCTTCGTATCGGCACCGCGTGAGAAGCGGTGTTGATTACTAACGAACGAGTCATAGCTTAGACTCGCCGTGTTTCCGCGACATTACCGTTATGTTGCTGTCGCGAAACCAATCAATGAGGTTACCCTATCGAGGCGGCGTTGCCACCCTCAACAGCCAATCAACTGCATAAATTGCAGACCTCTCCCCATGGTTTAAGGGTAGTCAATTTGGGATGGAGCTCTATTAACTGGTATTTTGCATCAGATACCAGTCTTTATAGTCCGTGCCTAGATTAGCCGCTCTGTTATAGAGAAAGCCGATAGCAAGGCATCTTTGATTGGTATCCCCGAATAACGAGTGAAACTCCACCGTAACACAGTGGTGCTGTAGAATCCTTACAACACATCACACTATTACGTATCTAGAGGAGCACGATATGCGCGTCGACGAGGTTTTTAAGCAGGCAGCATCCCAGGGCACCGCGCCCGTTTCGTTTGAGATGTTCCCGCCCAAGGGCGAGCTCACCCTCGACACGGCTCGCGAAGTGGCAGGCAATCTGTGCAAGCTTTCGCCGAGCTTTGTCTCGGTCACCTGCTCGGCCGGCGGCTCGGGCAACGGTGCCACCACCGCCCCCATCGCGCATATGATTACGAGCGAATTCGATACGCCCTCGGTGGCGCACCTCACCTGCGTGGGCCGCTCGCACGCCGACATCGCCGCCAAGATCGATGAGTACCGCACCGCCGGCGTGGAAAACATCCTGGCCCTGCGTGGCGATCTCCCTGCCGGCGCGACCGAGGACGACAAGCCCGCCTCCGACTACGCCTACGCCCGCGACCTCATCCCCGAGCTCATCGACGCCGGCTTTTGCGTGGGCGCCGCGGCCTACCCCGAGGGCCACATTGCCTGTGAGGATCTCAACCTCTCGGTCGAATACCTCAAGCAAAAACAGGACGCTGGCGCGAGCTTCTTTGTGACGCAACTCTTCTTTGATAATGAATGCTTCTACCGCTTCCGCGAGCTTGCCAACAAGGCCGGCATCACCGTGCCCATTACCGCAGGCATCATGCCGTTTATGGGCAAGTCGCAGATCAGCCGCATGGTCTTTATGTGCGGCGCGTCGCTGCCCTCCCCCGTCATCAAGATTCTCGCCAAGTACGAGAACGACCCCGAGAGCCTGCAGGCAGCCGGTGTAGATTATGCCGCCCGCCAGCTTTGCGACCTCAAGGAGCACGGCGCCGACGGCCTGCACCTGTACACTATGAATCGTCCTGCAATCGCCGCGACCATTATGGAGCGCCTGGGGTAATGGAAAAACCGCACATCGATACAACCACTGTCGAAGTGCCGGCCGACCTTGCGTCGCCGGCGCTTTACCGTGTCGATGCTGCGCACCATCCCCGTGTCGACCGTGCCGAGATGCTGCGGTATCTGGGTTACGGCGGCCAGCAGATTGAGCCCGAGCTGTCACGACGTATTGAGCTTGTCGTTGAACGTCTGGAACTGGACATTGAGCCCCGTGGCGTGCGCCGCGTATTTGCCGTCGATGCCACGGGCGTGGACGAACAAAGTGAGCCTTGCATTCGCTTGGTCGGCACCAACGTTGAGCTACGGGGTCGCGATATCTATCGCCATCTTAAGGACGCCCGCATGGCCGCGCTCATGGCATGCACCCTCGGCATGGACGCCGAGCGTCGCCTGCGCACCACGGGAGCCCAACATCCCCTGGAGGGCGCCGTGCTCGACGCCGCGTGCTCCGCTTACGTGGAAGCCGCCGTTGAGCAAATGGACCAGCAGGTCAAGACAGACGCCGCCGTTCATGGACTCGCCGGCAACTGGCGCTTTAGTCCCGGCTACGGCGACTGCCCGCTCTCGGCCCAGCGCTCAATCGTCAATGCGCTCAACGCCACGCGGCTCATCGGGCTTACCGTCACACCCACCAGCCTGCTCATGCCCACCAAAAGCGTGACCGCGGTGATCGGCCTATTCGACGGCGAAGTCCACGACGCCCAGAGCCGCCCCACCTGCAATATCTGCCGCATGCGCGAGCACTGCCGCTTCCGCGCCGCCCACACCACCTGCTATTCCAGCCATTAGGAGCCCTCGATGTTTACTCCGCTTATCACTCATGATTCTGACGGCACTGCATTGGCGGCACCCGTTGATGCCGCACGTCGCAACGGTGCCACGTACAAGACGCGCACGATCGACGATCTGCGCATTAAGGATGATCGCCTGCGTGCGGCCATCGAGGGCACGGGACACCTGCTGTTCGACGGCGGCATGGGCACCATGTTGCAAGCAGCCGGCATGAAGGCCGGCGCCCTGCCCGAGCTGCTCAACTTTGAGGAACCCCAGGTTATCACTGATATCCAACGTCAATATGTCGAGGCCGGCTGCGACGTGATCACCGCCAACACCTTTGGCGCCAACGCCCACAAGCTCGACTGTGCCGCCACCGTGGCAGACGTCTTTGCCGCGGCCGTCGCCTGTGCCCGCGAGGCCGGCGCCCGCTACGTCGCCGGTGACATCGGCCCCATCGGCGCGTTGCTTCGCCCCCTGGGCACCCTAAGCTTCGACGAGGCCTATGACCTTTTTGCCGAGGAAGTGCGCGCCGGCGTCGATGCGGGCGTGGACCTCTTTATTATCGAGACCATGACTGACCTTGCCGAGATCAAGGCGGCCGTCCTCGCCTGCCGCGAGAACTCCGACCTGCCCGTCTTTGCCACCATGACCTTTGAGGAAGACGGCCGCACCTTCCTGGGCACGAGCCCCGAGGTGGCCGCCATCACGCTCGATGCCATCGGCGCCGACGTTTTGGGCATCAACTGCAGCCAAGGACCAGCCGAGCTCCGAGGACTCGCCGCGCGTATGCTCACCGTTACCGACAAGCCCATTATGGTGCAGGCCAACGCGGGACTCCCCCATGTGGACGACGACGGCAACACCGTCTTTGATATCCAGGCCCCCGAATACTCCGAGGCCGTCGCCGGCATGATCGCCGACGGAGTGAGCGTCGTGGGCGGTTGCTGCGGCACCACGCCGGCGCACATGGCCGCCCTGCGCACGCTTATCGACAACCACACGCCCAGCCCGCGCCACCGCAAGCCCAGCATGTCGGTCACGAGCGCCCAAACGGTCGTGGACCTTCCCTGCGACGGCCACAAGATTGCCGTCATCGGCGAGCGCATCAATCCCACCGGCAAAAAGCGCCTGCAGCAGGCCCTGCGCGACGGCGACCTGGACTACGTCGTGAGCCAGGGCATCAGCCAGCAAGAGCAGGGCGCCGACATCCTGGACGTCAACGTAGGCCTGCCCGAGATCGACGAGGTCAAGATCATCCAACAGGCGACCGAACAGCTCCAGGGCTCCACGCTGCTGCCGCTGCAGATCGACTCCACCGACCCCGCAGCCGTCGAGGCCGCCGTGCGCCGCTACGCCGGCAAGCCCAACATCAACTCGGTCAATGGCAAGCAGCAGATCATGGATGAGATCTTTCCTCTGGTCGCCCACTACGGCACCAACGTTGTCGGCCTTACGCTCGACGAAGGCGGCATCCCCGATACCGCCGAGGCCCGCTTCGCCATCGCCGAGCGCATCGTGGCCGAGGCTGCCCGCTACGGCATCGGACCGGACCGCATCCTAATCGACTGCCTGGTCATGACCGCCTCGACCAATCAACGCCAGGCCGAGCAGATCCTGCGCGCCATGTCCCTGTGCAAGGAGCGCCTGGGCGTCAAATGCGCGCTCGGCGTGTCGAACATCAGCTTTGGCCTGCCTGCCCGCCCGCTGCTGGGCTCGGTCTTTTTGGCCGCCGCTTTTGGCGCGGGCCTGGACGCCCCCATCATGAACCCGGGTTCCAAGCGCTTTATGGATACCGTCTACAGCTATCGCGTCCTGAGCGTTGAGGACGAGGGCTCGACCGGATACATCGAGCGCTACGCCGGCTGGACCGATCCGTACAAGATCGCCGCAAACCCGGCAGCGGCTCAGGCCGCATCGAGTGATGCCGCGCCTGCTGCTGGCACCGCCGGCACTGACGGCAACGACGACCCGATTCGTCGAATGGTCGTCTCGGGCCGCAAAGGCGAGATCGCTGCCGAGACCGAGCGTCTGTTGGCAGACCACGATGCCATGGACCTCATCAACAATCACTTTATCCCCGCCCTCGACGAGGTGGGCGTCCTCTTTGACCAGGGCAAGTTCTTCTTGCCGCAGCTCATGGCCTCGGCCGAGGCCGCGCGCGTGGGCTTCGACACCATCAAGCGCCTGATGCCCGCCGGCGAGATCGCCGACAAGGGCAAGATCTGCGTGGCCACCGTCAAGGGCGACATCCACGATATTGGCAAGAACATCGTCAAGATGCTGCTCGATAACTACGGCTACACCGTCTTTGACCTAGGCCGCGACGTCGACCCGCAGGAGGTACTCAAGACCGTCAAGGAGCGCGATATCAAACTCGTCGGCCTCTCGGCGCTTATGACCACCACGGTCGTCGCCATGGAGGAGACCATCAAGCTGCTTCATGCCGAGGTGCCGGGCGTCAAGATCATCGTGGGCGGCGCCGTACTCACCCCCGAATACGCCAAGCAGATCGGCGCGGACTACTACGCCAAGGACGCCGCCGAGAGCGCTCGTATCGCCGAAGAGGTCTTTGGGCAGTAACACAACGGAAACAACCGAGCACCAAAACGTGCCGCACGCGCCACTTGGCACGTGCGGCACGTTAGAATAGATAAGACTATGCTCGTTTTGGCAGATAGGAGCGCAAGGATGGCGATCACGCCCGCAGAAATCGCGGAAACCCGCGGCATGGTTGAGGAGCAGAACCTCGACATCAGGACCATCACCATGGGTGTTTCGCTCATGGGTTGCGGCGACGAGAACCTCGACCGCATGTGCACGAAAATCTACGACCACGTGACGCACACGGCTGAGCATCTGGTCGAGACCGCCGAGAACCTCGAGCGCGAGTACGGTATCCCCATCGTCAACAAGCGCGTTTCCGTCACCCCGGTGGCGCAAATCGCCGCGTGCTGCAAGGATGAGGACCTCACCCCCATCGCGCATGCCCTCGACCGCGCGGCCGAGACGCTCGGCATCGATTACCTGGGCGGCTTCTCCGCACTCGTCCAGAAGGGCATCGGCGACGCCGACCGCCGCGTCATCCATTCCATCCCCCAGGCGCTCGCCACCACGAGCCGCGTCTGCTCCAGCGTCAACGTCGCCAGCCTGCGCGCCGGTATCAACATGGACGCCGTGCTCATGGCCGCCCAGACCATCATCGATGCCGCTAAACTCACGGCCGACCAGGATTCCGTCGGTGCTTCCAAGTTTGTCTGCTTTGCCAACATGGTCGAGGACTCCCCGTTTATGGCGGGCGCCGTCCACGGCGGCGGCGAGGCCGACGCCGTCATCAACGTAGGTGTCTCGGGCCCCGGCGTTATGGCCGCAGCCCTGGAGACGTTGCCCGATTCCGCATCGATGATGGAAGTCGCCGAAAAGATTAAGCAGACCGCCTTTAAGATCACCCGCGCCGGCGAGCTCATGAGCCGCGAGGCCGCCCATCGTCTGGGTGTCGAGAAGGGCATTGTCGACCTGTCGCTGGCTCCCACGCCTGCCATCGGCGACTCCGTTGCCCGTATCCTCGAGATCATCGGCGTGGGCACCTGCGGTGGCCCCGGCACGACCTGCGCGCTCGCCATGCTCAACGATGCCGTCAAGAAGGGCGGCGTCATGGCCAGCTCCAGCGTGGGCGGTCTCTCCGGCGCCTTCATCCCCGTGTCCGAGGACGCCGGTATGATCGCCGCCGTCGAGGCCGGTGCGCTTTCGCTCGAGAAGCTCGAGGCCATGACCTGCGTGTGCTCCGTCGGCCTGGACATGATCGCCATCCCCGGCGACACCCCGGTCGAGACCATCGCCGGCATCATCGCCGACGAGATGGCCATCGGCGTCATCAACAACAAGACCACGGCCGTGCGCGTGATTCCCGCCATCGGCAAGGGCGTGGGCGACTGCGTCGAGTACGGTGGTCTGTTCGGCCGTGCGCCCATCATGCCGGTGAACCCCAACGCCGGCACCGTGCTTGCCCACCGCGGTGGACGCTTCCCGGCACCGCTGAACTCGCTGAAGAACTAGCTGAGGGGTTCGGGCGAGGAGCCCCGCCGCCGGGCGGCAGACATATAAGGTCGCCTGCTCGGACAGTCCTGACTCGCACGGAGAGCACATTAAGTGCTCTCCGGCTCGTGCGGAACTCGCGATCGACCTTATATGTCTGCCGCCCGGCGGCGGGGCTCCCGCACAACGGGACCTCAGTTGGGTTCTATCCCGTATGGCAGTCGCTTCGCTCCTGCCCGCCTTGGTTGTGAGGGCGGTTTGGCGTTGGAACGGTTCTTTCTGATATATGCTGGTTGCGGCTCTTCTTTTAGGAGGAGTCGCTTTTTTGTTGCTAGGAGGTTGGCCCGTGGTTGATGGGGATGCTCACTCTGAGCTCCTTTCTGCTGATTGGAATCAGGAATGGATGCAAATGCAGGCAGCTCGACATCGAGCTGATGATTCTTTTGAGTGGGATAAAAGGGCTCGGCATTTTCGGCCGTTGGAGACTGCCCCTTATGCTCGGGATTTTATAAAGCTGTTGGCGCTTGAGCCTGGCGAGTCGGTGCTTGATATGGGGTGTGGGGCTGGGTCGATTGCTATTCCGCTTGCTCAGGCTGGGCATTCCGTGATTGCTGCCGACTTCTCTCCTGCCATGTTGGGCACCCTTGATGCTGGCATTGAGTACTATGGGTTCGAGGACCTGATTACGCCACTTGAGCTTGCTTGGGACGATGATTGGGATTTGGTTGGACCGGTCGCGAAAGCGGTGGATGTTGCCTTTGCCAGTCGTTCGGTTACGACGACCGATCTGAAAGGCGCGCTTACCAAGCTTGATCGTACGGCTCGTCGGCGTTGTGCTGTCACGATGGTCGCCAACTCCAGCCCGCGCTATGACTTGCACCTGATGAACGCCATCGGTGCCTCGGTTACCTGCAGTAATGGCTTTGTGTATGCCTTTAACATCCTTATTCAGATGGGTGCGTTGCCGCAGGTTACATACTTTGAATCGCCTCGTCGCGATACCTTCGATAGCCTTGAGGCGGGCGTAGCGGACTTTTCTCGCATGCTCGAGCATGGCAACGAGGATAAGATCGACCGCCTGCGCGACTACATCGCCCAGCACATGATCGAGAACCCCCATGCCGGCGAGCCGGGCTCCAAGGGCGTGCCGCAGGGGCGCTATATGCTCGACCATATCCGCAAAGTTCGCTGGGCGTTTATTGCATGGGAGCCGGTCTCTGCGTCCCGCCCGTAGCCCATCTATAGCACGTATCGTCCACCCGCCCGGCATCCGCATTCTTTTTGAAATGGGCAAACGCGCTCCACACCGCGCCGTTCCTGCGCTATCGTGGGACAGCTCACGTAGATTAAGGCCCCGTCGCGGGGCGCCCCATACATAGAAAGCGAGAACCCATGGCACTGACAGGAGCCCAGGTCAAGCAGCTTCGCAGCATGGCCCATCACCTCAACCCCGCCATCATTATCGGCAAGTCCGATGTCAACGAGGGCACCGTCGAGCAGACGGTCGCCTACCTGGAAAAGCACGAGCTCGTTAAGTGCTCCGTGCTCGATGGCTCCAGTCTTTCCGCCCGCGAGGCCGCCGAAGAGCTCGCTGAGCGCTGCCACGCCGAGGTCGTCCAGGTCATCGGCCGCAAGTTCTCGCTGTATCGCGAGTCCTCGCGCAAGGACATCGAGAAGATCAAGCTCGTCTAAGAGCCAATGATCCGGCAAGCCAACACATAGCAAGCATACGGGTGCCCAAGTACTTCGGGCGCCCGTTTTTTATCGCTCGACCAGCACGCGATTGAGCCGCCCCTCCCCCAAACGCTCGTATAGACGCCGCGTCTCGGGCTCGGGCACGCCATTGACCTGCTCCCTCAGATGGTGCATATGCCCGCTGTACAGCTCGACGATATCGCGCCGTCGCCCCGCCGCACTGTAGACGCGCATGGCGCAGCGCACCATATCCTCACGCGCCGTTTCCTGCCGAAGCCCCGACTCCGCCAGCCAAATCGCCGACTGCAGATCGTTTTCTTCTAGAGCAGCATTTGCTCCCTTAATCATGCAATCGATGTACTTTGACTGCATAATGCGTCGCATACGCAAAAAGTAGGTGGGATTACAGCCATTGGGAACATACAGCGGTCCAGCATAAAGCTGCTCAATCTTAAGGCACAGTTCAACTAAATGGGGCCCGCGCGCACCCGTGCGATTTCCCAAAACCTCGCGGCTTATCTGGTCAAACAGCCGTACATCGGTCTTGACGTAGTCGCCGTTGAGTCCGATGCATTCATTTTGGATGAGCACACACGACTTGCCATCCGGCGTCGGTCCCAAAGCCGACCGCAAGCGCGATATCGTCGAGTACAGGTTGTTGCGAGCGCTATTGAACTCGGCATGGGGCCACAGCTCCATGGCCAGCGTCTCACGATCGACGAGCGCATCCATGCCCAGCGCAAGCCGCTCGGCAAGTGTCGCCGCCTTCTTGCGGCGCCACATTTTGTCCGTGATGGGAAACCCGTCGCGCTCGGCGCGAAACGCGCCAAACATGCGAATCTCGATATGGTCGATGGTATCAACGGCTTCAACCTCGCCAGCCTGGAACAGGCGCTCGCCCTCCCCTTCCAAATCGTCGCGCAACGAGTACCGCGACAGCTCGCGCACGGGAAGCTTCTTGCGTATCCTGCCCGCCGGCTCGCCCAGACAATGCATGGCAAGGCGCGCAAAGAGCCGATACGATGGCTCTAGAATCCCCGCGCGATTCATGGACATCCAGGCCGCAAGGTCGCTGTCTCGGCCCGCACAGGCCAAATGCAGCGCCACCATCCAGGCCTCCGCTCCACCAACCTGCGTCTGGCTTATATCGAGTAGCTCCGCTTCCTCGCGCACCGAAACCATCGAGGTGTTACGCAGATATGCCGCGCGCTCCAGCAGCAATGCGTTATCGCGCATGTACGCAATCGACTCCTCGGCAAGTTTGAGCACTTGGACCGCACGGAACTTTGCATTAACCGGCCGTCCCTCTGTCAGCGACTGCCAGCCTTCTAGCAACAGGCCAAACAGCTGAATCTGGTTGTCGCGCATGCGCACGGCAAAACGATCGAGCTCGTTGAACGCCGCGTCGTCGGTTACCGGCAAGCCGGAAAGGAGCCGCCGTGCCGCCAACACCATGCGCACCCAGATAGCCATCGCCTTAAGCCCACGTACGTCGAGCGCCTCCCGCACCACCGTCATCTCGTCGTCGCGCTCGTCGGTTCCCGCAAACGACCCGTCAAAGAGCTCCACCAGCATGCTATCGGCCCGTATAACAATCCCCGCGATATCGAGCTCACAGTCGTAGGCCTTGCTCGTTTTGAGCTGCTGTAGAACGCCGCCGTCATCTCCCCGCTCGGTCAGACAGCGCTTGACCTCGATATGCGCAGACAACATATCGAGTGCGGTATGGGATGTCTCGATTTCTGGCACGGCCAGGTTCGTAGGAAGCCCAAGTCCGTTGTCCCCATAGCAAACAGCCGTCAGTGTCTGGGCCACCCTCCATGAAACAGGGTCTATTTCGCAGGCCGCCCGTTCGCCCCCGCGCTCGATGACCGATGCCATATAGCGGGCGAGCTTTGTGTTGGACACGCTGACCGCCGCCAGATATACGCCAAGCGCCTCGGCAGGCGTTGGCTCTGGAGCCGGATCGTCGGCATCGATCGTGCCCAGCGCTGCTCGGCAGATATCGGCCCCGTGCCCCGTCAGGGCCAGATCGACCCCATACTGCCCAGCAAGTTCAAGGACCGCTTCACGGTCCAAAAAGGCATCCGCCAGGCCCATCGCCGCATCGCATCGGCCCGCCTTAAGCAAAATCCGGGCCGCCCTCGGAACAAGTTCGGGGCGAACCTCGGCCACCAACTTACGCAAACGCAGGCGTCCGTTATCCTCCGTGCCCAGACACGTAAAACTCCGCTCGGCGGGATCCAAGCCAAAGATCGGGTAGTCGCGTACAAAGTAGGACTGGTCGACCATCGACAGCCTCACCCCGCAAGCCTCGAGTTCTGCGATATTGCCCTCGCCCATCAAAACCATGAGACATGCCACGCAAAACAGCGCATTATTGTCGAGCGAAGCCAGATCGGCAAGTGCCGCGCCATATACGTTGACAATCTCGTTTTCGAGCAGACCGGCTACGTCGCCTTGGCCATACAGACCCGTCTGCAATGCCGAAACGAGCTCGGGCACGCCCTGCGTGAGCTGATAAAAGTCGAGCGATGTGCTGATCGAAAACGCCGATGCCCACGCCGAATACTCATAGGCATGCACCTTGAGCATCTGCGCATTGATCTTAACCGAATCGCCCAGCCCATGAATCAGCTGACGATTTGAAGGACGGCAGGAGATAAAGACCCCTACCCCCATAGCGCGCAGGCCGCGAATCCTGTCGATGAGGTCTTCGGTATCGTGCTGATCGAGGTTTGGCACATTATCAATCGCGATAAGGGAGTGCGGTTTGTCTTTGAGTTCTTCGGTAACCACCTCGAGCTGCATAAACACCTCGCGCCCAATGGCGCAATCGGCCTCGATAATCCGCACGGGTCCTCGCGTCGGGTCGCATTTAACCTCATGGGTGTACTGCAGCAGCACCGAGGTCTTCCCAAACCCGTCGGGCGCATAAAGAACCACGATGCCGGCCTTTCGGCCCTTGGCGATAAGCTCATTCATCAAGCGTTCGCGTCGCACCATATAGCCTCCGCCCAGCGGCATCAGCTCGAGGTCGTCTATACCGCTCAAATCGTTTACCATGCCCGCTCCTCAACTCGACCGTATGGACACTGTAGCCGCAAGACCATACAAGCCGCGCTATGAATAGAGCGACCTTATGTTTTAGGTTGTCTTTTGGTACGCAAGCGGCAAGTTTTTGTACAGCGAGGGCCGATTGTTATTAATCCCCCGACTAATCGGTATTTAAGCAGGTAAATGAGCTTGTCAGCTTGTCCCATCTAAGCGGCAGTGTAACGCAGATGAACAAGGTTCAGCTATGTCATTCAACTCGCCTAGCACCCGCTACCGTCTACGACCTTTTAGTGGCATTTTTGCATAGAATCTGGTATAGAATGAAACAAGCTGTTGAACATCCGGCATTCGTCAAGCTTGCGGCAAGTTTTTAGTCAAGTGGGCAAAAAGGGATAGCAAAAAGGCCCCCGCAAAGCGGAGGCCTTAGGCAAGGCTATGTCGAGCTGCAGGATTCGCGCTACTCGCAGAGCGAAAGGGCGGCCTCGTCGGCAACGACAACGCAGTTGGTGTGCAGCTGCAGGATCGAAGCCGGGCACTCGGGCGTAACCGGACCATAGCACATGTCATGCACGGCCTGAGCCTTGGCCTCGCCGTTGGCGACGACCAGGATCATGCGGGCATACATGATGGTCTGGGTACCCATGGTATAGGCCTGACGGGGAACATCGTCGATGCTGTCGAACAGGCGGCTGTTGGCCTGAATGGTGCTCTCGGTGAGGTCGACGCAGTGCGTACCCTTGGAGAAGTGGTCATCGGGCTCGTTGAAGCCGATGTGGCCGTTGTTGCCAATGCCGAGCAGCTGCAGATCCGGGTAACCGGCGTCGGCGACGATCTTGTCGTACTCAGAGCAGGCAGCGGCGGCGTCGGGGTTGGAACCATCGGGCACATGCGTGTTGTTCAGGTCGATGTTGATGTGATCGAAGAAGTTCTCACGCATGAAGTAGTGATAGCTCTGGGGATCGTCGTGCGAAAGGCCGCGATACTCGTCCAGGTTATAGGTGCTGACCTCGGCAAAGTCGACGTCGCCCTTCTCGTACCAAGCAGCGAGCTGCTTGTAGGCACCGATCGGGGTGGAGCCGGTGGCAAGGCCCAGCACACAGTCGGGCTTGAGGATAACCTGGGCCGAGATGATATTAGCGGCCTTGCGGCTCATATCCTCGTAGTCTTTAGCTTTAATGATCTTCATTACGCGTCCTTTCTCGTACAAGAGAGGCAAGGCTCCCTTACAAGCACTTGCCCGCGGCCCGCGTCGGCCGCAACCAACGTGTGCGGCCACCAGGGCGAGGTCGCGTAATGTATGTGTCTCGTGTCTAGCCGCGTCGAGGCCCCTGCCCGTCCACGGTGACCCGAAGCTGTTTAGCCTCGGACGTTTCCCATCTTGCCACGGAGGGCGTCCTCTTTCAAGGGCGCCCTCCGTAAACGTGTTTGAATTGTAGGCTAATGGCCACGTGCACTTGCTAGCGCTCGCGAGCAACGATGAGCTGGTCCATCTCTTCGACATGCACGCCAACGGAGCCCTTGATGCTCGAGAACTCAACGGAGTTGCACACCAAGATGGGAACCGTCACATCGTAGCCCTCGGCAGCAATTGCCTCGCGATCGAACTCAATGAGTACATCGCCCTTATGGACGATGTCACCCACTTGCGCATGTACGGTAAAGTGCTTGCCCTCGAGCTGAACAGTGTCCAAGCCAACGTGGATGAGCACGTCCAGACCATCGACCGTGTTAAGCGCAACAGCGTGTCCCGTGGGAAAAATGGCCTCGACCTTGGCATCAGCCGGTGCAATCACACGCGTTCCGGTGGGCTGAATCGCCACGCCCTGGCCCAAAAGGCCGGTGGCAAACGTCTGGTCGTTTACCTCGGAAAGCGGAATGACGTCGCCCGAGATGGGAGCATCCAGCGTAAGGACTCGACCACGCATACCAAAAGACCTTAGGACTTTAGTGAACATGCTCCCCCTCGGACATACCAATCAATCAAAATAACCTTATCAGTTTACCACTTGGCAACGGTTTTTGACCATTAGGGAAGTTCGCGCTTGACAACCTCGACGATGTCGTCGACAACGCGCTGGGTCAGCTCGTGCGTCTCGGCCTCGGCCATCACGCGGACCAGCGGCTCGGTACCGCTCGGGCGCACCAGAATGCGGCCGCGGCCGTCAAGCTCCTTCTCGGCAGCAGCAACGGCGTCCCAGATGGGCTGGCAATCGTCCAGACCAGCCTTGTTGTCGGAATGCACGTTGACGAGTACCTGCGGGTACTTCTTCATGATGCCGGCAAGATCGGTGAGGGTACGACCGGTGCGCTTGAGCACGGCCAGCAGTTGCAGAGCCGTCACCAGGCCGTCACCGGTGGTGTTGTGCTCCAGGAAGATGATGTGGCCGGACTGTTCGCCGCCGATGACGGCGCCGTCCGCGAGCATACGCTCCAGAACGTAGCGGTCGCCCACGGCGGTCTGGACCATCTCGAAGCCCTGCTCCTTCATAGCGATGGAGAAGCCCAGATTGCACATGACGGTCGAGACGATCTCGGAGTTGGCGAGCTTGCCGCGAGCGGCGAGGTCGGAACCGCAGATAGCCAGGATGTAGTCACCGTCGATCTCATTGCCCTCGCCGTCCACGAACAGTACGCGGTCGGCGTCGCCGTCGTGAGCCAGGCCGATATCGGCGTGGGTGCGCAGCACGAGCTCGCGCAGGGGCTCGAGGTGAGTGGAGCCGCACTCAACGTTAATGTCAGTGCCGCAGTAATCGGTGTTGATGGCATGGACCGTGGCACCCAGGCGCTGCAGCGCGGCGGGCGTAGTCTGGCAGGAAGCACCGTGACCGCAGTCGACGGCAACGACCAGGCCGTCAAGCCTCAGGCCATCAAGCGTATCGATGGCGTGGTCGACGTATGCCTTGCGGGCGTCCTTCATCTTGATGATGTGGCCCACGCCGGCACCGGTCGGCAGCGTATCGGCAGCCATGGCTTCCTCGGACATGACCCAGGCGCTGATCTCTTCCTCGACAGCATCGGGAAGCTTCATGCCCTTGCGGCTAAAGAACTTGATGCCGTTGAACTCCGGCGGATTATGCGAAGCGGAGATGACGATGCCGCCATCGAGCTCGTTCTGAACGGTGAGCAGCGCCACGGCAGGCGTGGGGATGACGCCGCAGCAGTGCGGACGGCCGCCCTCGGCCATAATGCCGGCGGTCAGAGCGCTCTCGAGCATGGTGCCCGAAAGGCGCGTGTCGCGGCCGATGCAGATGTCCGGACCAAGGAACTTGGTCGCCGCGCGGCCCAGGCGAAACGCGAGGTCGCACGAAAGATCGGCGTTGGCGACGCCACGGACGCCGTCGGTACCGAAGATGTTCTGGGGCATAGGATTGCTCCTTCCCTAGCAGGCGATATGCAACCGCCCACCCTAGTCGAAAAAGAAAAGCGGGACCCGCCGAGGAATCGGCAGGCCCCGCTTGTACATTGTATCTCGAAAGGAGATAAAACCTTAGCGCTTGGAGAACTGGGGAGCGCGGCGGGCCTTCTTGAGGCCGTACTTCTTGCGCTCGACCACGCGAGCATCGCGCGTAAGGAAACCGGCCTTCTTGAGGTCAGCACGGTAGTCGCCAGCGTTCAGAAGAGCGCGAGCGATGCCCAGGCGCAGAGCGCCGGACTGACCGGAGATGCCGCCGCCATCGCACAGAGCGATAACGTCGAACTGACCGGCGGTGTCGGTCACCTTGAAGGGAGCAAGGGCGTTCTCAACGAGCTGATGACGGCCGAAATACTGCTCGGCGTCACGCTTGTTGATGGTCACCTTGCCGGTGCCGGGGACGAGACGGACGCGGGCGACGGCGTTCTTACGACGGCCGGTACCCTGGTAGACAACGGTGTTCTCAGCCATCTTTAAGCCTCCAGCTCAATCTTCGTGGGGTTCTGGGCAGCATGCGGATGCTCGGCACCAGCGTAGACCTTAAGCTTGGTCATCTGGGCACGGCCGAGGGTGGTCTTGGGCAGCATGCCGCGAACGGCGCGCTCGATGACCTTCTCCGGGTGCTTCTCCATAGCCTGACGGAAGCTCTCAGCCTTGAGGCCGCCGTTGTAGCCGCTGTGGCGATAATAGGTCTTCGTGTCGGCCTTGTTACCGGTAAGCTGGACCTTATCGGCGTTGATGACGACAACGAAGTCACCGCAGTCGCTGTTGGGCGTGAACTGGGGGTTGTTCTTACCGCGCAGGATCATTGCGATCTGGGTGGCAAGACGGCCCAGGACAGCACCATCGGCGTCGACGAGAACCCAGTTGCGCTGGACCTCGCCCTGCTTGGCGTAGTGAGTCGATTTCGAAATCACTTAGACTCCTCCATGTACAGTACGTGTTGTTACAGAGATTCACGGGGCTCTGCAAGTAACTCGTCCATATTACCCCGCTCGCCGTACGAGTCAACAGGTATTTTGGCTCCGACCAGAGTTTCTGCACATGTCATCCACGAGCCGTGATTTTCCAGCTCTTTAGCTGTTGCCATTTTTTGAGGGTTCGCCGTCGTTAGCGCTCAACGAACTCTTGTATTTCCGCGAGCAGGCGCTTTGCCTCCTGACGGCCCTGGATATACAGGTCGAGGAGCTTTGCCGAATCGTGCTCGACATGGCCGACCTCGACCGGCTTTTGCGGAGCGACGACCAACGCACGGCCCTCGCGCTCATACTTCCACAGGTGCATGCGCTGGATGTTGTAACGGTCGTGGCGTGTCTCGATAGCCTCGAGCAGATAGGGGTAGTCGGCATAACGCGCACGCGCGGCCGGCAAAAACTCGTAGGGCTTTTTCTCATACGAACGGTCCTGCGTGACGATGACGACCGCACGGTCGAAGCCCGCCTCCTCCAGCACGTGCTCGATGGGGACCGAATCGGCCACGCCGCCGTCGACGTATTTGTGCCCGTCAATCTCGACCGGCGGCGTCACCAGCGGCAGCGACGTCGAGGCGCGCACGGCATCGAGGTCAAGCACGGCGCTTTTGACCGGGAGATACGTGGCGGTTCCAAAGAGCATGTCCGTCGCGACGGCGAACATCTCGATGGGGCTCGCGTCGAACGTCTCGCTGTCAAAGGGATCCAGGCGGTCCTGGACATCGTTGAAGATAAAGTCGTAACCCACAATGGAGCCCGTGGACGCAAACGATGCGGCGCCCATGAAGCGGCTATCGTTGCAGAAAGCCAGGTTGATGCGGTTGGCACGGCCGATCTGGTGCGACTTGTAGTTCACGCCGTTGAGGGCGCCGGCCGATACGCCATATACCGCCGGAATCTCGACGCCGGCCTCCATGAGAACGTCGAGCACGCCCGCAGTAAACTGCCCGCGAAAACTACCGCCCTCCAGGACGAGCGCGACCTTGCCGGCGTTCTTTGCCTTATCTTCTGCAGTCATGTTGACCTCCTGCGATTGCGTTTTGGCTTTCTTCTACCCAGTTTTGGGATGGCGAGCGCGCGGTTTTTTCGAGGCGGCAGGTGAAGCGGAAAGTGTGTCCCAGTTTGAGGCGGGATTCCGGGATGCGCTTTCCGCTTGGACCGCCATTGGGAAAGCGCGTCCCGTTCTCAGAGCAAATTCCGGGTCGCATTTTCCGCTGAGCCCGTCATCAGGAAAATGAATCCCATTTCAAGCTTAGATTCCGGGATGCGGTTTCCGCTTGAGGCATCATCCGGAAACTACGTCCCAGTCTGAGCGTGAATTCCGGGACGTGCTTTCCGCCTGGGCTGCCATTGGGAAAGCACGCCCCACTCTGCGTCACTGAGGCGTTTTCTTTACGCCCGCGCCCTGCGCAGAGTTCGATTCTCCGCGGTTTGGGGGAATCCGTTGATGCTGGGCGAGGCCAGCTGAGATTCGATAAACATCGCATCTGTTTTGGGCTGGAACATTGCGCGGAGAATCCGCGTATTTGCTTCGCAAATACGCACCGGCTTCGGCCGCCTGTCGGCGTCCTCGCCCGCTCGCTACAAACGCTCCGCGTTTGTTTAACGCTCGCGCCCTGCACAGAGTTCGATTCTCCGCGATATCTATAAGTAATAAAAAGCAGGTAGGTACATTTACCTACCTGCTTGCAACTATTGGTGGAGCTGGCGTTCATTCGGTCGAACACCTCGCCACCTGGACCTATAGCGCCAGGCAGCGACGGATTATCGCCCAAGCCGGCAGAATCGTCAAACGTGAACGCCACGCGCAGGCCGTCGTCATCGTCGGGGCCGCCCAGCACCACGCGCGCCACGAACGTGCGCAGAAGCTGCGCGTCTTCCACCTCGGCGGCGGCCATGCCCTCAAGCCAGAACAGCGCGCGATCGTAGTCAAGGCGGGCGGCCTCAAGGGCCTCGGCCGTGCGCAGCTCGTCCTTGAGGAGCGCCTGCCGCTGCTTCAGCGCGTCTATGCGCTCCTTGCCGCCCGGCGGCGCGATGCCCGACTCGATGGCCGCCCATATGTTGGAGAACGCCGTCTCGATCTTGTCCAGCTCGCCCTTTATGGTCTCGCTCAAGGGCTTCTCGTCGGCGCGCTCCTCCTCGGCGTCGGCCAGCATGCGAGCGATGCGCTCGCGGCTGTCGGCGCTGCCCAGGGCCTCGC
>ERZ1027054.413-NODE-413-length-20602-cov-5.821628_pt1 | contig 20602 bp, 20 predicted proteins | sample MGYA00519284_ERZ1027054 | MGnify/ENA primary metagenome ERZ1027054 (study PRJEB26926, sample SAMN06164568) | human gut metagenome | biome: ENVO:00009003; feature: ENVO:2100002; material: ENVO:00002003 | host: Homo sapiens | place: USA | collected 2012 ... | reverse complement strand
CTGTCTCGTGGGCTCGGAGATGTGTATAAGAGACAGCCCAGGTAGAACGGGCCGCGGCCGCGGTACTGGTAGTAGTAGCCGCCGACGCAGAGCACCACGCCACTACTGCTGTAGCTGCAATAATCGGCGATGTAGGTCGTCTCGCTACCGTTTACGGCAGATGGATACAGAGCGTACTCAAAGCCAGCAGCAGTCGGCAAGCTCCAATCGCTGATATAGCCGTCGCTTGTGGGGCGGGTGCCAATTTTCGTGCCGCCGGAGCTATCAGAAAACTTCGCGGGGTTCTGGATGCAGTAAACGCTGCTGCCGCTGAAATAGATGCCGTCGCACCACTCCAGTGCATTGCCCCACGGGTCTTCGATCCAGCGATACTGAACACCCACGCCGTAGGTGCTTCGGCTGCTTTGCATGGTGCCGGTATGGTAGGTCATGCTGTCAGTCGTACCCATCGTCTGCACGTTGCTGCCATTGCCGCAGTTGAAGCCGATGACTTTTTGACCGTCCCAGTCCGCGAACTCGACCAAATACAGCATCCGAATCGTCCAGAACATGGCAAAGTCCCACTGCCAGATCGTGTCGCCCAGCGCATGGATGCCGCTGCGGAAAGACGCGCGGGTGATGTTGGTCTTGGGGCTTGCGCCGCTCTTGCTCTTGTAGTCGGATGCGCACTTGTACCGGCCAACATAGACATAATCGCGCTCGCCTTTGCCATCGCCGCGGTCGGCATGGGCCGGGCTGACAGAGAATCCGGCCACTTTGCGGTCGGCAATCTGGAGCTTGAGCTTGCCGCCCTCGGCAGTCCACTTGAACCAGAACTTGGGGATTTTGACCATCACACCGCCGGTGCGGGTTTCTTTGACCATACCGCTCCACGGCAGGCAGCTGTCGAAGGGGCTGTTTCCGCCTTTACCGCTCAGTGCCGGGATAGGGTCGGCAAAGAGCGCCGCATCATCCGTGCGGGACAGGGTCGTTTTGCTGGTCTTGTCCCAGACTACGCCATAGATTTTGACGTAGGCCAGAGCCAGAGGATAGTCCTTGTACTCCGTGGCGCTGACGGTCTCGGTCGTGGTCTCCTCGCCCTTGGTGGCGGTGATCTGCCAGCTGCCCAACGCGGGCGGATACAGGGTGACAGTGCCGGTCTCGCCGGTGCCGGTGACGGTCGCGGTCAGGGCAGCGTCGCCACACGCGGCGGTGATAGTGCTGCCGGTCGGCGCGGTCAGGACGATGCGGCAAAAATGCACCGTCGCGGTGTACTCGCCAGCGTTCTCGGTGACGCTTACATCGGTGGTGTCGCTGGTTGCGCCGTCCTTGGAAGCACTCAGGGTGTAGCTGCCGGAGCGCTTGACCTTGACCTGCGCCACGCCGTCGTCCCCAGCCGTGGCCGTGTAGGCCCTGCCATCCGGAAGGGTAGCCGCGACGACAGCCCCGGGCGCAGCAGTGGCGCTGATGGTTGCGGCAAAGTACGGCAGGCTCAGGGTGTACGCGCCGCCGATTGTCCGCGCGTCGATGGTGTCGTCCGTGGACAGGCCTGCCAGCTTGGCTGTCACCGTCCACAGGCCCATGCGGGGCAGGGTCACAGTGTAGCTTCCGTCACTGCCCGCAGCACCTGTGATGGTGCTCTGGCCGTCGGTCAGGGTCAGGGCGCTGCCAGCCACTGTGGTAACGGTAAGCTTAGGCAGGGTGGTGCTCAGCACGTTGTCGAGCGCCGACTGCAAGTTCGTCATGCCGGTGCCAAGTGTATCAGTAAAGGCAATGTCCTCCGCAGAGAGGTCGCTCTCCACTTCGTCCAGCTTGCCAAGCGTCTCGCTGATTGCGGACTGGATGTTGTCAGCTTTCAGCCCGGCAGCCGCGCCGTCAAAAGAGATATTTTCGGCGGTGATCGCGTTAAAGAGTGCCTTGTGGGCATCCGGGTCTATGTCGTGTTCTGCCAGCAGCTCTTTGACCCACTTCTCCGTGGCGATGGCCGACAGGTCGCACTTGAGGTCAATGTTGGCTGTGCTGGAAATTGCGATGACGGCAGAAAACTCCATGATGAAATCCGGGTTTTCCGTAGCGGACGGGATTTCAAATCCGCGTTCATCCTGAAAGATCGCAATCAGGGCGTCGGTCTCCTCTCCCTTCAGGGAGCCGTAGATGCCGATCTGGTGCATGACGTAGCTCTGCGCCAGTCCGGCGTTGGTGATCTGGATTCTGAGTTTCCGGGCCGCGTCGTCGCCTTCACCAGTTTTCTTGATGTCGGCGATGGCAAGCGTCTGGCGCTGGTCAATAACCGCCGTCGCTTCCGAAAGCTCAGACGCGGCTACCGTCCCAGCACCGCTCACAGCCCGGGTAAAGTCCATGCTTTTCCCGGACATCGCCTCTGCAAGCATGGCCGTGCCTAGAGTCGTATAGGCCGAGTTATTCCAACTCATTTGGTTCATTCTCCTTTCTCACTGTAGCTGTCGTTTCAATGGAGTGGCCCGCCGGGGCGATGCCCACAAAGGCTGTAGCTGTGCCGCCCTGAGGCTTAACCTTGCCGTGAATCTTCGCCGTGATGGATACCGACATCCCGCAGGGGGCGGCGGCGATGTAGGAGCGAGACGCGGACGACGTATAGCGCAAAAAAAGCCTGTACATGATGTGTGCAGGTATCTTTTTCGACAGCATATTCATAATGTCGTTGATAAGGACGGTAGCTCCTTGCCCGCAGGTCAGGTCGATGTACAGCATATTGTTTCCGGCTTCGTCGAATGGTTCAAGCCGGACGTCCACCGTGGCGTCGGAGTAGGTCGCTATCATCTCCTTGATGGTGGTCGAAGAGATGCGGCCAAAGCCTGCAAAGTAAGGCTTGATGATCTTCTTACGTTCATCAAGGGTCTTTGCATCGTCATTGTGAATTTTAAGAAAATTCTCAAGGTCAGTAATGGCAGCTTCGTCCATGTATTCGATAAAGTTGTTCAGGTAGTTTTGCTCGATCTGGGCTTTCGCGTCGTCCAGCAGCTTTCCTTGTGCGTTGAGGATGGCGACCATTTCTAAAACGTCGCGGTAGTAGCGCGGGTAGTAGGAGATCAGCTCTTCATAGCTACTGCCGAACTGGTTTCCGTAGAATCTCAAGAAACGGTCACCTCCCCCAGAACGGGGATAGCGTTATCGCCGGGGGCGATGTTGCTTGTGCCACCGTTGATGGTAAGGTCGGAGTAATCCAGTATAGCGTCCTGCTCAATGATGATTGCGCCAATGCGGGCGGCGCGGATGATAACATTTTCGGCGGCTGCGACGTTCAGCGCGAGGTCTTCAAGGTATGCTTCCAAGGCGGCCTTGACCTGATTCTTTGCGATGTCCTTTGTATAGCCACTGGCAAGATCAGCGGAAAAGGAAACGTCGATGCTCATTTCGCGGGCAGAAACCGCCGTGAAGTGTGCGCCAAGGTTCGCGACGCCGTCACCTGTACCGTCACCCACGGTATAGGTATAGCCGTCCACGTTGGCGGTATAGCCGCGCGTGGCCGGGTCAATGTAATCCTGCACTTCTTTGACCTTTTCGCTGGAACAGGCCCGGCCGGACGAATCAATCAGCACAGCCTTGACCGTGTTCGGGCCGTTCCAAAGCGGATAAATGCGGGCATGGCCGATGCCGTCGATTGATTCGCACCACGATTTGTAGTGCTGCTTGTTGCCGTTTTCGGCAGGGCCAGCTATTTTCTCCTGCACGCGGGTGCGCAGGCTGTCGTCGTCCTCTTCTTCAGTGCCGCTTTCGATCAGCTCGCCAAAGGTTGCAGCAGTCATACCCGCGATCTCATTCACGGGGATGGCTGCCGTTCCGCTGCTGACAAGCGACGCGGCTCCGGCCACTTCCGCCTGCAGGTAGTAGTAGCCATCTTCGCTGTACATGAGAACAAAATAAGCTCCGTCGTTATAAAAGCGTTCGCCGACAGGCGGCTTTTCTCCCTCATAGGTGAAATGATACTTTGCAGGGGCGGCCGGGTGACGGGTAATGCCGTACTCTGCCGCCTTTTCGGTCAGTTCGTCCCCGATTGCACGGACAATGGTCACAAGCCTGCCCTGTGTTTCAATGTCCGCATAAAGCCGCGCGATGGTCAGGCAGATGCCGGCAATAGAATCGTAGTAGATGCTGCCCTGTCGGGTGTCAATGCCCGGCGGCGCATTGCTCAAGGCTTCATCCAAGATTTCCTGATAGGATTTGCTCATTAGATCACCTCCTCAATTTTGGTTTCGCCGTAGATGGTGTCAGCCGTGAACTCAATATTCGCGTGGTCTTTTTCAAACTCAATCGAAAAGTCGTGACATTCGAGAATGCGGGTGTCCGGGGCCAGCGCGTCTTTGACAAATCCTTCGATGACGGATTCGGCATACTCACGGCTGGCGTCCTTTGCAATGACCGCGTCCTCGATCTCGCTCCCGTATTGGGTATCATAGATCAGGCACTTAAAGCGCGGGGTAATGATGGCTTTTCGGATGGCCTGCTGCACGGCTTCGAGGTTGTCCACAAAGCCGACAATTCTCCCCGCGTCAAGGTCAAGGCGGTACGTTTTGGACGGCTTTTCCTGCGCGTCCTGTACACCTGCTATGTTGATAGGGATGTAAACGGCCATTTCAGATGTCCTTTCCTGATACCTGCCCCGCGACGCGGTCAAGGACGTAATAGACCTTGCCGTTGCAGAGCGAAAGCAGGTAGACTTTATCGTCCTTTTGCAGGTGGTTATAGACTTTCAGGGTCATTTTGTAGGCGTTCAGCTTTTCGATGTAGTGCTTGTGCTTAACTTCAGATGTGTTTCCGCCGCGAGAATCGACGTGCAGATGGCCGCCGTCAACTTTCGTGTAGGTTTCATCCCGCAGCTCGCCCTTATCCCCCATCATATAGTCCGCGTGGGTGGTATAGTCAGTGAGGTGCCAAGGCACGATAAGCTGATTGCCGGAGATAATGAGCTTGCTGTCGTTTTCGGCGGTGATTTCCAAGGGATCTGCCTTTGTGACGGTACCTTGCAGGATGGCAGAGCCAGCAGGTATCATGCTCTGGAATATCTGCTTCAAGCTGGTTTCAGCCATTGGCTTTGTCCTCCTGTTCTTTGATTTCTGCCGCCGTGGTGAGGGTCACGCTCATGGTATGCAGATTGTCCTCAAAATAATGGTCATCGTCGTCCACATAATAGGCTCGGTTCGTGTTCAGATGCGGGATGCGCACCAGAATTGCCTTGCCGGATATGACGTCAGCGTCGCCCAAGACGTTGAGGTCGAGCGTTTCCTCTGGCTTGTCCAGCGTGTTAAGGACGCTGCCCACAAGGTCAGTCACCTGCGCTTTGGTGAGCGATTCGTCCGGCTGCTGGATTTCCTGGAAAATGCCGATCTTTTTTTCAAGATCGGCGTTCGTCTTTTCTGCGATGGTCGTTCCCTCTTTCGAGATCATCTTGACGCGGGTCTTGATGTTCTCAATGCTTTTTGTGTAGGAGTAGTCATACAGGTTGGCTTCCCCATCGACAACAAAGGAAATAACCTGATCTTTGCGCTGCAAAAGGGAGAGCTTGCCGCCGTCGCTGCTGACATAGTGCCGGATGCCAGTTGCCTTATAGTCAAGGCTTAAAGCGTCCAGCACGGCGTCCTGCCCGGTGGTTTTGCTCTTGGTAAGCTCCGGGATTTTGTAGCTGCACTTTGCGATGTCCCCGGTCGGGATGCCAAAACGAGAGCAGACGTCGGTAAAGACTTCATCGGCAGTTTTGTTTTTGTAGACAAAGGTGTCCTTGTTGTTGGCAAGGTAGATGCCGTTATCGTAGGCGGTGTATTTGAGCTGCTTTTTGCTGCTCTGACCCTGATTCAGCAGGATGCCGCGAAAGCGTTCCTGTCCATCCACATAGAAAACGCACTGGTTGCCGTCTTCTACGTCAATACCGCTGCGGGCGTGTTTGTAGCCGTTGTCGTCAATCATGGTCACGGTCAGAGTGCGGGCAGAACTGCCCTTGCGGCCTTTCCAGTGGACGGACTTCACAAGGGCAGTCATGTCCGTTGTGGTGTTGCCCTGAATCAAAAGCAACTGGATTTTTGCCATGTGCAGCTCCCTCCTTTACGGAATCTTCAAGACCTGCCCAGGCCGGATCAGATTCGGGTTGCTGCCGATCAGGGACTTGTTTGCGGTGTAGATGCTGGAATACTTTGCACCATCGCCATAGACAGACTTTGCGATGTTGTACAGGCAGTCCCCCTTTTTGACCGTGTAGGTCTTTGGGGTGGACGTGCTGTCAACGCGGGCCGTGGTGTTCTGCACAGTGGCAATGAGGGAAGAATCAACCGAAACTGCTTTCAAGGAAACTTCCCTGTACTCCTTGAGAGTGATGTCGTAGGAGAACGTGCCCACGTCGCCGCCGCTTTCGGAGTAGTTGAAACTTTCGATGGTACAGTACAGGTTGATATAGTTCCCGGTACTGATAAAGTGAATCGGCACTTTGCTTTTCTTCCACCGCTCGATCATGCGGATGTAGAGGATGGGCGGCACGGTGATGATGGACTTGATGCCGGGGAAATAGCCTGCCGGGAAAAAGCTGGAAAAACTGAACTGCAGGGCCGGGCGGCTCTGCATGATCGTGATTTCTCCAAGCCCGGTAAGGTCAATGCTCTGGTTATTGGAGCCATTTTTGACGTTGAATTTTTCGGGCAGCACGGGCAGCCTGATTTTTTCGCGCTCGGCGTTCCAAGTGAACCAGATTTGATATTTAATACTCATACGACAACTGGCCCTCCTCAAAAATCTCCTGCTTGAGAATGCCCATCAGAACAGGCTTGACGTTGTCGGTGATCATCTCCAGAACGTCGTTTGCGTTCATACCACCGCCAGAGCCGCCAGAAACCTCCACAGAGCCTTTTCCTACAAGCTCAAGGATAATTTTCTTGACGGTCTCGCCGGGTGCGCTCTGGGCGTTCTGTGCGCCCGATACCGCAGCATTCGCGGCAGGCGGTACGTTGAGCGGTGCCGAATCCAAAACGCTGTTGTAGGCAGCCGCCGGGCGGGCAACGCTGCTTTCAACGCCGGTATAGGCGGCGTCGATTGCGGACAGGTCGGAGTTTTTGCCGGATACGACGTCATAGGCTTTCGAGAGGATGCCGGAAAGCATAGACTCCGGGGAAGATCTGTCCGGGATGTCCAGACTTATGCCAGAAATAGCTTGCAAGATGCGGTCGGTTTCTTCGGTCGGGAAAACGGTGCTCCCCTGCTTGCCGACAATCAGCTCAGGGCCATTCTCGCCAGCGATGAAAACATTTTCAGCGTCGGTTGTGCCGCCTGCATGGCCGGGCACAGTGGTCGTTGGAGCGGCGGACGGCGTGTAGGTAGTGCTGTTCTGCAAAGCAAGGGCCACAGATGCGGCCACATCCTTTGCAGCGGCTACGGCGTCTTTTTTGCCTTCCTTCAGCTTCTGGACGTACTCGGCAATGGTGTCCTTTGCAGCTTTTCCGGCTTCGTCGGACATATCGAGAGCGTCTACCGTGCCCTCCATTTTTGCCTGAAAATCGTCCAGCTGGCCCTCGTAGTCCGTTACCCAGTCGGCGGTAGCCTGCGCTGCGGCGTCCTGCTTCGCAGCGACGTCAGCCAGCGTGTTTGCCAGCTTCGACACGGCGTCCTTGTTGCCACTGTTGATGGCACTCACCATGCTGGCAGCCAAGCCTGCGGCCTGTTCGCTGCCATCCTGGACGTAGGACATCAAAGCCTTGTAGTTTTCCTCGGTGATGCCCAGATCGTCGGCAGAGGTAGCTTTCAGGGTTTCGATGTTGGCCGTGTAGGTGTTCCAGTAGTTGAGCTGAGAATCAAGCGCAGCCTGCGCCGCCTTGACGTTTGAGTTCAGATAGTCCTCGGATTTAGTGGACGCTTCATCGAATAGCCCGAACTGGCCCTCAAAACTGTCCTTTGCGGCTTCGTAGGCGGTGTTGTAGGCTTCGCAGAGCTTTTCCACGTCAGAGCGGACGTCGCTGTAAGCCTGTGACACGGCTTCCTGTGCAGAAGCGATCACGTCGCCTGCGGCTTTGGCGTCCTCGGCCTGCTGGTTGTAATACTTGTCGATCTGCTCCAGCCGGTCATTTGTGTCGTCAAGAGCCTTTTGCAGTTCGGACTGCTTGTCGGTGTACTGCTGCAGCTCGTCGTTGGCAGCATCGAGGGCGGCGGCCTGTTCAGACCACTGGGCGGAAATGGTAGCCATGCCGGTGGGATCCTGCGCGTAGAGGTCGGCAATGTAGTCGTCATAGACTTTCTGTGCTTCGTTCACGCGCTCCTGTGCGGCGGCGATGGCGTCATTATTTTCCTTGATGGTCTCTTGCTCGGTGGCCTGTTCTTTCAGAAGATCTACATATTCCTGATACTTTTCGTTCTGGAGTTCCTGCTGGGCCTGCTGCCTCGCCATTTCCTTGACGCTGGCAATGGCCTTTTCCTGATTGGTGGTCAGGTCTTCGTAGGTGAGGTTCAGGCCGTCAATGCTGCCGTTCAGCTCCTTGATGATGGCTTCCATCTGGGCCTGCTTCTCAGTGCTGTTGCCGGTGGAGCTTGCCAGCGCGTCGAGCTGGGCGACAAGTGCGAGGTTCTGCACCTCGCTGTCGTGGATGCTCTGTGTGCTGCTACCGAAACTGTCGATCAGGTCGTCGTGCTTGCTGATAACAGCGTCGATCTGGGCGACGTACTCGTCCACGCTCTGCCCGTTGTTGTCCAGAGATGCCGAAAGCTCGTCGATGCGGTATTTCAGGGTGGATGCCTGATCGGACGTGTCGCCGTAGGTGCGGCAGGCTTTGTCATACTGCTCTTTGAGGGATTCCAGTTCTTTGGTCTGCGCGGCGGTGGTGGCGGTCATGGACATGGCTTCGTCGTAGGTGTCCTCATACTTGTCGCCAAGCATGGTGACGGCGGCGGTCAGAGCCGTAACAGCAGCGGCAGCCACCAACAGGCCGGGGGCAAATGGCGAAATAGCCGACACGAACGCTTTGACGGTGGAGCTTGCAAAGACGAAAGATGCGGAAACGCCAGCGACGCCGACGGCCACAGTGCCAAGTCCCACACCGACCGCGGTCAAAGCCTTTACCACGTTGGGATGCTCGGAGAGGAAATCGCCCACCTGCCCCCAGAGGTCGGCCAGTTCAGCGGATGCGTCGTGAATGGTAGGCTCTAAGACCTGCGTAAAGGCGACATTCATCTTGTTGTTGGCCTTTTCCCATTTCTCGGACAGGCTTTCGCCGGCCGCGGCGGTGCGTTCCAACGTCCCGGCCGCTTCATCCAGAGATCCCGTCAGGGTGTCGGTGGTGATAGCACCGTCCCGGATAGCCCGCGCAAAGTCCACGCCGACCTTGCTTCCAAAGACTTCCACGGCCTTTGTGGTGGCTTCGGAGCTGTCTTTCATGTTGGCAATTTCGGTGATGGTATCTTGCAGGGCTTCCTGTGCATCCAGACCGTCGGCGGCAAAGTTCTTGACGGCGGTGCGCATGGCCGTGATGGTGGACGTGCCCTCGACGCCGTAAAGCTCCATCTTTGCCAGCAGGCCGATGGCGTTTTCGAGCGATAGGCCCATTTCCTGCAAGGACGATGCGCCGGTGATCAGGGTATTACTCAGGGTCGTGACGGACAGGCCAGAGATTTGGCCCGCATAGGCCAGATCATCAAGGACGTTCGGCAGCTTGGAAGAATCCTCGCCCCATTTGTTCATTACCTTTGTGACGAGCTGCACAGAGCCGACGACATCCTGCCCGGTGATGTCGGCAAAGTCCAGAAATTGCCCGGTGACTTCGGACAGCGTGTCGCCAGTGTAGCCCAGTCGGGTATTGATTTCGCCAACCGCTCCGGCCACAGCGTCGAGTGCATCGTCATTGCCGGAGTAGGCTTTGAGCATACTTGCGCCCAGACTGTCCAGCGCGTCCCCGGTCGCACCGGTGGCGTTGACGATGATTTTTTCCGCGTTGCTGTAAGTATCGGTCAAGTCGTAGACAGCAGAGGTGATCTCCTTGATGGTGGCCGTTATGCCGGCCGCTGCAAGGGCCTGGGCGATGGTTTCAACTGCTTCAGCCCCGGTCTTGCTGGCCTTGTCCGCTTCGTCGCTTGCCTTTTGGGTGGACTTTGCCAGCGCATCGGTGGCGTCGCCGGCCTTGCCGTTGGCGGCTGCCAGAGATTCGGCAGCATGGCCCGCCTGCTCTGCGGCGGCTTCCAACTTGTCAAGGTCTTCCGTGCCGGATGCCATGACCTGCTGGTAGTTCTGCATCGCGGCGTCGGCGTCAAGCTGGGCCTGTGCAAGTTCTTTGAGGGCTTCCGCTGCTGCATCGCTGGCGGCTTTCAGTTCGTCCTTTGTTTCGGCAGAGAGCTTTTCGTTCTGCATGAGGTCATCGAGCTGGTCGCCCGTTTTCTTGATGGACGCGGTCAGCTCGTCATGGATGCCGGCCGATGCTTCGACGGACTTCGAGAGTTCATCGGACGACTTTTCGCAGAGGGCCATCATGTCGTTCAGGTCGTCCAGCGCGGCGGTGGACTTGACGCCCATATCGACAAGCTCCTGCGTGGAGTATGTGGCTTCCATCATGGCTTTATCGTAGCCGCCGACCGCGTTCGTCCAGTAGTCGGTTTTCTGGGCCGCGTCGTCCGCTGCTGCATTGTATTTTTCGAGGATGCTTGTCGCCCCGTCCAAGGACGATTCAACAGAGCTTGCAGAGGATGAAATTCCATCCAGAGCCGCACTCGCTGCATCTCCTGCCGATTCCCAGTTGTCCAGCATAGCTTCGCCAGTTGCGGCAATGCCCTCCAGCTTTTGGCTCATTTCGTCGATAAGCTGGAATTTTGCTGTTAAGTTTGCCATTTAGTCCTCACCTCCTCGCGGCTTCAGCTTGTATGCGGGCAAGCTGCTGTTCTTCATCGACAACAAGCTCGGATGCGATGTAAAAAAGCTGCATCTTTCGCGGCATGGCGTCGTACTCTTCCGGGCGTAGGCCGTGACGCTGCCAAAGCGTGTGTGCCCAGTAGCCATCAGAGCCAGCCGCCTTTATCAGTTTTTTGCATCGTTCAGGGTATCTTCGTCCTTCGGAGCTTCGACAATGCCAAGAGCCTGCAGAACGTGCTTGGTAACGTAGTCATAGTCCTTGTGGTTGTTGAACACAAGAAGGGGCATATCGGTGATGTCCACGCACTTGTAGTAGTCCATCAGGGCCTTGTCGTCCAGCTTCGGGTACTGCAAGGCAGCCACGACGATATGCCGCAGGGAACGTGCAGGGTCGCGCTCGGTACGCCAGACGACTTCGCCGCCATCGACAATCGGGTTGCCCTTCTTGTCGGTGGCAATGCTGCGCTTGCGGTAGATGTTATTGATCTTGTCGATCTCGCGCTGGGGAAGCACTTTGACCTCAAACTCGATGGGGTTGCCCTCATCGTCCTTAAAGGATTCGGGGCCGGTAAAGGTGACGATCTGCTCCTCCTGCGGACGCATGAAGAACTTCAGACTTTTGTTTGCAGTAGCCATAATGTTAAAACCTCCATAAAAAGAAAAAGCCACCCCTTTCAAACGTGATTCGTCAAAAGGGGCGGCTTTGCATTCAGTTTGTTGTTGTGATGTTTTCACAGCGGTAAAAATCGCCCTTTTCCACCGCTGTGGCGGCTTACAGGAAGTCGCGGGCGTTAAAGGTCAGGCTGTCGGTGACGACATCGCCGTTGCTGTCCAGAGAGGTCAGCGGCATTGCACCAGTCGGGACGCAGCCGACAAAGGTACATACGTCGTTGCCGTACTTGTCGAAAAAGTCGGAATCGCCGTCACACATGATGCCCTGAATAGCGATCTCCGGGGTCTTGCCGGTGTCCTTGTACTTCTTGATGACTTCCTTAATCCAAGGATTAGAGCGGTGGCGGGTCAGGGCAACGGTGATGTTGTAGCCCAGCCAGCGGGTGCTGTTCGACTTGTCGCCCAGCTGCTTGCCGCTCCAAGTATCGGGGGTGAAAACGCCGCTTGCGCTGACAGAATCACCAGCTTCGACACCGTCGATGATGATTTTACCATCGCGGATAGAAATCGGGCGCACGTTATATTCCATGGTTTACGCTCCTTTCCGTTTAGTGGGTGTGGACGGTGAAGAACAGCTTTTCTGCACTGTCCACAGGCTGTAGGTTGACATCGAAATAGGTCTTATCGCCATAGGACGCTTCACGGTCAACAAGGAAATCCGCGTCATAATCCACGTTGGTGATCGCGCCGACGTCCTCAAACTGCTTCAGGATGGACTTACCGACGCCCTCCATGATGTCCCAGCCGACAGAGCTGTTGGCATACTTGTTGGGCGGGAAGTTGAGCTGCACGGATTCCTGGAACGTGTCCATAACGCGGATGACACGGTTCTTGCGGTATGTTTCATCCTTCGGCTGCTTAAAGCTGGTCAGGCTGTTGATGTCGTACTCGGCGATGATCTTGTTTTCCTCGGACACAGAGAAAGCAAAGTGTCCCTTGTTGATGGCGTCCACATATTCCTCGTGGGTCAGAGCCGGGTTCAGGCCAGTTGCGCCATCGACTGCCTTATAGGTCAGGCTTTCGGTGTAGGACGCGCCAGCGGTTGCGCCTGCCACCCATGCACAGGCTTCAGCAGCGGACAGGTTGTCGTCGTCGATGGAGTAGCCATTCTTGACGGAGATAATGCCCTCGTAGTCTGCGGCAAAGTTAGGAACGACGGCCTGTACACCGCGGCCCATGCTTTCACGCAGATATTTGATCTTCGTCTTGATGGCCGCCTGCAAGCTGCTGTCGGTGGTGGGAATGGCGACGGTGTTGAACTTGACGCCCTCCAGCGTGTCCAGAAATGCAGTGACGTCGGAGTTCTGCGGGGTGGCGTCCGTGCCGCCGGCGAGGTTCATCGCGGCGACGGCTGCCAGTGCGCCGGAACCAGTAAAGGTGACGTATTCACAGTTCTGGGCGATCAGGTCGTCCACGGTGGTCAGGCTCTCGTAGAACGCAACGGTGTTGCCCGCCAGACTGACGGTGACGTCAAAGCCTTCCACGGGGTTTGCGGCCACGGTGACGGTCAGAGCATTGCCACGGCTGCCGCCGTATTTTGCGGTGGCGGTCAGGGTGGGCGTAGCTTCATTGGTCGCGGTTGCTTTCGTGCCATCCTTTACGATGTAGACCAGCACCTTGTTTGCGTTCTTGAAAGCCTCGCGGATCAGAAGCATCTGACGGTTGGCGTCGCTGTCATAGACACTAAAGCCCAGCTTTGCATAGGCTGCATCCGGGCCAGCGTTGGTCAGCTCGATGTAGGTGCCAGCGGGGCCATAGGCGGGCTTCATCAGCGGGATGATGGCGGTACCGCGCTCGCTGGTGCCGACGGTATCGGTGCGCTCGCTCTTGAAATTGATGTAGGTGCCGGGCCGGGTCTTTCCGGCCAGCTTGTCAAACTTACCACCAGCCATTATTTGACCTCCTTTGCGGCCCATGCGTCGATGCGGGCCTTGATATCTTCTTTGGTATACTCACCGTCGGGCAGGTCAGCGGTTGCGCCTGCAAAGACGCAGGACGACACGCCAAAGACTGCACGGCAGTTCTTGCGCAGGGATTCCAGCGGGAACTTCGCCGCTGCCTGTTCAGTGGTTGCTTTGGATGCCATACAAAACCTCCTGTTCTGCTTTCGCAGCATCATAAGACCTCTTGATCTGGGTTTCGATCTCGTAGGTCTGCATCATTGTTTCGGGTGCGTCTGCAAACGGCTTTCTGGCTGTCCAGTCGATTTGCAGCTGTACCGCGCTTTCGTCCACGGCCCGCAGGGTGGGGTCACGGATGCGGATATACTTCCCTGTCGGCTTGCCAGATTCGTCGATCAGCGGGATCCTGTTGCGACGTTCCAGCAGAGCGTTCAGAGCCGTGTAGCCAAGCTCGTATGCGTCCTCTTTCGTGCGGTGAAAGAATTTGACGAAAAGGGAAAAATCCAGTGCGTAGGTGTTCAGCGTGTCGCCGCTACTGCCGATGTCCGGGCGGGGAAAGTAGATTGCCGGGACACGGAACTGTTCGGGCACGTTGTTGTAGTACGGGGCCGGGTTGCCGCTCTTTTCGGTCAGAAAACGCATGATGCTGGCTAAGTCCTGTTCCAGCATGAGTTCTCCTTTTTTGTGGGTTTCGTTCGGTCAGATGGCCCCAAAACCGGCATGATGGCAAAATGAAATCGGCTTCCCGGTGCTGGAAAGTCGATTACTCGAAATATTCATCAAGCCAAGTTTGGAGCTTTGCGTCCAGCAGGTCGGGCATCATCTTGTCGAGGATGCGCAACGCGCTTTCCCAGTAGTGCTTGCCCTCGACCCAGTGCTGTTTCAGCACCATGCCGCCCTCTGCGGATGGGTCGTAGATGAAGCGGCCATCGTCCAGCCAGTAGCCGGGGACAAAGCGGTACTGTACGCCTTTTGGGTTCGTCCAGTGACCGTCGTTGACATAGGACGCATAATCGACGTTGGTGCCGACTTCAAGCGTCAGGTCGCCGTCGGACAGCTCCCAGACGTTGCCCTGCTCCCCTTTCTCAAAGGACGCCAGCAGTTGGTGGGTGTCCATGACCTTTCGCCGGACAATTTCGTCTTGCAGGATGCGCAAAAACTCGTTGCCAAGGCCCTCCAAGAAAAGCTCCATTTCGCGCTTAAAATCCCCGGATGCGGCTTTGCCCATCTTCTGGAAAAAGGCGCGAAATTCGGAAACGTCCACGTTGACGGTCGTCATCACAAATACCTCTGCTGGCCCTTTGCGGTGACATAGACAAAAATATGGTGGCCGTGGACGTCGTGCGGAATTTCCGCGATGTACTCATAGCCGTTCTTCTTGTCGATGATCTTATCGTTCAGGCGCACGTCCGTCCCGGTGGGCAAGGTCAGCTTGATGCGGGATTCCTTGACGTTGGCCGGGGCGGTCTGGCTGATGGATGTGCTTTCGCTCTTGACGCCAAAATGACAGGCGACGCCGGGGACGTCCGGCTCTGCCGGGTAGGAAAAGGCCGGCTGTTCGGTCAGGCCATAGCCGGGGGAGCCTGCGTCTTTCTGCACATGGTAGATGTCGCACAGGTCGTTGAGGAAATTTTCAAATGCCATGTTGTACCCCCTTACAGCCGCCGCATTCGCATGGTGACTGTTCCGTTGGCTGCTGCCACGACGTAGTCGTCCAGCAGGGCGGCCAGATCGAGGTTGCGGACTTCGATGTCCGAATGATCGGCCGAATAGCTGTAATCGTCAAAGGTTTCGGATTTCAGCGTTTTAGAGGACGTCAGCGCGGCATTGTGGGCGTAGGCTTCGGCCAGCAGGATGCAGGCGGTCTTGACGCCCTCCGGCAGCTCGTCCATGTCCAGCAGCCCCTTGTTGTGGGTGTAGGTAAGGATGTACTGTTCAGCGCGGGAGATGTCCACGGCCAGCTTCGCGTCAGTCCGTGCGATGACTTCCGGCGTTTCGGAGTATTCGCGCACCTGCTCCGGGGTTATCCAAGGACGTGCGGGCATGGGTCAGACCTCCCCAAAATCCGGCTCGGTATCGTCGGCTTCCGCCGGGACGGTAACGGTCTCGGCGGCCAGCGCGTCGATCAGCTCGGCCTTTTTCGTGGTCTTCGTGACCGGGACGCCCATGTCATTTGCCAGCCGCTTCAGCTCGGCAAAGGACAGGCTTTCGAGGTAGGCCCGGTCAAGGGTGGCCGGGGTGCTGCCATCTGCGGCCTGCTTCCCTGCCGGGGTCAGCGGGATGGTGTCGGCGTCAGCGGGGGCGGCCGTGTCCTGTTCGGCCAGAACATCGACCAGATCAAAGTAGCCGCTGCGCAGGGCGGCGGCTTTGATGGCTTCATCTGCGGTAAAAGCATCGGGTTCCTCCCGCGTGGCATTGACCACGCCAGTGTAGGACATAGCGTTTTTCAGTCTGAGGTGGTACGTCATTCTGTTCTCCTGCCTTTCGTATCAGCGGGGCCAGATCACTTAATGTTGGTGATGATGGCGGCCGCGTCCAGCTCCTCGATGATGGGGTCAAAGTCAAAGTGGACAACATAGAAACGCTTGTCCTTCATAATGGCTTCCTTGCCCTCCACGGTCTTTCTGATCTTCATGCCGTAGGTGTTGACGACGATCAGGTTCTTCGGGTCGGTCAGAATGATCTTGTCATCAGGCAGGGACGGGCACTCGACGACAGGCACCTTTGCGGGGCTGTTGTAGATGGAATCAGGCACCGCGCCGCCCTTGTCGATAATCTGGTTAAGCAGGTGCAGCTCCCACTCCTGCGCACGATGGGGGGACATCAGCCAGCGCAGCTTGCCGTTGTTGTACTTGTTCGGCATAGCGTGCAGGGAGTTGTAGAACATATCCAGCGTCATGGAGTTGTTCGCGGTGGCGTCCACGACGTGTGCGCCCTCACGCAGCTGCTTAATCCAGCCGTCATTGACTTTCAGGAAGTCGGCGTCGCCGGTAGTGCCAAGGGCCACGGCATCAGTGCCAGTCCATGCGCCTGCGCTGTGGGCTGCGGTGAACTCGTAGACCTTGCCGTCGTTGGAAACGAGGTCGCCTTTCTGGTAGGCGGTGGACGCGCTGAAAGCCTTGACCTTTGCGAACTTCTCGTCGCCGTTCAGGTACAGGTCGAGCGCGTCAATGCCGGTCTGGGTGGTCATCATGTTGGTGATGATGTTCTCAAGGTTCTGGCCCTCGATGTTCTCGCGCAGAGTTTCCTCGGTGATTTCCCAAGGCAGACGAACAGGGGTGCAGGCGTACTTGATCGAGGTGGTGTTCACGCCTGCGCGGTAGCCGTCGTCGGTGTCCTCGGTCTTCTCACGCAGCAGGCGGGATGCAATGCCGATCTTGTCGATCTCGCCGGAACGTGCGGTGCGCATTTCGTGGCGAACAAGGCCGCCCAGCGTGGTGGCTTCAAAGGTCTGCTGGATGAACCTGCGGGCCTGCTCACTGGACAGGATGCCCGCGCCTGCGTTGGGGGTAAAGTTGCCGGTGTTGATGGCGTTGCGGATGATGTCTTCAATGGAACGCGGCATATTGGTGTCCTCCTTTTTCACTTACAGGATGCCGTGCAGGTAGCATTCATCCTGCGCGGCGGACTTCTGGACGGTGCCGGATGCGCCGTTCAGGTTGGTGGGGTTGGCGCGGCTGTTCAGCACCGCGCTGACGGACTTTGCGACAATGCCGTCGATCAGGCCGGACAGGTCGGATTTGGTGAGCTGCTGCTCCTGCTTCTGTTCCGGCTCCTGCTGGCCCAGTGCCTTTTTGATGGCTGCATCAACGGCGTTCTGGACAAAGTCCGGGGTAATCTCGTCGTCCGCGGACTTTGCGACGACGGCGGGGGTCTGCTCGGTCTGCTGCTGGCCCAGTGCCTTTGCAACGGCTTCCTGCACCAGCTTTTCGGCTTCGCTCTTGGTCATTTTTTTGCCCTCCTTAGTGGTTTTGGTGGTTTCGGTGGATGTATCGTCGCCCGACTTTTTGTTGTCGGGGTCGTCGGTTTTGTTATCGGACGCGGCAGAATCGTTGCCAGCAGCGGCCTTTTTGTTATCGTCCGCTGCCTGCTTTTTGTCCTCGTCCTTGCCCTTGTCGGCCTGCTGGTCGCCGTCCTCGGCCGTGCCAGTTTCGCCGCCGGGTTTGTCCTTGTCGGGGTCTGCATCGACGGACGCAAGGAACGTGCCCAAGCTGTCATAAAGGCCCTGCAGGGCTTCCCGGTTCTTTGCGCTCAGGCTGCGGCCGGCCTTTTCGATGCGGCCCAGCTCCGGGGTGGGCTTGCACTCGAACAGGGATTTGGTCAGGGGCTTTTCGCTGCTTGCATCGGTCAGCAGGTTGGTGATGATCGCGCCGAACTCTTCCAGCGCGGCCTTGATGGTGTCTTCGTCGGTCTGGTAGGTGTAAACCCCGGTGTAGCTGTTGTAGCTGTACAGGGCACTGCGCAGAGCGTCAAAGGCGTTCCAAAAGCTGCTGCTCATGTTCGACTGCTTAAAATTGTCAGTGACCGCGCCCTTTTCGACGTGGCCCTGTGCTTTGGTTACAGATGCGCTACTCAAATCGGTGTCCTCCTGTGCATACACGCCAAGGCCGCCCATCGAAAGCCCGGTGATTTCGCCGTTCTGGATGGACTGCCAAAGGTTGTCGTCATTGATTTCTACGGTCATCAGCCAAGTGCCCTCTTTGACGGTTTCACCGCCGATGTCGCAGTCAGATTTTGCAATCCAGCTTTCAACAACGGCTGTCCCCTCTTCAGACACAAAGTTGTGCTGTAAATCGACCTTGTTGCCGTTTTTGGCAAACCAGTAGGCCGCCTTTGCGATTTCGTCGGCGGTCATGTAGTTGCCGTGAGCGTCCTCGGTCATGGGCTCGTAGACGATGCCGGTTACAAAATGGCGGTCGTCGTCGGACTTGATGATCTTGCCGTATGTGGTAAAGGCCGCCTTGCCGTCCTCGTTTTTGACGATAAGAAAAGGCCGCTTGTTGGCGGCCTTATCGACAAGGGACACGAAAGAGATTCGCGCGTCCGTGATTTCTTTTGCCTTGTTTACAGGTCTTGCCATGTGCTCACCTCCTTTTTCCTGTTTTCGGGCAATATAAAAAGCAGCGTTGCCGCTGCTCTTTATCAGGTATTGGGTTCAGCCGGGGGCTCGGTCGCTTCGTCCGACATTGCGGCGGGCGGAATGATGGTCACATTCGGGTTGTCCAGAATGGCCTTGACCTCAGCCAGATCGGTGCCGGGTAAAAGTTCCAGCTCCAAAGTGGGGACTTCATCGACAGCATGGTGCAGGGTGTAAGACCTGATCATGCCGGAAAGCTCCATCGCGTCCAGCTTGATGCTGGGATGGTCTACGCGGGCTTCATCAATGGTTACGATCATGTTATTCATCCTCAATTCCGGCTTTCGCCTTATTTCGTGCGTCCAGCTCGGCTTCCCATTCGTCGTCCATGTCGTCGATGGCCTGCTGTTGGAGCTTTTTCCGCTCTTCCAGTGGCAGGCCCAGAATGTCCTCCGAAACAATAGGCTGCTGGATGCAGTGGCAGTTGATACGTTCGCCTGCGGGCAGGATAACGTCACGCGGGTACATGGGATGGTAGACGATGCCGTCGGCTCCAATCAGCTCAAAAGGCTGGTCTTTGGCGACGATCTGGCCGTCCATGTCGATATGATTTTGCCGGGGTTCGTTGCGGTAGTTTCCGGTGTGCATCCAGCCTTTGCTTTCAACAGCCGGGGACTGCATAAAGGCTTCCTGCTGGGCGACGCTGTGTGCCCCCAGAATTTCAGTGACCGCCACCCGGCGGGCGCGGTAGTGGGATGTCCAGTATTCTCCTTTGCCCTCTTTTTCCATGCCGGAGTTTATGAGGTCAACGCAAAACTGGGAGATGTTTCCGCCGTTGCTGATTTCCTTTTTGAGCATGGCTTCCAGCTGGTCTTTGCTGGTCGTCCTCATAAGGTCGGCCAGTTCGTCGCTCCAGCTTTCAATCCATGCGGTCGTGCGCTTTGATACCCGGTCGAGTTTCAGGTTCTTGTCGGTCTGCTTCAGGTAGTAGGCCGCGTATTCGGGCATGAACTTCGACAGGCGGGCGGCAAAGGCTTTGCTCAATTTGGCGGTTGCAGGGGTGGCAGCGGTTACAGCCGGGAGCTTCTTTTCAAACTCATCCAGACTGCCAGCCGCTTTAGCTTCTCGCACAAAGTAGTCCGTTTCCTCGGTGAGTATGTCGGCCACGTCGTCCTCAATATCTTGCGCGTATTGGAGCGTTTTCTTTGGTTTCGCATAGCCTTCCTTTCCCAGCTGCTTAGACAGGTCATTGTCGGCCTTGCGGATATAGGCGTCAATGGCCTTTGTTATGCGGTCGCAGTAGCACGGACGGATAACAAGACGCTGTTTCACTGTTCGCCCTCCTGCTGCTGTTTGAGATCGACCAGCAGCTTCCGAACCTCTTTCATCACGGCGTAGACCTGCGCGTCCTCCGGGCGGCTGGCCGCTTTCTGGATTTTGCCATCAAGGGCCATCGTGAGTGCGCCAAGGTCAAAGCCGCCGCTGCTGGGGCTGTTGGTGATGGACAGCGGGACGTTGCCCCACTCTTCGTCGTAGTCGTCGGAATCCTCGCCAAGATACTTGTAGAGGATTTCTTTCGCTTTGTTCGGGGTGACGCCGCCTGCGGCTGTTGCGGCGGTCAGCAGCTTCGTGATGTCGTCCGGGTTGGAGATGTTCGGCTCCAAGAAATAGGCTTCGACGTACTTAAAACCGTAGGCGTTCAGCAGCCGGTTGTTGATGGCCCATGCAAGGCTCTTGCGCTCCGGCTGGAAAACCTGCTTCTCCGTGACCTCCTGCGCGGTCTGCGCGGTGGCGCGATTGAAGTCGGTCGTGTACCCGGTGTACAGGTCGGGCAGCAGGAAAGACGACTGTACCTTTTTGCGGTTGTTGTTCATGTAGGACTGGAACAGTTCATCTTTTTGCAGGATGGACGCCAAATCCTTGACCTCGATTTTCGGCTTCTCGGTTTCGTCAAAGTCGGTCTTGCTGTCGGTGGATTCAGTTTCAAGGACAATAAAGGCGTGTTGCCCTGCTTCGCCCTTGATGTCGTCCATGTACTTTGTGAGCTTGTCATAGCTCTCGTTGGTCAGTGTGCCGCCCTGAATCATAATCATCAGGGGCGTATGCCTGTCTCTTATACACATCTGACGC
>ERZ1027054.405-NODE-405-length-20742-cov-7.459951_pt1 | contig 20742 bp, 21 predicted proteins | sample MGYA00519284_ERZ1027054 | MGnify/ENA primary metagenome ERZ1027054 (study PRJEB26926, sample SAMN06164568) | human gut metagenome | biome: ENVO:00009003; feature: ENVO:2100002; material: ENVO:00002003 | host: Homo sapiens | place: USA | collected 2012 ... | reverse complement strand
TTGAGGTGCTTGTGTCAGTATTGGCGTGTGGGTTCAAGTCCCATTTCCCGCACCATAAAAGAAACCTCTTTTGTCTACCAAGACAAGAGAGGTTTTTTCTTGCTTTCTGGGCAAAATACAAGGCGAATCATAGAAAAATGGGCTTTGGAGCGGTCGATCGGCTGCTCCGAAGCCCGATTTTTTGCTTTCAGCGGCAGAAACAGTCCGAAAACGCCGGTGTACACGGTGTACACATAGAATTTCTTTGCTTTGCAAGCAACCACTAAATGTGTTTAGGGTATGGGACTTGAACCGGATGTTTGCGAAAAATCCAGTTCAGGTAATGATATAATTACGCGGAGGCATTGAAAAATCGGAAGTTTTGTGTTATACTTAATCAGTATTATTATACCCATTTCAAAGAGGAGGCACAGCATGGCTGCCAATATGCAAAAGATTAAGCTGTTGAAGCTTTATGAGCTGCTGCGTAAAGAGACGGATGAAACACATCCCATCTCCCGCGTCGAGCTCTGCAGACGGCTGAATGAGATGGGCATTTCCAGTAATGTCAGGACACTGAGCTTGGATATTGAGGCCATGCAGGAAAATGGCTTCGAGATCATGAGCTACCTGAAGGATAAGGAAAAGTTCTACTATGTTCCGGAGCATGAACTCACCGTGCCGGAGATAAAAATACTGATTGATGCGGTACAAGCGGCCAGTTTTATCACAGAGAAAAAAACGGTCGAGCTGATAGAAAAGGTTGCCGCTCTCGGCGGATCACACCAAGCCGAACTACTAAAGGAAAACATGGTATGCTTCAATACCCGGAAGCACACCAACGAGGCCATCCTCTACACGGTGGATGGCATTGAGGATGCCATCATTCGAAAGAAGAAGATCGAATTCAATTACTTCCATTTGAATGAAAAGGCGGAGCGCGTATATGTGACCACCAGCGATGGCAGCAAGAAACGCTATTACGTGGAGCCGGTCGCGCTTATTTTCAATGAGGACAACTACTATCTGATGGCATACAGCAGCAAGCATCCGGACAGCACCGCCAACTATCGCATTGATCGCATAGATCATCTAACCGTTGTAGAAGAATCGGTAATGTCGAATGAAGCGGTAGCCCGGATTGATGGCGTGGCAGAATATACGGAGCAGGTTTTCAAAATGTTCAGCGGCGAGCTGGAGGACGTTGTGATACAGTTCAACAAGCAGCTTATCGGCCCCGTGTTTGATAAATTTGGCGAAGACACACCAATGATGTCAGTGAACGAGACCACCTGCGCGGCAACGGTACATGTGCAGATTAGCCCTCCCTTTTTCGGATGGCTGGCACAGTTCGGAAACAGAATGCAGGTCATCTCCCCACCCAACGTAATCGATCACTACAGAGAACACATTAACAATATTGTCGGAGGAAACGCGGAATGATTACAGGAGCAATTAAAAATAAGGTCGATAAGATCTGGACAGACATTTGGGCTGGCGGCATCGCAAATCCGCTGACCGTTATCGAGCAGCTTACATACCTCATGTTCATCCGTTCCCTCGACGAAAAGGAACTGGAGACCGAGGAATTTGAAACGATGACCGGCGAAAAGATGGCAAAGATTTTCCCACAATCTCCCGTCGGGCAATCAATGCGTTGGAGCAAATTCAAAAACGACGATCCGCGCCAGATTTTCGACGTGATCTCCCAGCGGGTATTTCCTGCGATTAAAAGCATGAAGTATGGTCGCCTCCCCGATTTTAATGAAAAGGGGGAGCTCGTAGAGATCGAAGACGAACCCGGCAAGGCAGACGAAAGCACGACCGCTTTTGCACGGTATATGAGCAATGCGATGTTCATCATCCCCACCCCGCAGCTGCTTCAGAAAATAATCACGGGGCTGGATGATCTGTACGAGCACGATATTGCAGAGTTGGATATGCAGGGCGACCTGTATGAGTACATGCTCGGCAAGCTGGCTACAGCAGGCCAGAACGGACAGTTCCGTACCCCGAAGCATATTCGAGAGATGATGGTCGAGTTGCTACAGCCGACACCAGATGATACTATTTGCGATCCGGCATGCGGAACAGCAGGTTTCTTGGTTTCTGCGTCGGAGTACATCCGTCGCACCTATGAGGATACCATGACCTCCGAGCAGTGGCAGCATTTTGCAGGCCCCGCATTTACGGGATTTGACACGGACTACACCATGCTCCGTATTTCTGCGATGAACCTCATGCTACACTCTATCAGCAATCCGGAGATTGATTATAAGGATAGCGTGTCGAAACAAAATCAGATTTCCGATCGCTTTACGATGTGCTTGGCGAATCCCCCGTTCAAGGGAACGATCGACGCAGAGAGCATCCACGATAATCTGAAAGCGGTAACGAACACGAAGAAAACGGAGCTGCTGTTCCTTGCCCTGTTCCTGCGTATGCTGAAAAAGGGCGGCCAGTGCGCCTGCATTGTTCCGGATGGTGTATTGTTCGGATCGTCCTCAGCACATAAATCCATTCGCAAAGAGCTCGTCGAGAACCACCAGCTCCGTGCCGTGATCTCAATGCCTTCTGGCGTATTCAAGCCATACGCAGGTGTTTCCACTGCTGTGCTGGTATTCACAAAGACCGGCGCGGGCGGTACCGACAAAGTATGGTTCTATGACATGAAGGCCGATGGCTTCAGCCTCGACGATAAACGTTCTGAAATTGCAGATAACGATATCCCCGATATCATTCAGAGGTTCCACCATCTGGAGCAGGAAGCAACACGCGAGCGCACCGAGCAGAGCTTCTTTGTTCCGAAGCAAGAAATCGTTGACAACGGATACGACCTCTCTATTAATAAGTATAAAAAGATGGAGTATGTTGCTGAAGAGTACCCTTCCACAGATGAAATTCTGTCGAAGATCGAAAAGATAGAGCAGGAGATTGTTTCTGGGTTGGCAGAATTGAGGTCAATGTTATGATTAAGCGGAACATTCTTGATTGCATGACGCTTGTTGGCGGAACGCCTTTGCGCTTTGAGGGTGAAAAAACCTATGTGAGTACAGGCGCTGTTGATTGCGATCATGTAGACTATGCACAGACAGAACGAGTAACTTATGACAACCGCCCCTCAAGGGCTAATCTTTCGGTAGCCGAAGGTGATATCCTCTTCGCTAAAATGTGCGGAACAAAAAAGACCCTACGTATCGACAGGCCGCTGTCTGAACATCTATATTCTACAGGGTTTTGTGCAGTACGAGCTAACGAGTCCTTAATGGATGCAGCGCTACTATATCACCTGTTGGCAAGTGACCAGTTCCTTACTCAAAAAGATCAGAACAGTTCTGGCGCAACGCAAAAAGCCATCACTAACGCAGGACTCCGAAAAATTGTAATACAGGTACCCGATTTGCCAGAACAGCGGAAGTTAGCTGCAAATTTGGATTGTATAGAGCAGATGATGGCAAACCGCAGGGAGCAGCTCGTGTCTTTTGATCAGCTAGTAAAATCCCGATTTATCGAACTGTTTGGCACTGTAAAAGATAACCCATATCACTTTCCGACAGCAACACTGAAAGAGGTTTGTCATAAGATCACAGATGGAAAGCACGGCGGGTGTGAACAGGAGACAGATTCGGGTTATTACTACGTAGGTGCGCGTGAAATCTACGATGGAGTAATCCATTATGACACTGCACCGCAGATCACATTCGCAGATTTCGCAAAGGATTATCGGCGCTGCAACATTGAGCAGGGCGATATGGTCATTGTTAACACTGGAGCAACCATAGGCAAATCCGCGATCGCTTCCAGCCACCTCACCGAGAGAACGTTACTGCAAAAAAGCGTTGCTTTAATCAAGGTGAAAACCGATGTGATCAGTGCAAAATTTTTGCGGTATTGCTACATGGCAAACCCGTCCATGTATATGGTTGAAAGCGCATCGGCGCAACCGAATTTGCTGTTATCAAAAATGAATGCAACAGTTATATACTTGCCTCCAATGGAGCTGCAGGAGCAGTTTGCGGCCTTCGTCGAACAGACCGACAAATCAAAACTTTTCGATGAGATGGAGGTGGCGGCATGAAACAGTTTTACCCGTTGAGCACATTCCTTACTGAGTATAGCGAAAAGAATGGCGTAAACGCATACAGGCCAGTAGCAGTAGGCCGATATGGCATTCGCACGAGAGAAAGCATCTACTCAAAGGAGCTTGCAAAAGACTACTCAAAGAATAAGCTAATTCATAAAAACACGCTGACCGTGGGAATGGGGTCTGTCCAGATCGATATTGGCGTTTTAACGGATGATATAACCTATTCTGTTTCACCGGCTTACCACACATATAAGATTGCCGGGGTTAATGCGGAATATCTCCGATACTGTTTGGAATGCCGGAATCAAGATATGTTTTCCAGATTCGTAAAACGTGGTAGTCGGCAGGGCAAAACAATTGATCTAAAACGTTGGATGACATACGAAATTCCTGTCTATGATGAAAATAGACAGCAGGAAATTGTTGATAGATTAAATCGGATATCTGAGCTAATCGAAAAGAGACAGGAACAGTTGGTTCAATTGAGCGAACTGGTGAAATCCCGATTTATCGAATTGTTTGGAGTATATCCTTCAAATCCTAAGGGATGGGAAACGGCCACCATAAGGGATATTGTTGCGGATGTACGTTACGGATCCAGCCGTCCCGCTGTGGATGGAGGCAAATATCCATATCTCCGAATGAACAATATTACCTATGGTGGAGAATTGGATTTAACAGACACCAAACGTATTGACATACCCGATAACGAATTGGATAAGTGTACTGTACGGCGTGGAGATGTGCTTTTCAACCGCACAAACAGTAAAGAGCTAGTCGGAAAGACGTGTGTCTATAACCGAGATGAAATGATGGTACTTGCGGGCTTTGTTATTCGTGTCAGAGTCACAGAGCGTGTATTGCCCGAGTTCCTCTCTGCATTCCTAAATACGGATTTCTCAAAGCAGATGCTACTTGGAATGTGTAAAGCTGCAATCGGCCAAGCCAATATCAATGCACAAGAGATGCAAAACATTGGAATTTATCTGCCACCCACTGAACTGCAACGGCAATTTGTTCAGTTCAAGGAACAGACCGACAAATCAAAACTTTACGGTAAGATGGAGGTGGCAGCGTGAAACAGACACTAAGGGATTGCCTATGCCCGCAGCCAAAATCTAAAATCAAAGCAGGCGACGGTCAATTAAAAGGTGCCTATAACTTCTACACATCCAGTCAGATACAATCAAAGTTTTATCATTCCGCCACTTACACACAGCCCGCACTTATTTTTGGAACTGGCGGAATGGCAAGCGTTCATTACTGTAATGAACCCTTTTCAACATCGACAGACTGCTTAGTGATGTACGGACGCCTGGGCGCGCCATTATAGTTGATATATTACTACCTCAGGAGCAATATGCATCTTCTGCAAGATGGGTTTAAAGGTGCCGGGTTGCAACACATATCCAAGGATTATATCCTGAACATTAACATCAATATGCCTGCCCCTTCGCTTCAGGAACAAATCACCCATCAAATGCGCCTGATTGACGCAATGATCAATGGGAAAAAGCAACAGATTCTGTCTTTTGATGAGGCCGTCAAGTCCCGATTTATCGAACTGTTTGGCGACCCAGATGGAAACCCAATGAATTGGGAGACAGCAGAGTTGGAGCGCCACCTTGAGATCGTTGGAGGTTTTGCATTTAAGAGTGAAGGATTTACGGAATCCGGGATACCTGTGCTGCGAATTGGTAACATAAACTCTGGACACTTTTTGCCTGTGAATATGGTGTTTTGGCCGGATGATCCTTCATTAGCGCGGTATAAAATGTACCCCGGCGACTTGGTTATGTCGCTAACTGGCACAGTTGGCAAGGATGATTACGGGAATGTGTGCGTCTTAAGCGATGAATATCCGGAATACTACTTAAACCAGCGAAACGCCAAGCTAGCCATAGGGGCGACACTGAATAGGCATTATCTTTCGGAAATGCTCAAGTTTAGTAGAATAAAAAAACGGCTTACAGGTATTAGCAGAGGCGTCCGACAGGCAAATATCTCTAATAGGGACATACTTGCATTACGCGTTCCTATACCGCCGATTAAGCTGCTGGAGCAGTTTGCAACCTTCGTCGAACAGACCGACAAATCAAAATATTACAGCTCTTTGAGCTTTAGATACTGCCAAGCGGCAGCGAATACATACAGACAGGAGTGGATGACATGTCGAACTTCGGATTTCTAAAAGATAAAAAGGAGTACGCACTGTTTGCCTCGGCTGCGATCGAGGCGGAAAAGGTGTATGTTTCCGCGCCTGCCATGTGCGCCGTCGGCAGCAGAAAAGCACTGGAATTAGCAGTCAAATGGGTGTATTCGGCTGATAAGACGATGCAGATGCCATACAAGGATAATCTGCAGGCGCTCATTCATGAGCCGACCTTCCGTTTTGCGGTAGACTACAACACATGGGGCAAACTGCCGTTTATTATCAAATTGGGCAATCTGGCTGTTCACACAGAACGAAGCGTGCAGGCCAGTGATGCCCTCGCTTCCCTGCAAGGCCTCTTTGAGTTCATCCAGTGGGTGGACTATTGCTACGGCGCTGATTACGAAGAGCGGCAGTTCGACGAGGCATTGATTCCGACCGAAAAGGTCGTCGTCGACACCAAAAAAATAAAAGAGCAAGAGAGTCTGCTCGGTGAGAAGGACGCAGAGATTGAGGCTTTGCGTAAAAAGATCGAGCAAATGTCCGAGCAGATCACCGCAGCAAAGGAGCAGCACCAGCAGGAGCGCACCTTTGTCGCCGCAGACCTTTCCGAGTTTAAGACCCGCAAAATTTATATCGATGTGGACATGAAGCAGATGGGCTGGAAGTTCTCCGGAGCAGATGCTGACGTTCAGGAAGAGTATCCCGTCGAAGGTATGGCAGGGGTACTAGGGCAGATGGGATATGTGGACTACGTGCTGTTCGGGAAAGACGGCCTACCACTTGCAGTGGTGGAGGCCAAGAGATCCAGCAAAGACCCGAACATAGGCCGCAAACAAGCTGTGCTGTACGCTGACTGTCTGGAGAGAAAATTCGGACGTCGCCCCATGATGTTCACGACCAATGGTTTTGAAACCTACTTCTGGGACGATCAGAGCAGCCCGCAGCGCAAAGTCAGCGGCATATTCAGCAAAGACGATCTGCAGAAGCTGATGAACCGTCGTACCGAGCGGAAGAATCTGATGACTATTCCGATCGATGACAGGATCACGGATCGTTACTACCAAAAGGAAGCCATCCGTGCAGTATGCGAGCAAATCGGACAAGGCTTTAGAAAGCACCTGCTGGTCATGGCAACAGGAACAGGCAAAACCAGAACTGCGTCCAGCCTCACCGATGTGCTCAGTCGCGGCAAATACGTCACCAATATTCTGTTCTTGGCTGATCGCACGGCGCTGGTGAAACAGGCAAAGGACGATTTCAAGAACTATCTGCCGGATATGTCTCTGTGCAATCTGTGCTCCAATAAGGACGACCGGAGCGCACGGATCGTATTCTCGACATACCCGACAATGCTGAACGCCATAGACGATATGAAGACGAAAGATGGGCAGCGCATGTTTACCCCCGCCCACTTTGACCTCATCATCATCGACGAGAGCCACCGCAGCATATTCAAAAAATACCGCGCGATTTTCGAATACTTCGATGCGATCATGGTCGGACTGACCGCAACCCCCAAAACCGACGTTGATCGCAATACCTACGATTTCTTTGAAATGGAGCACGGCGTACCAACGTATGCATACGACTACGAGACGGCGGTATATCAGGATCATGTGCTCGTGCCCTACTATAACTATGAGGTAAAGACAAAGTTCTTAGAGGAAGGTATCACATACGACGACCTTTCCGATGAGGACAAGGAACGGTATGAAGAGGACTTTGTTGAGGACGGCCTGATGCCCGACTTCATTCCGTCGGCGCAGCTGAACAAATTCGTTTTCAACGAGACAACCGTTGACACGGTGCTTCAGGATTTAATGGAGCGCGGCATTCGTGTTGCTGGCGGTGACCGACTTGGTAAAACCATCATCTTCGCACAGAACAAGCGCCATGCGGAGTTCATTCTGGAGCGGTTTAATAAGCTGTACCCCAAATACCGTGGCACATTTGCACAGCGTGTTATCTGCGATGATACTTACGCACAGACGATCATTGACGATTTCAAAATTTCAGAGAAAGATCCAATCATAGCAGTTTCCGTGGATATGATGGATACCGGCATTGATGTGCCGGAGTGCGTCAACCTCGTATTCTTTAAAAAGGTGCGGTCAAAGACGAAATTCTGGCAGATGATCGGACGTGGTACTCGTCTCAGCAAGGAGCTCACCTGCATCGATCAGATTGACGGCGAATACACGGCAAAGAGACGGTTCCTCATCTTTGACTATTGCGGAAACTTTGAATACTTCCGCGCTCACAAAGAGGGCTTTGAGTCCCGCGAGACGAAGACGCTGTCGGAGAACATATTCGGGAAGCAGATTCGCATTGCGGTGGCGCTTCAAGAAAGTGCATTTGCCGGAGACGACTATCAGAGCTGGAGATCCGAGCTTGTAGAGACATGCTACTCTCAGGTATTGGCGCTGAACACCGCTCTCATCGCCGTGCGGCTGCACATACAAAGCGTTGAAAAGTATAAGAAGCCCGGGGCTTTCAACTACATTAGTGAAGGCGACAAGGGTGAACTCATGCAGCAGATTGCGCCAATCGTTCACTTGGATGACAACGACGAATTTGCAAAGCGCTTCGATAACTTCATGTATGGTCTGGTGATTGCCCAGATAGAGCAGATGCCCTCGCTTAAGAATGCACAGAAACAGCTCCGCGATATTGGAACGCTGCTGGAGCGTAAGGTCAGCATCCCACAGGTAAAAGAAAAACTGCCAATCATCAAGGAGGTCAACACCGACGCTTTCTGGGATGCAAATGATGTTCTGCTGTATGAGCGTGTGCGGAAGGAGCTCCGTGAGCTGATAAAGTTTCTGAATGACGTTGACCCTCGAAAGCCGATTATTACTCGGCTATCTGACCCGATTATAGATCAGAAAGAGGGCGACCCGATGGAGCCAGGGTATGATTTTGAAGACTATCGTGCCAAGGTCAACCGCTACGTCAACGAAAACGGAAATGCGCTCGCCATCTATAAGCTGACACACAACATCCCCCTCTCTGCTGCGGATTACAGCGAGCTGGAGCACGTGCTGACAAGCGAATTGGGCAGCAAGGAAGACTACGAAAGAGAATATGGTGATACGCCGTTTGGTTTGCTGATCCGTAAAATCGCCAAGCTGGATCATGAAGCAGCAATGCAGGCTTTTTCGCAGTTCATAAACGACCAGTCGTTGAACCAGAAGCAGATCGCTTTTGTGCATAAGATCATTAACCACATCGAGCAGAACGGTTATATGGAGAATGTTACCGAGCTGCAGAATCCGCCCTTTGACAAGCCGGTCAGCTTTGTAAAGCTTTTCGATGCCCGTACACGTGCAGCGTTATTGGCCGCGATCAACAAAGTGAAAGAAAACGCGGTTGTCATTGCTGCTTAACGGAAGCCCTAAACAAATAGCAAACACCTCGCAGTCATAACGGCTGCGAGGTGTTTCTGTAAGTGCAGGTTTTATGGAATATAGATTACGGGGATATTCTGCCGTTCGGCATAATCAATCGTATTTTTCGTCCCGCCCTTCTCACCGTTGAAGACGGCGATCACACGGCCAGCGTGGTCGACCATCCATTCATTGCGGCGTTGGAAGCAGCCACGATCATACTGCGGAGAAATGAAACGGACGATATCGGCACCGGCCAGAGCCGAAGCATAGCGACTTTGCCACGCTGACGACCATGCACGTTCAAAGCCCTGATAGGGGCTTGCAGCAATCAAATGAATCGGAGCGCCATTGTCCCGTAGACGAAGGACGACTTCCGCAGCCCAAATGTCAACACCTCTGGCCATACCGGAGATGAATGTCTGGAAACCGTCTGTGATAGCAGCGCGGATTTCTCGCTCAAGTGAGGCTACGATTTCTGCCTCGCTTTTATTCAGTTTTTCAGGGCGGTGGCCGGTAAAGCATACCCGGCGCATTCTGAGCTCAGGCTCGTTTGACATAAGGATCACCACATTTCCCAAATATAGTTTACCGCCTGAACGCGCAAGTTTCAAGTATAAATATCACCATAACTTGCTATACTACTTCCACCCATTTGCTCTAACGGCATCACCAAACGTGGTGATAGAATATATACTGGAAGTGAGGTGGTTTTGTGGACATCCGTCAAAGGCTGATCGAATTGCAGGAGCAACACGGTTGGTCAGATTACAAAATCGCCAAAGAGGCAGGCTTATCGCCGAACACAGTATCCAACATCTACCGCCGTGGCAACACTCCGAGCATGGTCACATTGGAAGCATTGTGCAAGGCGTTCGGCATTACCATGGCACAGTTTTTTGCAGAGGGCGAAATGATTGAGATTACGCCGGAGCTGCGGGAACTCTTTGACAAATGGACAGTACTGACACCGGAACAGAAAACCGCACTTTGGCAAATAATCAAAACATACGAGAAATAAAGGTAGGGCGAGCGATCGCCCTTCTTTTTTGCCCTTGTAGCGCAAGATATGGTGGTAAAACCGCACCACATGTTGATATACAGCGCTATAATAAAGTAGCGCCGCCTCCGCATGCGTCAGGGTCGATGACGGCAATCGATCAAATCTGTGGCGCAGAAGGAGGTGATGCATTCTTGAAGAAGATTAAAATCGACAGAGCTATACAAGAGCGCCCTGCTACGCGAAAGCAGACACGAAACGAGAAAATTCGGCAGTCACTGACAGAGCATGTTGATGTGCAGGTAATCCCTGCTATCACAGATCGAGAGGGATATGAAAAGCCGAAGCTCCGCGTGTGCGCGTATTGCCGCGTCAGCACAGACATGGACACGCAGGCGCTCTCTTATGAGCTGCAGGTACAGAATTACACAGATTACATCCGAGGAAACGATGAATGGCAGTTTGCAGGTATATATGCAGATCGCGGAATTTCCGGCACATCCCTAAAACACAGGGATGAATTCAATCGAATGATCGAGGATTGCAAAGCGGGTAAGATCGACCTGATCATCACGAAGGCGGTCACCCGCTTTGCGCGTAATGTTCTGGACTGCATTTCGACGATCCGCATGCTAAAACAGCTGGAGCATCCGGTTGCCGTATACTTTGAAACCGAGAGGATCAACACGCTGGATACTACGTCCGAGACATATCTGGGATTGATCAGCCTGTTCGCGCAGGGTGAATCGGAGTCCAAATCTGAAAGTCTTAAATGGTCGTACATCCGACGCTGGAAGCGTGGCACGGGTATTTATCCGACGTGGTCACTTCTCGGCTATGAGATGGGCGAAGACGGAAAGTGGCAGATCGTCGAAGCGGAAGCCGAACTGGTACGCATCATTTATGATATGTACCTCAACGGCTACTCGTCCCCTCAGATCGCCGAGATCTTAACCCGGAGTGGTGTTCCGACTGCTACTAACCAGACGGTATGGAGCAGTGGCGGCGTGCTCGGAATACTTCGGAATGAAAAATACTGCGGCAATGTCCTGTGCCAGAAGACAATGACCGTGGATGTGTTCAGCCATAAAGCCATCAAGAACACGGGACAGAAGACGCAGTACTTCATTGAAGGGCACCATGAACCCATTATTCTGAAATCAGATTGGGATCGGGTGCAGCAGATGATCGACGAGAAATACTATCGCAAAAGACGCGGCCGCAGGACGAAGCCGAGAATCGTCCTGAAAGGTTGTCTTACCGGTTTCACTCAGATCGACCTCGATTGGGATGAAGACGACATCGCGCGTATTTTTTACTCGACCACACCTGCGGCAGAAGCCGCAACGCCAGCTATGGCAGATCACATCGAAATTATTAAAGTCAAAGGAGAAAACTAATATGTCCGTACTCGAAAAATTCAAGCTCGTAGAGCTCATCACCTCTCGCACCGACTCCGTTGCCACCTTTATGAACGGCAACCAGATCAAGTTCAATGCAGCCACCTTTGTGGATCTGGGATACCCGGAATACATCCAGCTCTTCGTCGAAGAGAAAGGCAAGCAGTTCGCCATCAAGGCCTGCAAGGCAGATGCGCCGCAGGCGATCAAGTTCTCCAAGCCCGCTGGTGAACAGCGATACCCCATCAAGATCAGCTGTGCCCCGGCAGCCAATGCGGTGCGGAGGGTCATGCAGTGGGCACCCGAAGAAAGCTGGAATGTTCCCGGCGCTATCTTCGGTGAAGAAAAAGTTATTATCTACTCGTTGGAGCAGGCGTATGCCCCAGTGCCCAAGGGTGGATGGACGGCCAAAAAGCAGGCTGCAGCTGCTGCGGAGGCTGCTTCTAAAGTCAACGCCAAATAATCCTTAGAGCCTCAACTTCATAAGGCAGCGCCATGTGGTTTGTACTGCATGGCGTTTGCCTATCATTGCCAGCAGCGTAATGAAATCATTACTTCAAAGCTGCAAACCGGGAATTTTGTCTCAAACCCCTTGACGCGTTCTGCCGTCGTGAGTATAATTTAGTTGTAAATGAGACACAGGTTTCATTTAGGAGGAATTTCGCATGAGAAGCAAAGATAAGACCCTGATGGCGGCTATCGAGAAGTTCGTGAGTGACTACACGGACAGCAACGGTATCTCGCCCACTATGCAGGAAGTAGCAGATGGGGTCGGATCGTCAAAGGCCACGGTGCAGCGCTACATCGCTCAGCTGTGTGAAGATGGCATTCTTGACTACTCCGGTTACCGCACGATGACCTCTACGAAAACGAAGGCAGCAGCAATCCGAGTCCCCGTTCTCGGCACCATTGCCTGCGGCATTCCGAAATTTGCAGAGGAAAACATCGAGGAATACGTCCGCCTTCCTGTCGCACTATTCGGCAAAGGCAATTTCTTCATTCTCCGCGCCTACGGCGATTCGATGATCGAAGCAGGTATTGATAACGGCGATCTCGTTCTGATTCGGCAGCAAAACTACGCAGACGAAGGTCAGATTGTCGTTGCCCTTATGGAGGATGAAGCGACACTCAAAAGATTTTATCCAGAACCCAAAAAGCATCGCATCCGTCTGCATCCGGAGAATTCTCGTATGGACGACATCTATGTTGATAACTGTGAGATTCAAGGCGTTGCGGTTAAAGTGCTCAAGGATCTGGAGTGAACGGAGGAATGGTAGATGGAACGTGTATTAGAACACGTTGATGTGGAAGAAATGTATCTGGACGTTGATTCGGAAAACCTTCCTGACAAAGGAGAAATCGTTGAAACAGCACACTTCTTTGTCGGGCAGGCATACAACGCACACATCCATGTCGTCGAAAAAGAATCCGGTGACATGGTGATGCACATCAACTGCACGATCATGTATTCGAAAGAGCGGCTGCAGGCATTTGCTGACCTAATCGAAAAGGACGGCGGCCCCAGCATTGAGGCGGTGCGAGCCCTATGACTACTCCACCGCACCTCAAATGACAAAACGGAGCGTACCCACCATGGCAAAAACACGAACTTACTTCTGCATAGACATGAAGAGCTTTTACGCATCGGTCGAATGTGCCGAGCGTGGGTATAATCCCTTCGAAACAAATCTCGTCGTCGCAGATCTCACACGTGGGAAAAATGCCTTGTGTCTTGCGATCACGCCAGCGATGAAGGCACAAGGTATAAGAAACCGCTGTAGGCTGTCGGAGATCCCCAGCAATGTCAAGTACGAGGTCGCCCCGCCCCGCATGGCTTTGTACATTGAATACGCAGCGGATATCTACTCGCTGTATTTGGATTACTTTGACCCACGGGATATTCACGTGTACTCGATCGACGAATCGTTCCTCGACGTGACCGATTATCTGGCACCGAATCACATGGACGCAGTGACGTTCGCCAAGCATCTGATGAATGAAATCGCAGATCGCTTTCATATTCCCGCAACAGCGGGTATCGGGACGAACCTTTACCTCGCCAAGATTGCGCTGGACATTACAGCAAAACACGCCAAAGATCACGTTGGGGTACTGGACGAAGAGAAATACCGGCAGACATTATGGGATCACCGCCCGATCACAGACTTTTGGATGGTCGCAGGTGGAACAGCACGACGGCTGGAACGCTATGGTGTTTTCGATATGCGCGGCGTGACCCAGATGGACACAGGGCTCATGTACAAAGTATTCGGCAAGAATGCAGAACTGCTTATAGACCATGCGTGGGGACGTGAGCCGTGCTTGATTTCTGACATCAAAGCATACAAGAGCAAATCAAAATCCGTATCGTTCTCGCAGATTCTGCCTCGGGATTACACCTTTCAGGAAGCCCGGACAGTCATGCATGAGATGGCGCTCAATGGAGCCGCCGAGCTTATGCGGCGGAAAGTTATCACCAGTAAGGTCGGTATCTTTGTCGGCTATACTCATGATGAGCTTGCGCCCACCAAGGGTATGGCAAAGCTGGATGTGACAACCGCCCTCGCCTCCTTCCTCGTGGAGGCGGCACTGCGGGTATACGACCAAACCACAGATCGCTGTACCAAAATCAGACGGCTCGGCATCACATTTGAGGATGTGTGCGATGAAGGTTGTGAGGGCTACAACTTGTTCACGAACTTTGATGCCGTCGAGCGGGAGCGAACTGTTCAGCAGACCGTTTTGGATATTCGGCAGCGGTATGGCAAAAACGCCGTTCTCCGTGGCATAAACTATATGCCGGAGGGTACGCAGCGTGAACGGAACGGTTTTATAGGAGGGCATCGAGCAGGATATGATGACAAGAGCAGAAAGAGCTAAAATATTCAGCCCGTTTGATGCAATGAAGGGCTTACAGGAGGCTTTGCGGGATCGTGAAGAACGGCACCTGCGAGTAGAGCGCCATGATATTTCCGAAGAGCAGGCAGACCACAACTCGCGGATTTTCCTGAAGCTTAGGCGCGGTATGAAAGTTGAAATTGACTGCTACTGCGCCTTTCACGACGTCACCAAATGTGGCAGGATCACGGACGTGAGCTGTACGTTCCGTTGGCTCAAACTGGATGGCGAGCAGATATATTTCGAGGATATCTACTCCATTGAAATCACAGATTTAGGTTGAACGGAGGAACTGAAATGGAACAATACGATGTTATGTGCCCGATTTGTGGCACTTTGAATAAAGGCTTGTTTTTAGATGAAACAGGCGGATGGATGGAATGTGAGCATTGCCACACCATGGTTATGGATGGCGAATACGCCCGTAAGCACACTGTGCGAATCCCTCTTATTAAAATGGGACAGCTCGCGCAGTACGTTGCCCCGGAGGCCGTATAAATGCCCGCGCGTACCACAGGAAGCAAGGAGGAAGTCGGATGGGCGAATTAGACACGCTTTTGTATGCCTGCTGTCCAAAGTGTAGCAAGCCGATCGGCAGATCGAAGCGCTGTGATGGTATGGAGCTAAATTGTCCAAAATGCGGAAGCCCTTTGCGTGTGGTCGTTGATCAGGACGCAAAGGTCATGGTAGAGCTGGTACAACGTACATCAGCAACCACAATGAAAACAAATAAGACTGCTGTTGCGCCATGAGTACCGGACTCGGCCAGAACCGTTAGGGGTACCGACACAACAGTAAAATCTGTTATGGGATCGAAATTGACACAGATCAATAGGCTTCCGGCAGATAGAAATCCTGAAGGATAATTCTATCTGCCGGTCTTTTTATGCCCGCTGCGGTAGGAGCAATCCTGCTGCAGCGGGCATTTTTCATTTCTACTGAGAAAAAAGAAGATTATTTAAAAAACCCTTTTGAACACGACATTAGGTGTCGGGTTTATCTCTGAAAATAAAGACAACGAAGGACGGAAGGAGGTGAGAACATGCAGAGCGCGATTGAGCGCAGACAGCAAGTGCTGGAGGCAATCAGCGATCGAAGAACAGAGCGCATTGAGAATTTGGCGTCTGAATTCGGTGTCAGCAGAAGGACGATCGAGCGCGACATTCTCGTACTCTCATGTTCTTACCCCATTGTCACAGTACAAGGCGCAGCGGGCGGTGTCCGCGCCATGGACGGATGGTACGTCACTCGCCGGTACTTAAACGACGATCAGGAGGCTTTGCTTCGCTCCCTCCTCCCCGGACTGCAGCCGGATCAGCAGGAAACGATGCAGCGTATCCTTTCCGCCTTCGCTAAACCAAGTGTGAAGGAGAAAAATCATTGAATGCAATAAGAGACGGCAATCACATTCGCATATACGACGCATTTCTGGCGAAAGAGAGCATCAAAGAAATCGATGGAAGATTTTATGATCCAGATGACAAGGCATGGGTGGTGCCTTATTCCAAGGAAAATGTAGCACTGCTGCAGCTGCTCGGTGCATCCCTCGACGATACGCTTTCGCCGGATATCAAGACGCAGGACGCAGGCGACGAAGTCCCGCTCATTCCGATGCCGATCAAGGCAACACCTTATCAGCATCAGATCAGAGCATATAACTTTGCCCTACGCACCTTCGGGATCGGAGGTACAGCATGATCGTGCATTGTGTGGTCTGCGGGAAGGCCATCGAGCGGAAAAAGCCAAGCAGAAAGAATTTCTGCTCTGTAGAGCACCGCAATTTATGGATGAGCGAGAATGTGGATTTCGCCAAACTTGCCCGTGGCCATAAGGCAGCTCATCTCACGGATCTCAATCGCCAGCGTAATCCTTACTGCCATATCGCCGATCGCGGCAAAGCCAACTCAAAGAAGGCGCGTGCCGCAGCGGAGGCATACATCGGCAGACCGCTGGAGCACGGCGAAGTAGTCCATCACATGAACGGCGATGCCTCCGACAACAGTCCGGAGAATTTGCTGGTCATGCCTGACAGGCAACATCGACAGCTTCACATGGCGCTTGCCATAGAGCAGATGAAAGGCGGTGATTCCGATGACAAGTAAAGGCTGTGCTTTTCTCATGGACATGGGCACCGGCAAGACGATTACCACCATCGCCCTGGCGGGTACGCTCCACCACAGGCACAAGATCACTCAAATGCTGGTGGTCTGCCCGAAATCTATCGTGGATGTCTGGGAGCAAGAGTTTGAAAAATTCGCGGATTTTCCTTATCAACTGGCTGTGCTCGATGGAACCAGTGCGAAAAAAGCTGATACCATCCGATACATGATCGGCAATGGTCTTCAGATCATCGTAGTCAACTACGAAAGTTGCTGGAGGCTGGAGGCGGAGCTCACCCGGTGGCACCCAGACATGATTGTGTGTGACGAAAGCAGCAAAATCAAGAATCCGCAGGCAAAGTGCTCGAAGGCGCTGCACCGGCTCGGTAAGATCAGCAGCTATAACCTGATTCTAACGGGCACACCCATCACAAACAGTCCACTGGATTTTTTCAGCCAGTACAAGTTTCTGGACGAAAGCATCTTCGGCGGCAGCTTCTACAGCTTCCGCGCCTACTACGCCATCCTCGGCGGATTCCAGAATCACCAGATCGTCGGGTACAAGCATCTGGCAGAGCTGGTCGAAAAGGCACATTCCATCGCATATCGCATTCGTATCGATGAGGCGGTTGATCTGCCGGAATTTGTGGAAGAGGTACGACCGGTAAAGCTGGAGCAAAATGCACAGAAGATCTTTGACGGCATTGAAAAGGATAGCTTCGCCGAGCTCATGAACGGCGAAATCACGACCCGCAACGTGCTGACCCAGCTTCTGCGCCTCTCACAGATCACAGGCGGATTCGTCCGAAACGATGACGGTGATGACGCCCAGCAGCTATCGTCGGCAAAGCTCGACGCCCTCGAAGACGTGATTGACAGCTGCATGGAGGAGGGCAAAAAAGTCATCGTGTTCGCCCGCTTCGTGCCGGAGATCGATGCGATCGCCCGTATGCTCCGCAAGAAGAACATCGGGTACGCCCTGATCAAAGGTGACGTGAAGGATCGCGCCGAGCAGGTTTCCGCCTTCCAGACCGATCCCGACACCAAGGTGTTTGTCGGGCAGTTACAGACCACCGGCATGGGGCTTACCCTCACGGCAGGCAGCGTCTGCGTGTACTACTCGCTGGACTTCAGCTATGCCAACTACCAGCAATCCATGGCGCGTGTGCGCCGGATCGGGCAGACGAAGCGCGGCGTTTACATTCACCTTGTCTGCAAAGACACCATTGACGAAAAAGTCATGGGTGCGCTCAAGCAGAAGGCCGATGTCTCCAAGCTACTCGTCGATGACTACAAAAAAATCATTGGAGGATAACGATATGAACGAAAAAAGCATGCTCGCTGCGGCGGATACCTTGAAGGCGCTGGAGACGAGAAATCTGACCTTCAGGCAAAGCTCAAAGATGTGCAGGAACGCATCGATTCGGTGGAGGCCGAGCTGATTCAGCTGATGACGGATGAAGAATGCACCGGCTTTGACCGCAACGGATCCCGCTTCTCCCTTGTAATTCGTGAATTCCCCGGCGCGGTACCGGAAGAAAAGGAAGAACTGTACCGAAGGATGCGAGCACATGGCTTCGACCATCTGTTCACCATCAACACCATGACGCTTGGTGCAACGGTCAAAGAACTCAAGGCCAACAACGACGATGTGCTCCCCGACTGGCTCGAAGGCGTGATTCAGGTGTTCGAGCAGCCGAGCATCCGCGTATCCAAATCTAAGAAATAAAAAAGGAGATAAGCACCATGAACACAAAGAACACCACTGCAATTGCTACCACCGATCAGAACACCGGTTATCTTACCGAAACCGTAAATCTCGCCGAGCTGTTTAGTGAAGAGCTTGACGGCCTGCGTCCCAGCTTCGAGCGCATCAAGATTCCCGCAGGCGGCGGGCTCGCCTACGAAGTACCCGGCGACGATCCGAACAGCCCCGACAGCGCCAAAGACTTTAGCGCCGTCATTCTGTATCATCACCCGATCAACAGCTACTATAAAGAGAAATTCACCGGAGGCAACAATCCGCCCGACTGCTCCAGCTTGGACGGTAAGATTGGCGTCGTTGCCGAGACCGGCGAATGCAGGGACTGCAAGACCTGTCCGTATGCCAAGTTTGGCAGCGGAGAAAACGGGGGTTTGGCTTGCAAACAGAAGCGCCGCATGTACCTCCTGCGCGAAGGTGAAATGCTTCCGATGATTATGACGTTGCCCACTGGCTCGCTGGCGGAGTTCACGAAATACGTCACCCGCCTCGTGACCCGTGGCATGAAAGCGAACCACGTGGTCACGAAGTTCACGCTGAAGCGGGCGCAGAATAGCACCGGCATCAATTACAGTCAGGTGATCTGCTCTGTGGATCGTCCTCTTTCCCCGGAGGAAAAGAAGAATATCGCATCCATGACCGAGCAGGTCAAGCTCATCGCAGGCAAGGTTTCTGTTGCCGAAACCGAGACTGCAGCGGAATAAGGACACAGCAGCCGTGAGCGCCTATTCACGGTGCTCACGGCTGCACGATTTGAGGTAGAGACTATGAATGATTATAAGACGATCCGCAATATTGCGGAAATTGAAGAATATATCGGCAGCGCTGGCGTTGTTTCCTTTGACTTCGAGACATCGCCCACGGAAAAATATCGCAGCGATAGCAACGCGGCATTGGATGCACATAAGGCAGACATCACCGGCGTGTCGCTTTCCGTGAAGGCTGGCACAGGCAGATACATCCCGCTCCGGCATCGCGTCGGTAAGAACGCCAGCCTCGCTTCTGTTATGAAATTCCTGCGGCAGCGCGTATTTCAGAATCCGAAAACAGTCAAAATCGCACACAACATGGCGTTTGAGGCAATGTTCCTGTATAAAGACGGGATCGTGTTGCAGGAGCCCGTGTACGACACGATCGTTGCTTCACAGCTTACGCTGAAAAACGATTTCGAGTACCGCGATCTCGGCGACAGCGGACTTAAAACCCTTGTCCCGTATCTGTATGGCGTTGAACTCCCGAAATTTGAGGATGTGGTTGGCGAGCACAGTTTTGATGAGCTCGACCCAGATGCATGGGACACCTGCCGGTACGCCTGTGCGGATAGCGACTGGGCGCTGCAGCTTTACTACACGTTCAACGACTGGTTTGAGAACAACATCCCGAAGCACCGCCTGATCTGTGAAAAGATCGAAAGCCCAACCGCCGTTTTCACCGGCATGATGAAGTATAACGGCGTCCTGTTCGATACCGACCTCATGGAGGAAAAGAAGGTGGAGGCCGAAGCACACCTTGTGGATCTTCGAGCAAAGCTGCAGGCGGTTATCGGCAATGTGGATATCGGAGAGAACTGTGGAACGCAGGCATTCAAGGACTATCTGTATAAGACAGAAAACCTGCCCGTCCTGAAGACCACAACCAAATATGCCGAGGCAGCGGACGATGAGGCTATGCAGTTGCTTCGTGCATATTGCAAAAAGCACCGTCCTGAGATGGTTTCCTTCTTCGATACCGTACAGGAATTCCGCAAGTGGGCAAAGATCAAGAGCACCTACATCGACGGATACCTCAAATGGATCAACGCGGCGACCGGCAGGATTCACCCCGACCTCATGCCGATGGGTACCGACACGGGGCGCTTCGCCTCCCGCAGGCCGAACCTGCAGAACATGCCCCGCAAGGGCTCTGACCCGATCGGCGTCAGGCAGTTCGTGGTCTGTCTCTTATACACATCTCCGAGCCCACGAGACAGGCAGAAA
>ERZ1027054.404-NODE-404-length-20806-cov-14.594815_pt1 | contig 20806 bp, 18 predicted proteins | sample MGYA00519284_ERZ1027054 | MGnify/ENA primary metagenome ERZ1027054 (study PRJEB26926, sample SAMN06164568) | human gut metagenome | biome: ENVO:00009003; feature: ENVO:2100002; material: ENVO:00002003 | host: Homo sapiens | place: USA | collected 2012 ... | reverse complement strand
GGGATAAATATACTTAATAGTACCAAATCCACGATTTTCAGTATGGAAAAGAAAATAGCGTACAAATTATAGTTGCTAATTTCGTAACTAACGATATGAAATTCTGCCATGTCGCTTCAACGATAGGACAGATATGAAAATCTGTATATTTGTTTATTTGAGAGATACGGAAAAAGAGCCACCGACGTCAGTGGCTCTTTTCAGGAGGGTAAAATGTGATTGCGTTCAGAGGTTTTTAGATTTGATGACAAACTGTGTATCTTTCAATTTTTCCTTGCCTGCGACAGTCAGGACAAAATCAATCTTGGCAAACACTATGTCTTCATCCTTTAGCCTGGTCTTGTCCGTGCCTTCTTTTGTGGTCAGTATCGGTTTGAAATAGCCGTATCCGTCCACTTTGACGAGATCCCCCTTTTTAAGTGTCTCGAACAGCTTATGCATGAATCCCTCGACAACGGCCTTGTCTGCTATAGCCCGTGCTATATTGCCTTCTTCCATTTCTGAAAGCAGGTCCATGACAGACAATGATCTCCTTGCGCACGAACGGGGAAAAAAGCCTTTCTTTTTACTCCCAATCTTGTTGATTGCGTCAGCATATGGAACCAATGTAACATTGATGCTCATTTTTACTCCTTTCATTTTTTAATTGATACACATGATTTATTTCTCTTCGGTTGCCTGCTGTATAACAGACAATGTATCCTTTGCCCCGGTTATCTTTTGGATGTATATCTCCACCTTTTCTAACGCCCTGTAAAGTTGATTCCGCACAGTGTCACTGTCGCTGTTCCTCCTTCGGGCAATCTCATTAAAATCCATCCCATGGAAATAGAGCCGTAGTACGTTCTTTTCCTGATTGTTCAGTTTGAAACCTATGATGGCAAAGGTCATTTCAAGAAAACCGCTGCAAAATTCCATTAGATTTGATACTTGTGCGTTCAACCGGGAGAGTTCCTCGTTTTTTACTTTTTCGACTTCCTTGTTACCCATGTATTTCTTTCTGTATTCTGCCCTCTCTTTTTCAGAAACATCCAGCTTGTATTTCAATAGGATGTTCTCTTTTGTCAAGGCCTCGTTCTTCCGGCTCAGGTCCGCCACCTTCTGACGCAATTCACTCAATTTCTGGTCCGTCACTTCCACGGAGGAATCCAGCCGCTCCTTGAGGGCATCGATATCCTTGCGTGACCAGAAAATCCGCCTCCCGGACTGGAAAGACCCGATGCTGTTGTTTGTCATGGTGGTATAGAACCGCTCATAAGTCCCATAATCAAGTTTAAGGATCCTGCGTGCCTCTTTGGTAGGGTAATAGTCACGGGCCAGAACCTCGTCTGAAATCAACTCATGGTTCTTCAGTTCCGGATGTTTCCATAATGCCAGATTCCTACGCCTTGATGGTTTCTGCTTTTCCTGGTTGTATCTGGCAATGGATTCGAACTCGTAATAGTTCTGGTTGGCTATCTTGCACACAACCAGACAGTCAGCCCTTCTTTTGATAGCGGTCATGGTCTTCCATGTGGAGCTAAGAAAATCCGCCGCTTCCAGTTGCGAATACCATAGTTTGCCGTCTTTTTCTATCATAGTGATTCTATTTTGGTTATGGCTGCAAGATAGCAACTTAATGGCATAAACGGATGGCCGGCTCATTATTTTTTTACCCTTATGCCCGGATTCCGGTTAAACGTCTTGAGCCTCCATTCCCCAAACAGTTTCAGGTGATAGGTAAATCCGTCCCGGCAGGATATGGAAAAGGTGGGAACGTCCCTTTTTATCTCATGTGCGGATATTATTTCATCGGCCGGAATTGGCAGTGTCATCCTGCCGATTCTGACCATCAGGTGGCGGACCGTGTCAATCTCGTGCCATTCGACAGGGAGTACCGTCCCGTGTTTCCATCCGAACGCACTGATGACACCGGACAGCTCCGTGCCGGACTTCATTTTCTGTCCGGGCATGGGGAGGACGGTACCTTCATAACTTCCGTTCGCAAGGACGTTCTTTTTCTTTTGGGTCGCATCCTTTCTCTCTTTCCTCCCGCTTTTACCGGATTTGGATGAAAAACGTCTGACAGACAGGCGCATTTCTTTCCTGTATGATTCAAGCACTTCGGGAGTGAAGCAACTTTCAAAATGGTCTATGACGTATTTCCAAAGAAATGTGTCCGTGGATCCGTCCTCCACACATCTCCCGTATTTTTCCAACGCCACCAGATATTCGGTCTTGCTGAAGGCCATCTTGAACGCCATGGCCTTTCCCCTGGCAGTTTCTGCAACTTTCTGAAGTTCCGTATGCACGAATCCCGAAAAGAACTCCTTCAGCCCGTCCAGATCGTGGAACACCTTGCCGGCTGCCGGCCTTGCAGCAGACAGGTAGCCCTTTTTAGCATCGGACCACTCCGCCCTGAGAGAGAGCCCGTACTTGCTTATAATGACTATTCCCTTTTCCATCATTCCGCATATAAAAGATCCTTCATCCTTCCACGCATGCGCTCTCCCTTCCACTTGCCGGCGGCATACCTGACACGGCCCGGCTTGATTGTGGCGGAATAAGTGGTGGAATTTCCGGATGCCAGAAGGGAGAGGAAGAAGCTGAACCGGCTGTAACAGCCCATCCTCCGCGTATTGAAACGCCATGCCTTTTCATCCACGTATTTCTGCAGGTGGAAGTATGATACGCTCATGTAAGTCCCCTGGATAGTGGACTGCAGGTGTTTCCAGAAGTTCTCTATCCCGTTGGTGCATGCCGCCCCGGCTTTCCATACTTTCCCGCTGTGGTTTACCGTCTTATGAATAAAATGGTCTGAAACATGGACGTACTGGGGAGCTTCATCCGTATAGAACCTGCATCCCTCTGCCATCCTGTTCTTTATGATATCGAACAGGGTTTCCGCCCTGCAGTCCTTTACCACTTCGGCATAGAGTAGGCCGTCCCGGCACAGAAGGCCGAATACGGTGGCCTTGTCATCCCGGTTTCCTTGCGTTGAATGCCATTTGGCGTCATTCTTCCGGTAATAGTCCGTCCCGCCGACGTAACATTCGTCGGCTTCCACTTCCCCGTCCATCAGCATTTCCTCGCACTGCTTGACGTTCAGTGCCATGCGCTGTTTCATGAACCATGCCGTCTTCTGTGTCACGCCACAGCATCGTGCCAGCTCATAGGACGATATACCGTTCGCTGAGACGCAGAATTCATAGATGGCCCTGAACCATACTTTCAGTTTCAGCTTGCTCCCATCAAAAACTGTCCCCTGCTTGATGGTGAAGGTCCGGCGGTTGTCAAGGTCCCTGTAATATCCCGGCTTGCCTTTTATACGGATGACATTGGTGTTCCCGTCAACGGGTGAACGGAGGATGCCATTCCAAAGATGTTTTTCGAGAGCCTTCACACATGCATCCTCGGTCGGATACAGTCGTTCGAATCGTTCCAAATCGAATCTTTCGGGATTTTCTTTCTTCTTCGGCATAATCTGTAGGTTTTGATCAGTAATATCTTCTGATACAAAGATAGTGAAATACAAGCGATATGCGATCAATCTATTGATATACAATAGACTACAAACCTTGTTATGACTTCTTCATTTAAGCGTGGCTTGTCCTCCGGCATGGTCAGTCCCTTCTCCCCGCAGAATTGTCATACCATGCCAAGGCCTTCCTCCACAGAATTTCGTCCTTCACTTTGTCCGAAAAACTTGTATAAGCCTCCGGGTTGCGGTGGCGGGGAGTCTGAGGAAGCGGTCCGGGTTTCAATGCGGGTGAACCGTCTCTTTTCTTGCGCGTCGGACTGTTCCCCCTTTTGCCTTTATCCAGCTTGAATGTGGATAACGGATGGAAAGTCGTACCTTGAAAACTATTATACAGCAGAACTTTGAACAGGGGGATACCCTGAAGCTTATTGAACGATGCCAGAAAAGAGTGAAGGGCACAGTAGCGGCCTGCATTCTCAAAACGGATATTGTTATGTGAAGCCCCGTCCATGGATCGCTTGAACTGGCTGTTACGATTTTCGACGGCATTGGTGTGGTCACCGTCGTTGATGTACAGATGCCGGCCATGATTGCACGAACGGTGGTCATATTCCCCGTTCAAAGGTTTGAAAAGACTCGTTTCGTCAGTAGTCACCGTTGCTCCGGAAGCCACCCGCTCCCTTACCGCCTTCGGAAGGTCCTTGGATGACTCGTTGACGCAGGAAAAATCCACCCAACCATTGTTTTCCTCGGCTATGCACAACACATTCCGTTTGTCTTCGTTCTTGTAAACCTTTTTAGGGCACTTGTCAGGATAAGAACGGACATGCTGGTGTCCACCGATGGGTGTCTCGTCAACCTGTGAATTTGAAAATTTGGCTTTCCTTGGCGTCATGCAGGCATAAGAAATCCGTTGCACCACATAAATGGCAGTCTTCATGGTCCTGACGGTTTCCGGGAAAGCGCGCGTTAACAAAGATGGAGTAAATTTGTCTCGACAGGTTACAAACAGATAAAGGATTGCAAACCACTTTTTCAAGGGAATATGTGAACGATAGAAAATGGTATTCCTGGTAATGTAAAATGTCTTCCTTGTCTTGGCACACTTGTATCTGCCGAATTCTTTCATCGGGTATGCCTTGGAATCACAGAAAGGAGAGCGTACTTCACCGTCATACAACTCCCGGATGATAAAATCAAGGCACTTCTGGTTGGTGTCAAAAGTGCGATTAAACTCATCAGTGTCAAGACTAATAATATGTCGGTAAATTTCCTGCATCCGTTCGAATTGAATGAATGCGCAAATAAAATAGGATTTTTTCGGAAACTTCCGAGGGAAAATAAAAACCGTATCTAAAAATGCAAGTTTGCACATAGCTTATATGGAAGATGGCTGACGCCATATAAGTGTAAAAAACGGATTTTTTTGAAGTAAACAAATACTAGGTCGCTGAGAAACGAAAAATTAATATAAATTACTATTTGTGCGTGCTTGGTAGAAAAAAAGTAGCACTTAATTCCATTTCTTTTCTGATAAAGTAGCCCTGTTTTATACACCGAGTTTATTGACAGGATAAATCGGGTAGAAAATATATTATCGAGAAAAACACTAAATTCTGATAATCAGTTCAACAAGAAATATTCCGATCTTATAAGATACACTTCACTGGCTTTAAAACGCATTGCAAAGTATCAAAAGAACTTAGCATCTATGAACAATGATTATCTAACAATCAATTGGTTAGAAACTATTACTGGCTGTCAAATAAAGAAAGAAAAATGGCATAATGATTATGTTCCAAATCTTCGTTATGACTTTTCAAATAGATTTGTATTGCAGGGAGACTATTCAACAGAGTTAGCAACAATTGATCCTAATAACATAATAGGGATTTCTTATTTTGATAGTTATGCTGGGTTGAACTGGGTACAATTATTGGAGAATCTAAAATATGCAACTAGGTATATGAGAAATATCCATTCTTTTGACGATCTTATAGAGTTTGTAAATGGTGAAAACAGTATCTCTCCTTTTAATTATAATAAGGAAGGTATTTATATGCTTAAATTAGGAGATAGTTATATTGTAACCGGTGGTCAACATCGCTCCTGCTTAGCAAAATTTGTGAGCATAAAAATGACACAAGTTCATGTTGGTCACTTATATAATATTTCAGAAAAAGAAGTTCTTGATATTATAAATAACAAAATGTTATATAATTTCAAATGATACAATAGAGTGATTGATTTTCCCTATATTGGGATATTCAACTAGAGTTTTTTCAATCGTTTTGATGACTAAACGTAAATCATCCTTTTCAGACATCAAAAGAAAGCGAAACAGATTAAAATCGGATTCATTCATAAACATTTCTTTGTGCTGATCATAACTGTCAGACTTGTATATTGAAACAATATATCCGGCTTTAAGATTTTTAAGAAAAGAATCTAAAATAACTAATGGACCTCCAAAATTTTCTTTGGTTTTAGGGTCATAGACATAAACTTTTGCAAGACTTTCATAATATTCTTTTTGGTTCATAGATGCTAAGTTCTTTTGATACTTTTAATCTGTTAAATAATAAAACTTTGCAAACATAACGATTCTAATTGAGTCATACAAAATAAACCATAACTTATTAGGATTTTACACTGTTTTATTATTTAAAATTTCTATATTTGCATCGTATATTGCTTTTTATTAAGCGTATATTTGATTGTTAGCGGAAGCGTTACGATATTATCCAATCTCGAAATCTGGACAATGTTATAATAAACAAAGTTTATATTCTGTATATCAATAAAATAACATTTTTCCTATCTTGTCAAAGGAACAATATAGAAACAAAATCAATAATTTAAGCGATTCTCCGTTTTTCGTATTTCACTTAGTTTCATCCCTTGCACTTGGTCGCATTCAAAGTGCTTTTCAAAGCAGTTTCCTGACTATCGACCTCTCATACGAAAAATATCGTTCGGCAGTTCATCGATGAATTATTACAGCCAAAAAAGAAAAAAATGGGCTGTGGTCTTTGTCTCACATCTCCATGGGAACTTGTGTTCTCCGCAAAGGTAGTCATTTCTATAAAACCATAGGCATATAGAAAGGCAAATATGCCTACCTAAATATAGTTTACTTTGATTTAGCATATATAAGGCTAATGCACAAACTAAACTGAATTTTCAACCCATTTCCACTACCTGACGATTCGCCAAACATACAGCCAAAAGAGAAGAAAGGTTCAATGCATATTTTCTCTTTTCGCTGCATTCTTTATTTCTACCATTTTACTGCATAAGTTTACTTTAATCCTATTACCACATTCAATAACATGTGTCAAGTATGGTGGCAATAGTTCTAGTATACCAGTATGTAAACATGTCTGATTATCGGCTATTGGTGACTAATATGATAGCAAAGAGGTGAAGTTCTCCTTTGAAAACATAAGCAAGTTGAATTGTAACGAGTTTAATATTCGTAAATCACAATAAGTATTAGGAGTGTACAAATTTTGTACAGAAAGTATTGCTTATAAGGAATGGCTCTATTGCTTTGTTTGGGGTGTTACTATAATGAAAACTTCTTAATAATCGCAAAAAAACTGATGTGTAAATAAACTTTTTGGATAAAACCATTTATTGTCGATTATTTTACATATCTTTGCGTTCAAATTAAATAGATTTATAAATGAGGGATTTAAATCGAATCAAAGTTGTGCTTGTTGAAAAGAAACGAACAGCTAAATGGCTTGCCGAAGAATTAGGGAAGAATCCAGCTACCGTAAGTAAGTGGTGTACGAATGTATCCCAGCCAGACCTGTACACATTGGATAAGATTGCAACATTGCTTGACATTGACAAGCGAGAACTTATAACAGGTAAAAATTGAGGTCATGACAGATATTACACAAATACAAGAACCAGAATATGATGCAATTCTGCGACAGGCTGTCGCAGTTATTGACAGAACAAGAGCTATGGTGGCAACAGCAATATGTTCTGCCATCGGTACAGCACATTGGGAAATCGGAAAATTGCTTCACGACAGAAAAGTTGAGAGCAAGCATGGAAGTGGTGTGGTCAATCGTTTATCCTATGATTTGAAGCAACGCTATCCACAGATGGGTGTTTCTCCTAGAAACCTGTGGGACATGAAGAAATTCTATGAACGCTTCTGTGGTAGCGAGTCAAAACTGCGACAAGCTGTCGCAGTTTTACCATGGGGGCATATACTGACCTTGATGCGCAAGTTCGATGATGACGATGATGCCATTTTATACTATGCGCAGGAAATAACATCAAAAGGTTGGAACCGTGAACTTTTATCCAGTGCCATCTCTTTAAAGATGCACATGAGGAAGAATGAGCCTTCTGATAATAATTTCGGGCAGACACTACCTGCTACACAAGCAATGTTTGCCAATGAAGTGTTCAGGAGCGGTTATAATCTGGGATTCCTTGGTATCAAAGACCCAATATTGGAAACAGAACTTGAAACTCGACTGGTAGAGAAAGTAAAACAATTCCTATTAGAACTTGGCAAGGGCTTCACATATATTGGCAATCAATATGTGCTTGAATACAATGGAAAGCGAAGCAAAGTTGATATGCTTTTCTTTCATCGTGATCTGCATTGCCTTGTTGCTATAGACTTGAAGATTGGTGAGTTTAGGCCTGAATATGCAGGTAAGATGAACTACTACCTGTCACTGCTTGATCGTTTAGAACGTAGGGAAAGTGAAAATCGTTCTATTGGTATCATTCTATGTGCCGAAAAAGATCGTGTAGAAGTGGAGTTGGCATTGGAAGATATGGGTAAGCCGATTGGTGTAGCAGACTATCAGTTAATTGTACCACAGGAAGAGCTAAAGAAAGTCGTAGCAGAAGAAGTGGAGGCTTTCGGTAGAGAAATACCCCTTCGTACAGAAACTGAAGTAAAATCATTGCTAGAAAAGAAATAATATAAGGAAGAATGTTTATGTGGCCAGATAAAGAAACAGAGATTGACTACCTTAATTTTGGATATATGGTAGATATGGTTGTTGATATAGCAACCAATAGGAAGCTATCACCTTCAACAATAGGGTTGTATGGCGACTGGGGTAGCGGCAAATCTAGTCTGATGAAGTTAGCCCAGAAGAAGATTGAAGAAAAGAATTCAAAAATAGGAAAAGAGAAAGATACTGTTAAAACTCTCTGTATAGAGTTTAATGGGTGGCTTTTTGAAGGATATGAAGATACCAAGGCCTCTCTTTGTGGTGCCATATTGGATGCATTGGCTGATGAGGAACGGTTCAGCAAGGAGGTAACGGATTATGCAAAAGGACTGATAAAGAAAATAGACTTCAATAAAATTTTAGGGAAAGGTATCAAATATGGATTGGATTTCTTTTTGACTGGAGGTATTGGTGCATTGACTGATTTGACCCTTAGCAGTGTACTATCTACTATTAAGACTAATGTTGGCGAAGCACAAGCGAAAGATATAGAAGAAATTCTTAGCAAGTTTAAGAGTGGCGACAAAACACGAACAGAGATTAAAAATTTCAGAAAGGAATTTAAGCAACTGCTGGAAAAAAGCAATGTAGAAAATGTTGTTGTGTTTATTGACGAACTTGACCGTTGTCTGCCCGATACCGTTCTTGGCGTTTTTGAGGCCATGCGATTATTCCTTTTTGTAGAGGGTATGTCATTTGTCATAGGGGCAGATGAACGTCTTATACAGTATTCAATAAAGAGCAAGTACAAGGAAGTGCCAGGTAATAACTTGGATATCGGGAAAGAGTATCTAGAGAAGGTTATTCAATATCCACTGTATATACCTCAATTGACACGAGCTGAAGTAAATCAGTATCTTGCTTGTTTGCTATTGAGACAAACTTTAACTGATGATGAAAAGTTCAAAGAAATACTGGGTATTATCTATACTTTGGCTCCAAATCAAGACTTTTCTATGGAACAGATTAGTGAAAAAGCGCCAGATATCACAGAGATTTGTAAAAAAGATATGGCACTTGCGCGACAAATCTCATCTGTATTGGCTCCAAGCATTAATGGAAATCCACGCCAGTGTAAGCGTTTCTTGAATACATTGTATATGCGACTTGAACTTGCCAAAGCAAGAAATGTGACTCTTGATAAAAATATATTGGCCAAACTTATGTTGGCAGAGTACTTCAATCCGGAGTTTTTCAAGGCTGTCACAAAGCCCGAAAATAGAGAACTTTTCAAGGTATTTGAGAAAGGAGAAGAATTGAATGATGACAATCCTTTTGCCGTGTGGCAAGAAAAGGACTGGGTGAAAAAGTGGATGCAAAACGGCACACGATTAGATGAAGAAAAGTTGGACAAATACGTTTATTTCGCAGATGTTAAAAATCGCTATGGACAATCAAACCTCGACATGTTAAGTCCAACTGCTCGCAAGTGTTATGAACAACTTGTTGACGGAACTGAGATGAATAGAAATGCTGCCTTGAAATTAATTGACAAACTCGTACCCGGAGAGAAAGCTATCATTGCATCAGAGGTCTTTGCTGTGATAGAGAATACATCAACTATGAATGTAGAGGTACTAAGGTCTTATACAGAGTTCTGTATAAAGGCAGGGATGATAGAAGAAGCATTGAAGAAACTTATGGAGCAACCCGCAAGCAAATATAATGCTGCTGCCTGTGGGCAGTTAGCCTCATTTATTTCTCAATTATCGCCTGATGAAGCAACTAAGTTTAACGACTACCTCTCGACAAATCCGGAGTTGAAGAAAACAATCGAGAGACAGGCAAGGTTAAATTCAATTGTACCTTTAAATAAAAAATAATGGGAACATCAAGTTTATATAGAGGTCCAAAGATGACATCTTTATTACCGTCTGATTACAATCCTGATGTAAATACTGAGCAGGAAGCAGACGAAACAGTACCAACTGAAAATGAAGCAGGAGAGGCAGATTCGCAACAGAATGATCCTGAAAATGAAAAACCAAAGGTTCAAGAGGAAGAGCAACCCAACCAACCTTCTGTCAAATGGGGTACTGCACGTAGTTCGATGAGGAAAGCCATGAATAATAGAAGTAGCGGCAATACCAAAAGTGCTATAAGAAATTACACCAAAGCACTTGGTGGACATACTAATGCGACGCGACAAGCTGCGAAGCTTCGCAGAACGGCTGGTGCCCTCTATTCCCTCTTCGCAGGCTCCCCTGAAGTCATTCGCCAACGCCTTGTAGAAGCAGGTATACGGTTTGAAGGAAGAGCTACGAAAGACATTTTTAATGATATATGTGGACTTATTGCTCCAGTACCCAATGATCTTGAAGATTCTCTAACAAATAAAGCTCTGCGTGAAACATTTGCAGATGTGGCAGTAGATCAGAGCATCGACCTCAATCAACTTGAAAATTTCAATGAAGAATTGCTGCAACGACTTGTGGGAGGATTGATGAAGCATTATATTTTTGACAAATTGTTACTACAATCAGAACAGACTGCACTCAAGAACTGTGATCAGATAGCAGACTTACGCGAGTTGGAGAAATCTATTAGAATATACATAGATGGAATCGTTGACAGTGTTGTTCCTAGTATAATCAAAAGTGGTTTGAATCCTGCGGACTTCAACCGAGCTTTGGAAACATTGTGTGATATTTCTTATCAGCAAATGGAGGAATTACGATGAAAGAAAGGTTTGTTTTTACGTTATCGGAATACGATAGTTTTCAAATTGATGGGGCCAGAAGAGTTAACATCAATGATTCGACAGCATTTCAATATACATTTTGGAATCCGACTACAGGTTTGGGAAAGAAGCAGATTTATGTTACGCCGCAGTATTTTACCGATGAGGCTATTGACTTGTTATACATATCCCTTGTAGTATTTTGTGTTGACAAGAGTGTAAGTCGTAAAAAACAGGAAGACTCTTGGACTCGCGACCTTGAACTATATATTCCGGTAAAGACTTATGAAAAATGGGAATGTTGCAAACCAATTCTCATAAATGCTCTCAACTTCCTAACTGGTGATCACTGGACGATACATTTCAGAAAAAGAGTAACCTTGACGGAGGATGAGGACAAGTACAGAAAGGGTTGGTGGCGTTTTCGTCGCTCTGTCAGAAGGATTGATACTGATGTATTCTGTATGCTTTCTGGAGGATTGGATTCATTTATAGGCGCGATCAATCTACTCAAAGACGGGAAAGAACCTATATTTGTCAGCCATTATGGTGGAGGCAAAGGGGTAAAAATATATCAAGACAGGGTGGTTAACTTGCTGAATACTAAATACACTGTTGAACCCAAACGATTTTTCAGGTTTTATGCTGCTTCACAGAATGGTGTAGAAGATACGACACGTTCTCGCTCATTTATGTTCTTTGCCCATGCTATAGCAATTGCTTCAGGCATGGGGCATCATGTCGACTTGTATGTGCCAGAAAATGGTGTGATTTCATTGAACATACCTCTGACTGTTATGCGATTAGGTAGCCTCAGTACGCGCACAACGCACCCGTATTTCATGGGAATGCTTCAAAGTCTGCTAACAGGGCTAGATATTAATATCTCGTTAGTCAATCCTTTTCAGATGAAGACAAAAGGTGAGATGATGAAGACCTGCAAAGACCTTGATTTTCTTAACACTCATTATCACGAAACATTGTCTTGTTCACACCCAGATCAAGGACGTTGGACAGGAGAAGCAGTGGGACATTGCGGAGAATGTCTGCCTTGTACAATTAGAAAAGCAGCAATAAAAGCTGCTGGGTTGGACGATGCCACCACCTACCGACATCATTACGAAACTGAAACTGGAGTTGAGTCATTGTGCTCTTATAAATTGGGGTTGGCAACACCGAAAGACAGTTATGCTGCTATACAAATGTCGGGACCAATTACAGAACACATAGACGATTATGTCAGTCTTTATGAACGGGGGATCAATGAATTTGAAGATTTAATTAAATCACTTTAATGGAATATCTCTACGACACTCATTTCCATCTGGATTTACAGAAAAATCGAGTTGCGGCTATTCGTGAAATAGAAGAACATCAAATCTATACGATAGCTGTCACTAACTTACCGGATTTATATAGAAAGGAATCTGGCGAGATAGCAAGCAAGTATATTAGATTTGCACTTGGTTTTCACCCAGAGTTAGTTCATCAATATAAAAGCCAAATTCCATTAATGTGGGATCTCTTACCAGATGCACGTTATATTGGAGAAGTTGGATTAGACTTTGTTGATATAACATATAAAAACGAACAATTAGCATTCTTTAGCGAGTTAATTGAAAGATGCCGTTATGATAGTAATAAAATAATAACCATCCATTCACGCAAGGCTATACGACAAATATTAGACATAATTGGAGACAATTTTAGATTTAAGCCTATACTTCATTGGTTTACAGGTAGTAAAGAAGAACTACTCAATGCAATAGAAAAGGGATTCTACATCTCTATTAATAAATCAATGATGAATACAAAAAAGTTTCAATCTATGTTGGCATTAATACCTGATGAGCGATTGTTACTTGAAACTGATAGTCCTTTTATATCCTTTCCGTATTCTCATCATGAAACATTGGTTAAGATAAGTCTGTTAATTAAAGGGGGAAAGGCAGATGTGAATCTGTGGAATAATTTTAAGATTGTATTAGGGGGGGGGTAAAATTTAGTTTTAGCAAATAAAACTCTTTTACATATATCCAGTATAATGATATTCCATACTGGATATTCTTATAGTAACTACCTTGTTATCACATTCCTTAAATTTGCCTATATTCTCTTTCCGATGCAATTTCCGATGCAATCCTAATTGACGTTCTTCCCATACGTGATTTAGCAGATGAAAAACATTTTCCAGTAGTAGGCAAATTTATTCAGCCTCTCAAGATAGTTACATATTCCCCAGATATTTAACCTTGATATAGCTTTGAGGAACTGCAAAACATAGCATAATTCACGGTCAAAATCTCATAAGGGCAAAAAGTAAACGTTTTAAATGGCATAGAAACATGTCTCAATTTCTGTTTGTATTTACCATACTATTTTTATGTTGTTGCGGATAATCTTTCATGTTCCAGCTTGCGGCTTGTATGAACAACACTCCCGATAACGAATGTCTATCGGGGTATTAGGCTCCCCCGAAAAGAATTTCGTGGACAATAAGTACGCCAATTTGGTTTCCGCGAATGGCAATGTACTTACATAGAGATCGGAATATAAGAATCTCTCATGTCCTGAATTTAAGAAGAAATATAAAAGCACTATGTATGGTTTAGTCAAACACAGTGCTTTTCCATTTTGCGAGAGATTATCGCTTCTATATTTTCAGTTCCTTGATGGCTCTTTTTATTCCATAGGCGACCGATGTCTTGTTGTTTCTGACAGCGGAGAGTGCCGATGAAAGACTGGAAGCGGTAATGAACCGTGTACCGTCCTTGGATTGCAGGAACCGCCCTTTGTCTAAAACGGACTGCCAGCGGGATTGAATGAAGGAGTTTTCGAGTAGCGCATCGAAAAGGATAACCACATGACGAAGATTGTTTACCCGAATATGAAAGCCCTTTTTGCAGGAAAAGAGAGCTTCCATATCCTCGATGCGAACCTCTGAGACGCAAAACAGATGATAAGTATTGGCACAAGACACAATACCTGTCATCTGTTCTTGAGTGAAGTTGCAGCCGAAAGAAAGCGGCGGGGCTTTTATAAAGCCATCGGTATGACGTTTGGTAGGTGGCGGCAACGGTTCCGACCGGTCATACAGCTTTCGCAACTCCATACATTTCTCAAAGGAGAAGTCGGATGCAGCAAAAAGAGGCTGGACAAGGTGGGCGCATTCGTTCAGCAGTCCCTTGACGATGTGGATGTTCATCTCGTGGCAGTTTCGGCAAATTGCACTGTTGCAGTTGATATACCGATGACTGTTGATGAAGTCATCCACATAGCGGTCATACCGCTTGCCATTCAAAATCACATCCTGAAGATAGAGTTCTCTCGCTTCTAAGAGTAACTCAAACAATTCTTCTGCTACATCCTGTTCGGTAGCGAAGTGGGTCAGGTGTTGCTTCTCTTCAAAAAAAGAGAAGACTTTTTAATTTGTTTTTGCATACTAAATTACTTATTTATAAGTTTATGACGACTGAAATATAAAAATTACACAACATGGTTCAGTATTAGGTTATAATTCTTGTAAAGTTACATTCCTCCTCCCAACGCATGGTAAAGTTTAATTATACTTTGTATGCGTTCAAAACGAGTTTGTAACTGTTGCACTTCCGCTTCGAGAAGAGACTGTTTGGCGGTCAGCACTTCCAGATAGGTGGTATTGGAATGACGCATCAGCGATTCTGTCTTTCGCACAGCGTCGCATAATGTTTCAACCTGCCGAGCATTGATTTCAATTTGCGATTTTGCCGTCTGCCATGCGGTCAGAGCATCGTTCACTTCCTTTCCTGCGTTCAGTAATGATTGCCGGAACAACAGTTTGGCTTCTTCCTGACGGCTTTTGGCTATCTTCAAGTTGGCGATGTTTACGCCCCGGTTGAATAACGGCTGTGTCAGGGAACCGATGGCATTAAGTAACCATTGTCCGGGATTTACGATTACGCCACCGCCGTTATTAGTCCATCCAAGAATTCCCGAGAGGGTAATATTGGGATAGAAGGCGGCATGGGCCGCATTGGTGGCGTAGAATGCTTGCGCCAGTTCCATTTCAGCCTGACGCACGTCGGGACGGTTGGAAAGCAATTGCAAAGGGACTCCGATCGAGACAGTATCGGGGAAAGCAGCCTCGGCCAGATCACTTCGTCCAATCGAGTGTGACGGCATGGCAAGTATCGCAGACAGGGCGTTTTCTGTTTCGGAAATACTCTTGCGTATGGATAACAGGGATGCTTCGAGTCGCATCACGTTCGCCTTTGCCTGCAATACGCCAGCCTCGTTTGATTTCCCCACTTTTTTCAACGCTTCAAGAGTGCGTACGGTAGTCCGCCAGTTCTCCAAAGTCCGGTTACTTATTGTCATTTGTGCGTCAAGCATGGCAAGGGTGTAGTAACTGTCTGCAATAGTGGCGACAAGCTGTGTCTGTACGGCCTGCCGGTAGGCACGGCTTCCTTGTAATGCGGCGGCTGCGCCACGCTTTGCCGCCGTAAGTTTGCCGAAGATGTCCAGTTCCCAGCTTGCCGACGCTCCCACATTATATGTCTTTGCCGTTGCTCCGTCATGTTTATTGGCATTACCTTCGGCAGTCAGTCCCAGTGATGGAAGATATGATAGTCTGGCAGTCATCAGGACGGCTTCTGCCGCTTCCACGCGTAACCGTGCCACATTGAGGTCTGCGTTCCGTTCAAGTCCGGTTTCAATCAAGGACTGGAGTTTCGGGTCGGTAAACATTTCCCGCCACGACAGGGACGCGATGGTCATTGTATCAATGTCCGCCGGCATGTCCCGATACAGATTCTCCGTTGAGAGGTCAGGGCGATGATACCGGCTGTATGTGCCACAGCCGGCAAGCATCCATCCCGACAATATGATATATATTACTGTCTTCTTCATTTAATTATGCTTAACACGTTCTTGGATATATTGGAATACAATAAACAATGACGGCACAAGGAACAACAGAGCCAAAGTACCGACAATCATTCCACCGATTACACCTGTGGCAAGCGAACGGCTGCCGTTGGCACCCACTCCGTGCGCCATCATCAGCGGGACAAGACCGAACACCATGGACAACACAGTCATCAATATGGGGCGCAGGCGGACTTTTGCCGCACTGTATGCCGCCTGTGCCAGCGTCATGCCTTCCGACCGCCGTTTACCGGCGTATTCGGTAAGCAGGATCGCTGTCTTGGCAAGCAGGCCTATAATCATGATAAGTCCGGTCTGCATGTAGATGTTGTTCTCCAGACCGAAGAGCCACGCAAACAGGAAACTGCCCATCAGTCCGCAAGGTACCGACAACAGAACCGCGAAAGGTATGAACACGCTCTCATACAAGGCGCACAGAATCAGATAGACCAGAACCATGCAGAGCAGGAATATAAGCGTGGCATTGTTGGTCGTCTTGCTTTCCTCACGCGAAATGCCGCCAAACTCGTATGTGTAATTTGACGGAAGCACTTCACGTGCCGTCTCGCCGATGGCTTCGAGCACCTGCCCCGAACTGTAGCCCTGAGCCGGAGACCCGCTAATCGAGATGGCGTTGAACAGGTTGAAACGGGTGAGGTCTGACGGGCCGTTGGTCTTGGTCAGGCGCACGAACCGGCTCAAAGGCGACATGCCGCCATCGGTGGCACGCACATACATGTGGTGCAGGGATTCCGCATTCACACGATATTCCGCCGGAGCCTGCATGGTCACATGGTAGAGCTTGGAGAACCGGTTGAAGTCGGAAACATATTGTCCGGTATAATAGCCCGACAATGTGGAAAGCACATCTGCGGGCGACACACCCGACTGTTCGCATTTGGCGGCATCGATATCCACCCAGTATTGCGGATAATCCGTGGCAAAGGAGGAATAGACTTCGCCGATTTCGGGTCGCTGCGACAAGGCTTCGACAAACTTGTCTGCCTCTTCCTTGAAGGCGGCGATGTTTCCGCCCGCCTTGTCCTGCAAATAAAGCTCGAAACCGTTTCCCATGCCGTACCCGGCAATCATCGGAGGCGACATGGCGAACACCGTGGCATCGGGAATATCCGAAGTGGCGGCATAAATCTTTCCGATGACATCATTGACCGACTGCCCCTCTCCCTTACGCTGCTCCCAGTCTTTGAGTGTCACGAAATACATCGCCTGCGAGGGACCGGAACCGCTGAAAGAGAAACCGGCGACCGCACCGCTGTATTCAATCTCGCCGATGCTGTCGAGACGGCTGTTGATACGCTCCATCACCTTACTTGTCTGAGCCATGGATGTGCCGGGCTTCGTGTTCATGCTCACCATGACCGTCCCGGTGTCCTCTTCGGGAATAAGTCCCGTCTTTGTGACATTGACCAGCAGCACCAGCAACCCGAAAGAAATGCCTATGATGCTCCACAACAGCCATCGGCGATGGATAATGAACATCACTCCACGTACATAGCGTCGGCTCAGACTGTCGAAGACGGCATTGAACGCTTTACGGAAACGGGCTGCAAAATTGTTCTTAGTGTTGCCCTGCTCATCGATATAGGGTTTCAGCAGCAGCGCGCAAAGTGCCGGTGAGAGTGTGAAGGCATTGACTGCCGAGATTCCCACGGCAACAGCCATCGTGATACCGAACTGCGTGTAGAACGCTCCCGAAGTCCCGCCCATCATGGCTACGGGGAAAAACACTGCCATAAAGATTATGGTAGAGGTCAGGATAGCCGACGAAACGCCTTTCATGGCATCATCAGCCGCGAGAACTGCTGATTGATAGCCCTCATCGAACTTCGCCTGCACCGCTTCCACCACCACAATGGCATCATCGACCACGGTTCCGATGGCAAGCACAAGCGCGAACAGGGTGAGCAGGTTGATGGAGAATCCAATCATGGACATCACGGCAAATGTGCCGATGATGGAAACGAAGATGGATATGGTAGGGATAAGCGTTGACTTGATGTCCTGCAAGAACACATACACCACCACGATGACCAGAAGTATCGCTTCCAATAAGGTGCGGAGGACAGAGTGGATGGAGGCATACAGGAACTTGTTGGTATCGGTAAGCACCACGAATTCCGTCCCTTCGGGCAAGTCCCGGCTAAGGTCGTCAAGCACTTCGTGAATCTCCTTGATGGTGCTTGAAGCATTGGACCCGGCTTTCTGGTTGATGAGCATCATGGCTGCCGGATGCCCGTTCACTTCGGAGGAATAGTTGTAGTATTCATCGCCCAGTTCCACATCGGCAACCTCCTTCAGCCGAAGCACATTGCCGCCCGGCAGTGACTTGATGACCAACTCACCGAACTCTTCCGCGCCGGACAAGCGTCCGCGGTATTTCATCGTGTATTCATTGGCGGTAGGATGATTGGCACCGAAGGAGCCGGTGGCGGCCTCGATGTTCTGTCGTGCGAGTACGGTGGATATGTCATCGGGGATAAGCCCGTATTGCGCCATCTTGTCGGGACGCAGCCAAAGTCGCATGCTGTAGTTGGAACCGAACAACTGTGCCTTTCCCACGCCGCTGATACGTTTCAGCCTCGGCTCGACATTGATTTTCACGTAATTGTTCAGGAAGGTCTGGTCGAAGCGGTCATCGGGCGAATAGAGCGCGAAAGTCATCAGTTCGGCATTCTGCTGCTTTTCAGTGGTGACACCGGTCTTGGTGGCTTCCGCCGGAAGTTGGCTCAGTGCGCCGTTCACGCGGTTCTGCACGTTTACCGCCGCCATGTCCGCGTTGGTTCCCTGCTTGAAATAGATGTTGATGGAAGCATCTCCCGTATTCGATGCCGTGGAAGTCATATAGGTCATGTCTTCCACTCCGTTGATGGCTTCTTCCAGAGGGGTTATCACTGCCTTCTGCACGGTTTCAGCGTTTGCTCCCGGATAAGTTGCGAATACGTTGATGGTCGGAGGTGCGATGTCGGGGTATTGTTCCACCGGCAAGGAAAACATGGAAATCATGCCCAACAGTACAATCACCACCGAGATAACGCCCGAAAACACCGGGCGGTCTATAAAAAATCGCAGGTTCATTTCGTTTCGTTTTTAGGGGTTATGCTCATGCCTTCTCTCACCAGTCCCACGCCTTCGGCGACAATGGTGTCACCGACCGAAAGACCTTCTTTTACGATAAACCGGTTGCCGTCGTTCAGGCGGTCCACCGTGAGATAGGCGGCTTCCGCCTGTCCGTTTTTCAGACGGTAAGCGATAATCTTGTCCTGCAGTTCCACGGTGGCGGTCATGGGAATGGTTACGGCCTCCGTTTTCGGGTTTTGAAGGATGACATTGCCGATGCTGCCACTCAACAGTTCGCGGTCGGGATTGGGGAACAGGGCTTTGATTTGTACCGTTCCGGTAACAGGATCCACCACGCCGCTTACGGTTTCAATACGTCCTTTCGCCTTGTACAGGCTGCCGTCGTTGAGTTGCAGGCCCACTTCCGGCATCCCGGCTATCATGCTGTCAATCGAGCCATAGCGAGCCAAATATCGCCGTAGCATATTCTCCGAAATGGAGAAATAGGCATACATCTCCGCATTGTCGGACACGACCGTGAAAGGCTGTGCCATATTGGGACCGACAAGCGCACCGATGCGATAGGGCAATGTGCCTACTACTCCGTTGCTCGGGCTTTTGATTTCCGTATAGGAGAGATTGTTGCGTGCATCCGATTCTTGTGCCTTTGCCTGTTCGAGTTCAGCACACGCCACTGCCAGTTGGTTCCGGGCGAGAGAAAGCTCGTAGTCGGATATGACCTTCTCGTCAAACAATGCCTGCTTGCCCCGCAGCTCGATTCTTGCCGTTTCCACTTTTGCCTGTGCCGCGCTGACATTGGCCTGCGCCGTGCGTAATGCCGCCCGATAGGGCACTTGGTCAATTACAGCCAATACTTGACCGGTCTTCACCCGTTCACCCTCTTTCACTTTCAGACGGATAATGCGCCCGGATATTTGCGGCAGGATGTCCACATCCTGCCGTCCGCGTATGGCGGCGGAATAGGACTCGGAGATTTCTACCGGACTTGCCGCAATCTTTATGACCCGATAACTCTGCACCGCATCCTGTTTGCCGTCCGCCTGCCTGCATCCTGTCGGCAGGAACAGCATGAGGACAAATGCGGCGAAATTCGTGATAAGGAATTGCTTGTTCATATTTTCTTCTTGTCTTGTATTAATTCATAATAGGTTTGGTGTGTCACCACTGACGGATGGTATTCCACTCTTTTTCGAGAATGGCATAAACACAGGTATCTTCATATTTTGGGGAGCCGTCAGGATTGTTTACGAATGTCACAAACTCTTTGAAACATCCTTCGCGGCGCATACCAAGACGTTCGCATAAGCGTTTGGAGCGGATATTGTCATCTTCCACAAATCCATAGATACGCCGTGCGCCCGCCTCTCGGAAAAGATAATCCAACAATCCGGCTGCCGCTTCACAAGCGAATCCTTTGCCTTCAAAACGTTTGTTGAAATGCCACCCCACATTATAAGTGTCTTCATTCTCACGCAAAGCGAACACGTCACCGATAATAAAGTCATCTTTTTTCAGACTCACCGCATAGCGCAGCATGTCTTTCGGGGAATACTGCATATATGCCCATGCCGCCTCTCTGGAACAAAGGCGGTCTCCGGCAAAGCAATTCACACGCGGATGGGAAAGATACTCCAACAACCCTTCGGCATCCTTCTGTTTGAAATT
>ERZ1027054.402-NODE-402-length-20814-cov-10.946577_pt1 | contig 20814 bp, 18 predicted proteins | sample MGYA00519284_ERZ1027054 | MGnify/ENA primary metagenome ERZ1027054 (study PRJEB26926, sample SAMN06164568) | human gut metagenome | biome: ENVO:00009003; feature: ENVO:2100002; material: ENVO:00002003 | host: Homo sapiens | place: USA | collected 2012 ... | reverse complement strand
ACTGCAACCATCAGTGAATTATAAGCCAGAACAACAGATGCCCACCAGCTTATGGACACCGGCTGTGTGGAGCTGCTGCTCCGGGATGGGAGAATGATCTCCATCGACTGCACCGGAATCGCGGATGCACTGGATGTGACCATGGCGCAGAGGTCAGAACTGGATTATCTCATCTACAATGACCCGCTGGGCTATGCGGATTTGATTCTGAATGGTGACCCGGAGAAATACTTGAAAACCGTAACCGGGAGCCATGGGTTAAAAGATTAAAGGCAAAACAAAAACAGGGTGCGCCCCTGAACAGGACGCACCCTGCCAAAGACCACAGACAATAGCGATATGTACAACAGGGCGTTCCCCGACGGGGAACGCCCTGTTTTTCGTTGTTTGCATGATGAGCCTGTTCGGCCTGCCCGATCATCCGGGAAGCCGTTGAGCCGTTAAAATTTGATGGCTATACGGCAAGTAATATGCTGCTCAGAAATGATGCGGAATCGATTTTTTCACCCTTTAGAGCGCTGCATGCGGGAAGGTACCCGCGACTGGCAGAAAGACGAAAAAGTTCTGCCGCTTTTTGGCGGCACGAGCGATTCTGGAAAAAAGTACGGCAAGATAGTACAGCGCACAGCCGCTGTTATTTTGTGCGGCAGCACCGCGAAGGAGTTCCTCCGCCATCTGGTGTGTGTTATCGGCCAGCGCTGCGGAACAGGCGCGGAGCAGGTGTGTTGCTTCGCTTTCCGGCATGGCGGCCATTAATTCGGGAGCGGGCTGGCGGCTCTGAGCAAGATCGGAAAGGAGTTGCTGTCGGATGCAGCGGAAATACTCCGCATCGCGCTGCATCAAAAGCCGGTTTACCTCGATCAGTGCAACGGCTGGGGATGGCCGGCTGGCGGGGGAAACTTCGGTCAGGCTGAAAAGCAGGTTTTTGATCTCCGGGCTGAAGGGAAAATCGGCGGACTTCTGCCGGAAGAGAGCGGGATCAAAATAGTCGTCGTTCTGTGGGAACAACAGGTGGAACAGCATCACACCGGCGCTGTAAATGTCTGATCTGCCGGCAATAAGCTTTCCGCGCCGAATGATCTCGGGGGCTATGTGGTCGCTGGAACCGCAGACGGTGAAGAAACTTCGGTCGGTTCGTGTATGGAATGGTCTTGCCAAGCCAAAATCACTGAGCACAAAGCGGCTCTGGCCGGTGGCTGGATCGTGCCGCAGGAGAATGTTTCCGCATTTGACGTCCCTATGTACAATTCCTGCGTCCTCGGTCTGGCACAGTCCTTCCAAAACGTCTCGCATGATTTGCAGAACGGCTTTCTCCCGGTTTGCCGGGTCCAGTGCGGCCAGATTTTTGGGGTCAAGGGGTGTGAGCAGTTCCATCCGCAGAAGGAAGCACATGGGGGCGTCCTGACCGCGTTCGCAGCTAGAAGCGGAATCATAAAATTTAACAACGGTGTCGGTCTTGGCAGACAATTGCTTATGATGATGGATCTCTGAACGTCCCCGGCGGTTGGCATCCTTCCGGCGGGCGGGGTCCCGATAGACGGAGGTGTCGATCACCTTCAGCGCTTCGCTGCGCCCATCGGCAAACGCCAGTTTGTATACAGCCGCCTGACCACCCCGCCCGAGAACCTGCCCGACCACAGGATGAAGGTCTGGCCAGGCGGTGTCAACCAGTTTTTGAACAAAGGTGCGCTCCTCTGCTTCCGTCTTGTTATAGACGATCTCCATAAAACTTCCCCCCTGCTGCTTTTATAGAATATCGATCAGTACAGCGGTGGCATTATCACTGTGCGGGACGAACGTGGCGGCGTTTACTAATGTGTTTGCGGAGACCCACCGCATCCCCAGCAGCTTTTTGAGCAGTGCTTCCGGCAGCTGCCCATAAACACCGTCGCTGCAAAGCAAAAATCGGTCGCCCGGCCACACATCGTCTATCGTAACGACTTGGATACACCGTGACCGCTCCAGCTTTTCCGCTGGCATTCCAAGAAAGGACTGTAAAATCCGCTTTTCGAAAACGCTGGTCGCAAGCCCCGCTTTCTTTCGGCTATAAAATAGGTTCTGCGGGTAATTAAGGAGCTGAACCGGTTCGCCCACCTGCCGGTGCGGTCGATACCAGAAACAGGCACTATCGCCGACCGAGACCATCGAAAAGTGTGTGTGCGGCTGGATATCCGGGTCCGGGTTTGGAGCAGGGGCAGTCAGGCAGCAGCCGGTCAGTGTACAGCCGCCTTCTGCGTGGAGGGTCTGCAACGTATCGTACACGGCATGGGCGGCTTTCAGGACCCCGCAATAAGGCAGGTCAGCATGGAGTTCGCCGCCGCCCGGAATGTCGTAGAGAGAAACAGGGGGGACAGCCTCAACGGCCTTGGCAAATGTTTCACAGGCAAGGCGCGCGAGGTACTGGCTCGCTGCGCCGCTGCCGATACCGTCAGAGACTGTGGCATAAAGGAAGGGAACTTCCACTTCCTTCCGGTCAGCCCAGAAGCTTGTCTGTTCCGGGCAAAGGCCGGTGGCACAAAGGCAGTCTTGATTTTCGATGTGGGAACCTTTGGCGGTGCAGGCACTGATTTTAATTTTCATGTTGTTTCCTCCCACGCGGGATGCAGACGGTCGATGGCGGCAAGCAATTGTTTTGCCAGCGGCTTCAGTACACTGCTCATTTCGCTGGACTTTTCCCGCATTAAAACGGCTTCATAGGCGTTGCCGTCCGGGTAGACCAGAGAAAACGCCAGATAGATGGTGTAAAGCCCGGAAGTGCCTACCTGCGCCGTTCCGGTTTTGCCGAATACGCGGGCGTTTCCTGAAAGGGCCAACCCGTAGGATTTTGCCGTTTCCGAAAAGACGTCCTGTAAGGTCGTCAGGGTCTCGGGACGGAGGTTCAAGCTGCGGTGCTCGACCTCGTATGCTTCCGGCAGAGGGGTCTCCTCCGTGCTTCCATCAGGCAGGGTGTGCTCAAAATGGTCTGCAATGCGGAGGGTCGTCAATTCGCCCGTGGCCACTGCACCTAGCCATGCCATGGATGTCAGCGGTGAGACCGAGAGACCGCCCTGCCCGATGGCTTGGAGCCGTGCTTCACTGCGGGCAGAGTTGGCGGTCAGGGTGCTCTCTGCCGGGAGAACGGAGGTGCCAAGACGTAAAAAATTCTGGTTGATGCCAAAGGCTTCCTGTGCACGGAGCAAATCGCTAAGGCTCATTCTGTCCGCGAGTACCGCAAAATACGGATTGTTACTCGTTCTGGCTGCCTTGTACAAATCCAGAGAACCGCCCGGAGCTCGCGAGGCAGTGCGGATTCCTTTGTACTCCCCTGTGCTGTCCTCATACGTCAGATCCACGCCGGCTTCCACAGCGGCGGCAGTTGTCAAGATCTTTGCTACGGAGCCGGGAGGGTTCACATCCAGCCATGGGGGGAGAAGATAGCCTTCTGTCTCTGTATATAACGAAAAGTTCTGCGAAAAATGATTTGCGTCAAATTCCACGTCCCCGTGGCAGGACGCTAATGCATAGACTTCGCCGGTCCGGGCATTCGCTACGCAGCACACGCCTCTTCCCTGCCCCTTTACCAGATCGTATGCGATCTGCTGGAGCTCTGCGCAAATGGTCATGACCAGACTGTCTGCGGTGCCGCCCCCCTCTTCCCGTGCGTAATAGAGTGTATCACCAAATTCACGGCGCAGACCGGAAGAGGAAGTGGAAGTCCTGTAGCCAACAAGAGAACTGTAGCAGAGTGCGGTCACCAGTGCGGGCTTTCCGGGCTCCGAAGCGCTTGTAAAAGGGATCCCATCGCGGGAGACGATCGCGCCCTCGATGGTGTTTGCTTTCCGGGCGGCTTTCTCAAATTCGGCGCGCTGCGCTTCGATCTGAGGCCGCTGGGCGCTGTCCAGAAGCCCCAGACGCTCCAACAGCAGCACTACGGACCCGGACATCCCAACTGCCGCCGAGAGGGCCAAAAGCAGCCTGAGGAAAAGACGGCGGTTCATCATGATACATCCTCCTTCGTGATTTGTGATGCAGCGAGCAGCTCCCGGCTGCCCTGCCGTGTAGGGATCGTGCTGCACAGCAACAGGGTGATCGCGGCCCAAGAGCAGATGAAGCTGCTGCCCCCTGCGCCCAGAAAGGGAAATTGCACGCCGATGAGGAGCAGGCTGGCTGTAGAGAATAAATTGACAAGCCCGGCTAACCCGACAGAACAGCCTGCGCCGGTGCCCACGCAGCTCAGCCACCCACCGCAGCGGGTGCTGAGCAACAGGCTTGCTATAATAAGCAGAAACGTTCCGAAAAGAGCCAGCAGCAGACAAATCCAGCCGCCCCTATTCGCCAGTGTTGCCAAAATCAAATCGGAATCTGCTACCGGTGTGCTGACCCGGTAGGGCGAGGCCCCCATGGGACGAGCCAGAAGCAACGAGCGCCATGTGGTATACGCTTGGTATGCGGAGCTGCTGACCTCTTTTGACGAGAGTGTGGAGAAATCGCTGATTCCAAAATAGTGCAGCCGGACTGCTAGTTTGCGGTATACCAGCTGCCCAAGCCGAAAAGGCCCTGCCGGGTTTTGCATCCCGCTGCACAACTTTAAAAACGCATACCCTGCCCCACCCGTCAGGGCACCAAACGCAACGAGGGAAAGCGTGCGCTTTATCGAACAATAAAGCAGCGCCATGACCCCGCAATCTAGAAGACAGACAAGCAGCGTGCCTAGCTCGTTTAGTACAAAAAATCCTCCGGCGTATACGGCGAGCAGCAGCAGCGCGGCGCGGAAGCGGACCCCTTCGTTCCAGGCATCATTGGTGACGGCGGCAGAAAAGCCGATGACAAGGATCAGCTTGAGCGCCTCTGTCAATTGGAAACTGTGTCCAGCAACAGACACCCACGCGTATGTGCTATTGATTGGTTTCGAAAAGATACGTAAAAACAGGAAGGAAACAACGCTTGTTATAATGCAAAAAGTATAGACAACGGTCTGCGGCATCACGCGCAGCAGTGCAAAAACAAGGGCGGTGCAGATGCAGCCCACAAAGGACAGCAGGCAAAAAATCTTCAGTTCATTTGCGTTTGCGGGGTGCAGGCTTACCTGCAAGGCCATGCCCATGGCACTGAAGAGGGCGGACACACGCAGCGGAAGGGCGGCACCGGCCCAGTAAACCAGCAAGGCACCACAGGAACAGCAAAGAGCGAGCGTTGGCCATACGGTGCGGAAAGCCGCAGCGGCTTCTGCGCCGTCCGTGCGGGCAACATAGCCTTGCAGCGCCACACAGAGAACGACAAAGGCCACCGTGTCGCGCAGGGCTTTGAATGCAGGGTGCTTATGCTTATGACGGAACATGCGGCCTTTCTCCTCTCTGCGGCAGATCAATTTTTGAATGTCGGGCGGGACTGCTTTTTCGGTGCTGCATCGGCCTGATGGAACAGGTCTTGGATTTTGTCTCCCATGGAGCGTTTGGGGGGCTCGGTTTCAATGTTGTTGAGGTCTGCCTTCTGCGGCTCTGTCTCCGGTTCATCGCCGGGCAGCAGCACGAAGGCCAGCGGGCTGCCACACAGCTCAAAGAGCTTGGCGTGACTGGGGTCCTTGGTGAGCACTTGATCCAGTGCGATCTCATCCTCGGTGACCTTCCCCTGAAAACGACTGGCATTTTGGTTGTTTCCGTTCAGCTTCAAGTAATAGTGACCGTCTTTTTGGCTGCGATAAATTAAAAGGGGTGCGTCATGGGAGATAAACTTGGCGTTATAACCGTTCTCCCGCAAAGTCAGATAATTACTACAGCAGCCTTCGCTGGGCAGTCCGCCGAAGGGAATGATCGAGATGAAGTCGCCGCCCTCAGATGGAAGTCCGATGACCTGTGGAGGCAGGAACTTTTCGGGGTTTTTGCCACTTTTTTGATAAACCAGCAGCTTGTCCTGTTTGTCAATAATGAACGTATCATCACCCAAATGCACGGCATATTGAAGCCGGTTTTCGACATCCTTTTTGAACTGTGCGCTTTTGCGCTGGACCTCAGTGCGACCGTTGCTGTGATACAGCATTACGAGCAGGACAAAGACAATAAGCAGGGCAGCAACGATACATACAACGAGCAACATTAGTTTCACTTTTGACCACTCCTTTTCCTTTTTTTTGAATGGGATATACGGCTGTCAGGCAGCGCTTTCAGCCTTGGCGGAAGAAGCGCGGCTCTGGGCGATCTGTCGGCGGATCTCACAGGCTGCGTGGATGCAATAAATAGAAATTCCATCCAGCATAAAAGCCAGCACACAGGCGGCAAAGGAGGTGAGGTCGTGGTTATACCACAGCATTGTGATTGCCTTCTGCACGAGGGTGCGGTCGCCTTCCAGTATCTGTCTGGTAAGCTCATCGATCGTCTCCATGTGCTTCGTCCGGGTGGACAGCACCGACCCGGCCAGCGCCGTGCGGAGAGTGCTGAGTTCGTGGCTCCACAGCTCCTTCACCTGCTGCCATGCAGCATCGGCATCTGGGTCGCCAGCGGCCTGCTCGACGCTCTCCAGCAATGCCGCTTCCGCAGAGACGCGTTCGGAGACCGTTCGGTTGAGCTCTGCAAGCTGAAGATAGCGTTCAAGGTGGTCCCGCAATGGGAGCGGGTCGGTTTTGAGCCCGGCGTTCAGAGCGGCGGTAATGAGCTTGTCGGTTTGCTCGGACAATGCCGATGTATCAACACTGGCCTGCGCAAGCAACAACTGGATGGCGTGAGCCGTCTCTTCTGCGGTGGTGGCTGCATCCGCGTTGAGAGCCTGCAACCGGATGCGGAGGGAGCAGACGTCGGCCTTCAGTTTCTTCAAAGTGGCGCCACTTCCCGCTTCTGCTTCAATGGCATCCATCAGGGCATAGGCTCGCTCAAGGTCGTTATTTTGGAGCAATCCAATTAGTTGGTCGAGTTCAAAGTATTCGGTCTGCTTCTTCTGGGCATCGTTATAGCGGCTGCGGATGAGGTCGTAATCCCCTTCGGTCAGCATGTTGTTGGCAGTGTTCTGTTCCTGCATGACCTGTGCTTCGGTGCGCAGGGCTGTCAGTTCACCGGAAATCGTGCTGTATAGGCTGCCCATGTCGGAAGAAATAGCGGACTGCACATCGGGCAACAGCTGAGTGGAGTAGGCGCTGTTTAATGTGGTCATGGCGTGGCGCATGTATACAGAGGTCGGTGTGCCGATGTTGATAAAGCTCATAGCACTGAATGCCACAGAGAGCAAGAACGCGGCGCAGCCGGCGAGATGGAAGCGCTCCGCACAGACCAGCTCGATACCCTGCACGAGCAGGCTGGCCAGCACCGCCACCATCGCCGAGCTTGGAAAAAACACGGTATGAAAACCCGCCATCGTGCTGAACAGGCTGATGCCCGCAGCAACCAGAAGGATGCCCTGCAAGACCCAGAGCTTGGCCTGCTGCCGCCAGCTGATTTTTTCTTTGTCCGTCATGATCTCCTCATGCTCCTTTCTGGATGCGGGTGGGTGGTTCGTCCACGTCCTGCGGCTGCGCGGAAGGGGCGGCCTTAAACAGGTCGTCCAGTAGACCATTCAGGTCGGAAGGAATGGCATCCTTTTCTTCCGGCGGGGCAGCAGGTTTGGGCTTCGGCTTGCCTTTGTCTGGCTCCGGGAACTGCTCGTTTTTATCGATCGAATGGATATCCAAAAAACGCAGGGCGATAAGGCCGTCCAGCAGCCTGTCCAGACAGTGGCTCTTCCAGAGCCGGCAGAAGAGCTTTCCGGCCACGCCGCAGCCCGCCAGAATAGCTGTCAGGTATACAAAGCCGATCCCGGCATCCCGCAGCAGCTGCACAAAGCCTTCCGCGACCGGAAGGAAAAGGAGGGCAAGACAAAGAATGCAGAACAGAAAGAGACAGCTCAGCCAGCGCAGCAGGACCCCCGCTGCTGTATGGCCCAGCGCGATGCGGAGCCGGTTCTGTTCCTGTGGTGCAGTGCCCTGCGCATCATAGTCGATGTTGTTCAAATCGACGGCCTCGCGGGGCGTTTGTCTGCGGTCATGCTTCATGTCGGTTCGCCTCCTTGGTTCTCCGGGGTGGTTCGTTCACCCTCATGAACGAAATCCGACACAGAAGGATGACTTCTTGCAAAAAACTTCACAGAAAGTTCATATTTCGCGCTACCCGGCCAGCGTATCCAGAATCTGCTGTGCATCACGGAGAAGGTTCTGATCGGCATTCGATGCCCGCCCAAGCAGGATGCTGTAACCGGTCTCAGCGGAGGGCAGCTTGCAGTGCAGATACAGGCAGTGCATCTCCTCGCCGTTTTCTGTACGGCAGATGTCGGTGTCCACAGCCGCCAGCTGTGCGCCCTCGGGTGCACGCAGACCCAAACGCTCGGCCCGGTGCCGGAACACTTCGGCCAGCTGTGCCTGTTTTTCTTCCGGCAGCCCGACCTGCCGAGTGCTGTTGGCCGGGGTCGTGCCATGCTCTGTGCGCCGAAAATTGTTCGGCGCAAGGCATTCGAACTGAAAACGCAGGCAGCCATCCGCAACGCTTTCGATCCACAGCAGGGGCAGCAGCAGGCTGCACAGCACGGCACCATTTGCGATGCGGGAATAAGCGGCACGGAAAGCTTCCTGCGTGGCAAGATCTTCGTCGTTGAACAAAAAGCCGCCGTCTGTCTGCAAAAGTGCGCCGTTGGGCAGCGGGCACAGCAGTCCTTCCGGGGCAAGATAGCGCCGCAGCACATCGCAGTAGCAGCTGCTGTCCAGAGCTTCTGCCGCCAGTGCAGCTTTTTCCTCTGCGGAAGCATCCGGTGCAAAGGGGATATCATACTCCAGCAGTGCGGCAGTGGTGACGATCTCCAAAGCCCCGGACGCATTGCACAGGACGTTTGCACCCGAGGAATAGCTGACTGCGGGGCAGTAATAAAACAACAGGTCGTTGACGCTTTGCGAAAGAGAATTTTCTGCCCAAGCCTTCGTTTCGCCGGATTGGCGCACGATGGTAAAACAGCGGCCAACGCCGAATGAGGAGTCTTTTTGGGGCAGCTGATGATACACCAGATCCTGCAGCGGTTGGGACAGGCTCAGGCAGACCGGCTGGCCGTAGCCGTTTGTGCCCAGCTGCGGATCATACAGGGTGTCGTACAGGATGTGGCGCAGGCCGAAACCGTTGTCGGGATCGCCAAAATTGCGGCCCAGAAACCAGTCAAACGCCGGGTCCAGCGTCTGATTGTCGAATCCCGGGGAGGAAGTTTCGCCATCGGTAAGCGGATAGCCTTCGCAGCTGTAAATGATGCCTTCCCGTGTTTTGCGGAAGGACAGTTCACGGTTCAGCACCCAGTATTCAAAGGTGTGGCTGGCTTCTGCAAACGTCCGATGCAGCCCACAGGCCGTGGCGGCAACGGTACCGGCAGCCAGAGCGGCCAGAAAATCACGACGGCGGATCTTATGCTTCGTCATAGCGGATCTCCTCCTCCATTTCAATTTGCTCCGGCAGCAAAAGCGGCTGCGCAGCGGTCTGCGGGGGTGCGATCAACAGTCCGGTAAGGAACATGCAGCCGCAGCGGGCAAGCAGTCCGTTGATCGAGTATTCGTCCAGCCAGGGCAGGTTCAGGCCAAGAAAGCTGGGCAGCACGCCTGTGCAGGCCAGGGTGTGCAGCAGCATCTGGGCGGCAAAAAAGCTCACAATGAGCACCGCCATGGTGCTGCGGCGGGGATCGCCGCGGTTTGCTGCCATACCGCCCAACAGCAGCAGGGCCAGCAGTGCGGCAAACAGCACCGCAGCAGCAGGCCCCAGACGATTTGCCGCGATCAGGATCTGCCCAAAGAAAGCCAGAGTGGTTTTGTTTGTGCCGGCGCTGCCGGAGCTGACGACCAGAAGCCAGTGCTGACTGGCGGCGATTTCCGACCATGTAGGCCCGCGGGGACCGACTGCAAACTGCCCGCCGCACCAGTCACAGAACGCGTTCCACAAGGCTGCGGTGTAGGGCAGAAGAAAGCCTGCTGCCCCGCCCAGCGCCAGAAGCAGGCCCGGATGCCGGACAGCGGGGCGCTTCCGGCGCTGCGGATGGGGCTGCGGCGCAGTGACCAGAAGAACCAGTACACAGAGCGCTGCGGTCAGGAGCAGATCTCCGCCGGGGCAGCCTCCGCAGTAAAGCAGGATGCAGTGGAACAATGCCGCAAAACAGGCTTCCAGCCGACGATGCCGGAAGGGCTGCAAAAAAGCAAGGGTGCAGAACTCCAGTACGATCAGAGGAAAAATCATGCTTGTGAGGAACAGGTTGATGCGCAGACCGGGAATGATAATCAAGCCATACTGCCCCAGCAGCAGAAAAAGCAGATAGACGGCAATTTCTGCCAGCCGCAGCCGGCGCAACATACAAAACAGCGCGGCGTCATCTTCCATTTTTTTCAGAAAGGCAGGCCCCGCCGCTGCGCCCAGAAACAGGGCGGCAGCGCCAAAAGCCGCAGTCAACGGCACATATACGGCGTATGAGGCAAAACTGACGAGCAGCGCGCAGCCTACTGCAAGGATGGAGAGCGCGCTCCAGACGATCACCAGATCAAAAAGGTTGAAGATGAAAAAGGAGGAGACAAAAAGGCACAGGCAGGTACACACGATCCACCCGACAGGGACAATGAGACCTTCGGCGCACAGGCTGTCAAAGGCGGCAGAAAAAACTGCGATGCCGGAGATGCTCAGAAAGAAAGCGACCATGCACAGCAGGGTGAACTCCAGCTGAAAGGAAGCAAGCCGGTCAAGGTGATGCTTTTGCTTGAACTGCTCCATCCGTTCGAACGGCGTATGCAAGGGGGTCTTGCTGCGCACAACAGCCAGCGTCAGCAGGCCTGCCAGAATGCCGACAGCTGCTGGGGACAGATGCTCCGCAGCGAAAAAGACCAGCAGGTCGCCCAGTGCCGCGCCGAAAAACGCCGCCGCTGCCAGCACAGGCAGCCAGAGCAGAACGCGAAAAACCACGAAAACTGCGCCGGCAAGGGTCTCTTTGTTGAACTTCATGATGATTCCTCCTTTGCGGCAAAGGGGTCATGCGTCATCGGTCTCAAAGCCGAAGCGCTCCACCTTGATGTCCTCTTCTTTCAACTGATGATAGATCTTTTCCGCGTCGGCTTTGTCGTCAAACGGAAGTGCGTACGGCAGGGTCTCTACGGCGTTTTTGAGGTCAGAGAGAGAGGAGCTGTGATAGTGATCCTTCAGGATCTTTAATCCGCGCATAAAGCGACCATTCCAGCTTTGGATCACGACCTGATATTTCTTGCTGGGGTCGAGATCGAACGGATGCTTCGGGTGGGAGTCCTGCAGGGAGCTGGTGATGAAAGAACAGAGGTCGTCAGCCGTGCTTTCATACTCCTCGATAAGGTCCAGCAATGGGTCCTCTTTTCTGTCCACATAATGGACAAGATCAAACAGCTTCGGCTTCTGGTGCGGCGGCAGATCCTGCCGGGGCTGGGGCTCCTGCCAGCCGCTGGGGTCAAAGGCCATGGTGCAGGGAGGCAGTTCGGTCACGAACTTAATGCTTCCGTGCAGAATGACCAGTGCCTGCCCCGTTTTCAGGGAGGCCAGCTGTGCCGGCGTGATGAGCGAACAGGAATCGTGCTCCACGCGGTCGTCCGACACACGGTCGCCGCAGAGCTTGCTCATTTTTTCCAGAGTATAGAGGTCGTTGGTGCGGTACATCACCGTAAGGTCGGCATTGGAGCGGATGGTCTCCGCTTCGGACTCGCCGTAAATGGTCTCCAGCTGCTTGAGGCTTTGCAGCACGATGAAAGTGCGGATGTTCCGGGAGCGCCCGGCTGCCATCATGCGGCTCAGCGATGAGATCCGGCCGATGTTGCCGGCTTCTTCCAGCAGAAAATTCATCCGCCGGGGCAGGCGGCCATTATATTTCTCCTGCGCAAGGCTGACGAAATGCCGCATGATCTGGTCGATGATGACTGCGGCCAGTGGAGAATACATCGGGTTTTCGTCAGGCAGGATCAGCCAGATGGCCAAAGGCTTCTGCCCGTCCAGCTCGTTGATGTGCAGATCATCGTTGGCAATAAAGCCGCGCAGCACATTGCTGCGCAGAAAACGGGACAGACCCTCCAGCATTGTGGAGCGGATGCCGCCGCGCGTATCCGAGGCAGTGCTGATATAGCTGTAAAGCTCACTGCTCACGATGGAATCTTCCGGCAGATGATGCATCAGGTGCTCCAGATAGGTGTCCCGGCCGAAAACGGTGCTGCCGTGGCCGGAATAGTGCCGGTCGCCCTGCATGATCAGGTTCTGGACACTGGCGATGTTGATCTCTTCCGGTTGGGCGCACTCCATCAGTGCATAGGCTGCGGCAATGAATACCGAGCGTGCACTGTTGATCCAGAAGGGATCGCTCTTGCTTTCTGCATACAGCGTGTATGCCAGATCTTCCAGCATTTCGCCGCCCTGCTTCATGCGCATGGGGTCGCCGGATAAGTACAGCTCCGCAGGGGCGCTCAGCACATTGACGCACTCGGATGCCAGCATATTGCGGAAATCGATGACATGTACGGTATAGTCTTTGCTCATCCGGCAGGCGTTGCGGCGGTAAAGCTCGCCTTTGGGGTCAACAGCCAAAAAGGACTCCTGCGCCTCGATCAGGCTGCGCACCAGATTCTGGGTGCCGCAAAAGGACTTTCCGGCACCGGTCACACCCAGAAAAATGCCGTTGCTCTCCCCGGCGTGCACCCAGCAGCGGTTATTTTCGCAGTACAGCACCGGGCCGCCGCCCGCCTGTCCCGCCAGGGACAGCGCTGCTTTGATATTCTCCTGTTTTGTCCAGCTTTCTCCACGGATCATATTATCGAACCTCCTTTTTCAGAGAAGAATACAGGGTTTTCAGCTTCAGCAGCGGAATAAATTCGGAAAAATCAGCCTGCTGGGCCAGCGTGCAGGCCAGCCGCACCGCCTGACGCGCGTTCCGGGTGCCGGTCTGGTGCACCAGTTTTTGCAGGATCGCATCCGTTTCGGGAAGATCTTCCAAACGGATGTTCAGCTGATCGATGAGCGTCTGGCGGGTGATGCCGGCCAGCGTCTGCTCGGAATAGGGCGGGATCCGGACCCAGTGCATCTGATTCGGGTCCAGCAGGGCGCTGATCTTTTCCATCAGGAGCAATTGGCTGCGGTTCGGTGCCGACGGCAGGAAAAAGAGCAGGGTGGCATGCGCTGCCATACTGGGCAGCTCGCGGAAAAACAGCCGGGTCTGCTCTTCGCCGAAATGTGCGGCCAGAACGGTGATGTCCCAGGCAATGACACCCTCGTACTCGTTGGTGTACACAGCGCTGGCGCGGATGCTGCGCAGCGTCTGGCAGAGCTGATCCATGCTGCCGTCCAGCTGATATTCCAGCATCAGATCCAGTCCGCCAAAGCTGCGTACACCGGCCTGCGCAAAGGCACGGCTCAGGTAGTTGGCTGCGGTGGTGCGGCCGTTGCCTTCATCCAGTGTCAGGATGAAATGACCGGGCTGGATGCCGAGACGATGATACTGCTGGGCGCGGAAGCAGCACTGCTGCACTGCGTCCACCAGAGGCTCCATGCCGATGGGTGCGGGAATTTGATTCATATTGCTGCCTCCTGTTCTTCCTTGCAGGGAAAACCGATGTGGTCGATCAGACCGTAACGCAAAGCCTCGCTGCTGTCCATCCAGCTGTCACGCTCACAATCCTGCTGGATGTCCTGAACCGTGTGGCCGGAATGGACAGCGAGGCGCTCGGCCAGCTTGTACTTGGTGCGCTGGATATTTTCTGCGGCGATCTGAATGTCGGTAGCCTGCCCCTGCGCCATGCCCAGCGGCTGATGGATCATAATGCGGCTGTTGGGCGAGGCATAGCGGCGGCCCTTCGTGCCGGCTGCCAGCACCAGTGCCGCCATGGAGGCCGCCAGCCCGACGGCGGCCGTAGTCACCGGGCAGGACAGCGCCTGCATGACATCGTAGATGGCCAGCCCGGCCGAGACCGAGCCGCCGGGGCTGTTGATCACAAGGGTGATAGGCTCCTGAGAATTGTCCTCCAGATAATGCAGCTGGGTGATGATGCTCAGGGCGGCTTCGTCGTTGATCTCACCGTTCAGATAAATGGTGCGCTTGGACATCAGATCGCGGCTCAGCACGCTCATGATCTGCTCCTTGCCGTTTACGCTGACGCTTACTTCCGGGATGTGGTACATAAAAAATCGACCTCCTTTTTTTTTTGCAGGGGTCCGGCCCGGCGGACTTCTGCCCGCCGGGGGAGTCTGTTCTCTGCCTTTCGCTCTCTATAACGCACAGCGACCCGGTTTTATCATCTGAACAGCAAAAAAGATCCCGCTTCCGGTCGGAAGTGGGATCTTTTGCAAGAAACGGCTCAGATCAGCTGAGCAGATAATTCAGTTCTTCGCAGTCGGAGGGAACGTTGATCTTCGACTTTACGACAAGCCGGATGGCCCGCTGCTTTAAGGTGCTGCGGTAGGTGGAGTTCAGGCCCTGACGCAGGGCGGTCTCAAAGTCGGTATAGATATCCAGCACAGCAGCTTCGGGGTAGCCGTTCGCCTCCTCGTCCAGCAGCAAAATGGCAAACTTGGCAAGGCCGCACAGGTAGCACAGAAATGCCTCGTTGACGCCCATCTGGGTCTGCACAGAGTCCCTCAATGCGCGTTGGGCGTGGCGCAGAGCCTCCTGATATTCACCGCGATCAAAAAGCATCACGGCCAGCTGCATAGCGCATTTGGGCGCGATCTTCAGCTTTTCCAGTGCTTCCCGCAGGACGGCTTCTTCCCGTCGGCGGTCGTTGAGCTCCCGGCAGACATCGGCCTCGCAGTCGTAACTGCCCTCGTTATCCGGGAACTGCTGGCGGTACAGCTTCAGCAGCTGATCGATCTCGGCTTTGTATTTTTCCAGCTCCTTTCCGGTTCCGGAAAGGAGCAGCTGCTCTTTATAGTAAAAAATGAGAAAGTGATGGCCGCGCCAGGTCCAGAGAGCCTTGGGTACCTTGTTAAGTGTTTTGCAAACGGCTTTGCAGTATTCTCCCTGACCGCACTCCATGCCGTATTGCAGATAGTCAGCCAGCAGATCGACGTTTTTGGGATAAAAGTCCAGACCGCGCTGCAGCACAAGACAGGCGAGATCATAGGCATCGATCCGCGCCAGATTGACGGCTAGGTTATGCCATGCATCCGCACTGCCGCTGATTTGGGGCTGACGCAGAAGCTGCTCCAAAAAAGTCGTGAGGTCTTTCAGGATCTGCTGCTTTTCCTCGGGTTCTGCCGTGGAAAAGTCCCGCAGATAACGGCTCTCCACGATATCGGTCGCAAGGCCGAGGGTCAGGCAGGCCGAAGAATCCTCCTGAGGATCAAAGTCGGTGTATTCTGTCTCGTATGCCATGGTTTAGCCCTCGCTTTCATTGTCAGATGAGACAACATTAACGTTCTTTTTCGATGCAGGATCTGCACCAAGATTCATGAGTGTGGCGTTAAGGTTTGTGATTGCGGATAGAATCGCCTCTTGGAAATTCTTTTTATCTGTTTCGTCCTTATTTATCGTATCTCCGCTGGCTATGAACGGTGCCTGCTCGGAATTGTTGGCTCCTTCCTTCTCTTTCTTCTCCTGCTCTTTCTTTTCCCTCTCCTTCTTTTCTTTCTCTTCTTTTTCTTTTTTCTCTTTCTCGATTTCGCCAAAGTCCAGCAAAACGCGAGGAGTTCTCGTCGGCGTTTTAATGGGAATCACCGTGTAACCAGAAGAGTAGCCCGAGATATCAAGCAGCGTAACGATGGCAGGCTTGTAGCGGGCAGAGAGAAGAAGTGCCTGATTTTTTTCTTTATCCAGCTGCTGAAGATCGTAGACAGACAGGTTGGGGGTGTGGTCTTTCTTTTCGCCGCAGAGCGCGGAAATATCCTTCAGCAGTTCCAATTCGCGCGAGAACAGGTAGATCCAGTTTGTGCAGTTGGCGGTAATGGTCTGCGCATTTTCCTTGTAAGTGTGCACCAGCTGATTTTTGCTCTGGAGACAAAGGATAAAACGCAGATTGCGGGATCTGCCCGCAGCAAGATACTGAACAAAATCGCATCCGCCGATAACTGGCAAGGAGCTGAATTCGTCCAGAATGTAGTTGACCCGCCCGGGCAGTTTGCCGCCGCTGCGGTCCGCAAGCTGTACAAGCTGCTGGTACGACTGCGAAATATAAAGAGCCACAAGACGATGATAGGTCGTTTTCTCGTCAGGCGTGAGGAGAAAGACGGCGGTTTTTTCCTGCGCAATACGGTCGAAAGAAAAGGTGGAGTGACTCAGCATTTCTACCAGAGAGGGTGAGATAACAAAGCTTTTGAGGGCTTGATCCAGAGTGCTTAAAATGCCCTTTTGGGTATCAGAAGCCGTTTCCACCGTGCCGGTCATGCTGGCGGCGATGAGTTCATCTTCCTTTGCCCATGTCCAGATCGGATTGGGTTCAAAGAAAAAGTCGCGTCTTGGGGCGAACATTTTCTGGCGGAGCGTAAGAAGGTTACCAATGTTCACGGCCTCATCGGGCTCGTTGTATTTTTTACAATAGCGGAACAGGCACAGGATCAGTCCGTACAGGCAGGATGCTGCGGCATTGCTCCAGAAGGGTTCTTTGTTCTCGGTGTCCAGTGTGATGGTTTTGGCTACGTCCTCGATGAACTCACAGGCTTTGTCGATGTTCCCTTCTTTATAAAAGCGATACGGAACTTCCAGAAAATTCCAGCAGTCGCCCGCAGAGGCATCTCGGAAGTTTACCGTGATGATGTTGTAATCCTGATCTTCCAAAAAACGGGCCATGGTACGATATAATTCGCCTTTTGGGTCGTTGATGATCATACTTTCCCCTGCAAAACCCAGCATTCGAATGGTGGGCATAATGACGCATCTCGTTTTTTTGCTTCCTGATGCCCCGTATACCAGCGTGTGATTGTCGCTGCTGTCAATGCCAATGGCTCCGCGCTCCCGGTCATAGGCCAGCGGCGGGCCGCCGACGAAGCCGTCGTAGCTTTTGGGGCCGGTAAAGCGATTCTGCTCCACAAGGAACCGTGAATTTTCACGCAGGATCGCAGACGGTTTTTCAAAATTGGGATTATCGAGATTCAGCATAAGAACTCCTTACTATAAAGTTCGCTTGGGGGAGGAATTGTTGATCTGACTGATCTGACTGATGAGCTGATCGTTATTTTCGCCCGAAATTTTTTTGTCGTTGCGGTGGAATTCCAGGCTTTTGAAAATTAACTCTCTTTCTTCTTCGGTGAAGGAAACAAAAAATCTGACATACTGTTTCCTTTTTTCTTCGTCTGACATTCCCTCGCAGGCTTTCTTGAATTTTTCGGCTTCCAGTTCCGGCGAGAAGAAATCTTCCGTTAGGGAAAAGCTTCCATGCGGAAGTTTTTCCCGGATACAGCGATCCAGCGCTTTCTGGTAGCGCTTCTTTTTCTGTGAGAACTTACTGGAATGCGCCGGGATCGCGCGGTCAAAAAAGAGCAGAACCAGTGCCGCAATATAGGCATAAACGACCTTTTTGCCGCCGTCATTTTCCTTCTTGTCGCCGTTCTGTGCCGCATGGATGAGATCGGTATCACATTCCAGACTGTGCAATTTCTCGCCGCATTTTTCGGCTACATAGGGTGCAAGCCGGTTCAGTATATTTTGGTATCGTGCATTGATCAGCACCTGTGAATATTCGCGAATGTCTGCCATGCTTTGCGGGACCTTATTATAATCGTTTGCGTAAGAGGTCGCGCGGGAAGAATTGATCAGGTTCTTCCCAATAAATCCCACCAGTTTATCGGATTCCGCCCGTTTATCGGATCCCGCCAGTTCATCCCAAACCGCACACATCCGTTTGTAGTCAAGCTCTTCCTGATCCTTTTCTTCCGGACTCAGACACTTGGAGAGAATGCAGTTCGAAACCCGGTCATCGGCTGTGTTGCTGCAAAAAAAGACCTGCAAGGAGCTTGTCTGGAACAACTGTTTTACGCTCCATCCCCAGGAAACAGTCGCCTGTGAAGAACAGCACCCGCTTGACAAGCTGTTCAGTGCCGGTTTCGTCCTGAGGAAAAAAGGAGTCATCCCCAGCTGTGACGAAGTGGAAGTCATCGGTGACCCGTGCATAGAGCTCTTCCAATTTTATATCGGCCAAGGTGTAAGTCTTTGGCACGATGGTGCAATGGCAAAGGAGATACCTGTGGTTTGTAAGCGCAGATGAAGGAATGCAGTCCTTCCCTTTTTTGGGCCAGAGAGCGTCAAAAACGCCTCGAATAATGCTGACTTGAACGGCGACATTTCCGGTTTCGTTGCAATCTCGCCAGAGGGTTTTAAAGAGATCATCTGATGAAACACCGTTGCCTGAAGTGCCGTCCGCACTTTTTATAGAGCTTTCTGCAATGCAACGCAGAACTGCCAGAGGCTTTGGACTCAAACTGGTTACTTTTTGACCATTGCAGTCGTAAGCATCACCGCACTGTAGGTCGATGAAAGCGTTGTTTTCAAGGGTGATACGGACGATCTCTGCCGCCATAGCGGTTTTCCTCCTTTCATTACTATTTCACACGGATTATTAAATTTCCATTAATTTTCTCATAAAAAACGAGGCAATTTTTGCGTCGTTGAAATTAGTGTCGAATTAACGATATTTTTTGTTTTAACTAAAGAGCAGAAATGATATCCTGTGGCCATGGTCGAACACACATTGAGTGCTAAGGAGGAACACCATGGCTACATATCATAACGAAAAAACTTTGTCCGAGATCGCCCTCGTCAACTGTTTTAACAAAATCACAGCAAACGGCATCCGCACGGCGGAACAGCTGCGCCAGACGGAATACTATCAGGAGGCCATCGAAGCAATCTATAATTTTGTGCGCGATGCTGCGCTCAAAACGAAGAAGTCCAAAGACATGCTCAAGGCATCTGGCTTGGAGGCTGATGATGTGGCCGGAAGCTTCATCATCGCGTGTATGGAGAAGGACGGCAAGATCAATGGCCTTTTGAACTGCCGGGGGAAGTATTCTGCGTACCTATGTCGTTGTCTTGCAAATTACATCATTGATCTTAGCCGGCACGGAACGCGCAAAACGAAAGAGGGTGATGCAGAACGTGAAAAGATCGTGACGGCAATTGACGATCAGACGCTGGAGCTGCTTTCTGGTGAAATGGAAGCGGGCCCTGTCGGCTGCGAGATGATCGAATTTGTGCTGCAGAACGTGAATTTTAGCCCGGCAGAAAAGCTTTGCGGACTGTTGTTTTTGGACAACAGCTTTGGTGAATTAATGGCTATGTACAACAGCGCACAGAGTGTGGAAGCTTTTGTAGAGGAGCTTGTTTCTGAGGCGAAAACGATTTATGGAATTAACGTGAGTGATGCAGAGGAGCGCGGCGTGGTCCGTATGCTGAAAAACGCGGCGGATCCGCGGAAGGCGATCCTCTTGGCACGTCACAGGGCGCGGAAGAAGGTCTTGAGCGCTTTCGAGAAACGCTGCCGCAGCCTGAAACTGAAAAAAGTGTCCTGACTTATATAGTAAAACAGGCGCGCCATTTTTTCAAGCGCGTTTGATGAATTGTTCTATCCATAGCTGCTTTTTGTCAATAAGGAACAAACCCACATGCCCGCCCACCGTGGCTTTCCACAGCTGGGCGGGCATTCTTTTGTGCCTTTTTGGCATAAAAATACCCCCGGAAGATGCAGCGTTTTTTACGCTGTCTACTCTGGGGGCGGCATATCGGGCGCTGCGCGGCAGCTCCCGGAAACGGACACTGTATTGCTGAAAAAGCGCTTGCTTAGTGCCGCTCCTCCGGCGGGCAGCAGCTCTCCCGGGGGATGAGCTTATGCGGCACGATGATCTTTGTGGCCAGAAGGTTCGGGTTCTCAATGTGGTTGATGGTCTGGCTGGCGGCCTCCATGCCCAGCTGGTAGGGGTTCACGTCCACGGTGGTCAGCTGGGGGCTGGTGATGCGGGAGAACAGCGAGTTGTTGAAGGACACGATGGACAGGTCCTTCGGGACGCACAGTCCCAGCTTGCCGCAGAACTGTTCCAGCACCACAGCAAGGATGTCGTCACTGACCAGCATGGCGGTGGGGTGGTCCGGGGCAGTGAGCAGGGCTTTCAACGCCCCCTCGTAGGCATCGTTCAGGGTGTTGACCTCCACACAGTCCTCTTCCCGCGGGGTGATGCCGTGCTTGAGCAGGGACATCTGATAGCCCCGCTTGCGCTCTGCGGAAAACAGCATAGCGTTGCTGACCCCGAAATACGCAATGCGGCGGTGTCCCATCTCGTAAAGGTAATCGGCGGCTTCCTCCCCGGCAAGGGCGTTGTCATTGTCAATGTAGATAGTCTGGTTCGCGGACTGCGCCGCCTTGCCCACAATGACATGGAGCAGTCCCTCATTGCGCAGATACGCCGCCACCGGGCAGTCCTTTTTGGAGTAGAGCAGGATAAACCCATCTGCCTGCGCGTTGGCCACCATGCTCTGGATGGCGTCCAGCACCTCGGCATCGTCCTGTCCGGTAATGACCGTGTTCACATACCGCCGCTGGTTGCAGAACTGCCCGATGCCGCGGATGATCTCCAGATGAAAGGCGTTTTCGTAGACATCCCGCTGGGAGGAGGGCAGAATGATGCCGATGGTCTTGGAAAAAGCCTCCACCGGTTCAGCCTCAAAATTCGGCTCGTAGCCCAGCTGTGCCATGATGCGGCGCACCCGCAGAAAGCTCTCCCTCGTCAAACTGCCCAAAATACGCCCTTAAAAGTTTACTTGACTCAATTTTCAAATCAATATATAATTGGGTCAGAAACCAATTATAGAAAAGGATGATTTCCAATGGCGCGCAGATACGACAGCAACTGTCTCTTATACACATCTCCGAGCCCACGAGAC
>ERZ1027054.391-NODE-391-length-21149-cov-9.008059_pt1 | contig 21149 bp, 15 predicted proteins | sample MGYA00519284_ERZ1027054 | MGnify/ENA primary metagenome ERZ1027054 (study PRJEB26926, sample SAMN06164568) | human gut metagenome | biome: ENVO:00009003; feature: ENVO:2100002; material: ENVO:00002003 | host: Homo sapiens | place: USA | collected 2012 ... | reverse complement strand
GATGTGTATAAGAGACAGATATGATGCTGTGCGTCATATCCTACTGGGTATTATCTGGCGCAAAATGGCGGCAGATCCAGCAGCTCCGCTGCTGCGTTCTCCAACGCCAAGCTGTTGAAACGGAGATTAGAAAAATCATTTGTAGTCAGATTATTTACATATAATAAATAGGGGCAAGGAAATGTTTATCGTGACCATTGACGGTATCTTTTTACTATTTAAAAATATTTTGAAATAACCTTGTATAAAGAGTATGTGTGTGATATAACCTATTTAAAGATTGTTTGAAATAGATTGGAGCGTGATCGCTTGGCTATAAATGAAGTGTTAGCTGCTTTAGCAGACGATACACGTCGAAAAATTCTGCTAAAGTTACAGGAAGGTAAAATAAGTTCAGGAGATTTAGCAATCTCATTGGATATGACACCACAGGCATTGTCATACCATTTATCGAAGCTAAAAAAGGCAGACTTGATTTATGAAACTCGATATAAAAATTATATTTATTACGAATTGAATTTATCTATCCTTGATGAAACAATTATGTGGATCAGTAATTTGCGTGGAGGTCAACAATGAAAAAGAAAATGGTCGTTTTTTACAGTCTCATGTTTTTACCATTGGTAGTTGTCCTGATTGCCTTACAGTTCTTGCCAGAGCAAATCCCGGCTCATTATGATATGAATAATCAAGTGACACGTTGGGGTAGCAAATATGAAACACTAATTTTCCCTGTAATTACAGTTTTATTTGGCTATTTTATGCTTGCCATGGCTAAGTTATCCTCAAAACAAGAAGAAAATGGAAGTAATAACAAAAATGTATGTATTGTGACTGGAATAGCATCTCTTGCACTTTTCAACGCTATGACGGTCTATTTTTTGTATGCTGATTTCAATTCGATTGAAAATCTGTCTTCCATTGCACTTGATATAAATCAACTTTTATTCGGACTGCTTGGAGTTTCAATGGTTCTATTGGGTAACATTATGCCAAAACTACGAATGAACTCAGTTGTAGGGCTGAGAACCGTATGGAGTATAAAAAATGAAACAGCGTGGAAAAAAAGCCAACGCTTTGGAGGTATTTCGTTTATCGTGGGAGGTATTATTATAATCATAGTATGCTTTTTGACGAAAGGCTTTTCTTGCTTTTGGTGGACAATGAGCATTGTAGCAATTCTTTTGATTATTGACACCTGCTATACCTACACATTATCAAAAAAATACTAATGCTGCAATCCGTGCCTTGTGAGATACTTTGTATCTATGAACACTCTGCAAGACTGAAAAATCTTGCAGGGTGTTTTCTTGTGCTCTGATATATGTAACCAGCCCCGAAACCGGGGCTGAAAATTTCTCCGAGATAACGGATGCGGAAGCCCAGCAGCGGGGCTTTCCCTTCTGACGGACACCGGTTGCACGTCTGGTTACAGATTCGGTTACACCTCAGTTACGGCGCAAAAACCGCATGATTGCTGCGTTTTCCGCTTTCTGTAACCATGTAACCTTAAAAAGAGAAGAAAAAGTATAAAGCTCACCGGATGCCCTGTGTGCAGAAAAAGAGAGTTTTCCTGCCCGGTTACAGGCGTTCGGTTACAAGGAATTGGAGGTCTGCCTATGAAGGAAGTTCGCGTTTGCGAAGCAATGAAGTCCCCGGTGGGGACTTCAAGCGACGGAACGGTCTTGCATCAGCAAGATGGAGGGACCAAGTCCCGACAAGTTCCGATCTGGGAAAAGAGCAATTTAACGCTGGAGGAAGCTGCGGCTTACTCCGGCATTGGCATCAACAAGCTGCGTGAAATCACGAATGAGGATAAATGCAAATTCGTCCTCTGGGTGGGAAACAAGCGTCTGATCAAACGTCGCCTGTTCGATTGCTTTGTCGAGCAAGCATATTCTATTTGAGAGGTTGCCAAAGGCTGCAAATGTGAAACCGTCCTTTTCTCATTCGCTGCGGGTGGAAATCGCATGGTTGATGTGTTATACTGACACTGACCTTATAGATGCGCTTTTCACAGAAAGGAGCTTCTAAATGCCTGAAAAGCGCAAGGATAGCAAGGGCCGTGTTTTGAAGGATGGCGAAAGCCAGAGAGCAAACGGCACCTACGACTATCGTTATACCGATATCCACAAGAAACGGCGTTGTATTTACGCTAAATCTCTGACAGAGCTGCGGAAAAAAGAGGAAGAACTGTGGCGCGATCTGGCAGACGGCATCGACTACGCCGCCGGAGAGATGACGGTGGCTGATCTGGTTGACCGCTATACGAACCTGAAACGTGGGTTGAAGCCCAATTCACTTCGGTCGTACAACACAGCGGTCAAGCGGATTCATGCTGACCCTTTCGGGCAAAAAGCCATCAAAACGGTAAAATTGTCCGATGCGAAAGGCTGGTTCGTGTTTCTGCATGACAGCGGTTTCAAGCAAAACACCATAGGAATCCTGCAAAGCGTTGTCAGACCGGCGTTTGAGATGGCGGTAGAGGATGACATCATCCGCAAGAATCCATTCAAGTTCAAGCTGTCGGATGTTGTGCCGAAGGACGCTTATGTGCGTGATGCACTGACCAGAGAGCAGCAGGAGAAATATCTGCAATTCGTTCAGGACTATGGCGGCAACTATTATGATGATATCGTCATTCTTATGGGAACCGGCTTGCGTGTGAGTGAGTTGTATGGCTTGACACGAGCAGATATCGACTTTGAACGGCACTGTATCCATGTCCGGCGGCAGCTTTGCCGGACGGCTGAAAAGCCTTACTTTGTCACACCGCCGAAAACAAAAAGCGGTATCCGCAATGTTCCCATGACAGATACCGTTTGTGCAGCGTTGCGGCGTGTAGTAAAAGCCAGAGCGTCCACGAAAGTGGAAGCGCTGGTGGATGGTTGCAGCGGATTCCTCTTTCTGGACAAGTCCGGAATGCCGAAGGTGGCAATGCACTTGGAAAACTATATGCGTGGCGTGCAGGGAAAGTTTGAGAAGGCATACGGCAAACCTGTTCCGCGCATTACACCTCATGTGCTGCGACACACCTTCTGCACCAATGTCCAGCAGGCCGGGCTGGATGTAAAAAGCCTGCAATACCTGATGGGACACTCCAATGCCAGTGTGACGTTGGATGTCTACACGCACAGCAGCTTTGAATCGGTTGAAAGAGCCTTTGAACAGATCGCCGGCAACCTGTGATTTTCGACGCATGAAGCGGAATTGCTTACGCCGAAACTTACGCCAAAACTTACGCCAAAACTTACGCCAATCACCCGGTAAGTGGCGTAGATTTGCGTAGAAAAGCGTGGATCGTGCAAAAACGGAGAATCTGGAAAAATCGGCTTGTGGCCTTGATAATTCTACAAAAGTCTACGTTTTCCGATATTCGTGATACGGCTCCAAAAGTGTGGTTTGGAAGGGCGGCATGTACTAAGCCGTACCAAGCTTAATAAGATACGCCAGAGAGGCGGAACTTCTCTTCGGAGAGGTTCCGCCTCTTTTTGTGTATACCCCGCACCTCTGCTGCTCACCCTAACAGTAATGGAAAGGTGGTGGCTTCATGTCCGGCAAACGGGTATTGGCGGTGTATGCCGCCTTACTGCTGGGGTTTGCGGTGGTGCTGTGCCGGTTGTATCTGCTGGCGCTGCACCCCGCCTATGCTGCGCGGGCGGCGGCGCAGAGCACGGTCACTCTGCAGCTGCCCGCCCGGCGGGGCAACTTTTACGATGCGCAGGGGCGGCTGCTCACAGGGTTAGAGGAGCGCTGGCAGGTGCTGTGCTTTCCCGGGCAGAGCAATTACGACCGGCTGTATGCCTGCACCGATGCCGCCGGGCAGGCGCTTTTGTACCGTAGCCGCAGCCGCGCCGCCCCGTTTTTGCTGGAGGTGAACTGCGACCCCACTCCTCTTGGTCTGACCGGTTACCTCACTGCCCGGCGGTATGCTGCAGTGCCGCTGTGTCAGCATCTGCTGGGCTATCTGGACGGCACGGGTCATGGCGCTGCCGGGCTGGAAAAGGCATTGGACGGCGTGCTTTCCGGCACAGGGGAGAACAGCAGTCTTGTCTGCGCCGTGACGGCGCAGGGTACGCTGCGCACCGGGGAAACGCCTAAGCTTTTGCAAGCCGACAGCGGGGCGCTGGGGGTGCAGCTGACCATCTCCCGCCCGGTGCAGCGGGCGGTGGAGGCAGTGGCAGCAAGTACCATGACAAACGGCTGCATTCTGGTGTTGGATACCGCCACAGCGGCGGTGCGCGCAAGCGTCAGCGTGCCGTGCTACGACCCGGAGCGCCTTGCCGACAGTTTGCAAGCAGAGAACAGCCCTTTTTTGGATCGGGCGCTGCAATGCTACGCGGTGGGGTCAGTGTTCAAGCCGGTGCTGGCGGCGGCTGCACTGGAAGCGGGCTTGCAGCCGGTTTTCGAGTGCACCGGCGCGGTGGTAGTGGATGGACAAATTTTTCGCTGCGCGGGCGGGGTGCCGCACGGGCAGGTTGACCTTGCTGCTGCGCTGGAAAAAAGCTGTAACGGCTATTTTATCCGTCTGGGGCAGCAGCTGGGCGCAGAAAGCTTGCTGGATGCCGCCAAGGCTTTCGGCTTTGGGCAGAGCCTGCCACTGGCAGAAGGGCTTGCCGCCGAGGCCGGGCAGCTGCCCACCCCGCAGGAGTTAGCGCAAAGCGGGCAGCTGGCTAATTTCAGCTTTGGGCAGGGCAGTCTGCTGGCAACACCCATGCAGGTGGCGGCGCTGTTCAACACCTTTGCAGCGGACGGCGTATACCGCGCTCCCTATGTGCTGCAAGCCACGCTGGACGAGACCACAGGACAGCCGGTGGAAAACCTCAGCCACCCCCGGGGATGGCGGGTGCTCCCGGCGCAGAGCGCAGCGCTTTTGCGCGATATGCTGGTACAGGTGGTGCAGCAGGGCACCGCGCAGGATGCCGCCGGGCTTTCCGGTGGGGCGGGCGGCAAGACCGGCACCGCTCAGACCGGGCAGTTCACACCGGAGGGCGCCGAGCGCTGCAACCTGTGGTTTGCGGGGTTCTGGCCGGCAGAAAAAACCCGCTATACCATTGTGGTATTGCAGGACGGTGCGATCCACACCGCGTACTCCGGTGCGGATATCTTTGCGCAGGTCTGCAACGCGCTGGAAGCGGCGGGGTAAATGCGCGGATTCTACTTGCAATTTTGGCTTTGTTATGTTATTATATAGTTGTGTTTTTGCGTAGTTTTTCGTATTTACAAATAAAAGGAGCGTTACGATTCATGTCTGTTATCGAAATTGTTGGCGGTGCCATTCTGCTGGTGGCTTCGCTGGTCATCGTTTTCCTCACCCTCATGCAGCACACCCACGGTCAGGGTCTGTCCGGTGCCATCAACGGCAGCGTGGGCGGTGCCAACAATGCACGTCTGACCCCGGCAGACCAGATGCTGGCCAAGGTCACCCGCATTGCAGGCGTGGTGTTCTTTGTGGTCGCTATTCTGGCTTGCCTGTTTGCAGGCCGTCTGGCAGGCTGAGAAAACGTTGCAGCCCCGTGAACGGACGGGGCTGTTTTTCTGTGCAGAAAAAAGTGCGGGCAGCCGGTTCTGCGGGCTGCCGCCAAGAGGGGACAGGGGAAAGGTGCCTGTCCCAAGGCAGGGCTGTGCTCCGCAGGAGATGCACGGCCACGGAAGTGAAGGAGAAAATATTTTATGGCAATGCGCGATAAAATTGAGCACGCGATCCAGAATCAGCCGTGCACCGTAAAGGATCTGAAGAATAAGTTCGGCGGGGATCGCGGTGCAGACCGCAAGGTGATGGAGGCTGTGGACCAGCTGGTGCACGAGGCTGTCATCTGCCAGCGGCAGGGCGTGTTCTTCACCGTGCGCAGCGGCCGTGCCGACAAGGCACTGCTGTGCAAGGTGGTAAAGCTGGGCAAGAATTTTGCCTTTGTCATGCTGGAGGACGGCACCAGCGATATCTTTATCCCCGGCCGGTTCACCCGCGGCGCAATGCCCGGCGACAAGGTGCTGGTGGAAAAGTTTGCACATCCCCGGGTAGAGGGCAGTGATGAAGGCGAGATCCTTGCTGTTCTGGAAGAGAAAAATTCTCTGGTGGGCACCATGCACCGCATGGAGGGCCGCCTGAAGTTTGTGCCGGACGATTGCCCCGCCATCTCCATGCAGGTCATGCGGGACTGCGAAGGTAGTGCCAAGGACGGCGACAAGGTTGCAGTGGAGATTTTGCTGCGCGGCAACCGTCAGGAGGATCACCGCGTAGGCGTTGCCATGCGCTTTGGCAGCTGCGACGAGGCCAAGCGCTGCGCAAAGGCACTGCTCTACGCACAGGATATCCGCAACCGCTTCCCGGACAAGGTGCGGGACGAGGCCAAAAAGCTGGACAACGCCGAGGTGTCCGCTGCGGACTGCGAGGGCCGTATGGACCTGCGCGCCCTGCCCATCTTTACCATCGACAGCGCCGAGACCAAGGACATCGACGATGCTATCAGTCTGACCAAGACCCCGGACGGCGGCTTTGAGCTGGGCGTGCACATTGCGGATGTTTCCAACTACGTCAAGCCCGGCTCCGAGCTGGACAACGAGGCCTTTAACCGCGCTACCAGCGTCTACTACGCCGATCAGGTGGTGCCCATGCTGCCCAAGCAGCTGTCCAACGGCATTTGCAGCCTGAACGAGGGCGTGCTGCGACTGGCCTTCTCCTGTTTGATGCGGCTGGATAAGGACGGCAACCTGACCGACTACCGCTTTGTCAAGTCCGTCATCCGCAGCCGGGTCAAGGGCGTGTATTCCGAGATCAACGCACTGCTGGCCGGCAGCACCGATGACGAATTGACCGGTAAGTACCACGAGGTGCTGGCACAGCTGCCTGCCATGAAGGAACTGTACGGCCATCGTGCCCGTCTGCGCAAGGAGCGCGGCTGCATGGATATCGAGAGCGGCGAGGTAAAGCTGATCCTGGACGAGGACGGCCACTGCATCGACGTAAAAAAGCGCACCTCCGGCGAGAGCGAAGCTATGATCGAAGAGTTCATGCTGCTGGCAAACCAGTGCGCTGCCCACTTTGCCCGCGTAAAGCAGATTCCCTTTGTGTACCGTGTGCACGAGGAGCCCAACGCCGAAAAGCTGGAGCGCTTGCACGGGTTGCTGCAGGCCTGCGGCGTCAACGACCACTTTGCCAAGGATGTGCCCACCCCCAAGGAGCTGAGCGCCATTCTGGAGGGTGTGCGCGGCACGGCCTACGAGCAGATCATCAATGTTGGTATGCTGCGCTGCATGTCCAAGGCTGTGTACGAGGAAAAACCCAAGGGACACTACGGTCTGGTGTTGCAGGACTATGCCCACTTCACCAGCCCCATCCGCCGCTACCCGGACTTGGCCATCCACCGTATCATGACCGCCCAGCTCAAGGGCACGGACAAGGACACCATGATCCTGCGTTACAGCGAGTTTGCCGAGGACGTCAGCAAGCAGGCCAGCGAGCGCGAAGTCATCGCCATGCAGATCGAGCGCAAGGCCGAGGACTGCTATAAGGCCGAGTATGCACGCCGCCATCTGGGCGAGTGCTACGAGGGCCGCATCTCCGGCGTGACCCAGCGCGGCCTGTTCATCGAACTGGAAAACGGCGTGGAGGGCTTTGTGCCCGCTTCCAGCCTGACCGCTACCGGCACCATGCTTACCGAGGGAGTACGCCTTTCCGACCCCGTTTCCGGCAAGAACTGGAATCTGGGCGATACCATGATGATCACCATCGTGCGCGCAGACGTCAATCTGGGCAAGATCGACTTTGAGGTCGCCCCGGAAAGCGCAAAGCAGTAACCTTATCATAAAACAAAAACAGACTGCCCCCGAAGCAGATCGCGTAAGACCGCGCTGCTTCGGGGGCAGTTTTTTGCAATTCTTAGGATCTCCGCAAAAGAAAATGCCCGCCTGAAGACAAGACGTGCGGTAAATCGACATGGAAAATATCAAAGCGGATACTTCCCGAAAAACTGCTGGGCAATTCCATCCAGTTGTGCGGTGATCTGCCGGAAGTCCTGATTGAGATCCAAGGTGCGTGCACCGATCTGGTTGCCGCCCAAGTTGAACAGGCAATCCGGGATGATGGCTTCCTGCGTTTTGGCGTAAACCAGCAGCCCGGAAACGTTTCCGGTATGGGCAGCGTCCTGATTTTTGACGTAGGTGTAGATCTGGTAGAGGTTGGCAGAATGCAAGGTCTCTTTATGGAACTGCTGTTGCAATGTCTGGCTGTAATACTTGGCATCCAAAATCAGAATTTTTTCATGGAAACGCAGAAAAATATCGGTTTGCATGGCGGGGAGAAACCGCAGCATGGCAGCATCGTGCTCTCCTACAAGATCCCATTTGACCTGTGCAGCTTTAACTTCGGTAAGATAGGTGTGGTGCTTTCGGTAATATTCCAGAATAAAGCGTTCATACAGCTTTGCCATGCGTTCATCCGAAAATGCTGTCATTTTATAGCTGCCGTTTTCGGTGGTCTGCAGCATATCGTGCAGCACGAAATAGCAGAGATTCAGTAGCATCTCGTAATTCTGATTGCTCCGCTGATAATGTAACTGCTTCCATGGGATTTGAGAGGGAAGCAGTACAGAAACCGTGTCCAGAAACAGAAGCACTTTCTTCAATTCCACTTTGCGCGCAGCAGAAACATTCTCGTCCCGAAGCAGCACTTGCAGGGTGGTTTTCAGGATCTGGTTATACAGGTTGTCCTCCGAAAGCTCGTCAAAGGTACAGGCGACCTGGGGCTTGTGCTGGATGCGGGTCTTAATGGTCTGCGGAAGATCCAGCTTTCCCCGCAAAACCGACCGGGTCTCACTTCGGGAAACATATTCCCGATAAAGCCCCTGCTTCAGCTGCCGGGAAACGCCCTTTGCAAGGATAGCGGCAAACAAATCGTCGATGTGCTCAAATTTTTCCGAGGCAATGCACTGATAATCCTGTTGCTGCAGCACCTGATAGGCGTAAGAGAGCATATAGTAGATGTTCTGGATAAAGATCCCTTTGTCAGTCGTCATTGAAAACACCACGCAGATTTTCTTCCCAACGATGCAGCTTGTCGGGCGCATCGAACCAGTATTCTGCCAGCGTAGGGAGAAGGTCAAATTCCACCACAGAGCGCATCCAATCAGCGGTGCAGGCGGCAGGGTCGGCCAGACAGAAGTAGCTGTGACCAATACGGAAGCCGGAACCAAGGGAGGCATCTGCAGTAATCTCCCGGTTCAATGCCTTGACCTGTTCCACCAGAGCATTGAAGGTTTCGTTGTCAAGCGCAGATTGATAGTTCTGGAATCCCTCGGAGGTGAACGCCGGTTCCATTTCAAAGAAACTGAACCGTCTGCGCAGCGCATAGTCGATCATAGCGAGACTCCGGTCGGCAGTATTCATCATGCCAATGATGTAGAGATTTTCCGGGACATAGAAGGGCATCCCATTATAGGCCAGCGTGATCTTTTCACCCCGGTGGTCGCTTTCAATCAGCATCATCAGCTCGCCGAAGATCTTGCTCAGGTTGCCCCGGTTAATCTCATCGATGAGGAAAAAGTACTCTCGGTCAGGGTCGTTGGAAGCCTTCTGACAGAAGCGGTAAAATACACCCTCGGTCAGTTTGAAGCCGGAGCCATCCGGCCGGTAGCCCAGCATGAAATCCTCGTAAGAGTAATTCTGATGGAACTGCACGAACTCCACCCGGGAAGAATCGGCTTGGCCCATCATGGAGTACGCCAGCCGTTTGGCGGCGTAGGTCTTTCCAACGCCGGGTGCGCCTTGCAGAATAACGTTCTTTTTGCGGCGCAGTAGAGAGACCAAAACGTCATAGCGCGGCTCGCTCAGAAATACGTTGTTCAGAAAATCTGATTTTGTATAAGCGTTCGATGCTATCGAACGAACAGGTGCTGGATTTTCTTCCCGGATGAGGTCCAGAATAAAGTTGTATTCCCCTTCCGAAAGCTTGAACAGGCTTCCATTCTGTTGTACAAAAAACTCCATCTTTTCCAGTTCCGGACAATCTTTCAGAGTGGAGTATTCAATGGGGGATATTAGATTTTCGGTCTTTTCAAAATAAAGTTCTTTTCCGTTATTTTCTTGTGTGATTTTTGCAAGAGCAACTACTTTTTTAACGGGGTTGGCCTCGTAGCAGATGACGGGATCACCTGCCTTAGCATCCAGAATGTTCTGAAAGATCCGCCGCTTATGACCGCTTTCGTTGTATAATGTATACGATTGCTCTTCACCGACTTTGAGATCGGAAAACTGCCAGATTTTTGGACTTGCGGTCAGCCACCAGTAGTGGCGGGGAGAAGCAGAGTCTTTTTCAGAAGAAACGGCATAAAGGGGAATATGAGAAAGGTCAGTTTTTTTCAGGGCTTGAATAAGCTCATCCCGCAAACGCCAAATATAAGAGCCGTCTTCTTTGGAATCTGCGCTTTTGCCGGTATACAGAACAGGCCACCAGCGGGAGTTTTCGCTGTCGCGCGGCATGAGGGGACAATTTGTCTTTTCAACGACCCTTCGTGCAAGGCTGGAAGAACCCATATTGTAGAAGCCGGCAGCTTCACCGTACTTGATCGCAAGCTGCTTGCAGGTGGCTTGACCACCATAATCCAGCATACATTTCATAATGCGGAGCGCATTCTGTGTAAAGACAGACGGGTCGTTCAGCAGACTGATCCACTGCTCTGTAGTAATGCCCGGATCATAGTCTGCTTTGCTGGGAAACCACTCGGATTCCTTCTGAGCGACTGTCTGTTCCTGAAGATAATAGCGGCTCAGATAAAAGCCCAGATCAATGGCAGCAATATTCCAGTGTGTGTCGGGCCAGTATTTCCCGGAAGGGGCTGCATCAATGGCGCTGCGGATCATCTGGGTGACGGCAGTATTTTGGCTCAGCGCTGCCCGCAGTTCATCATAAAGACGATAGCTATTCAGCAGAGAGTCGATGGAACCATCCCGTTTGGGTGGTGCGTCAAAGTTTAATTCTTTTGCGATATCACGGGATACGGCATACCGATAGGCATAATATTTATCCGGGAACTGAAGCCATAGATAGACGCTGATAGCACTGGTGTTCTGGTAGTGGTTGTTCCAGCTGCCGTCGTTGTATTTTATGCGCAGGGATTCGGCAGCAGCTTGAAATGCGGCGATGCGCTGAGAAAGCCCGATGGATTCATCAAACAGACTGCGGAACATAGTGCGGGTGGCTTCACAGTCTGCTGCTGCGAAATCTAGGATCATTGCGCGGGGATAGGCATAGCCGGTGTCCAGAAGCGAAAAGACCTTTGCAGTGGCTTCCTTGAACATTTCGCCAAAATCTGCCGCGTCAATATTCCAGTGGTCGTGGAATTGTTGTGCAGCTTCCCATTTGAAATCTTCTCCATGAAGCCAGTGCTGTGAAAAATAGGCCTGGTATCCGCGCAAAACAGGCTCCAGCTTTGCATGATCGATCATAGCTGCTCCCTCCAAAATCAAAAAGTCTTTAAGATATTGTACCACGATAAAAGTAGAAACACCATATTCCGGCAAAAGAAAATGCCCGCCTGAAAACCAGACGGGCGGGTGACTGTCACTTTGCTGCAATTTTTCTCTGATTCTTCGCCAAAACGCAGAAAATGCGGAAACCACTTGATTTGCGTAGGTTTCCGTACTAGAATGGAAACCGGAAAGAAAACTTCGGTTTCCAGAAGGAGGATGCTCATGCAGGAGGATCTCAGCGCCCTTGTGCGCACACAGGCCATGCAGTTATTCCGTCAACAGGGGCTGCATTTCACCATGCAGCAGGTGGCAGAGCTGCTGCATATCAGCAAAAAAACCATCTACACCGTTTACCCCTCCAAGGAGGCTCTTCTGCTGGACATGGTAGACCACGCCTTTGCGGACATCCACCGCTGCAAGCAGGAAATTCTGGCAGGCAGCGGTACTTTGCAGGAAAAACTCCGGGCAGTCATCATTGTTATGCCGGATGAATATGCCGCGCTGGATCTGCAGCAGATGAAGGAGCTGGACGAGAAATACCCGGTGGTGGCGGCGCGGGTGCGCAGTCAGCTGGAAAACGGCTGGGAGCCCACCATGGCGCTGCTGGAGCAGGCTGTGGCTGAGGGGGTCATGCGTCCGGTGTCCCTGTCGGTGCTGCGGCAGATGATCACCGCATCCATTGAGAGCTTTCTGGCAGACCGCAGTCTGGCAGAAAGCGGGGTGCAGTATGTGGCTGTACTGGAGGAAATGATCTCGATTTTACTGGAAGGAGTGCTGCCCCGATGAAACACAGTTTTTGCGAGGACTGGGAGTTTACACGACACTGGACAGAGGCCTTTGGCAAGGGGCTGCCGGTGCCAAAACAACAAGCCGTCCGCTTGCCCCATACCTGCCGGGAGGTGCCGCTGCATTATGCCTCTCCGGCTGATTACGAGATGGTCTGCGGCTACCGCAAACGGTTCCGGGTGCCGCCGGTACAGGCTGCGCCCCGGCTGTTTGTCCGCTTTGACGGCGCTGCCCATCAGGCGGTGGTGCGGGTCAACGGCAGGGTTGCCGGGCAGCATCGGGGCGGCTATACCGGCTTTACGGTGGAAATCACTGACCTTGTGGACCGGGAGGGTGAAAACCTGTTGACCGTGCAGCTGGACACCCGTGAAGACCCAACGATTCCACCCTTTGGTTTTGTCATTGATTACCTGACCTACGGCGGGTTGTACCGGGAGGTCTGGCTGGAAGCTACCGCCGAAAGCCGCCTGACCGATTTGTTCGTCTACACGCCCACCCTGCATGACGCCGTGGTGCAGTGGACGGCAGAGCTTACGCCCGCAGCCGCAGCGGTCCGCATCCGGCTGGAGACCGCAGACGGCGCTCTGCTGGCAGAGCAGACCGCACAGGCAGCAGAAACCGGAAAGATCCAGCTTTCTGCCCCGGACGCACAGCCGTGGGATACAGAGCATCCGGTTTTGCATCATGCCGTGGCAGAGCTTTTGAACGCAGCCGGACAAGCCATCGACCGCAAACAGGTGACGTTTGGCTTCCGCACCGCAGAGTTCCGGGCGGATGGCTTCTACCTCAACGGCAAAAAGACCTTTCTGCGGGGTCTGAACCGACACCAGAGCTACCCTTACATCGGCTATGCCGCACCGGAAAGCCTGCAGCGGGAGGATGCCCGCATTTTGCAGGAGGAGCTTCACTGCACCGCCGTGCGCACCAGCCACTATCCCCAAAGCCAGTATTTTCTGGACGAGTGCGACCGGCGGGGTCTGCTGGTGTTCACTGAATTGCCGGGCTGGCAGCACATCGGGGACGACAACTGGAAGGACGCCGCCTGCGAGATGCTGCAGGAGATGATCTTGCAAAACCGCAATCACCCCAGCATCATCCTGTGGGGCGTGCGCATCAACGAGAGCGTGGATGACGATGCCTTCTACACCCGCACCAACAAAATCGCCCATCAGCTGGACCCCAGCCGTGCCACCTCCGGCGTGCGGTATCTGGAAAAGAGCCATCTGCTGGAGGACGTCTACGCCTACAACGATTTTTCCCACAACGGCGTAACGCCCGGCGCAAAGCCTAAAAAAGACGTGACCCCCGATATGGGCAAGGCGCTGCTCATCTCGGAGTGCAACGGTCACATGTACCCCACCAAGCCCTTTGACGATGGCCCGCACCGACAGGAGCACGCCTTGCGGCACGTCCGGGTACAGAACGCCGCCTACGCCAGCGGTGAGCACGCCGGGTGCTTTGGCTGGTGTATGTTCGACTACCAGACCCACAAGGACTTTGGCTCCGGGGACCGCATCTGCTACCACGGCGTGCTGGACAGTTTCCGCAACCCCAAATTGGCGGCAGCAGTCTATGCCAGTCAGGGGGACACCGACCCAGTGCTGGCGGTCAGTTCCTCCATGGACATCGGTGATAACCCCGCCGGGCAGCTGGGCACAGCCTATGTTTTCAGCAATGCCCAGCAGGTCAGGCTGTACAAAAACGATGTGTTTGTCACCGCCCTGCACCAAAGCGAGTGGACGGCGCTGCCTCACCCGCCCTTTGTGATGGACGATACCATTGGCGAACTGCTGGAAACGCAGGAGCACTTTTCTTCCTCCAAGGCAGCCGCTGTACGGGACTGCCTGCTGGCCGCCGGGAAATATGGCTTGGCAGGACTTCCGCTGGCCTACAAGGTCAAATTCGGCTGGTGTATGCTGCACTACAAAATGACCTTTGAGGATGGCGTAGCGCTTTACGGCAAGTACGTTGGCAACTGGGGCGGCGAAGCCACCCGATGGCGGTTCGATGCTGTACAGGACGGCAACGTGGTGCGCAGCGTGACCCTTTGCCCCAGCGCAAAGCTGCACTTGGAAGTCAAGGTCAGCCGGACGGCTCTTCGGGAAAAAGATACTTACGATATGGCGGCTGTCCGGGTGCGCATTCTGGACGAGAACGGCACTCCTGCTCCCTACGCACAGTTCCCGGTGCAGTTTACGGTGGAGGGCAGCGCCGCCCTTGTGGGCCCGCAGACCGCCGTGGCAGAAGGCGGCATGACCGGCACCTATCTGCGCACCGTGGGCACTGCCGGAGAAGCCGTGTTGACCGTTTCTGCACCGCAGACCCAGCCCGTTGCGGTGCGGTTCACCATTGAAAAGGAGGATGCTGTATGGAACTGACCCTGAAACAGAAAACCGCGTTCGGCATTGGTGCCGTGGGCAAGGATATGGTATACGCCCTGTCGGCTTCTTACGTCATGTATTATTATCAGGATGTGCTGGGGCTCTCGGCAAGCTTTGTGGGACTGGTGCTCATGGCAGCCCGGTTCTTTGATGCCTTCAACGACCCCTTTATGGGCGTTCTGGTGGCAAAGACCCGTACTCGCTGGGGGCGTTTCCGTCCGTGGATCTTTTCCGGCACGCTGCTCAATGCGCTGGTGCTCTACGCCCTGTTTGCCGCCCCTGTGCTGGACGAAGCAGCACTGATGGTCTATTTCAGCGTGGTGTACATCCTGTGGGGTGTCACCTATACCATGATGGATATTCCGTACTGGTCCATGATCCCGGCCGTGACCCGCACGCCCAAAGACCGGGAGAACCTTTCCATGGTGGGCCGTACCTGTGCGGGCGTTGGTTCGGCACTCATTGCCATGTTCACCATGCTGCTGGTGGGAGCCCTTGGCGGCGACAGCGAGCGCGCCGGCTTCCGCTGGGTGGCATTGATCGTAGCGGTGCTCTTTGTAGTGACGGAATTGGTCTGCTGCGCCGCCATGCGGGAGACAACCTCCAGCGAGATGAAAACATCCACCGTGAAGGAAATGTTCTCTGCCCTGTTCCGCAACGATCAGGCTATGGTGGTGGTGGGCAGCATCGTGCTGATCAACTCGGCACTGTACCTTACCTCCAACTTCATCATCTATTTCTTCAAATACGATCTTGGCGGTGCAGGCTGGAAAGCCACCTACACCCTGTTTTCCACCGTGGGCGGTGCGGCGCAGATCCTTGGCATGATGGTGCTTTACCCCTTGCTGCGCAAAAAATTCAGCAGCACGCAGGTATTTCACCTGAGCCTTGTGCTGGCACTGTGCGGCTACGGCACGCTGCTGGTGTTCTGCCTGACCGGCCTTTCCCACAGCCTTGCCCTGCTGTGCATCCCGGGCGTGGTAGTGTTTGCCTGCAACGGGATGCTGACCGTGCTGACCACCCTGTTCCTTTCCAACAGTGTGGATTACGGCCAGCTCAAGACCGGACGCCGGGAGGAGAGCGTCATCTTTTCCATGCAGACCTTTGTGGTCAAGGCAGCCTCCGGCGTGGCGGTGTTCCTCACCGGCATCGGGCTGGACCTCATCGGTCTTGTGGGCAACACGGAGGAGACCGGCCCGGTGGCAGTACAAAGCGCCGGAACCCTGCTGGGTCTGCGCCTGATGATGACCGTTCTGCCCATGCTGGTGCTGGCAGGTGCGCTGGTGCTGTTCCGGCGCAAATTTGTTCTGACCGATGCCCGCGCTGCCGAGATCAGCGCACAGCTTCACGGGGAGGAAACGCACCATGACTGAAACGCTGCACTGGTATGCGGAAACTTCCGGCGGTGTGCGGCAGGGCGATGCCCCGGTGCACCCGGGCTGCGGTGCGGTGCATCTTTCCGCCGACTTGCCCGCCGGGACGCTGAAAGCCGTGCGTGCCGAGCTGCCGTGGAAGATGGAAGCAGACGAGCGTCTGTTCATGAACGGCTACCAGACATGGACCTACAGCCCGGAGCTAAACCGGAACGGCAAGCTGCGTGGCACCGACCATATCCCCGGCTTTCTGCGCAAGAAATACGCCTTTGACCGCTACGGCGATTATCATTTTGCGCCTTACGGACATCAAAAAGGGCAAAGCCACGGCTTTTCCTACTGCTATTTCCGCAAGGGCAAGCAGTTCCGGCTGGTGGCATCGCTGGACGAGAAGCCTGGCTACACCATCCTCCGCTACGACAGCGGCAAAGCCCTGCTGACGCTGGAGCGGGACTGCGCCGGGGTGGAGCATCCCGGCGGCAGCTTTGCCCTGTTCGACCTGTTTTTTGCCGAGGGCAGCGAGGCCGAGGTGTTCGACGGCTGGTTTCAGGCTATGGGCATCAAGCCCCGGACGGAGAAGAAGCTGGCAGGCTATTCCAGTTGGTACAACCGCTATCAGAACATCACCGAGGATACCATCCGGGAGGACCTGACCGGCTGCCGCAGCCTGCTTTGCCCGGGAGACCTGTTCCAGATCGATGATGGCTGGGAGCCGAAGGTGGGCGACTGGCTGGAAACGGATGCACAGAAGTTCCCCCACGGGCTGAAAGGCATGGTGGAGGAAATTCACGCCGCCGGATTTCAGGCTGGGCTATGGCTTGCACCCTTTGTGTGCGAAAAGGACTCTGCCCTTTTCCGGCAGCACCCGGACTGGCTGCTGAAAGTGGACGGCAAACCGTGGTGCTGCGGCAGCAACTGGAGCGGTTTCTATGCGCTGGATATCGACAACCCGGCCGTGCTGGACTATCTGCGCCGGGTGTTTGACCGGGTGCTGAACGACTGGGGCTTCGACCTTGTCAAGCTGGATTTTCTGTACGGTGCTGCCCCCTTTGGCAACGCCCGCGAGAGCCGGGCAGCCCGGATGTACCGTGCTATGGAGCTGCTGCGTAGCTGGTGCGGGCAAAAGACCATCCTTGGCTGCGGCGTACCGGTGATGCCGGCTTTCGGGCTGGTGGATTACTGCCGTGTCAGCTGTGACGTAGGGCTGGACTGGGACGATGTGTGGTATATGCGCCTGTTCCATCGGGAGCGGGTGTCCACAAAGCAGGCCATCAACAACACGGTATTCCGGCGGCAGCTCAATGGCCGTGCCTATGGCAGCGACCCGGATGTGTTCTTCCTCCGGGAGGAAAACTGCAAGCTGACGGCAGAGCAAAAACGCACCCTTGCCACGGTCAATGCCCTGCTGGGCAATGTGTTCCTTACCTCGGATATGCCGTCCCACTACACGGATGCGCAGCGGGCAGAGTACCGCCGTCTGCGCGATATATTTGAACATGCAGAACAGGTGAAGGTGAAAACGGAAGAGGGGGCGGTTTGTATTCAGTATCTTCTGTACGGCAAACCGCAAAAGTTGCTTTGCAGCCCTTTTTAGAAAGCAGCCGAATATGTGCTTGTATAATCATACTTTATAAACGGAGAAAAACGGCTTATATTGGAGAAAAAACGCATTGCATCGTAAGCGAATCGGTGCTATAATATAAATTGTCGAAAGTTGAATATAAGCAGACGAACAGCCGGTAGGTCGAAAGCCTATCGGCTTTTTTCGTGCTATCTCACAAGGTGCTATGTACATAAAGGGTAGGGTGAATAGATTTGGATAAGGCTTTGGATGTTGAAATTTTGTGAAAGAAACGTGAAAAGTGTCTCCTTTTTGCCCGATTTCGGTGTACATAGTGAAGGCCTTTATTTCTGAGCCAGATGAAAGGAGAAAGTGCAAGTCAGGGATTTATTGCAGTTCAGGGGGAGACTGTCGCTGATCATTTGTCATGCAGCTGCTTCTTTTGCGTTGCAAAATACTTGTTGTGGACACCCAAACCCTTGAACTGCATCCGTTGGATGCAGGATTAGCGTCTCCAAATGAGAAAGTTTATGGCTCTAACACATTGTCAGCCATTGGTAAACAACTTTTCCAGTCAAAAAAGAAAATAGCGATGATTAAAGATGAACATTGCAGAAAAATGTGATACAATAGAAAATGAAAATCCAAACAACAGGAGGAACCCCCTCGTGGCAAATAATGTGAACGTCAAAAAACTGGAAGCTGACCTGTGGGAGTCGGCAGATCTGCTGCGTGCAGGCTCTAAACTCACCTCAAACCAATACTGTATGCCGGTACTGGGACTGATTTTTCTGCGGTATGCGTACAGCCGCTTCAAACTGGTAGAGCAGGAGATCCTGAAAGACCGTCCCATGCGCGGTGGCCGGGTGCTGCCGGTGGAACAGAGCGACTTTGCCGAAAAGAGCGCACTGTTTCTGCCCAAGGAGACACAGTACAATTACTTAGTCAATTTGCCCGCCAACATCCCGGAGCAGGGGCTGACCGGCATCGAGGGTAACCCGCTGAACAGTCTGGGCGAAGTGGTGAACAACGCCATGGAACTGGTGGAGCAGCAGAGCGAGCAGCTGCAGGGCGTTCTGCCGAAGGACTACACCATCTTCTCGGATGAGCTGCTGGGGAACTGCTGCGCATCTTCAACAATGATGCGTTGGACGATGTGGGCGGCGATGTGATCGGCCGTATCTACGAGTACTTTTTGAATAAGTTTGCCAAGAATGTGGCACAGGATGACGGCGTGTTCTTTACGCCGAAATCGCTGGTGAAAATGATCGTCAATGTGCTGGAGCCTGCCCACGGCGTTCTGTTGGACCCGGCTTGTGGCAGCGGCGGTATGTTTGTGCAGACCGGCGACTTTGTAAACCATGCGGGCATGATCGCCAACAACACCATGACCTTCTACGGACAGGAAAAGGTGGAGTACAATGCCAAGCTCTGCCTGATGAATATGGCCGTGCATGGTCTGACCGGCGTGATCAAGTCCGGCGATGAAGCCAATACCTTCTATCACGATGCCCACAACCTGAACGGCTGCTGCGACTATGTGATGGCAAATCCGCCGTTTAACGTGGATAAGGTCAAGTCGGAGTCGGCGCAGAGTGCCGGGCGGCTGCCCTTTGGCCTGCCCGGCGTGAACAAGGCCAAGGAAATCGGCAACGCAAATTATCTGTGGGTGTCCTATTTCTACTCCTACCTGAACGAGCATGGCCGTGCGGGTTTTGTGATGGCGTCCTCGGCTACCGACAGTCAGGGCAAAGACAAGGACATCCGTGAAAAGCTCATCCAGACCGGCCATGTGGACGTGATGATGAGCGTGGGCAACAACTTCTTCTACACCAAGAGCCTGCCCTGTTCGCTGTGGTTTCTGGATAAGGGCAAACCGGAACATCTGCTGGACACCGTACTGTTCATCGACGCCCGCAACTATTATACCGTGGTGGACCGTACTCAGAACGAGTGGAGCGACTGGCAGCTGAAGAACCTCAACGCCATTGTCTGGCTCTATCGCGGTGAGGTGGACAAGTACAAGGGGCTTTTGGCGGAGTATCACGCAGAGCTGGCAGACGACAGCCCCTTTGCAGAGATTCAGGCCGCACTGGAACAAAACGTGCAGGCCAAGCGGGAAGAAGCCAAAGCCGCTGTGGAGGCAGCACCCCGCAAAGAGCGCAAGACCACGCAGGAAAAGTTCGACAAGGCGCTGGAAGCCCTCAACGAGAAGCTGACCGTTGCCAAGGAGGCTGTCTGGCTCACCGAAAAGTTTGGCGAGGGCGTTTATCAGGACATTCCCGGTCTGTGCAAGGTGGCCAGCCGCGACACCATCCTCAACGAGAAAGGCGCATCCCTGACGCCCGGTGCCTATGTGGGCGTTGCACCTGTGGAGGACGACGGTGTAGATTTTGCCCAGCGGATGAAGGAAATCCACAAGGAACTGCTGGAATTGCAGGCAGAGTCCAACCGCCTGATGGAAACCATCTCGAAGAATCTGGAGGAGATGGGGGTATGATTTTAAGTGATGTGTGTGAATTTATTGTGGATTGTCCGCATTCGACTGCACCAGATGAAGGGGAAGGCTATCCCTTAATTCGTACCCCTAATGTTGGAAAGGGAAGACTCGATTTGAACGGTGTGCATCGGGTGAGTGAATCTGTGTATAAACAGCGGATTCAAAGAGGTGCTCCACGAGCTAATGATTTGATTTTTGCACGAGAAGCCCCAGCAGGAAATGTTGCACTCGTACAGGAAAATCAGACTGTGTGTTTGGGACAAAGAACTGTTTTGATTCGACCGAACGTACAAAAGGTGAATCCGCAATATTTGGTGTATTATTTGCTTTCGCCGAAGCCACAGTATGAACTTTTGGGAACAGCAAATGGTGCAACGGTTGCGCATGTTAATCTTCCGGCGATTCGGAACCTGAAAATTGAACTGCCAGAAAAATCTGTTCAGGATAAAATAGGTACAATATTGGTGACCTATGATGACCTGATTGAAAACAACCAGAAACAAATCAAATTGCTGGAAGAAGTAGCCCAGCGGCTTTATAAAGAGTGGTTTGTGGATTTGCGCTTTCCGGGGCATGAAAACACGAAAATTGTGGATGGCGTGCCGGAGGGTTGGAATGAGTGCACGGTGGAAAGCTTTGGAACAGTAATAACAGGAAAAACACCGCCTACATCAAATAAGGAATATTATACAAATGGGAAGGTTCCATTTGTGACAATTCCGGATATGCATAATGTGGTTTATCCATTAAAAACGGAAAAAAACTAACAATAGAGGGGGCTCAAACACAAAAAAATAAATATATACCCCCAAACAGTGTCATGATTTCATGCATTGGAACGGTTGGACTGGTAAGTATTGCCACAGAAGTGTGCCAAACGAATCAACAGATTAATTCCATTATATTAAATAATGAGGATGACTTATATTTTTTCTATGAGTCGATGCTAAGAATGAAAGATTTGTTGGGTGGATTGGGAAGCAATGGAGCAACCATGACCAACGTAAATAAAAGCAAGCTTGAAAAGCTTATAATCTGTCTCTTATACACATCTGACGCTGCCGACGAAGCTAGAAGTGTAG
>ERZ1027054.390-NODE-390-length-21153-cov-10.762916_pt1 | contig 21153 bp, 15 predicted proteins | sample MGYA00519284_ERZ1027054 | MGnify/ENA primary metagenome ERZ1027054 (study PRJEB26926, sample SAMN06164568) | human gut metagenome | biome: ENVO:00009003; feature: ENVO:2100002; material: ENVO:00002003 | host: Homo sapiens | place: USA | collected 2012 ... | reverse complement strand
ACTTCTAGCTTCGTCGGCAGCGTCAGATGTGTATAAGAGACAGTATTAATATAGTTCGTTGATTTATAGTGTATTATGTGTGCGTAACATATCTCTTAATAAGAGATCTATCGTATAACTGATGACATGCTATATAATAATGTATAGTTGTGAAGATGTTGAAGTGAAGATTAAAAGTAAATAAAAATATGGACTATCTATTCTTGAGACGACACAGACGGACTGCTACTTCGAAGAGGCAGAAAAACCTGCTTCTTAAGGCTGCTGAACGCCAGTGGGAACTACAGTTCGCCAACAAGGGGGCTGAAGGGAGAAAGGTGGATTGTACCCTATATAAATGTATATTGTACAACCTTGAAATAAAGCAAGTCTTTTTGGATTCGGAGCTTTCTTTGAAAAAGTTTAGCGTAATGATAGACACCAACCAAACTTACCTATCGAATGTGGTAAACAAGTATTTCAACTGCAATTTGAAGGAGTTGTTGAATACCTACCGTGTGGAATATGCTAAAGAGTTACTCCATGCTGGGAAATGTTCATTAGAGGAACTCCCACAGCGATGTGGTTTTGCCTCTAGAAGTGCTTTTTATGCCTCTTTTAGTAAAATAGTCGGAATGTCTCCTTTGCGCTTTCTAGCTCGTGAACAGAATAATTCGCTCTTAGAATCAATGATTTATGTATAATCAATTTTAGTTTTTTAAATTTATAAATTTAAAGTTTTTCTATTATGAACAAAAAGTTTTTAAGTGCAATCCTGTTCGGTGCCTTAATGGTGACCTCGACAGGAACATTTGTATCTTGTAAGGACTATGATGATGACATCGACAGCTTAAACGAGAAAGTGGATAAGCTGACTAAAGATTTGTCTGAATTACAGGCCGCAGCTGGAAAATATGTCACAGCTGTCAAGTATGATGCGGCAACAGGTAAGTTGACTGTTACCGGCGGTAACGGTGAAACTTTCCAACTTCCGATGCCTGCTGAACTTCCCACTTACTCTTTGAAAGTTGTAGATGGTAAGATACAGTTGTTAGATGGTGACAAGGTCGTTTCTGAAGCAACCCTGCCTACAACTGATGTTCCTGCGACATTTGATCCTACTTTGTTGAAGTGGAACAATGGCTATCTGTATTATGGAGATGTAAAAATCTCAGGTGTAGAGAAACCTCAAAGCGTTGGTTCTATTACAGAAGTGAAAGATGAAGAAACTGGTGAGGTGATTGGTTATGTCATTGAACTAGATGGCAAATCTGCTACATTCTCTGTCGTAACTGATTTGAAAGCTTTGGTATTTGAACCGGAACTGTACTATCAGGGTATTGAAGCAATTGCTGTAAAATCATTTGTTTACAAGGCTTTGACTGCTACAGATGTAAATGCAGATGCTGATAATAAAGATGATGCTCCTGTAAAAGAAACTGTAACAACTGAGGTCACTCCTGAATTATCTGCTACATACCACATGAACCCATCTACAGCTGATGTTCGTAATTTGGTTAAAGAAGATTTGAAATTCTTGGCTTACGATAAAGAATATGCTCGTGCTGCCGATGGAGTGGTAGTTCCAGAGATTTCTAAGGTTGAACCTAAAAATGGTGAGTTGACTGTTTGGGCTAAGTTGACTGAAGGAACTATTAAAGATATTGCGAATGACAACAAAGTAACAGTTTTGGCTTTACAGGCCAATTATTTGAATGGTGATAACAAACGCTCGGTTATCACTTCTGATTATGCTGCAGTTAAGGCTGTTAAGATTACAGATTTAGTTTTGAATAATGCAAAAGTTGCCGGTGAAAATCATTTGGCTGTTAAAGCTGCCGATGCTATCCAAAATGCTCCTGAAGTAAAAGTAGCTTGGGATGAAACAGTTGATTTGGCAGAATATGTTCAGACTCATTATGATGCAGGTGATGCTCATACTAAGTGGGATGAAAATGCAGCGTCTGGTACAGTAGAAAAAGCCGGCTTCAGCTATTCTTATGAATTGGTAGGTTATATTGATGGTAGTAACAAAACTTCTCAAAGTGCACATGCCGCATTGAAAGGCTCTGTTTTGAGACCTCAGTTGCCGAAAGATGGTAAAGCTGCTGAATGGGGAGCTACAGAACAAAATCAAGCTACTGTAGGGCGTATGCCGTTGGTTCGTGTATTCTTGAATGATAATAACTCTAAGAAGAAAGTAGCTGTAGGTTACTTGAAGGTGGAAATTACAGGTGCTCCTGCTGAAGACCGTATTACTGCGACAACAGAATATACATTCAATGAAGAATTTACATTGAGCTGTAGAACAGAGGATTGGGTTCAGGAGGTAACTTGGTTCCAGATTGAAGAACAAATTTTGGCTCAGCTGAATATCTCTAAGGAAGATTTCGAAAGAAGTTATATCTATGACGGACCGATGATTCAATATAGTGAAGCAACTTTGGATGCTATGCCTTTGACTAAACTGTCTACTAAGGTTGAACAAACTGAGGCTGATGTTGAAGGTACAATGACTGAAGTTTTGCAATGGACTATTCCTGCAAACTATGCTTATGAATATTTCAGTGCAAATGCTTCAATGAAGGCTATTGTTCGTTACACCAAAGAGAACAAAGACATTCAGGGCAATGTTATTTCTAACGATTATGTATATGTAACATTGACTTGGACTCCTAATCCTCGTAATGTAACCCCGACTGGTACTTTGGCAAATTCTGATAAGACTAAACAAATCTGGTTTGCTAGCAATTCTAATGAAGGAGGTTCAGGCTATGATGAAATCCATGTAAACACTGAAGTTCCTGCTGCAACAGGTCATGATATCATGCGCTTTAATAAATTCATTTTGGATACCTTTAATGGTCATGATGTTACAATTTCTGAAATAGCTTCTGTTTATACAGACTTTGCAGATGCTGAACTGACTAAGACTTTCAGATTTGTTGATCCAAAGGATGCTAAAATGACTGGTGTATCTGGAACAATTTATACACTGAGTGTAAACGCTGATCGTACTCAGTTGTTAGCTAGTACTCCAACTATTGCAAATACAGTCATTGCGACTATTACTGATGCTGTAGATAATAATGGAGAAGATCTTATCGCATTGGCTAACAATGATATTGCTAAAGATTTGTTGAATGTTGCCGGTCGTGATGCATTGGCTGACAACCTGACTGCTAGACTTTCTGTTGAAACAGTAAATGAATGTGGCAAGTCATTGAATGCGGTAGCAAACAATGAATTCGACGTTAAGTTCTTGCGTCCTATCACTGTAGAAGCTGATAAGATGGATAACTTTAAGGATGGTGTAGACGTTGGTGCAGAAGGCTCTAAGATTGATCTTAAGTTGGCATTCACTGACTGGAGAAATGAAGCATTCAAGATTGCTCCGATTAACTATTATACATATTATGGTGTTAAATCAGTTACTATTGATACAAAGGAGGCTGAGACTACCATAAATGGTAAATATGAACCGATCCCTGCCAATTTACAGGTTAAATACGATGGTGTTACTACAGAAGAAATTGCCAAGGGCAACTTTGGTACATTGACTTATATCAACAATAAAGTTGAAGTAGGTGAGTTTGATATCAAACTTCCTGTAGTAGTTGAATATGCGTGGGGTACAGTAAAATTTGATATTGTATGTCATGTAGCTAAGACTGTAGGATAAACTGAGTGAGTAACTCTATTTATAATAAACTTGAAAAAAGAGTGCCCGAAAGCACTCTTTTTTTCTCTTTACATTATAGTACGTATGAGAAAAACTAATTTGTTGATTCTTGGGCTTGCTTCAATACTCATTGTTTCGTGTGGTCAGGGTGGTAAGAAAGAGGAAAGAGACGATCCATCTACTGTAAAACAAACTATGGCTTTGAGTAAGAAAGATACTATAAAGGTATTGGAACTTACTAATCAGTTTATGACCGCAGTAAAGGAGCAGCGATATGCTGATGCAGCTATTATGCTGCACGAAACGAAAGCGGATGATCCTTTTGCTCAGCCGGAACTTTTGGATAATACTCAGTTAAAGAGTGTGTTGCATAGGCTGAAAGCTTTCCCGATATACGATTATAGCATTACTGACTATATTTTTAAAGAAGCTCTTGATAATGAAGTCCGTTGTAAGGTGATTTTGTTTCCCAAAAATGATGAGAAAGATACACGTCCCAATACTACTACCTGGTATTTTAAGCCGGTTCGTTTTCTAGGGGAGTGGAAGCTTTGTTTTAGAAGCAGTACACAGGGGGATCGTACTTTTGACGCTTCCAATTAAAAATGCTATTGTGAGGAATTAAAGATAGTTTAGGTAAATATCTTCTAAATATGCAGGTGCTGATTTAAAATTAGTACCTGTTTTTTTATGCATAATAAAGATGCACTGTCTATAGAATACAAAAACTTTTTTCTCTTTTCATCCACTTCAAAAGAACCTTTTCTATCTTTGTGCAGATTTGCGTGTAACGAATTGCTTATTTCCATCTTTTATTTATCGGGAAATATCCGTCATTCATCGGGGAAAGAACGTGCATTTATAGAAATACTCTTTCTGTATTGCCTTCATTTGATGAACTTTGTGACCGTAATCCTCGATTATCAATCATTAAAAGAAAGAACAATGAAAACAAAACAAAAAATTCAGTTCAACAGAGGACATGCGTCTGTAAAGTACTTGATAGCATTTCTCTTTATCGCCTGCGGAGGACTCCTTTTGGCACGTAATATGCAATGGATCACAGTTCCCGTTTATGACCTGCTGGTATCCTGGCAGGCAGTTGTGGCAGTAGTCGGCGTTTATTCATTGGTACGTCGTCATTTAGTGTTCGGACTGATATTACTGGGTATCAGTGCCTACTACTTGAATGATCAGCTCAGCGCTTTGTGTGGTACGGATATGCAGGCATTTATGCTGCCTGCTATTCTGATTCTGATAGGAATTGTCACTGTTTTTAGTCATGGTGGGAAATCTAGAGACCATGGGTACGGTCGAACTCCGGAAGAATTTAAAACGATGAATTATACCTCGGCAGATGGCTTTTTGCATTCGGAGAATGCTTTCAGCGGAGTCCGTCAGGTCATATTGGATGAAATGTTGAAGGGGGGAAGTATTCAGACCCGCTTTGGCGGCAGCATCATTGACATGCGACGTACGGACATTCCCGTAGGAGAGACACCGTTGGATGTAGATTGTAAATTTGGGGGCATTGAACTCTATGTGCCTGCGGACTGGACCATAAAATGTCTTTGCAGCACATTCATGGGCGGTTATGAGGACAAACGTTGGGAGAGAGAGGAAAATCCTCAAAAGGTGCTGGTGATAAGGGGGACTCTTTCGTGGAGTGGCTTGGTCGTTAAAAATTAAGACGGGCGGAATATGGATACACATCCTATACAGGCGTCGCCGCAAAGGTGGATAGTTGCTTTGGGCTTGCTGCTGGTTGCCGGCGTACAAGGCCTTTTCCTGTGGGGGTACACAGACGATGGTATATGGGTTTCCTTGTTGGACGGAATGGCTGCAACTCTGCTGTTTGCCCTATCGGCTTATTGGGCATGGTATGTTCTCGGCTTTGTCCATATTTCCATTACTACGCTTTTTATCACTATATTAGGCATATCTTGTACTTTGGTGGGCAGTTTCTTTATCCGGTGGATCTTGGAGTTTATTAATCATGCAGTCTACACTCCTTTTATACTCACACTTCCTTTCCGCCTCTGTTATGTGGCCTTACTGTGGAGCATCATCCTGTTATGGTATCGTTTGCAATCTGCTGCGGGCGAGCGTGAGGAGATGGAAAATCAATTGGTAACCATGCAGGAAACCTGGATGGAAGACCGCAGGAAAGCGGAGGCCAGCCGGAAGAAAGAGGAAGAAGCCGGTGCGGATGCGGAAGACTGCCTGGATCGGATCACAGTGAAAGATGGGACTAAAATTCATTTGATAGAATTGGCGGACTTGCTTTATATTCAGTCTTGTGGCGACTATGTGACATTGATTACTCCTGAAGGGGAGTATATTAAAGAACAGACGATGAAATATTTTGAAACTCATCTGCCTGGATCAGACTTTGTCCGTATCCATCGTTCGGCCATCGTTCAGGTTAAGCAGATATCCCGTCTGGAATTGTTCGGCAAGGAGTCTTATCAACTGATCTTAAAAAACGGTCGAAAGCTGAAAGTCAGTAATAGTGGCTACCGTTTGCTGAAAGAGCGCTTAAATCTCTAATTTATATTGTTAGGTAATATGGCCGGAAGGAAAAGGGGAAGGTGACATGTGTGGAACTGTCCTGTAACAGGAATGAAATCCGTTTGTCATGAAACCTTTAATAGAGTGTAACTCTCACGAAACTTAACCCATCTACTTTTGCGACAGATTTATAACGCATAAAAAAGTATATGAAAAAGGTTGTTAGAGCTGTGTCTCTTATGCTACTGATGGCAGGTGTTTGTGGAAATGCATTTGCCGAGGAAAATGAAAACATTGTCCGGCAAGGCACTATTCGCGGACGTGTGATAGACAATGGAAAACAAATTCTACCGGGTGCTTCCATCTTTATTGAGAATCTGAAAACCGGAGTGATCAGTGATGTGAACGGTTTCTACACATTACCCAATCTGAAGCCCGGCACTTATACCGTCAAAGTGACCTATGTAGGTTATAGCCCTATTGAAATGAAAGTTACCGTTCCCGAAGGCAAGACTTTAGAGAAAGATATAGTGATGAATGAAGGGGTGGAACTGCAGGAAGTGCAGGTGAAGGGAGCTTTTCAAGGGCAGAAGAAAGCAATCAATACACAAAAAAATAATCTGGGTATCACCAATATCGTATCTGCCGACCAAGTAGGGAAATTTCCCGACTCAAACATAGGTGATGCATTGAAACGTATCAGTGGCATCAATGTGCAATACGATCAAGGCGAGGCCCGTTTCGGACAAGTCCGCGGCACTAGTGCCGATTTAAGCTCCGTCACCATTAATGGTAATCGTGTCCCATCTGCTGAGGGGGATACTCGTAACGTGCAGTTGGACTTGATTCCTGCCGACATGATTCAGACCATCGAAGTAAGCAAAGTCGTTACACCCGATATGGACGGCGATGCTATCGGTGGTTCCATCAATCTGGTAACTAAAAATTCTCCTTATAAACGTACTATCAATGCCACAGCGGGAAGTGGTTACAATTGGATCAGCGAGAAAGCCCAGTTGAATTTAGGCTTCACTTACGGAGACCGTTTCTTCAATGACAGACTGGGCATGTTGCTCTCCGCTTCTTATCAGAATGCTCCTTCCGGTTCTTATGATACTGAATTCATGTGGGAACAAAATGAGGATGGCAAAGTATATGTCAGCGATTATCAGATGCGTCAGTACTTTGTCACCCGTGAACGTCAAAGTTATTCGGCGGCTTTTGACTTCGAACTCAATGAAAACCATAAATTGACTTTCAAGGGTATTTTTAACAACCGCAATGACTGGGAAAACCGTTACCGTACCAATATCAAGGATTTGGATGAGAACGGAAAAGGCACAGTCCGCATCCAAACCAAAGCTGGTACTCCCGATAATCGCAATGCCCGTCTGGAGCGTCAGCGTACCATGGATTTCGCTTTGGGCGGAGAACACTTATGGGGAGCAATCGGCATGGATTGGAATGCCAGTTATGCAAAAGCTACAGAAGAACGCCCTAATGAGCGTTATCTTGACTTCCAACTGAAAAAGCAGGAATTTGATATGGACTTGAGTGATGAACGCCAGCCGTTGGCAACACCCACAGCAGGTTCTACCCTGACACTGAGTGATAAGTTCAGCTTGAAAGAACTGACAGAACAACAGGAAGACATCAAAGAAGAGGATATGAAATTTTCGGCCAATTTCAAAACCAGTTTGAATAATGGAGCCAAACTGAAGTTCGGTGCGAAAGTAGTACGTAAAACGAAAGAAAAAGAAATAGACTTCTACGAATATACTCCGAAAGACGAGGATGCCTTCATGACCAACAGCCTGAAAAATACGGTAGACCAGAGTACGGATAAATTTATGCCGAGCGACAAATATCAGGTAGGAACATTTGCCAGTAAAGAATATGTGGGTGGATTGAACTTAAATGATGCTTCCCAATTCGATAAAGAACAGGTACAAGCCGAATTGGCTGAGAACTTTGAGGCTCGTGAAACTGTAAGTTCCGGGTATGTACGATTTGACCATAAATTTACCTCTGATATAAACTTGATGGCAGGGCTCCGCATGGAGCACACTTCTCTTCGTTATACCGGTCGTAACTATGATGATGAAACAGATAAGACCACCAAGACCGGCCGCGTCGTCAACAGTTATGTGAATTTCCTTCCTTCTATTTTGGTGAAATGGGATGTAAATGATGATTTCAAGATACGCGGTTCTTACACGCAGACCTTGAGCCGACCCAAATATTCAGCTTTGGTTCCTAGCGTGAATATCAACCGTGGCGATAATGAAATAAAGATTGGTAACTCTGACCTGAAACCTACTATTTCTTACAACTTCGATTTGAGTGCCGATTATTATTTCAAGAGTGTAGGTTTGGTGAGCGCAGGCTTTTTCTATAAGAAAATAGACGATTTCATCGTAGATCAGGTACTGACCAACTATGAATACCAAGGAACAGAATATACCCGTTTCACTCAGCCCAAGAATGCAGGAAATGCTAATCTGTGGGGATTGGAATTTTCTTATCAGCGTGATTTCGGCTTCATTGCTCCGGCCTTGAAGTATGTGGGTTTCTATGGAACCTATACTTATACTCACTCACGTGTGGAGGACTTTAACTTCGAAGGACGTGAGAACGAGAGCGGGTTGAGTTTGCCGGGGTCTCCCGAGCATACGGCGAATGCCTCTCTTTACTTTGAAAAAGGAGGCTTGAATGTGCGCCTGAGCTATAACTATGCCTCCAGTTTTATCGATGAAATGGGCCCAAGTATATTTTATGACAGATATTATGATGCCGTGAACTATATGGATGTGAACGCCAGTTATACCTTTGGCAAGAAAGTGAAGATGACCTTTTATGCTGAGGCGAACAATCTGCTGAACCAGCCGCTCCGTTACTACCAGGGTACGAAGGACCGTACTATGCAGGCAGAATATTATGGCGTGAGAATGAATGCAGGTTTAAAAATAAATTTCTAAAAATTAAGTATATGAAAACGTTGATGATGATTAGAAAAATGAAAGAAGTATTGACATGGGTATGGATTGTTGTCATTGGTGCGGCTATCTGCCTGAATGTGTGTGCCCAGACTCCACAAGATTGGAAAGGACTGGAGAAACAACTGAATTTTTATATGGCTAACGATTTGGGACGTAACGGTTATTATGACCAGAAGCCCATAGCCGAGCTGATGGGAGAAATGGCGGATGTTATTGGTCCCGAGTGTGTGTTTGCAGCCGGAGACGTGCACCACTTTGAAGGTGTACGCAGCGTTAACGATCCGCTTTGGATGACCAACTACGAGTTGATTTACAGCCATCCCGAACTGATGATAGACTGGTTCCCGATCTTGGGAAATCATGAATACCGGGGTAATACGCAGGCTGTGTTGGATTATACCAATGTGAGTCGTCGCTGGTCGATGCCTGGTCGTTATTATACCAAAGTTTTTGAGAAGAAAGGAACTGCCATCCGTTTTGTGATGATAGATACCGCTCCTCTGATTGACAAATACCGTAACGAGAGCGAAACTTATCCGGATGCCTGCAAACAGGACATGGACAAGCAACTGGCATGGATAGACTCTGTGCTTACTGCTGCCAAAGAAGATTGGGTTGTCGTAATAGGGCATCATCCCATTTATGCTGAAACGTCGAAAGACGACAGTGAACGCAGCGATATGCAGAAGCGTCTGGATCCTATCCTCCGTAAACATAAGGTGGATATCTATGCATGCGGACACATTCATAACTTCCAGCATCTTCGTGTGCCGGGCAGTGATATCGACTATGTGGTAAATTCGGCAGGTTCGTTGAGCCGTAAGGTAAAACCAGTGGAAGGCACTCAGTTCTGCAGTCCCGAACCGGGCTTTTCTATCTTCACGGCAGACAAGAAAGAACTGGATATGCATATGATTGATAAGAAAGGAAAAGTAATCTATACTGTAAAACGCACCAAATAGGGATAGTTATTTTAGGGAAAAAGAGTACATTTGCGGTGTAAAACTGTAAATGTACTCTTTGTTATGTTGAATACACTCCTTTTGATTGGTGGTCTGGCTCTTATTTTGGCTGGTGCAAATGGCTTGACAGATGGTTCTGCAGCGGTTGCCAAACGTTTCCGTATTTCTGATTTGGTAATCGGGCTTACCATTGTAGCTTTCGGCACTTCGGCTCCCGAATTGGTTATCAGTGTGCTTTCTGCATTGAATGGCAGTGCTGAAATGGCTATTGGTAATGTGGTGGGTAGTAATATATTCAATGCTTTGATGATTATAGGCTGTACTGCGTTGGTACTCCCCATAAAAGTAGGTGAAGGGACGATGAGTAAAGAGATTCCGTTAGTCATTCTTTCTTCATTGGTACTGTTTGTCTGTGCCAATGACATGATGCTGGACAGGGAAGCGGTCAATGTTATCAGCCGTTCCGATGGGTTTGTTCTGTTGGCTTTCTTCCTTATATTTATGCGTTATACATTTGCTATCGCTCGTAATGGGGCAGATGAGGCAGGAGAAGAGCAGAAGATTAAGGAAATGCCTGTATGGAAATCGGTGTTGTATATTGCAGGAGGACTGGCCGGGCTCATATTTGGCGGACAGCTTTTTGTCGACGGGGCAAGCGGGCTTGCCCGTTCATGGGGTGTCAGTGAATCGGTAATCGGACTGACATTGGTAGCCGGAGGTACTTCCTTGCCGGAGCTTGCTACATCTGTTACGGCAGCTTTAAAGAAGAATCCGGGAATTGCTATCGGCAATGTCATTGGTAGCAATCTGTTCAATATATTCTTTGTACTGGGGTGCAGCGCTACGGTATCACCGCTTCCGATGGGGAATATAAATAATCTCGATTTAAGTGTGCTGATTGCTTCCTCCCTGTTGTTGTGGCTGGTAGGCTGGTTTTTCCGTAAACGTACCATAACCCGTCTTGAAGGCGCATTGATGGTTGGCTGTTATGTCGTTTATACCGCCTATCTTATTGCCCAACAGTAAAAAAGCCATAAAAAGAATAAGTTATCTGCAAAAAAACTTCTATCTTTACACCCTGAATTTTTATAAAAATACAGCATGGCTATTACCATTAAAAAAGTCAGTTCAAAGAAAGAACTTAAGACATTTATACGGTTCAACTACGAGTTATACAAAGAGAATCCTTATTCCGTACCCGACTTGTACGATGATATGCTGAATACGTTCAGTCCGAAGAAGAATGCCGCTTTCGAGTTTTGTGAGGCGGAGTATTTTCTGGCATATAAGGATAACAAGGTGGTAGGACGTATTGCAGGGATTATAAATAAACGCGCAAACGAAACTTGGAATAAAAAAGAAGTCCGTTTCGGATGGATTGATTTCCTGGATGATATCGAAATATCACGCGCCTTGTTGGATGCAGTAGCCCAATGGGGTAAATCGAAGGGAATGGATACCATTCAGGGACCTTTGGGCTTTACCGACTTTGATGCGGAGGGTATGCTGATAGAAGGATTCGACCAATTGAGCACCATGGCGACTATCTATAATTATCCTTATTATCCACAGCATATGGAGAAGTTGGGATTCGAAAAGGATGCCGATTGGGTGGAATATAAAATTTATATTCCGGATGCAATTCCTGATAAGCATAAGCGTATCAGTGATTTGATTCAACGTAAGTTTAACTTGAAGGTGAAGAAATATACATCGGGTAAGAAAATTGCGGCCGAATATGGCCAGGCTATCTTCGAATTGATGAATGAGGCTTATGCTCCGCTTTATGGTTTCTCGGCTTTGTCTCAAGGACAGATTAACCAGTATATAAAGATGTATTTGCCTATTGTAGATTTGCGTATGGTGACCTTGGTGACCGATGCTGAAGATAAACTGGTGGCGGTGGGTATTTCAATGCCTTCTTTGTCCGAAGCGTTACGAAAAGCGAAGGGGCGTTTGCTGCCTATGGGCTGGTATCATTTGCTGAAAGTGCTGTTTTTGCATAAATATCCCCCTATGCTGGACTTGTTGCTGGTTGCTGTAAAACCTGAGTATCAGAACAAAGGAGTCAATGCTTTGTTATTCTCGGACTTGATTCCTGTATATCAGCAACTGGGATTCAAGTATGCCGAAAGTAATCCGGAACTGGAACTGAATGGAAAGGTGCAGGCCCAGTGGGAATATTTCAAGACCGAGCAGCATAAACGCCGTCGTGCTTATAAAAAGAGTATTCTGTAACAACGATATATAAAAATGTGATAAGTCAATATGGAAGAAAACAACGAACTGATAAACAATCCCGCTGTAGAATATACCGACGATAACATCCGCCACCTCAGTGACATGGAGCATGTGCGTACCCGTCCCGGTATGTATATTGGAAAGTTGGGTGACGGATCACATGCCGAGGACGGTATCTACGTCCTTCTGAAAGAAGTTCTCGACAACAGTATCGATGAATTCAAAATGCAGGCGGGTAAAAAGATTGAGATTATCATTGAAGAAAATCTCCGTGTCAGCGTGCGTGACTATGGTCGGGGTATTCCGCAGGGAAAACTTATTGAGGCTGTAAGTGTGCTGAATACGGGAGGTAAATATGACAGTAAGGCGTTTAAGAAGAGTGTCGGACTGAATGGGGTCGGTGTGAAAGCTGTCAACGCATTGAGTTCGCGCTTCGAGGTGCGCAGCTATCGTGATGGAAAGGTGCGTATCGCTACCTTTGCCAAGGGAGACTTGTTGACGGATACCACACAAAATACAACAGAGGAGAACGGTACTTATATTTTCTTTGAACCGGATAACCTGTTATTTGAGAATTACAGTTTCCGTCCGGAGTTTGTGGAAACCATGCTCCGCAATTATACCTATCTGAATACAGGACTGGCCATTATCTATAACGGTCAGCGTATCTTGTCCCGTAACGGGTTGGTGGATTTGCTTAACGACAACATGACGGCTGTGGGATTATATCCCATCATCCATTTGAAGGGAGAAGATATTGAGATAGCCTTTACGCATACCGGCCAGTATGGTGAAGAGTATTACTCTTTTGTCAACGGACAGCATACGACTCAGGGAGGTACGCATCAAAGTGCTTTCAAAGAGCATATTGCCCGTACCATCAAGGAATATTTCAACAAGAACATGGATTATTCCGATATCCGTAACGGACTGGTGGCTGCCATTGCCGTCAATGTGGAGGAACCGTTGTTCGAAAGTCAGACTAAAATCAAGCTGGGCTCTACCAATATGGCTCCCGGTGGTCCTACCGTCAATAAATTTGTAGGTGATTTTGTAAAGACTGAGGTCGATAACTATCTGCACAAGCATACGGACGTGGCCGATGTGATGTTGCAGAAGATTCAGGAGTCGGAGAAAGAGCGTAAAGCGATAGCCGGAGTGACGAAACTGGCACGTGAGCGAGCCAAGAAGGCAAATCTTCATAACCGGAAGTTACGTGACTGCCGCTTTCATCTGAACGATGTCAAAGGGGACAAGAAGGAGGAAAGCTGCATCTTCATTACCGAGGGAGACTCGGCAAGCGGTTCTATCACCAAGAGCCGTGATGTAAATACTCAGGCAGTATTCAGTTTGCGTGGTAAGCCGTTGAATTCTTACGGGCTGACCAAGAAGATTGTATATGAGAATGAAGAGTTTAACCTGCTTCAGGCTGCTCTGAACATAGAGGACGGTATGGAAGGATTACGATATAATAAGGTAATTGTAGCTACAGATGCTGATGTAGACGGTATGCACATCCGTTTATTGCTTATTACTTTCTTCCTGCAATTCTTCCCTGACTTGATAAAGAAAGGTCATGTATATATCCTTCAAACCCCTTTATTCCGTGTCCGCAACCGCAAGAAAGGAGTTTATGAAACCGTATATTGTTATTCGGAAGAAGAACGGATTGCCGCTATCGAACGGTTAAGCCCCAATCCCGAAATTACCCGATTCAAAGGTTTGGGAGAGATCTCACCCGATGAATTCAAGCACTTTATCGGCAAAGACATGCGTCTGGAGCAAGTTTCCCTCCGCAAGACTGACCTGGTGAAAGAATTGCTGGAGTTTTATATGGGTAAGAACACCATGGAACGTCAGAATTTTATTATAGATAACCTTGTTATAGAAGAAGACATTGCGTGAATCACTAACAAATATGAGAAGAGCCATATTTCCGGGGACATTTGATCCCTTTACCATCGGCCATTATTCGGTCGTGAAAAGAGCATTGACCTTTATGGATGAAGTGGTAATCGGTATCGGTATCAATGAGAATAAGAAGACTTGGTTTCCTACAGAGAAACGAGTGGAGATGATTGAGAAACTTTTTGCTGATGATCCCCGGGTAAAGATCGACGCTTACGATTGTTTGACCATAGACTTTGCCAGAGCTAAAGAAGCGCAGTTCATTGTTCGTGGAATCCGCACCGTACACGATTTTGAATATGAGGAAACCATAGCCGATATCAACCGGAAACTGGCCGGTATAGAAACTATTCTGTTATTTACGGAGCCGGAACTTACTTCTATCAGCTCTACTATTGTGAGAGAATTATTGCAGTTTGGTAAAGACGTAACACCATTCTTACCTGAAGGAATGAAAATAGACTGATCATGAAATATACTATGTACTTTGCAGGCTTGATTGCCTGCTTTTTTTCTATTGTAGCCGTACAGGCTCAGGAAAATAAGTTTCTGAATTCTCCGGCACGCAAATTACAGTTGGCGGAGTTTGCCATTGCCAACCTTTATGTAGACGAAGTCAATGAGGGGAAACTTGTAGAGGAAGCCATCGTAAAAATGCTGGAACAGCTTGATCCTCATTCTACTTATTCCGACCCGGAGGAAGTGAAGAAAATGAACGAGCCGCTGCAGGGAAACTTTGAAGGTATCGGCATACAGTTCAATATGGCAGAAGATACATTGTTGGTGATACAGCCCGTATCGGGCGGTCCTTCCGAAAAAGCAGGTATTCTGGCCGGCGATCGTATCGTCATGGTGGAAGATACGCTGATAGCCGGTGTAAAGATGAGCACCGAAGATATTATGCATCGTCTTCGTGGTCCTAAAGATTCAAAAGTGAATTTGAAAATACTTCGCCGAGGGGTGAAGGAACTGCTCCCTTTTACGGTGAAAAGGGATAAAATACCTGTTTACAGCCTGGATGCTTCCTATATGATTAAAGATAAGATTGGTTATATCCGTATCAACCGTTTTGCCGCCACTACCCATGAAGAGTTCAAGAAAGCGTTAGCTGAATTGCAGAAAAAAGGGATGAAAGATTTGATTCTTGATTTGCAAGGCAATGGCGGAGGTTATTTGAACGCTGCCATCGATATTGCCAACGAGTTTCTGGGCAAAAAGGAACTGATAGTCTATACGGAAGGCCGTCGTAATCCCCGTAGTGAATTTTTTGCTAAAGGTACGGGCGAGTTCCAGAATGGTCGTCTGATTGTATTGGTCGATGAATTCTCGGCTTCTGCCAGTGAGATTGTGACCGGAGCTGTTCAGGATTGGGACAGAGGAGTCGTTGTGGGCCGGCGCAGCTTTGGTAAAGGCTTGGTGCAGCGTCCCATTGATTTGCCGGACGGGTCGATGATTCGTTTGACGGTGGCCCGTTATTATACTCCTGCCGGACGTTGTATCCAGAAACCTTACGAAAGCATTGAAAAGTATAATGAGGACCTGATAGACCGTTATAATAAAGGAGAGATGATGAGTGAAGACAGCATTCACTTCCCGGATTCACTGAAGTTCAAAACTCATAAGCTGGCTCGTACGGTATATGGCGGTGGGGGAATTATGCCCGATTATTTTGTGCCGATTGATACGACTCTCTATACTAAATATCATCGTCAGTTGCGTGATAAAGGGGCGTTGATGAAAGCTCACTTTCATTTTATTGATGCCCATCGTAAAGAATGGCTGGGCAAATACAAGACTTTCAATGAATTCTACAAACGTTTTGAAGTGACTCCGGATATGTTGGCACAACTGGTTGCTACCGGCAAGGAGATGGGAGTGGAATATAATGAAGAAGAATACCAGAAGGCCCTTCCTTTGCTGAAATTGCAGATGAAAGCATTGATAGCCCGTGATTTATGGGATATGAATGAGTATTATCACGTCATCAATGATGCCAATGAAAGTATCAGGAAAGCACTGGAGCTGCTGGAACAACCGGATTTTGAAGGATTGCTGCTAAAAAAACGATAGTCAAGACTTTATATTAACTGCAGGGGCGCATAGTTGCACTCCTGCATCCAACCATCACTTTATCTGTCTCCCGAACAGCACCTTATTCAGCCATCGGTTTACATAAATATTTGCAAAAGCACATCCTACTCCGATCGCTGCTCCTGTCACTACATCACTGGGATAATGCACTCCTTGGTTCATTCGTGCAAACCCCACTCCACAGGCCCATACGGCAGAAGGAGCGATGACATACCATTTGGGATAAGTGATAGAAAGCGAAGTTGCCAGGGAAAAAGCGGCGGCTGTGTGTCCTGAAGGAAACGACGGGCTGTCTGCATCCGGTGCTCCGTATGCATGAATCTTATCCGGATACTTTACAAAAGGCCGGTCACGTCCTATGATATGTTTGGCAGCGTATGTGATACCTACCGCCTCAATCACACTGGTTCCTATGTAAACGGCATCTTTCAGCATCGGCTGGTCTTTCTTTATCAATGCATAGAGTCCCATGGCGGCAGGCACTCCTACGGGCAGAATCACTCCGCTGGCGGATAGTCCTCTGCTGAGGCCGTGTACCTTCCATTTATTGATGGTTTTCAATGTGTTGATATCTATATTCTGGGCCGGGAGGCTGAATGTAAAACTTACTGTCAACAAGAGGAAAATAATTCTTCGTATATCCATTTTGTTTGGTTTTTGTTCGGTACAAAGATAGAAAAATAATGTAATTCGCATTTACCCTTCCCGAATTAAAGAATAATTTCCATAATTCCTTGTATTATCGCTAGAATTCCTTTACTTTTGCATCGTGAATACACAGCTTTTAACAGAATTTTTAGTTCTAACAATTAAATAATTTAAATTCAATCATTTATGTGGTTAAGTAATTCATCTATTGGAAGGAAAGTGGTGATGAGTGTCACAGGTATCGCCCTTGTCCTGTTTCTGACGTTTCACATGGCGATGAACCTTGTTGCGCTCTTCTCGGAAGATGCTTACAACATGATTTGTGAATTCTTGGGAGCTAACTGGTACGCGTTGGTTGCAACTGCCGGACTGGCTGCTCTGTTCGTAATCCACATCATCTACGCTTTCTGGTTGACCATGCAGAACCGTGCAGCTCGTGGTAGCGAACGCTATGCAGTGAACGTTAAACCTAAAACTGTGGAATGGGCATCTCAGAACATGCTTGTCCTGGGTATTATCGTCATTGCCGGATTGGCTCTTCACTTTGCCAATTTCTGGTACAAAATGCAGTTTGCCGAAATCATCGGTGTTCATGATTTAGGTGCGTTCGGCCCTACAGACGGTGCCGCTTACATCCGTGAAACATTCGGATGCCCTGTATTTACAGTGCTTTACCTCATTTGGTTAGCAGCTTTATGGTTCCACCTGACTCACGGATTCTGGAGCGCTTTGCAGACATTGGGCTGGAGCAACAAAATCTGGTTCGAGCGTTGGAAGACTATTGGTAACATCTACTCTACTTTGGTAGTTCTTGGTTTTGCAGCAGTAGTCGTTATCTACTTCGTAAAATCACTCGCTTGTGGTGCTTGCTAATCGTAAATTGTAAATGATAAAATTGTAAATGAATATGGCTACTATAGATTCTAAAATTCCTGAAGGCGCTTTAGCCGAGAAATGGACCAATTATAAAGCTCATCAAAAATTGGTAAACCCTGCCAACAAACGTCGTCTTGACATTATTGTGGTAGGTACCGGTTTGGCAGGTGCTTCGGCTGCTGCTTCACTGGGTGCTCTGGGTTTCAAGGTATTAAACTTCTGTATCCAGGACTCTCCCCGTCGTGCACACTCCATCGCTGCACAGGGAGGTATCAATGCTGCTAAGAATTATCAAAATGATGGTGACTCCGTTTACCGTCTTTTCTATGATACAATTAAAGGTGGTGACTACCGTGCACGCGAAGCCAACGTTTACCGTCTGGCCGAAGTGTCAAATGCTATTATCGACCAGTGCGTAGCTCAAGGTGTTCCTTTCGCTCGCGAATACGGTGGTTTGCTTGACAACCGTTCATTCGGTGGTGCTCAGGTATCACGTACATTCTATGCCCGCGGCCAAACCGGACAGCAGTTGTTGTTGGGTGCTTATTCTGCATTGAGCCGTGAAGTTCAGCGTGGTAACGTGAAATTGTACACTCGTTATGAAATGTTGGACGTTGTGCTGATTAAGGATAACGAAGGTGTGGAACGCGCCCGTGGTATCATTGCCCGTAACTTGGTTACAGGTAAGATTGAACGTTTCGCTGCTCACGCAGTAGTAATCGGTACCGGTGGTTATGGTAATACTTATTTCTTGTCTACCAACGCTATGGCGTCAAATGGATCGGCTGCTATGCAGGTTTACCGCAAAGGTGCTTATTTTGCTAATCCTTGTTTTGCACAGATCCACCCGACCTGTATTCCTGTACACGGTGACAAGCAGTCTAAACTGACTTTGATGTCTGAGTCATTGCGTAATGACGGACGTATTTGGGTTCCGAAAAAGCTGGAAGATGCCAAGGCATTGCAGGCAGGAACTAAGAAACCGACTGATATACCTGATGCAGACCGTGACTTCTATCTGGAACGTCGTTATCCGGCATTCGGTAACTTGGTTCCTCGTGACGTTGCTTCACGTGCTGCGAAAGAACGTTGCGACGCAGGTTTCGGTGTGAACAACACAGGTTTGGCTGTATTCCTCGACTTTAAGTATGCTATCGATCGTCTGGGTGAAGATGTAGTTCGTGCCCGTTACGGTAACTTGTTCGATATGTACGAAGAAATCACTGATGAAAATCCGTATAAAACTCCGATGATGATCTTCCCGGCTATCCATTATACGATGGGTGGTATCTGGGTTGACTATGAACTGATGACCTCTATCAAGGGTCTGTATGCTATCGGTGAAGCTAACTTCTCTGACCACGGTGCAAACCGTTTGGGTGCATCTGCATTGATGCAGGGATTGGCTGACGGTTACTTCGTATTGCCTTACACTATCCAGAACTATTTGTCAGACCAGATTCAGGTTCCCCGTTTCTCAACAGACCTTCCCGAATTCGTAGCTGCCGAAAAGGCTGTAAACGATAAGATCCAGAGACTGATGAATATCAAGGGTCATCGTTCTGTAGACTCTATTCACAAGGAGCTGGGTCACATCATGTGGGACTTTGTAGGTATGGGACGTACCAAGGAATCTTTGACTACTGCTCTGGCTAAACTGAAAGAAGTAAGAAAGACCTTCTGGAGCGACCTTCGCATTCCGGGTGAAGCTAATGAATTGAATGTAGAACTTGAAAAGGCAATCCGCCTGGCTGATTTCATCGAAATCGGTGAGCTGATGGCTTACGATGCATTGAACCGTGAGGAATCTTGTGGTGGTCACTTCCGTGAAGAACACCAGACTCCGGAAGGTGAAGCACTTCGTCACGATGACAAGTTCTCGTATGTAGCTTGCTGGAAATACACCGGTGAAGGAAAAGAACCCGAATTGATCAAGGAAGATTTGAACTATCAGTTCGTTAAGGTTCAAACTCGTAACTATAAGTCTTAATTATTAATTGTATAGAAATCATGGATAAAAATATAAGTTTCACACTGAAAGTTTGGCGTCAGAAAGGTCCTAAGGACAAAGGACATTTTGATACCTTCCAAATGAAAGATATTCCGGGTGATACCTCATTCCTGGAAATGATGGACATCTTGAACGAGCAGCTTATCAATGAAGGTAAAGAACCTATCGTATTCGACCACGACTGTCGCGAAGGTATCTGCGGTATGTGCTCTATGTATATCAACGGACATCCTCACGGACCTGCTACAGGTGCTACTACCTGCCAGATTTATATGCGTCGTTTCAAAGACGGTGACACCATTACTGTTGAGCCTTGGCGTTCTGCCGGTTTCCCGGTAATCCGCGACTTGATGGTAGACCGTAGCGCATACGACAAAATTATGCAGGCCGGTGGTTACGTGTCAATCAATACCGGTGGTATTCCTGACGCTAACGCAATTCCTATTGCAAAACCTATTGCTGACGAGGCTATGGATGCTGCTGCATGTATCGGTTGTGGTGCTTGTGTTGCTGCATGTAAGAATGGTTCTGCCATGTTGTTTGTTTCTGCAAAGGTCAGCCAGTTGGCACTGTTACCTCAGGGTAAAGTGGAAGCTGCACGCCGTGCGAAAGCTATGTTGAGCAAGATGGATGAACTGGGCTTTGGTAACTGTACAAACACTCGTGCTTGTGAGGCAGAATGTCCGAAGTTGGTTTCTATCAGCAACATCGCTCGTTTGAACCGTGAATTTATTGCTGCGAAGCTGAAAGACTAATCACGGTTAGTTTTACTTGATATTTGAGAATGCCCTGCCTTTGGTGGGGCATTTTTTATCGTTATATATTGGGTGGAGTTTCTTTCTTTTCTTTTTTACGGATGTTTCTGGGAGAATCGCCAAAGAACTTCTTACAGAAGTTGGAGAAATGTGAGAGAGATTCGAATCCATGTTCGAAGCAGATTTCGGAGATGGAAGCCTCTGTATAGCGCAATTGGTAGAGGATACTTTCTTTGCGCTGCTTCATCATCCATTCATAGGCCGGTTCGTTGAAGATAGCCTTGAAAATACGGCGGAAGGTGGTGACGCTATAGCCGCCCAGTTGTGCGAAGTCTTCTACAGACTTTATTTGCTTGTGGTGTTTTAATATAAAATATTCAAAGCTGTTGGTATACTTGGACAAACTGTGTACAATGGGGGAAAGCTCATAGTCTGTATAGTAGCTGTCTCTTATACACATCTCCGAGCCCACGAGACAGGCAGAAATCTC
>ERZ1027054.376-NODE-376-length-21752-cov-7.384938_pt1 | contig 21752 bp, 15 predicted proteins | sample MGYA00519284_ERZ1027054 | MGnify/ENA primary metagenome ERZ1027054 (study PRJEB26926, sample SAMN06164568) | human gut metagenome | biome: ENVO:00009003; feature: ENVO:2100002; material: ENVO:00002003 | host: Homo sapiens | place: USA | collected 2012 ... | reverse complement strand
ATGTGTATAAGAGACAGGACTATACCGCCGGTAGGGAATCACACCCTGCCCCGAAGAAATTTTCTTTTTTATGAGTTCATTATAACGCGCTCTTTTTATAATTACAAGCCTTAATTCTGTCATAGAAGCATTCTGCTCCATTTATATAAATCTAAGATCCACTCCTTTATGATCAAACCCGGATTTTCTTTACCGTACTCCAGCTACTGTAAAGAACCTTTTTTCCGACTCTTTTATATGACCGGATGCGGACATAATAGGTCTTTTTGTTTTTCAGTCCTGATATCTTATATCTGATCGCAGACTGTTTTCCAACTGTGACCGTTTTTCTTTCTTTTATAAATCTGCTGTCTGCTGCATACTGGATCTGATAGCCGGTTGCCTGTATATTTTTTTTCCAGCTTGCGGTAAAGGATCTGTTTGCTTTTTTCAGTCCTGTCAGCAGAGTTTTTGGAGGCAGGATCTTAAAGGTAAGCGTTTTGTTGATACGACTGTATTTTCCGATTCCTCTGACCTGCACAGTTCCAATTCCGGAATTTTTATCATTTCTGTAATACAGCTTATAAGCATTCGCACCAATCTTCTTTCCATTTACAGTTACGGTTACTGATGGCCGGATGGATTTTCCCGTATAAGTGTAAGAGGTTCTGTTTAGCTTAACATTGCTGACAAACTTTTCTGTCTTTTTTATGATCTTGAAATGAATGGTTGCGGTACCTTTATAATAACCGGTACCATAAATGGTTACCGTTGCAACACCCGGATACTGATTATCCTCGTAGTACATATAATAATCTTCGCCGGCTTTCAATCCCGGAATCACGATGGCAGGTGTGAGTTCTTTTCCTGTATATGTCTGATCAGCTATTGGATCCACAGCCGGTAGTTTTCCGTAAATAGTAAAATATAATGTTTCCGATCCTTTATAATTGCCGATTCCCGTGAGCTCTGCACGAGCTTCACCAGGCTTTTCATTATTAACGTAGGTTACCGTATAATCTTTTCCCTGTACCAGTCCGTCAATTACCACTTCCGGTTCCACTTTTTTTCCTTTAAAGGTGGTTTCCAGGTATGTTTCATTATTTTCCGCAAAATAGCACACATACATTCCATTTTCATCTGGCGTAATCTTGAAACTCCGCTCTACTGTACCGCAGAAAATATCTTTTCCCGTGATCTTTACAGTCGCAGTTCCTGCATTGATGTTATTTTCATAAGTTACTTCATAATCGGAGCCCTGCTCAAGTTCCGGTGCGGATTCACTGGATTCTATTTCGGGTTCATGGCTTTTTCCATTATATTCATAGTCTGAAGTGATCTGTTCAAACCATTCATTCTGAAGCGGTATCCGGTTGTCTGCTGACAGCTCCACAAACGTGTAGCCACGGTCCTCTGCGTATTTCTGAAGTGTGGAATCCTTTTTTCCCGCGATCAGTGCTGAATCCCTGAACGCATCATCCGCCCAGACAGTATCTGTGCTCAGTACTCTTATCCTGCACTCGGAAGACAGACGAAGTCCATTTTTCCCAACTGATTTTACAGATGCGGGAATTATAATATCACGGATCCCTGAACTGCTCTGGAATGCATATTCACCGATTTCTTCCAAGCCTTCGTTCAGGACAGCTTTCGTAAGCGACGAACAGTTTCCGAATGCACCTTCTCCAAGGCTTCTGACACTTCCCGGGACTGTTATGGAAGAAACATTTACACAGTAATAAAAAGCATAGTCTCCCACGCTTACAGTTCCATCCGGGATCTGGTAATCTCCGGAACGTCCGGACGGAAACACGATCAATTTTGTGCCATCCTTACTGAATACCACTCCGTCTTTTTCAGAAAAATACGGATTTTCCGGATCTACTTTAATTTCTGTCAGACTGGACTCAGACAAGCCCTCCACAAAAGCAGCCAGCCCTATAGATGACACATTTGGGGGAATCGTAACAGATTTCAATTTCTCACAGTTGTAAAAAGCATTCTTTTCGATGGTTGTAAGCGAATCCGGCAAAGTAACAGATTCTATATCAGAAGCCTGGGTACAATACTGGAAGGTACTGTTTCCAAGAACCGTTACTTTTCTTCCGTCAATAGTATCCGGAACTACGATATTTGTATCTGTCCCTTCATACTGATACAGCCTGAGTGTTCCATCATTCAGGATCTCATAAGAATAGTCATAGTCCATTTTGGACAATTCATAATGTCTGGGGGCATTTCCCGTATATCCGCAGTCAACCAGATATCTTTCGCCGTCAATGATGACTACGGAGTTCCTGTGACCGCTTCCCGCCCCCGGATCATTTGCCGCATACCTTGCATACACGGTCAGTCCCAGTTTTTCGCACATATAGTTCACTGCGCTGGTATTGGCCCAGCAGTCTCCGCCGCCATCCAGCATCAGGCCTGTATAGCCGGAATGATACTGACTGTAATTAAAGTTGTTGGCAAGCCATCTGGCGATCGTCTCCACCTTTTTATAATCGGACATTTCCGCAGTAATATTTTCTTTGAGGAATGTATCCATTTTTTGTTCTGCGTAATACTCCGCATAATCTTTGAGTATGAATTTATAATAAACGGTACTGTTTCCATCCTGTACAGAGATCAGGGTCTCTCCAAACATGTATTCCCACTGGCTCTTTACGTCATTTCCGTTTTTGTCTACATAGGTTACATACTGCATTTTAGGAGTAACAAGACCGGTTTCGCTGACTTTCGCAGTATAACCGGAAACAACCGTATATACCGGATTTTTGCCGGATGTCTGGATCTGATAAGATGTCTGCATGGTATCCGGCATGGAGATCACACTGCTGTAGGTATCATTCATCGCATACAGATATATTTCTGTGCTCTCTACATCTGTTTCTTTTTCGGAAGTGCCTGCTGCCGGAATATCATCTGTGAATATATCTTCCTGCTGCTCCTGGTTTTCTCCGTCACCAAAAATTTCTTCCGGTGCCGCAGCCTCCTCTGTTCCTTCTGCTTTTCTGATGAACGCCGAAGGTTCTTCCAGAGTTGATTCTCCTTCAGAATCCTGTTGTATTTCCTCACTCTCTGAGCTTTCAGCTTCATCCGTTTCCGTTCCGATATCTGATCCCGGAAACTCTTCTTCTGTAATCTGATCTGTGCTCACGGCAGTATCTTCTTCCGTGATCTGATCTGTGTTTACGGTATTTTCTGATTCCTCAGAATTCCCGTCATCTGTAAAAGTATCAATGGTGTCTGTCATATCCGTCTGTGCGTCTGTAAAATCTTCGGCCGCCACCGGTCCACATGGAACAACAGACATACATAATGACAGACCAAATGCTATCAATTTTTTCGGAAATTTCATTTCGTACCTTTCCTTCCTTTTTATGTAAACCGTTTATATGTAAGTTCTGTTTTTATTATAACGCGGCCCTGTCTTTTCGCAAGCTGCAATAATGTCCCCAACTCTGCAAAAAACCGCTGTGATCTTCATTTTAGATCACAGCGGTTTATGTTTTATTATCGGAACATCAGACTTTCCACAATTTCAGCATTACTGTTCTTTCCATATCCGCATTCAATCAACCAGTTTTCTGGCTGGATACTGCCAACACCACGTTCTACTGTGATGCTGCATGCTCATATGCATTCTGTATTCTTACAGAATATCGATATGCTCTCCTGCAAGTGCCTTGTTCATGCTTCGTACTGCGCAGAATTTACCGCACATGGAGCAGGTATCATCATGCTCCGGTTTGCGCTCGTTCCAGATACGTTTTGCTGTTTCCGGATCCATGGCGCATTCCCACTGTGCCTCCCAGTCAAGCTTTCTTCTGGCATCTGCCATCTTGTCATCGATCTCACGGGCACCGCGGACACCTTTAGCAATGTCTGCTGCATGAGCTGCGATCTTAGATGCCATGATTCCCTGTTTTACGTCCTCAAGATTCGGAAGTGCAAGGTGCTCGGCCGGTGTTACATAGCAGAGGAATGCTGCTCCGGACATAGCTGCTACTGCGCCGCCGATCGCGGATGTGATGTGGTCATATCCCGGTGCAACGTCAGTTACGATAGGTCCTAATACATAGAACGGTGCACCCTGACAGATGGACTGCTGTACTTTCATATTTGCCTCAACCTGATCAAGCGGCACATGTCCCGGTCCCTCGACCATTACCTGGACGTCTTTTTCCCATGCACGTTTGGTCAGCTCGCCAAGACGTACAAGCTCCTCGATCTGGCATACATCTGTTGCATCAGCCAGACATCCAGGACGGCAGGCATCTCCAAGGGAGATGGTCACATCATACTCGCGGCAGATATCCAGAATCTCGTCGTAGTATTCATAGAACGGATTCTCCTCACCGGTCATACACATCCATGCAAATACAAGAGATCCTCCTCTGGAAACGATATTCATTTTTCTCTTGTGATTACGGATCTGATCGATGGTCTTTCTTGTGATTCCACAGTGAAGAGTTACAAAGTCAACACCATCCTGTGCATGGAGTCTTACTACATCGATAAAATCCTTGGCTGTCAGTGTATCAAGATCTCTCTGATAGTGGATAACGGAGTCATAAACCGGAACGGTTCCGATCATGGCCGGACACTCGGATGTCAGCTTGCGGCGGAACGGAATGGTATTTCCGTGGGAAGAAAGATCCATGATAGCATGGGCGCCCATGTTTACAGCTTCCATTACTTTCTGCATCTCTACATCGTAGTCCTTGCAGTCTCTGGATACACCAAGGTTTACATTGATCTTGGTGCGGAGCATGGAACCTACGCCCTCCGGATCGATACATTTGTGATTTTTATTTGCACAGATTGCCACCTTACCGGAGGCTACCAGCGGAAGCAGTTCCTCTGTTGTCATGCGTTCCTTCTTAGCTACGATCTCAAGCTCAGGTGTGATGATGCCTTTACGGGCTGCCTCCATCTGTGTACTGTAATTTCTCATGTAAAAAAAATCTCCTTCCATAAATTCTTTGTGTTTATACAACAAAAAACCGGCTGCTGCAACGCATACGCATCACGGCAACCGGCTCTTACTCTTACGTACTTAATGAAAATCTTCTGTACTTCTGATCTCTTCTGTACTCTCTGATCTTCTGTGTCTTTAAGAATCCTTCGTGCATATGTCCCTACGTTGGCATTATCCAAATCAGGTTATGGGTCAAGACATTTACAGTCTACTCTCAGCTCGCTTCAGCGGGCCCCCCTGTTTTCATATGTTGGGGACGTTTGTTCGTCCATGTGGTTATTATAGTATACCGGCTAAAATTTGTAAACCACAATTCTGCATTTTATGACTTTTTCTTTCGACATAATCTGCCATTTTATCTCTCAAACTCCCCCCGATCTTTCTTTACAGACATTCTTCCACAGCTTTTCTGTTCCCCGTCAGGAGGATATCCGCAATCCGCATTCACTGCTTATTGCTTTTCGCAATTACAGCAGTCGATTTCCCTGATCCGGTCAAGCTCTGCAAGGTTTTCTGCACCTGCACGGCGGATCCCCGCAAAAATGGAACCCGCAATATTGTGCCATACACTGAAGATCGCGCCCGGAAGTGTTGCAAGCGGATTGGCTGCAAAATTAGCTGCTGCCAGTGAGACAGCAAGGCCACTGTTCTGCATGCCTACCTCTATAGCTATAGCAGTTGTTCTGGAATACTCCACATGGAAGATTTTTGCAGCCAGAAATCCCAGCATCATACCACAGAAATTGTGGATCGCCACTACTCCAAGCACCAGAACTCCACAGCTTACGATCTTCTCTGCATTTACAGCTACAATTCCTCCGATGATCATAACAATAGCTACAACCGACACCAGCGGCATAACATCGGATACCTTATCCACATGCTCTCCCGCAAGACTCCGAAGAAAAACTCCCAGGAGAACCGGGATCAGAATTACCTTTACCACAGAGATCACCATAGCCCAGAAGGATACTTCCACCCAGGTTCCTGCCAGAACATATACAAGAAACGGTGTCATCAACGGTGCTGCCAGTGTGGAAACTATAGTCATTCCCACAGAAAGCGCCACATCACCTCCTGCGATATAGGTGATCACATTGCTGGCTGTTCCGCCCGGACAGCATCCCACCAGGATCACTCCCAGTGCCAGATCTGCCGGAAGGTTCATCACTTTACACAGAAGCCAGGCGATCACCGGCATAATGGTATACTGAGCCACTGCACCGATCACCACTTCTTTGGGTCTGGAAAAAATTGCCCGGAAGTCATCCAGCTTTATGGTCAGGCCCATACCAAACATGATCACTCCCAGAAATACAGACGTATAATTCGTCATCCAGGAAAATCCGTCACGCCAGAAAAAAGCCAGGCAGGAAAAAGCGATGATAATGATCCCGATATATCTGGATGCAAGGCTGCTGATAATTCCGATTTTCTTTAAAACTTTTCCCATACATTATACCTCGTAGCTGAAGTTGTCGATCAGTCTTGTTTTTCCGATGTAAACAGCCATTGCTACAAGAACGCTGCGGTCAGCTTTTTCCACCGGCTGCATGGTAAGTGCATCTACCATGGATACATAATCAATCTTTGCCAGAGGCTCTGCTTCGATCACTGCTCGCATTTTTCCGAGAAGCTCTTCTGCCAGGATTCCTGCGTGAATGGCTTCCTGTCCGGCTTTTACTGCCTTTGACAGGCAAAGAGCTGCTTTTCTCTCTTCAGGGCTTAAGTATGTATTTCTGGAGGATTTTGCAAGTCCGTCCTCCTCACGGATGATCGGACAGCCTACGATCTCAATATCGAAGTTCAGATCACGCACCATCTTGCGGATGATGGCCAGCTGCTGTGCGTCTTTCTGTCCGAAATATGCTCTGTCCGGTGCCACAATGTGGAACAGCTTGGTCACAACGGTACACACACCTTTGAAATGGATCGGACGTGTTTTTCCGCAAAGTGTCTCTGACAGAGTATCTATACTTACAAATGCGTGGGGATCATGATACATCTCGGAAGGCTCCGGGCAGAAGATCAGATCTGCTCCCAGGCTTTCGCAGAGTTTGCTGTCACGCTCAAAGTCTCTCGGGTAGGCTTCCAGGTCCTCGGTAGGACCGAACTGTGTAGGATTGACGAAATCGGATACCACTACGATATCATTCTGCTCTCTGCATTTTTTGATCAGGCTTGCGTGTCCCTCATGGAGAAATCCCATGGTTGGCACAAGGCCTACTGTTTTTCCTTCTTTTTTCCACGCTTTGATCTGTTTTCTTGTTTCTTCTACTGTTTTTGTTACCTGCATTGTGCTCTCCTCTTTTCCGGTTCTGGAACCGGTTTTCTTTATAGATTCGAGATAGCCTCTTTTCTGAATTCACCTTCGTCTTATTATCTTCCTGATCTGCGTCAGGCCATATCCTTCAGCAGTCCGTGTTTCTCATAATTGGTCACTCTGCTGATCCTGTTCTCTTCATCTACAAATACAACTGCAGGCTTGTGAGTACGGGCTTCTTCCTGCTCGTACTGTGCGTAAGCCATAATGATGATCTTGTCACCGGTGCTTACACATCTTGCTGCTGCTCCGTTCAGGCAGATCATACCGCTTCCGCGTTCTCCACAAATGGTGTATGTCTCGAAACGGCTGCCGTTGTTCACATCTACGATCTGGACCTTCTCATATTCCAGTATCCCGGCAGCTTCCAGCAGTTCCTCATCCACAGTGATACTTCCTACATAATCCAGTTCCGCCTGGACAACGGTTGCTCTGTGGATCTTTCCTTTTAACATCTCTATTGTCATCTTATATAAGTCCTTTCCTGCAGGGAATAACTTTCAAGTGGATAAAAACATCCGCTTCCGTATTTAATAAAAAAACGTCTCGGGGTACACTTCGACCCTGAAACGCTTCTGATTGATTCCCTGTATATTGAGTCCTGTTTTTTATACACGAAAAGCATGCTCTTCAACAGTTGCACAAAATTCCCATAACTGTTGTAACGCCTTCGTTATCATCGATACAGGCTCGTATCTTTTATAATTTTCATATATCCGTCCGTTCCCGATCCCGGGTTCCGGCTGGCTATTTTTATATAAGATTCCAGTGATTTCAGCCAGAGTATAGTTTTGAGTCCAAATACTATCTCTGTGGGGTATTATTGCACCCCGACACTGGTTTGTCAATAATTTTCATATTCTCTATTATCGTGAATGGCAGTAATAATCTCAAAACCAGTTACTTTCACCAAAAAACCCTCCCACACAGCAATTTCTCTGCCATGTGAAAGGGCTTTAGCTTTCTTCCTTTATGCACATTATTTATGGATATGCACATCCAGCTGATTATAAGGAATCTCAATTCCATAATAATCAAAATCTTCCTTGATCCTCTGGTTCAATCTCCATCTGGCTGCCCAGTAGCGGTCGGTATCTACCCAGACACGAAAGCCCATGATCACAGAGCTTTCTGCCAGCTCGTCTACGAATACCACCATCTCTTCGTCTTCTCTTGTATCCGGATCCTCGGTGAGGATATCTTCCAGGATATCCTTGGCCTTCTGGATATCTGCATTGTAAGAGATCCCCACTTTGATCTCCAGCCTTCGCTGATCCCTTGCTGTTACGTTGGTGATGGTCACATTGGAAAGAGTACCGTTCGGGATCACGATGTGCTTGTTATCAATGGATAACAGCGTTGTATAACAGATCTCGACCTTGGCTACCGTTCCCTCGCTTCCGTCCTGTCCGTTAACGATGATGTAATCCCCTACCTGGAAAGGCTTGAACAGAAGAAGCATCATACCTCCTGCCAGGTTGGCAAGTCCACCCTGGAGGGCAAGACCCATAGTAACACCTGCAGTTCCGAGAAGTGCTGCCAGAGATGATTCCTTTACTCCAAAGCTTATGGATATGTTAAAGATCAGGAGTATGTAAAGTACGATCTTGACCAGTGAGGACATAAACTGTGCCACTCCTGTATCCAGCCTGGATTTTGTCAGTGATTTCCTCACAAACTTTACGATCCATTTAATTACCGTGCTTCCTACCCAGAAAGCAACAATAGCCAGAACAACCTTGATTCCGAATTTCGTGATGTCCGGCAGATAATTTTCAAACATCTGCCTGTACTGGCTTACCTGATTTCCGACCTCCTGCACGGTCTGTACAGTACTATCCAAATATAATCCCTGCTACTAAAAACATATACATATGTGTATATGCTAGATGATTTACTACAATCTCACGATTTGTAGTTACTGCTTCAACGTATATGCTTTTGATGATATAAATATCAATCTACTCACAAGTTCTTGTACACTCCACAGTCGTAAATTCCCGACTAAGCCATCGGTACATATCTGTATAGTCTTGTATATGACATTATACAGACTTCATCTAAATAGCTTTTCCTTTCTTAATATTTGTTTTTCTTTGCTACTTGGTTTTCGTAGACTTATACCATTACTCAATTACAACCATCAAGGTTCTACCCTATAGTTAGCAAGGCTGTTTCAACTTGCACTGGTTCATTTCCTGTAATTCCAGTAGTTTTAAGTTACCAACTAGTGTTTTGGATTTTAAACACCTTTGAGTGTATTTACTCACATTTGTTGACATTTCTGATTACATATGTATCCCTCTTGTCTGATCGATCATTCGATATACATATGCGGATCGATCTATGTATTCCTGATGTAAACATTCCCTATAATCCGCATCTGGTAATATAATAATACAGCAGTGGTTTTTCCCTGTAAACCTGATTTCTCCGGTTCTATAAAGTATAGGGTATAAACCACTGCTGTATTTCTGTTATAGCTTTATTGTATATCTGTCCGGTAATCCGCCGCAGAATGCTGCTGAATATACATTACTGTTCACTCTGTTCTCAGTAACACGCCTGGCGATGCACAGAATTTATGCTGATCGCATAAATTCGCGCGGTATGTCTCGGATTTTCTCTTTATTTACTGATTCCCTTCATGGAAAGGCTGATACGTTTTTTCTTCATATCAACACCAAGAACACGGACATCCACGATATCTCCCACACTGACTGCTTCCAGCGGATGTTTGATGAATTTCTCGCTCATCTCGGAAATATGGACCAGGCCATCCTGATGCACACCGATGTCCACAAAAGCACCGAAGTCAATAACATTGCGGACAGTTCCCTTGAGGACCATGCCTTCTTTCAGGTCCTTCATATCCAGGACATCGGTACGGAGGATCGGTTTCGGCATCTCGTCACGTGGATCTCTGGCAGGTTTTTCCAGTTCCTTTACGATATCACGTAAGGTTGGCTCTCCGATCTCCAGCTCCTTTGCCAGTTTTCCGTAATCGCGGATCTGCCCAGAAATACCGGTAAGCTTACGCTCTGCCACATCTTCCGGTGTGTAGCCCAGCTTTTCCAGGAGTTTTTTTGCTGCGTCATAGCTTTCCGGATGGACACTGGTTGCGTCCAGAGGATTTTTGCCTCCTGTGATCCGTGTGAAACCTGCACACTGCTCAAAGGCTTTCGGACCAAGCTTGGCAACCTTAAGAAGTTCTCTTCTTGTCTGGAAACGGCCGTTTTCCTCACGGTAGGCTACAATATTCTTTGCGATGGCCTTGCTGATTCCGGAAATATACTCCAGAAGGGATGCAGACGCAGTATTCAGATCCACTCCGACCTTGTTTACACAATCTTCCACAACGCCGTTAAGGGCTTCTCCCAGCTTTTTCTGGTTCATATCATGCTGATACTGACCGACACCGATGGATTTCGGATCGATCTTTACAAGCTCTGCAAGCGGATCCTGTACACGTCTTGCGATGGATGCGGCGCTTCTCTGTCCAACATCGAAATTCGGGAATTCTTCCGTAGCAAGCTTGCTTGCGGAATATACAGAAGCACCTGCCTCGTTGGTGATAACATACTGGACCTTTTCCGGGATTTCCTTAAGAAGCTCCACGATGATCTGCTCGGATTCTCTGGATGCCGTTCCGTTTCCTACAGAGATCAGTGTCACATGATATTTGCTGATAAGCTTTTTCAGGGTTTCCTTTGCGGCACGGATCTTGGTCTCATTGGTTGGTGCTGTGGGATAAATAACTGTGGTATCCAGAACCTTTCCGGTAGGATCTACCACTGCCAGCTTGCATCCGGTACGGAAGGCAGGGTCCCAGCCAAGAACTACCTGTCCTGCAATTGGAGGCTGCATGAGAAGCTGCTCCAGATTTTTGCCAAAGACATGGATGGCACCATCCTCTGCTGCCTCTGTAAGGGCGCTTCGGATCTCACGCTCAATAGCCGGTCCGATGAGACGTTTATAGCTGTCCTCAATGGCTTCTTTCAGAACAGGTACAGTGTATGGATTATCGCGGACGATCACCTGTTTTTCAAGATAACGGATGATCTCTTCCTCAGGTGCAAGGATCTTCACAGTAAGGAATTTCTCTTTCTCACCACGGTTCAGAGCAAGGACACGATGACCTGCAAGCTTTTTCACCGGCTCCTCAAAGTCATAATACATCTCGTATACAGACTGCTCCTTCTCATCTCTTGCGGCAGAACATATAGTTCCCTTATCCATTGTTCTCTTACGGATACTGATACGATAATCTGCTTCATCAGAAATGTGTTCTGCAATGATATCTCTGGCACCGCTGATGGCCTCTTCCACAGTTTTGACTTCTTTTTCCTCAGAAAGAAATGCTTTTGCCTCTTCTTCAAGAGGTTTCTTCGTCATCTGGAGAAGGATGATGTCGGCCAGAGGTCCCAGACCTTTTTCCCTGGCGATGATGGCACGTGTACGGCGCTTCGGGCGGTACGGACGGTAAAGATCCTCTACCACAACGAGTGTCTGCGCTGCCTCGATCTGTTTCTTCAGCTCCGGAGTCAGCTTTCCCTGCTCCTTGATGCTGCCCAGAACCTGAGCCTTTTTATCCTCAAGATTTCTTAAATAAGTAAGTCTCTCATTAAGATTACGAAGCTGTTCATCGTTCAGTGTACCGGTTGCTTCCTTACGGTATCTGGAAATAAAAGGAATGGTGCAGCCTTCATCGATCAGCTTAACCGCTGCCTCGACCTGCCATTTCTCAACGTTCAATTCTCTGGTAATTACCTGAATAATATCCATTTTTATCTTTCTCCCGTTGTTTCAAATTTGCCTGAGGCTGCTTTTTCCTCTTTACACAGCTTCTGACATTTATCAAAGATCAATCTGTGCGATCACGTCCTTCAGAGCATTGGCGCTTGCATGAAGCTTCTCTGTCTCCTCCTCGGTCAGCGGAACACGAACGATACGTTTTACACCTTCCGGTCCGATAGAAGCCATGGTACTAAGACATACGTCTTCAACACCGTACTCTCCGTGAAGCATGGTTGATACACTGACTATTGTATCAGATGCTGCAAGAAGAAGCGAGCAAAGTCTGCAAACAGATACGGCTACCGCATAAAATGTAGCACCCTTCTTGGCGATCACAGTTGATCCTGAAGTATGAACATACTCCAGAACCTCTTCTCTGTCAAGTGGTTGCAGATCTTTCTGATCCTCATGAACGATCTTGTCAAACTCATCAAGGGTCGCACCTGCAACAAAGGCTCTGGACCACGGTACAAAGGAAGTATCTCCATGCTCTCCGAATACATAGGCGTGGATGTTTTTCTCAGATACACCGTAGTGCTGAGAAAGTCTGCAGCGGAGACGGGCCGTATCCAGGGCGGTTCCGGAACCAAGGATCTGATTTTCCGGCAGTCCGGAAAGCTTTGCAAATGCATAAGTCATAATATCACATGGATTACTTACGATAATATAAAGCGCTTTGGGAGCCACCTTTACGATCTCCGGAGTAATACTCTTCATAATGTTGACGTTGGTCTGTGTCAGCTCGATGCGAGTCTGTCCCGGTTTTCTGGCAATACCGGAAGTGATGATCACAATGTCAGAATCTACAGCATCCGGGTAATCTCCTGCCACGATGGAGATCGGCTCACGGAAACTGGTTCCCTGCTCAATATCCATAACCTCACCTTCAGCCTTATCTTTGTTAATATCGATCAGAACAATCTCTGATGCAATACTCCTCTGTGATAAGGTATAAGCGATAGTTGCTCCTACACTTCCTGCTCCGATGATCGTAATTTTACTGCTCATATTTGTTCTCCTTTCAGCGTTGTTTGTCATTTTAATAACAACTTTAATTACACACATTCAAACATAACATAAAACATTGCCCTGTGCAATAAAAATTTTATTGTATTTCTCAGGTTAATTCCCGCTAATTTGTATTTCAAATTATTTAAACCGATTATATTTTCTGATATTTTCCCTATTATTCTGTATACATTCCTGTTATTTTTTTATCGATTTATAGAAGCAATTTCAGAAACCTAGCAAAAAACCTCTGAACTTCAAAAAAAATCAAGAAGTCCAGAGGTTTCTTTCACCTCTTATTATTGGCTTAGATTCAGATGTTTATAGCTGCTCCAACGTTCACCCGGTTAATTCTTTGCCTGGGCAAGGGCTTTTTGTGCAGCGTCCAGGATCCCTTCGGAAGAATATGTGGCTCCGCTGACAGTATCGATTCCATCCGCCGACTGGTTTGCCATGATCTGAGAATAGATCGTGCTCCATGCAGGATCAAAAAATTCCGGTGTATCCTGATTTGTCTGCTCAATGGATACGATCTGGCCTCCTGAGATCGTAATTATCAGATATGTTTTTCCTCCATATCCAAAAGCCGAGCCTGTATACGTTCCATCTCTGTACATTCCCACCGGTTCCGGTGCTTCCGTTGGCTCCGGTGTTGCATCCGGCTCATCTGTCCCTGGTGTTGGAGTTACATTGGGTTTTTCAGGAACCGGCGTCACATCCGGGTCGTCCGGCTCCGGCGTCGGGGTTGCTGCCGGCGTCTCTGTTGGCTTCGGTGTGGCTGTTGGTTTCGGCGTTGCCGTAGGTTTCGGTGTGGCTGTTGGCTTTGGTGTCGGTTTCTTTGTCGGAGTTGGTGTCGGTTTCTTTCCATACTCCGGATTGATCGCTTCTTTAAGAGCTTTTTTTACAGCGTTGAGAATTCCGTTGGAGGAATAGGTTGCTCCGCTGACTGCATCAATATCATCTACAGAATCCGTACCAATGATCTGTTCCTCCAGCACGCTCCATGCTTTTTCAAAAAACTGCTCCGTGTCCGTATTTTCCTGTTTCAGAGCTTGGATCACTCCATCCTTGATGGTCACAATTACTTTCACGTCTCCATTGAAGCCCTTTGCCGAAGCTGTATATTTACCATCCAGATATTTTTGGGGACTGTCCGGATCTTCCGGTTTCTTTGTAGGAGATGGTTTTTTTGTAGGTGACGGAGCTGATGTCGGAGTTGGTAAAGCAGTTGCTGCAGGTGTAGGGGTGACCTGCTGGCTGTTTCCATCTGCCGCTGCCTGGGAGAGGGCATTCTGAACTGCCTGGATGATTCCGTTGGAGGAATAGGTTGCTCCACTTACTGCATCTACATTCGGTGTATTTCCGGCGATCATCCTGCTGATCACACCCTGAGCTGACGCAAAATACGACGCGGTTTCTCCAGATGCCTCCAGAATATCTATGGCTGCAATCTTTCCGCCGCTGATTGTTACTCTCACGCGGATTGTCCCGCCAAATCCGGTTCCGCTTCCTTCATACGTACCGTCCTTATATCCATCTGCCGGAACGCTTGCTACCGGTGTCTGCGTGGTTCCCTGTCCTGCGGCGCCGGCATTGCTTTTTGCAGATTCGGAAACCGTTCTTGTACCTGAGCTTTTTTTCGCTGCTGTTTTTTTTGAACTTTTTTTAGATGAGCTTTTCTTTTTTGTTGTACTGTTTTTCTCAGCTGTGGCAGTTGTGCTGTCAGAAACAGTATTTTCTTTTTCATACCCGAGATATTTTTCCAGCTCTGAAGCAGACATTACGGTCGTCTCTGCTTGCCCGACTGCTTCTGTCTCTCCATCAGAGCCCTTCGCCTTTATGCCTGAAAACACAAGCGCCGCAATCACAGCAGCTGCAGGAACCAGCTTGGTCCAGGGTATCTTCGGAGTATTTTTTTCCTCCTGCTTTTTATCTTTCAGATCTTTTTCCATGCTTCCTTACTCTCTCCTCTTTTCTTGCGGCCTCTGTCAGACATTGCTCTTCAGAAATCAGCAGACCTCTGCCGCAGACATTGCTCTATGTCTGCGGCAGAGGCTTCTGGATATCTGTGATCACATTCGGTTCAACAGTGAAATTATTTAACTGTTACCACAAATTTCTTTGTAATTCCGTTGCATTTCACTGTGATCGTTGCTTTACCTTTTTTGATTCCCTTTACAACACCCTTGCTGTTTACAGCTGCAACTTTTTTATTGCTGCTTGTATATGTAACCTTGCCTGCAGGTGTTGCTTTGGATCTGATGGTTGTTGTTTTACCTTTTTTGATCGTTGCAGAAGATTTTACAAGACTGAATGCAGGATTCTTGACAACTACTTTGCAGATTGTCTTCAGGGCTCCTGCCTTTGCTGTAATCGTAACGGTTCCTGCTTTGATTCCTTTTACAACACCTGTTTTACTGTTTACGGTTGCAACCTTTGTGTTGCTGCTTGTGTATTTTACAGTTGCAGATGGTGTTGCAGTTGCTTTTACAGTTGCTGTTTTTCCTTTGTAGATCGTTACGGAAGCCTTTGCGAATTTAATTGTAGAAGCTTTTACTGTTACCTTGCAGGTTGCTGTGGCATTTCCGACCTTTGCTGTGATAACTGCTGTTCCGGCTTTTACGCCTTTAACAACACCCTTGCTGCTTACCGTTGCAACCTTTGTGTTGCCGGACTTAAATGTTACTGCTGCATCGCTGTCATTTGTTGTTGCCTTAAGAGTCGTTGTTTTTCCTGTATATACAGCTGCTGCTGTCTTATCAAGTGTAACTGTTACCTTCTGAAGCTCTTTCTCTGCTCCCTGAAGATGTTCAAGTGCTTCATTTACCTCAGCCTGACTTGCATCTGTTTTTGCAAGAATGTCTTCTGCTTCCTGAAGCTCACCGGCAAAGGACTTCCAGGTTGCAATTGTGTAATCTGCCTCTGCCAGAGCCTTTGCAGCTTCCACTTCTGTTTTAAGACTTGTAAAATCAGTTGGCTCCATTGTAGGATTTACGATATTCTCTGCAGTTGCCTGGAAGCTGTAGGTATAGTCATTATATCCAAGAGCATACACTGTCAGTTTCCAGTATCCTGTTCCGTCTGTTCCTCCCGGAAGCTTGCAGCGTGCAGATTTTGTAAGTCCAAGCTGGATTCCCATTGCTTTATGCATCCAGTTATCTGCGGCAAACTTGGTTCCATAAGAAGCGAGGCATTTTGTATATGTGGAATCATCTCCATAATAATCCCAGCGTACAGCCTGCATATTTGCACCAAGATCGCCATAATTTCCATTGAGATCCACACGGAGGAATTCGCCGTAGCTTCCGCTTGCTGCTTTTACACTCGGCTTGATCTCTGTTGCTGTTTTTAACGCCTGATCCTTGATACCGGAAGCTGTTCCGTCTGATTTTCTTGCTGTAAATGTAAAGCCGTCACCATTTTTCTCCACATATTTCAGACCATTTGTCTGTGCATTTACGTCTGCCACAAGGCCTTTGTAATACTGGAGATTGTTTTCACTGTATCCTCCAGAGAGCACAGCTCCATCCTGTACAACATTATACTTTTTGCAGAAATCTGCAAAATCTGCGGTCTTAACTGCTACCGGGACATATTTCAGACCATATATCTCATAATGATCCATCGTATAGGTTTTTCCATCTTCTGTTGTTATACTGCCTCTGTTCCATTTTACCTTGGAACCGTCTGTAAGATAAAGTGTGCTTCCTTTATCCTCCCAGTAGGATACGTCGAATCTGGTTCCGTCTTCAGCAATGATCGTAGCTTCTGTCTGATAGCTTCCTCTGTGGAGTCCATGATTTGCAGTCGCTCTTGTTACTGTATCAAAAGCTCCTGTATCAAACTCACTATGTGAATCCTTCTCTTCTGAAGAGCTTGTATCTCCAGCTGCATATACGCCTTCTGCTGCCCAGTACTCACCCCAGGTAAGTCCTGCATATACGTACTGATACTCGCCTGTCAGCTGGTCAGAATCGGAAAATGCTTCCGCCACTTCATCGCCTTCTGTGAAATCCTCTTCCCCTGTAGAGAACGGGTCTGCTTCCTCTGCTGTCTCATCCAGAGTCTCGACAGCTTCTGTATCTTCCTGCTGGATATCCTCTGTCTCGTCTGCAGCAGCTTCTGGCACTGCTGCATCCTCTGCTGCTTCTTCTGTTATGTCTGCAGCATCCTCTATAGCTTCTTCTGCTACAGCTTCAGTATCCTCTGCCGTTTCCTCTGTGCTAAAATCCTCCGTATCTCCTGCCTCTGCCTCGGAAACCACGGCTGCATCAAGATCAGATGCCATTACAGCGGTCGGAAAGGTTGTTGCTGCCACTGCAAGACTTAAAATGCATGGAGCTGTTTTTTTCAATAGATTCCACTTCTGCATTGCTTATTCCTCCTAAAAATATGATATATTTATAGAACCCTTTCCAGGTTTACTATCGCAAGTACTGCGGATATGAGCATTCCCCTCTGCCAAACAATCATAAACCGGATCGCCGGGAGATCAGCTTCACTCTGCAATATCCTCCACACTATAGGAATCCGCAAGCAGGCTGAACCGCTCCTTCATCCCCTTAGTGAGATACACATGATGGTCTTCATCCACAAAAAGTCCGTCTGCACCGTAAGCTTTCAACAGCTGTGTCCCTTTTTCCACCCCCAGCACAAAACATGCTGTGGAAAGCGCATCTGCCTCCAGACCTGAGTCACAGACTACCGTTACCCCGGTCACTCCGCTTTCTGCCGGATAGCCGGTAGACGGGTCCATAATGTGGTGATACCTTACACCATTTTCGATAAAATATTTCTCATAATCTCCGGATGTGGAAAGAAATTCTGTACCATTTAAGGCAACCACACCAAGATAGTCATCCTCATTTTCAGCTCTGGGATCTGTCACTGCCACATTCCAGGAAGAACCATCCGGCTTGCTTCCGTAGGTCATGACACTGCTTCCTCCCAGATTCATAAGTGCTGCTGTTACATCCTTCTTTGTTTCCAGTTCTTTAAGGATCAGGTCACAGCCAATACCCTTTCCCGCTGCTCCAAAATCCAGAGAACAGCCATCCTCCATGTGGACCGTATTTCCGTCAAGAAAAATCTTCTGATATCCGGAATCCTTCAGAACATTCTTAATTTCTGCTTCTTCCGGAATTTTCTGGTTTTCCCCTCCAATATCCCACAGGCGGATCAGCTTCCCGATGGTTGGGTCAAAGGCTCCGTCAGAATCCTCTGCGATCTTCAGAAGACGTTTCAGGTATCCGGAAAGCTCGTCGGAAATCTCCGTATCTTTTCCGCTGTCTGCATTCACCTTATAGATCTGGGACTTCTCATTGGTCCAGGAAAGAAGGTTCGTCTCCACATCTGTCAGCACAGCTGTCAGCTTACTGTTTATATCGTCACCTGTGGTATAGAGTGTTTCTGATACCACAGTATCCATTGCAAAATCTGTATCGGTATATGTCTGTACATCATTTTCCGAAGCAGCCATGCACAGCACAGGAAACAACACCGCAATTCCTGTAAATGTAACTGCTGCCAGAAAAGTTTTCTTTTTCAGAGCCTGATATCTCATAGATCATTTTTCCTCAATTGTTCCAATGTGAATATTTTTTCTCGGGCATGCTGCGGCACATGCGTGGCAGCAAAGACATTCGCCGGATCTGCCTGTGTCGCCGTCGATATCCAGATGAGCCGGACATCTTTTTTTACAGAGACCACATTTCGGCGGACATTTCTCACGGTTTCTCCGAAACAGTGCACCCGGAAGGATTGGCATTAGTGCAAAAACCGCTCCCATGGGACAGAGAAACTGGCAGAAAAACCTTTCCTGTGTACACATTCCCACAATGATCAGCACCAGGAGCACAATTCCCACCAGATATTTGCTGTTCGGGAGCCGTCCTGCCGTGAGCATGGAAAAAACATCCCACGGGCTGGTTCCCGTAAGCTTTCCGTATACACCTGTAAGGCAGGAAAGCAGGATCAGTGCCAGTACGATATATTTGACTTTCTGAAGCCCGTGAACCATTTTTTCGGAAAGAGCCGGTTTCTTTTTTTTGTGAAAGCATTTCATCCGGATCCAGGAAAAGCCTTCATATACGACATCTCCGAAAGATCCGAATGCACACGCATATCCGCAGAAATGTCTTCCGAAAAAGCAGGTAAAGATCAGAAGCACTGCCGTTACAGTCAGAAAGGAATTCCACTCCACCGGCTGACCGGCCGCAATGGCAAGAAAGATCGATTTGATACCTGCAAAGGCTGTAGAAAACAGAGACGGGGCGGCAATAAAAAATGCCAGCTGTATTCCCGCACGCATCAGCCTTACCTCCCGCTGTCTTTTTTTCATGAGTTTTCCGCCTTTCCAAGTGCCGCATCCACTGCGTTCAGGATTCCTGTGGAGCTGAACGTTGCTCCGGATACGGTATCCACATCTGTACTCTGAGCACTCAGGATGGAATCGATCACACTCTCTGCCTGTGAAAGATATGCACTGTCCTCACCTGGGGCGCTGACTACGTTGATGGATGTGATCTCATCACCGGTAAGTGTCACCTCCACCTGAATGGTCCCGCCGTATCCCTCGGCTTCTCCTGTATAGGTTCCATCTTTATATACATTATCGGAATCTGCGGTTGCTGTGTCCTCTGCGTCTGCATCGGATACATTGCCGTCTGAAGTGTCTGTTGTTTTGTCATCGCCTGCTGTATCTGCATCACTGCTGCCTGATCCTGCAGATGCTGCCTGATTCTGCATACGATTTACATAACTCGTCTCCAGCGCACTGAGAAGTTCATTCTGCTGCTCCTGAAGTGTATCTACCTTATCTGTCAGAGCCGCGATCTCTTTTTCATTTGCCTGGGCTTTCATGCTGCTGTTATAAAAAAGTACAGCCAGGATCACCAACAGTAAGGAGATCACTCTCATATAAAAATTCTGATTTTTCATCTCTTTTCTCCCTTGTATTTTTAGCAATTCTGTAAATTGCTGCATCAGGCTCAGCTGTGCGAACATATATTGCTGCGTCAGATGCTCTCGATCTATTCCTTCAATCTGCGTATAACTGTCTTTTGGATAAATTATATAGTTTTTATCCATATACATAAATTAGTTTTGATTAATCTTTTTTATAAAATTAGACGATGCTAACTTACAGTTAGGTATTATATCACCTGTTTTTTTTCTTGTCTACACTTTTGTTAGTAGTTTATAACTTTTTCCAATATGAATTTTTCTGTTTTATGTCTTTTATAAAAGAAAAATCATCGCCACTCCTCCCTTTCCGTTGGGAACAGCTGTATGAATTATGGTTAGATATCATTAACTTATGTTTGCCTTTTAATTTCGATTATGATATGATTTTTTCTGAATCTGTAACAGAAATGGAGATTTGTTTTGAAGAAAAAAGAATTGATTTTTATTGCCGGGATCCTGATTCTGGCGGGGGTTCTCTGGCTTGGTTTTCAGATTGCGGGGAAACGTTCCCATAATACGATCCGTATTACCGTTGACGGAAAAGAATTCGGAACCTATTCGCTTTCTCAGGACCAGATCATCCACATCGGAGACACCAATGTCTGCGAGATCAAAGATGGAAAAGTTACAATGATCGAAGCAACCTGCCCGGATCATTACTGTATAAAACAGAAGGCTGTGGACGAGCACGGCGGTTCCATCATCTGCCTTCCTAATAAGGTTGTGATAGAAGGGGAAAATACTGCAGAGGATTCGGATTCGGAGAGTTCGCCTAAAATTGATGCGGTGACATAAAATTTCCGGAGAATATGCGTAATGCGTGTTTTCCGTAGATTTTTCTCTGACAGATGGTATTCTGTCTGTGCTATTCCTGCAACAAATGAAAGGATTTATTTATGAAACGAAAAACAGCTTATCTCGGATTATTTGCCGCAGTAGCGATCATTTTTGGATATGTGGAGTCTCTGGTCCCTGTATTTACAGGGATTCCGGGTATCAAGCTCGGGCTTGCAAACCTGGCGGTGCTTTTTATACTGGACCGATATTCTGTAAAAGAAGCGGCTCTCGTGTCCGTTGTCAGAATCCTGGTGATCGGATTTATGTTTGGAAATCTGTTCAGTATTTTGTATAGTCTGGCTGGCGCTGCGCTTAGCCTGACTGTGATGGATCTTTTGAAAAAACATTCCGGCTTCAGTCTGATCGGAATCAGTGTGGCCGGTGGTGTCACACATAATATCGGGCAGCTGATCGTTGCCATGATCGTGGTGAGCAATACGAGTTTGATGGTTTATGCACCGGCACTGCTGGTGGCAGGAGTCCTGGCGGGGATTCTCATAGGTGGATTGACAAAGGAGGTTGTGGGACGACTTCCTTTGAATCTATAATTATGTGGTTTGCTTTTTGGATTATGGTTTTCACTTTTTTAAGTGAGGGGAAATTGTGTGGTTTGATTTTTTAGATTATAGTTTTCACTTTTTGAAGTGAGATAAATTGGGTAGTTTGATTTTTTGGGATTGTAGTTTTCACTTTTTGAAGTGTGAGGAAATTGGATGGTTTGATTTTTTTGGATTATAGTTTTCACTTTTTGAAGTGAGATAAATTGGATAGTTTGATTTTTTGGGATTGTAGTTTTCACTTTTTGAAGTGAGAGGAAATTGGATGGTTTGATTTCTGTCTCTTATACACATCTGACGC
>ERZ1027054.357-NODE-357-length-22517-cov-7.848099_pt1 | contig 22517 bp, 16 predicted proteins | sample MGYA00519284_ERZ1027054 | MGnify/ENA primary metagenome ERZ1027054 (study PRJEB26926, sample SAMN06164568) | human gut metagenome | biome: ENVO:00009003; feature: ENVO:2100002; material: ENVO:00002003 | host: Homo sapiens | place: USA | collected 2012 ... | reverse complement strand
TTCTAGCTTCGTCGGCAGCGTCAGATGTGTATAAGAGACAGTGCGAGGAGGGCTGGTTCGATCCGTCCGCCGCCGAACGTTCGGCCGGGATCGAGCCGCTGTCCGGCATTATGGACACCGGCGGCCGCTCGGGCCAGCTGCACTACCTGTGCTACGACTCCGCCAAATTCGACGCGATTCGCGAGCAAGGCGCCACCGCCACCTTCCGCGGGGCCATCGTCATCAGCCACGGCTTCACCGAGTTCGCCGAAAAGTACGACGAGCTCGTCTGGTACTTCCTGCTTGCCGGCTACTCGGTGTGTGTACTCGAGCATCGCGGCCACGGCAAGTCCGCGCGCGACGTGGACAACCGCTGCATGGTGTGGATTGATGACTGGCAGCGCTACGTGGCCGATCTGGCCGGCTTCGCCGAAACCATCGGCCAGCAGTACGCGGCCGGCATGCCGCTGAACCTGTTCTGCCATTCGATGGGCGGCGGCATCGGCGCGGCCGTGTTGGAGCGATACCCCACCCTGTTCGACAAAGCGGTGCTCTCTGCCCCGATGATCGCCCCCGCCACCGGCATGCCACTGGGCGTGGCCCGTGTGCTGGTCGGCGCGCTGTGCGGACTCGGCTTCGGCAAGAAGCGCGTGTTCGGGCAGTCGGGCTTCACGCCGGAATTCTCGATGGAAGGCAACGAGGGCGCTTCCGAAGCGCGTGAACGCTGGTACTTCAAGCTGCGTTGCGAGAATAGCGAATACCAGACCTACTGCGCGGCGTTCGAATGGGTGCGCCAAGCGTTGAAGCTCAACCGGGCCATACTGAATCCGTCCGCCTGCGCCGAAGTGGAGACGCCGGTGCTGCTCTTCCAGTCCGGACGCGACATCTGGGTACTCAATAAGCCGCAGAATCACTTCGTCCAACTGGTCAAGGACGGCGGCGGCGAGGCGAACATCGTGCGCTTCCCCGAATCGCGCCACGAAATCTTCTCCATGCCCAACAGCACTTACAAGCCCTACCTCGAAAAGATCCTCGGCTTCTACGACGACCCCATGATTGCCTGCGCCGCGTACTGATGTAGCTCTTCACCCATTGTTCACCGTGCGGTCACCTTGTGGCCCGGCCCGCTTTAGATGGCGGGAGAGCCATGGAATTATGGGCATAATGTCTTCTCTCCGCCGCCGCGCCGCCGCGGTTGCGGCCGCGGCATGTGCCGGCGTGCTCGCGTTGACCGGTTGCACGGCGTTCAATAATTCCGATGACGGCACAGCGGACGGCAACGGCACGTCCGCCACCACGCAGACCTTCCAGCCGTCCGGCGGCAAACCGACTGCCACCCTGAGCATTGCCTCCGGCTCCGAAAACAAGGAAGTCGCCGTCGCCATCCAGAAAGCGGCCGACCAATCCAACGTAGCCGTGACGATGCACTACATGGGTTCGCTGGAGATTATGAACGCGCTCAAGGCCGGCGGCCAGGATCACGACGCCGTCTGGCCTGCCTCCTCGATGTGGATTTCGATGGGAGACACCAAGCACATCGTCAAAGACGCGGCCAGCACCTCCACCACGCCGATCGTGTTCGGCATCGCCAAATCCAAGGCCGTCAAACTCGGCTGGGCTGACGACACCGGTGCCGCCAAGCCCGTCTCCACCGCGGACATCCTCGCCGCGGTCAGCGACGGCAAACTCACGTTCTCCATGACCTCCGCCACGGTGATCGACAGCGCGCTCAACGTCTACCAGACCGCGCTCAGGAAGCCCAGCTGGACCATTTGGGTGGTCGATTACTCCGGTTCGATGTCTGGAGAGGGCAAGAACGGCGTGGTCAAAGGCCTGAACGCGGCGCTCGACCCGGACCAGGCCAAGAAGTCGTACATCGAGCCCGCCAGCGGCGACGTGAACATTCTCATCCCGTTTGAAACCGAGGCCCACCGCCCGGTCAAGGCCACTGGCACAAGCACCAGCGACCTGCTGCATGAGGCCGATGCCACCGATGCCAGCGGCGGCACCGATATCTATGAAGGCCTGCTGAGCGCGCTCGACGAGCTGCCCAGCGAGTCGGAAGCCTCGCAATACACCACCGCCATCGTGCTCATGACCGACGGCCGCTCCAACTCCGATCATCAGGATGAATTCGAAAGCGCCTATAAGTCGCGCGGCCGTGATCTGCCGATCTTCTCCATCATGTTCGGCGATGCCGATCCCAGCCAGCTGAAGTCTCTCGCCACCCTGAGCAACGCCAAGGTATTCGACGGCCGCTCCGGCGACCTCGCCGCCGTCTTCCGCCAAGTCAAGGGCTTCAACTGATGCTCCAGGTAATCTGTGGATTCGTTGTCGGACTGCTGCTCGCCGGGCTCGGTTTCGGACTGGTCGGCGGCGGAGTGCCCGGCCTGATCGTGGCCGTGGTACTGGCCGCACTTGGGTATATCGCCGCCTCCACGCTCACCGAGCCGGAGCGACGCATCGGCAAAATGCTGGTTTCCGCCTTGCCCAACGGTCAGAAGACCGCCGATACGATCGACGCGGCGAACGCTCAACTCAACTCGATCGCCATGCTCACCAAGCAAGTACGTGACCCAGCCGTCAAAGCCGAAGCCAACGACTTCATCGCCGCTACCAAAGATTGAGTGCAATACGTGACCCGAGACACCTCCGCCTACCCGACGTTGCGCCACTACATCACCGTGTACGGCGAGCAGACCGAGAAACTGTTGCGCTCCTACGTGGACGTGGAAAGTTCCGGCGCACGCGATCAGATAGCCACGGTACGAATCGAAACCATCGAGGCGCTGCAAGTGCTCGAACAGACCGCCGCCGGCGAACTCAGCCGGGCGGTAAGCGCCAAGACGTTGGGCATTACGGCCGACTCCGACGCCATCCAACGGTTGGCCCGCATGGATGGATACGACGACGTCGCACCTTCGCCTGTGCCTTCCTCGGCTGCTGATGAAGGACGGCATGCGCCCAGTCAGACTCCATCTGGTGGCCCGGCTCACCAGTCGGACCAGAAAACGGACGCACAATGAAACTCTCCAAATCAAAAATCATCGGACTGATCGCCCTGCTTGCGGTAGTGGGCGTGGTCTGCGGCACGCTGGTGTGGCGGCAATCGCAACCAGCGCCGGCCGAACCGACCGAACAGGTGAGCATCACCGGCTACCTGGGCGGCGAGAAAATCGGCCTGTTCGATGACGCCAAGTTCAAGGCGCTCGCCGCCAAGCAAGGCATTGCCATCGACTATCGCAAGGCCGGATCGCTGGCCATGATGGATGCGGACCGGAAAGGCATGGATTACCTGTTCCCCTCCTCGCGCGCGGCCGTCGAATACGGCAATGCGAAAGGCGTCAAGGCCCCCCCAAAGCGACATCGTCTTCAACTCACCGATTGTGCTATACACGCACAAGGCCGTGGCGGACGGGCTCGTGAACGGCGGACTTGTGACCAAGGACAATTCGGGCGCGTATCACATGTGCTTGATTTGGCCGTGAACCAGACGGATGCGTTCAAGCAGATCAAGGACGACGTGGTCATCGTCTACCCGACGCCGACCGTGTGGAGCACCCACACGCTGATGGCCTTGGACGAGAAAGGCGACACACTGCTGAACCTGTTGAAAACACCGGCGGCGCAGAAGCTGGCGTGGGAGCGCCACGGCTTCCGCGCGGCCAACTTCGCCGGCACCGATTCGATCAGCCGATTCGGCGTGGCCGGCACGCTCGACCAGATCCCGGCCGTATCCGAACTGCCCAACAACGACGCCATGCAACACCTCATCACCACCCTCCAATCCGCGCAAGCCAAACTCGTGGCCGACATTTCCATGTACGACACGATGTACACGCAGAACGCCCAGCAATACCGCGAGCTGAAAATGACCGTACTGGCCGGCAAGAAGGCGCTCGCCGACTTCAACGCCAACCAGCTGCCAGCGCTGGAGGCCGAGGCCGCCGCCAGTGGCGACGCCATGCAGGCGCAAGTGCTGAAGGACTTCAAGTCCAAGCTCGACCGTTTTGCCAAGCGACTCGACGACCTCGACCGCATCAGCGTGGTTACCTTGCAGACCGCGCCGCAGATCAAAATCATCCAGAACGCGGACCAGACCATCGTGGACAAGATCGACACCACCATCTCCACCACGATTCCGGTGTGGAAGAGTCAGATGGTGATCGCGCTGGGCCTGTCCAACCAGCGCAAGGCCCTCGACCTGCAGAACAAGGCCGACGATGTGACCAACAAGCTGCTGGCGCGCAACGCGGCCGCCCTGCACCAGGGTGCGGTGGACGCGGAAAAGGCCAACCAGCGTTCCGTGGTGGAAATCGACACGCTGGAGAAGATCAACGCCGAACTCGTCGCCACCCTGAAGGAGACCGTGCAGATCCAGAAGGAAGGCAAGGCCAACCGCGAGGCCGCCCAGGTCAATATGCGCCAAATCGAGTCCGACCTCAAAAACGCCTTGCTCGAAAACGCCCAGCAGATGTGAGCCGTTCGCGCGCCAGCATGCTCCCGTTGGCGGAGTTTGCGGGAACGTGCAACCATGCTCCCGTTGGCAGAGGTATATGAGTACGCCTACTGGTGTGCGTATATATGCTCCCGCTGGCGGGAGCTGGCAGCCGTAAGACTGGCTGAGGGTGGTCACGGCGCTCGGCTCGGCCGGCTTTACCGGCAACTATTCCCGCCGCAATTTCTCTGTGGGCATAATCCCGGAATGATTGCCGCGCTCGGGAATTGGGTGAAGTGAAGGTTAAAGGTTGAGAGCCCGGGAGGGTTCCGGAACCGGCCACGATAACCGCTGCTAGCCCCGCGATACGGGTTGGCGGCCGGTAGCCAAGCCGATTCTCTCCTAATCAAGGAGTACCGATTATGGCAATGTTTCCGGCTTTGATGAATGACACGATGTTCTCGGATCTGTTCGATGATCCGTTCTTTGAGGGTTGGCGCAACACGGACAACACGATGAGTGCCGTAATGCCCGCCAACATGATGACCACCGATGTGCGCGAGACCGACAAGGGTTACGACGTCGACATCGATATGCCTGGCTTTAAGAAGGAAGATATCAACCTTGAGCTCAACAACGGCTATCTGACCGTGTCCGCCTCGCGTTGCAGCGAGCATGAGGACAAGGCTCCGGCCGCTGAGGGCGAGGCTTCCGACAGCAAGTGCGCTTGCGCGTCCGATTCGGGCAAGTGGCTGCGTCGCGAACGCTACATGGGCTCCTGCTCGCGTAGCTTCTACGTTGGCGAGGACGTGAAGGAGTCCGACATCCACGCCAGCTACCGGAACGGCACGCTGTGCATCCAGGTTCCGAAGATGCAGGCCCAGCCGCAAGTCGAGTCCAAGCACCAAATCGCGATTGAGGGCTGACGATACTTGATTCGTCCCGAAGTCCCGCTTCGAGTAGCTTTGCCCCCTCTGACGAGGGGGGGCTCCCGCGAAGCGGGTGGGGGAGAGATAAATCGTAACCAAACCATGCTTCCCACGCCGTCTGCCCTACGCTTTCAACGCCGACTAACCTGACAGACGGCGGGAAACATAGCCAATGCAAATGCCGGGTAGGGATTTACCCTACCCGGCATTTTGCTGTTTCAATCACCGAACCCCACCCTGTTCGCGCGCCGGTCGCGTGCCGTTCTGCAGCTGTACACATCCGATGAGTAGAATGCCTTCGAAACGAGGCAAGAGAGGCGGACATATGGCGAACGGCGCACAGAACGCAAGCGGCACACCGGCCCCGGCGGCAAGTCATTCCGGCGGCCACGTCGTATCCGCGCGCGCCACGACCATCGGCCTGATGGCAATCCTGCTGTGGAGCTTCATGGCCGGCACCGTGCGCATCGTCTCCGAAAACTTCGGTGCCACGCTTGGTTCGGCCCTGATTTACACGGTCGGCGGCATCCTGCTGCTGATGTTCCGGCGCCCGGCCCCGATTCGCGAGTTCCCCAAGAAATACCTGATTATCGGCGGCCTGTTGTTCATATTTTACGAATCGTCGATATCCCTCTCGCTGGGGCTGGCCTCCACCGACGCATCCTCGGTGGAAGTGAGCCTGGTCAACTATCTGTGGCCCACGATGATGGTGCTGCTTGCGGCGGGCGTATCCCATCGCAAGCACGCGGTCGTCAAGGTGCTGCCGGGCGCGATCGTGGCCACTGCCGGCGTGGTGCTGGCGGTCGGCGGTAATTCCGGGCTCGACTGGCATGCGGCCGTGCAGCATATCGCCGCCGACCCTTTGCCCTATGCGCTGGCGTTCGTGGGCGCGCTCGCTTGGTCGGTGTACGCGGTGTTCACGCCAGCCATGAGTCATGGGGTGGACGGCACTTCATTGTTCTTCCCCTGCGTGGCCGTGGCGTTGTGGATTATCCACTTCGCGTCCGGGCAGGGGTGGCCGGCCGAGCCGCCGAGTCTGGTCGCATGGCTGTTTGTGTTGATTGCCGCGGCGGCGATTGGCGGTGGTTATGCCTGCTGGGGATACGGCATTCTGCATGGGTCTATGGAGCGGCTGGCTATTGCGTCCTATGCCACGCCGGTGCTGTCCACCGGGGCCAGTGCGGTGTTGCTGGGTTTGGCGCTGTCGCTGCCGTTTTGGTGTGGCGCGCTGCTGGTGGCCGCCGGATCGGTGCTCAATTACTTGGTCAGTGCGCGCAAATAGCGGGGTGACTTTGCTCATGGGGCGGTAATAATCCCATGGGGCGGTAAAACCCTCATGGGGCGGTATCCCAAAATGACTTTATTCTGCGGTTTCACAATTTCTTCAAACCGCCCCATGGGCCTTTTACCGCCCCATGGATAAATTACCGCCCGATGGGCAGCAGCAACTTACTCGCCGCGACGCTCGGACGGGCGGCGAATCGGGTCAAGCAGCGTATTCGGATCGGAGATGCCGAACATGCTGCGCCCGCCGGTGGATTCAGGGTGCTTGGCGAGAACGGCCAGCGAAATCGCCCCCGGAATCATAATGATCACCAAAAGGGCCGCCAATCCCCAGTTCACGAAGAATCCGAGCCCCAGTACGATGGCCACCACAACCACCACCGTGACGATAATCGTCAACAGTGCTCGACGTGGGTTGGTTTCCCTGGCCCAAGAGGTGCTGGCTGCGGGTTTTGCTGTTGAACTGGCCGCGGCGTTTGTGGCTGTTGTGCCATCAGCCGTGACGGTCGTGGGCCTTGCCGCCGCGCTCGTCGCGGGGTCAGTAGGGGCGTCAGACACGTTATCGGCGACATTGCCGGTCGCTGCTGGACGTTGTTCGTTTGCGTGAGTCATATCCACCAGCATATTCCCTGCTTCCGGCTAAAGCTGGGACAAGCCTGCGCACCGCTAATCCAGCGCCGACACTGGCCTTGAACTGCGGGCGCCAGACCGGATGTGAACAGGCGCTGAACGGAGTCTGGGGAAACCATGAGAACTCGCGACAATTTTTGTGAAATTGGGTGACGCTCTATGAATCGCGCGCTAGTGTTGCGTGAGCTTACAAGGCGAGGAGCCTGGAGCGCGGGGGTGAAGGATGAAGAACTCCGTTTGGAAAACGTTCATGGAATTGTCGCTGGTCCGCGGAATCGTGCCACGGACCGTGTTCGGACTGACCGCGATCGCGGCAATCATACTGGTTATTGGACTGGCGCTGAGCAAGAGCAATAAGCGCGGCCGCCTGCACCCGCTGATTGTCTCGCTGATTGCCGCCGTGCTCGCCGGCGCGGCTGGAATGCTGGTTGCATGGCTGGTGTCCGACGTGTTTATGGTGTTTGGCGTATCGCTGGGCTGGCCGGTGATCTTCACCATCGCGGGCGGCATCGCCGGCGTCGGCTTCGTGATCGCCGCAGCCGTGACCATGCGCGGAGCCCGCCGTGTGCTGGCCATCGTGCTGGTGCCGCTGGTGCTGCTGTCCACCGCGCTCGGCGTGGACTCGATTTACGGCGAATACCAGACCATCGGCACCCTCGTCGGCTACACGCCGTACGCCTCGCTCGGCTCAATCGAGGTACACAAGGCCGCGATGAGCGTCAGCGACTGGCGTAGCAAGGCGCAGAAGGGCAGCCTGCCGTCCATGCCCAGCCAAGGCAAGGTGCTCACCGTCGACATTCCGAACGCCAAATCCAACTTCACGGCCCGCAAGGCGATGATCTACCTGCCGCCCGCCGCGCTGTCCGACCGTCCGCCGGCCTTGCCAGTGATGGAGCTGTTGGCCGGGCAGCCCGGTAGCCCCAGTCGCCTCATCGACGCCGGCAACATCGCCGCCACGATGAATGCGTACGCCGCCAAACATGACGGGCTCGCGCCGATCGTGCTCGTGCCCGACCAGAACGGCGAGGCCACGCACAACAGCCTGTGCGCCGACACCACGCAAGGCAACGCCGAAACCTACCTCACCACAGACGTGGTGAACTGGGCCAAGAAGATGCTGCCCGTGGCCAAGTCGGCCCGCATGTGGGCGATGGGTGGGTTCTCGCAAGGCGGCACCTGCACCACGCAGCTCGTCCCGCGTCATCCCGAAATCTACGGCGCGATGTTGCCGGTGGACGGCGAACTCAAGCCGACCAACGGCAGCGTCGGCAAGATGGTCCAAGAGTATTTCGCCGGCGACCGCAAGGCATACGACGAACAGGTGCCGGTCAACGCCATCGCCTCCAGCGGCACATCTGAGCAGGCGCTGTTCACCGGTGCTGGCGAACGGGACAAGGAATCGATTAGCAACATGCGCACGATTGCCGCCGCCGCGCGCAAAGCCGGCATGGAGGTCACCGAGCTGATCGTGCCCGGCGCCGGCCACGACTGGCACGCGGTGCAGGCGGTCTGGCGGCCCGGTCTCGACTGGTTTGGCGAACGGACCGGCTTGGGCGAGATGGCGAAATCGTTGAAGGAGTACCCACAAGTGGAGGTGTTGCAATGAGCGAAGAATCGCGTAAGCACAACAGTCATGCGGCGGAAAGCTGGCGCGAACTGGCCGGCGACGTGCGACAGTGGGCGGACGGTCATCGACTGGCCATCACTGCCACGGTGGCGCTGGTGGTGCTGAACTTGGTGGTGTGGCTGGTGGTCGCGATGGCCGGATTCGCGTTCCCGCTGCGGCTCGACACCAGCATGGCCGAATTCGATTTCGGCAAACTCTTCTGCACGCTGTTCTTGGCGCGCGGCGTCATCCAGCTCATTCTTGATGCCGTGCTGTGGCTCGTCATGCTGTCAATCGCCGAGCCGTGGCTTGGCCGCGCACGTACCGTCGGCACCGCGCTCGCCTGCGCGCTCGGCGGCGTGATCGTGGGCCTGACCTTGTGTGCGGCGGCCGGATGGCTGTTCCAGGACTCCCAATTCGTCTCCCGCATGCAGTTCGCCCTGAGCCCGCTGGTGTTGCCGGTCGGCGCGCTTATGGCGGCCAGCGCGTTCTGCAGCCATCTGTTGCGGCGGCGTATTCGGCTGATCGGCTACGTGGCGATTCTGGTCGCGCTGCTTTACAGCGGCAATCCTGGCGATTACTGCATTCTCGCCGCCGCGCTGATCGGACACGCGGCCGGCCGCGTGATGGCCGGGCCGCCCGCGCATGCCGAGACCGGCTGGCACTGGCTGCGCAGCACCTCCTTCGAGGCGCGGCGCATGTTTGCGGCCATCGCCGTGGTGCTGGCGCTGGGGCCGATCATCGCCATCACCTCGCATAATCACGCGGGGCCGCTCAGCACGGTCGGCCTGCTCATGAGCCCGGTCTCCGTCGACGACGGCACGCTCGCGCGCTGCCTGGCCGGCGCCACGCACAGCGGCTGCTTCCTGCAATTCGACCTATTGCGAGCCTCGATGCCGGGCGCGGTACTGCGTTCGCTGCTGCCCACCGCCGTGACCCTGGTGCTGGCGTGGGGCCTGTACCGCGGCCGTCGGTTCGCGGCCACCTGCGCCGTGGCCATCAACCTGTTCACGGCGGGCGTTGCCATCGTCTATTACCTGGTCGTCCCGCTGAGCTTTGCGCCGGATGGCATGACCTCCCTGCTGCAGCACGGCGCAATCACCGCCTGCGTGACGAACACCTTGCCGCCGCTGATCTTCGCCATCGCCTTGGCTGCAGCAATGAAGCACTTCCCGATTCGCGTCGGCTGGCGCCGGCTGATCGGCGGCGTCGGTGCCATCGTGCTGGTTCTGCTGGCGTGCGCCGCCGTGTACCTGATGTACGGCATTGCCCAGCCGGACGCCTTCTCGCCGCGCGCCACGGCCTCGTCGCTGTTGGCCGAACTGCCGGGGCGCTTCCTGCCCATCGGCTTCCTGAGCCATATGAAGCTGTCGTTCGTGCCGCGTACGCCATTGGCGTCCGTGGTGTATCAGGGCGTTGGCCTGGTGTTCTGGATCGTGGTGCTGGTCGTGGTGATCCGCTGGATGAGCGACGTGAGCGAATCGAACGAGCGGGCGCAGGCACGCGCCGAGCGGCTGGTCGAAACCGGCGGCGAATCGATGAGCTTCATGACTACGTGGGAAGGCAACAGCTACTGGCTCTCGCCCACGGGCAAATCGGCCGTGGCATATCGCGTGCTCAACGGCATCGCCTTGACCTGCACCGGGCCGTTCGGCGAGCCCTCCGAGTGGATGGACGACCTGACCGGCTTCACCCAGTATTGCGTGGAGCGGTCGCTTTCGCCGGTGTTCTACAGCGTGCATCGCGAACAGCGCGACGCGTTGCTGGAGGCCGGCTGGAACTCCATCGAGGTCGGCAGCGAAATGGTCGTGGACCCGCGCGGATGGAAGACGACCGGCAAGAAATGGCAGGACGTGCGCACCGCCATCAACAAGGCCAAGCGTGACGGCGTGACCGACGTGCAGTCCACATTCCTGGAGGCGTCGCTCGACGTGCGCGAACAGATTGAGGACATTTCCGAGGAGTGGGCGCAGCTCAAGGCGCTGCCGGAAATGAAGTTCACCCTCGGCGGCGTCGAAGAACTGCGCGACCCGCGTGTGCGGCTGTTGTACGCCATTGACGCGAACGGTCGCGTGCTGGGCGTCACCAGCTGGCTGCCCACCTGGCGCGACGGGCGCATCGTCGGCTGGACGCTGGACTTCATGCGCCATCGCACCGACAGTCCCAACGGCATTATGGAGTTCCTGATCGCGCGCATGGCCGAGCGCCTGCGCGACGAGGGGCTTGCGGATCCTGAGCATGCCGTGGAGTTCATGAGCCTGTCCGCGGCACCCTTGGCCGGCATGAACCCCGAGCGAGACAATGCCCGGGAAGGCGGGGTGCCGGCCGGCGAAGGCACGCAGGTGCTCCAACACGCGCTGCAGATCGTGGCCGACTGGATGGAACCCGCCTACGGCTTCCACTCGCTGTTCAACTTCAAGCGCAAGTTCCAGCCCACCGAAGCGCCGGTCTACGTGTGCTACCCGGACCCGGCGGCGTTGCCGCAGATCGGGCTCGCGGTGGTGCGCGCCTACGTGCCCAGCGTGACGCCCGCCGAAGTGGCCGGCATGCTCAGCACGCTGCGGTCGTGAAGGTGTGCACACGGGTACGCAGGTTAGCCGATTCGAGCCTGAGACGGGGTATCTGCTTTCAGAGAGGTACATTTGGCCCCTTGCGGACAACTAACTGCCTTCAAAGAGGTACCTGAACTCTGAAATCCCGAGTATGAGCGTTGCAATGACGGCGTTTGTACTCGGGGTTTCCCGTATTCAGTACCTCTTTGAACGGAGAAAGCATTCTGCAGAAGCCCGAATGTACCTCTTTGAGCGGCGAAAGCCCAGCGAGAAGGGCGCAGAAGGCGCTATCTCCGTTTCGAGGGGCTGATTTGGCCTCTCCGGGAGGTCTACTCCCGCTTCGAGGGGCTGATGGCCGAGTATTCACGCTCCAAAATCGGCGGAATGGCGTTGACGCGGATGGGCTTTTACATGCGGTCTAGCTGCCGACCAGCCCCTTGAAACGGGAGTAGACCTCCTGTGAAGGCCGAATCAGCCCCTCGAAAGCGGTTTTGCCGGTGCAGAGGTGTCGTTGACTGCATCGCGAGCCGCCTCGACGTAGTAACGTGGGGCGCATGAGCGAACGTAACGAACACAATGACGGAAATACGCAAACCGCATACTTCGCCGGCGGCTGCTTCTGGGGACTGGAGCGCTACTTCCAGAACGTCGACGGCGTCACGGACACCACGGTCGGCTACGCGCAATCCACCGTCGAATCGCCGACCTACGAGCAGGTATGCGCGGGCGGCACGGATGCGGCCGAAACCGTGAAAGTCGAGTTTAACCCGGCACAGGTCAGCCTGCGGACGCTGACATTACTGTTCCTGGAGGTCATTGACCCGTTCTCCGTGGACCAGCAGGGCGAAGACCGCGGCCGGCAGTACCGCACTGGCATGTTCTACACGGACGAGACGCAGCGCGCCGTGTATGTGGCGGCCTTGGAGCAGCTGGTCGACCGCCAGCCGCAGCGCCCGGCCGTACTGGTCGAACCGCTGCGCAACTTCTACCCGGCCGAGGCACATCATCAGGACTATCTGGTGAACAATCCCGGCGGCTACTGCCATGTGCCGATCGCCGCAATCGCGAACGTAAAACGCCGTCAGAAGTACGTGGAACGCATCTGGGATCTGACGCTTGAGCAGTTCGCGGTCACACAGAACGCCGCTACCGAGCGCCCGTTCGTCAACGAGTATGACGAGGAGTTTGAGCCCGGCATTTACGTGGACATCGTCAGCGGCGAGCCGCTGTTCTCGTCGCGAGACAAGTTCGATTCCGGCTGCGGCTGGCCCGCGTTCTCTCGCCCGATTGCCGGTGACTTGCTGACCGAGCATGAGGACCACCGCATTCCGGGCCGCGACCGCATCGAAGTGCGCACGTCGGACACACAGATTCACTTGGGCCACGTGTTCACCGACGGCCCGGCCGACCGCGGCGGCCTGCGCTACTGCATGAATTCCGCCGCCCTGCGCTTCGTGCCGCGCTCGCGCATGGCCGAGGAAGGATACGGCGACTGGATTTCGGTTGTGGATGGGGATGATCAGGCATGAGCATGGAGAATATCGCGGGCGCTCGCAAGCCCGTCAAGCGTGAGGATGAGCACACGGTCGCCGGCGAGCATCGCATAATTCGCCGTGCCGCGTGGGAGCGCTGCGGCGGCTACGATGAGTCGATGCGCGGCGACGCCACCGCCAGTCAAGCCTTCATGACCCACCCCACCTACGGCGACGGCGGAATGGCCGCCGCCGTACGGTTGAGGAGCTGATGGTCAGCCGGCTAAATGCCGATAGAGCTCTGGATCGATTGGCCGGGCCAAACGCAGGACCGACAGGGTGACCTTCACACTGCCCTGTCCGGTTGCGTCAGGCTTGGTGGTGAGCTGAGGATTCTCAAACGCAGCGACGTGGCCAACGTAGTAGTACTTGCCATCGGCCTCTTCCGCCTTGCGCATGACGAATAGCGGGACGAAATGTGTGTGGTCCCAATTCGGGCCAATGCCGCTAAGCGCCCATCGGAATTCCGGAGACTGCGGAGTGCGTCCGTTCTTGCTGAAGTATTTCATTTCCTGTGTGCTCAGGAATTCATCCTCGTATTGGCTGGCCGCGTATTTCACGAAGATGGGCATGGTGTTGGTTTCCTTGTCGAGCAGGTAACCACCCACGTTTTGCGGAGTGTTTTCCTTCTTCCATCCGCACAGGCGCATGACGTCAGCCATGGAATATTTGCGCTCGTACAAGAACATGTGGTCGAAGACCTGTTGCCTGGCGGCGGCCTCGCGGAACATATCTCGGCAATTGGCCATACCGGTGCGCAAAGTGTCCGCGAAGAAGATGCGGAACGTTCGGTTCGTGGCAAGTATGTCGGCGAATCTGCTGCTCAACCGATATGCGGTGTCGCTTCCTGTGCCGGTGCTGTTCAAGGTTTCGACCAATGGCTGGTTGCCAAAACGATTGCAGTTCGGGCCGGTGAAATATGAATAATCGAGCACGCTGATCGCAGAGTCGAATTGCGCGTCTGAACCATCGGCCAGCGGGAATTCAGTACGAATCGCATCGAGCAATTCGCTGCGGCCGATTGGCGAGCCCGCACTCCAATGCTGCGGTACGTCGTCGTCGAGCCGTTCGCTGACGAAATGGCATAGCTGAGCAAGAATGACCAATTCGTGCGGTCGCAATCCGGGCAGCAGCAGCTCCGCTGCCATCTTGAGTATCGCGTCTTCAACGTCGGTCACCGGCTCCAACTGATCCTCAAATGTCGCTTCATGATGTTTGCCTTTGCCCAGGCTTTTTTCACGGGAACGCACGAAATCAAGATAGTTGCTGCGCTTCGATGCGATGGTATACGGCAGTGAGGGGTCGTAGTTATAGATGTCCGTAAGCATGGGGATGCGGCCCAGCTCGTAACGGACTTGGCGATACTGTTCGGACAGCTTTTTCATGTCGGACCAGTCGGCGGTGTCCAAAGACTTAAGGATGCGCTCCTTGGCGATCGGGTCGAAACTGATGGACGACAGGCCGATTGACTTTCGCTGCAGGTTCTTGCGAGCCCTGTCGCGGTCGCCGGTGTTGCCGTATAACGCCACCGGAATCAGATAGTTGTTGTTGTAATTGCCGATGAAATCGATAACCACAACGCTTTCTTTGTGGGGGAATTTGCGCAGTCCGCGCCCGAGCTGCTGCGTGAAGATAATGCTGGATTCGGTGCTGCGCAACATGACGATTTGGTTGACGGCGGGAATATCGACTCCCTCATTGAACATATCGACAGTGAAGAGATAGTCGAGTTCGCCTTCAGTGAGCTTGCGGACGTATTCGTCTCGCTGCGCTTGGGACACGGGCCTGCCGTCATCGTCCGTGCTGGTAACGGCAGCGGTGCGATAGGGGCGTTCATCTTGTTGATTCCACTGCTGGTTAAACAGCTGGGACAGCTTATGGGCTTCCTCCTGTCGGCTGCAGAACACGAGTCCGGTGACTGGAATGTTGAACTGCCCATATTCCTGCAACTTGTCAATGATGTAGCGAACTCGCTTTTCGGTGGCAAGCTGCTCGATCTCGTACTTGAGCTGTTTCGAGTCCTTCGCATCAAGACCCTTGGAGACATCGAGACGATGGGCGATTCCATTCGGATCGTCGTCGGAGCCAAGGTATTCCGCAACACCGTAGTAGTGGAATGGACAGAGCATGTTCTCGTCCAACGCCTTTTGCAAGCGAATTTCGTACGCGATGTTATGCCCGAATAGCTCGAAGATGTTGATGCCGTCGGTGCGCTCTGGCGTGGCGGTCATGCCGAGCATGAAGTCGGCATCTTTGAAATGATTGATGACGCGCTGATATCCTTCGGCTCCAGCGTGATGAACTTCGTCAACCAGAACGTAGTCGAATTCATCGGATTTGAATTGCGCCAAAACCTCCGGCTGCCGCATCGTCTGTACTGTGGCGAATACGTAGCGGCGGTCCTGTTGCTTGCTGGTGCCTGAATACAATCCCAATTCGGATTCATCGCAGCCGAGCACCTTTTGGTAAGACTTCATTGCAGTTTGAAGAATCATCTGCTGCTGGGCGATGTACAGCATGCGCTTCGGCTGGCATTCGCGTACGTCGAATGCGGAAAGGTACGTCTTTCCGGTGCCTGTGGCCGATACGATAATTGCGCGGTGCTCGCCTTGCTCACGAAGCTTCTTGAGATTCGCCAACGCCTCCTGTTGCATGGCGTTTGGCTGAATGTCATGCCCTTCGAGCGACTGTAAAATCTCATGACGCGGTGGGGCGTATTTCTTGAAATCTTCCTCATACTGTTTGATCCACTCTTCGGTCAGCGGAACGGAATCGGCCACCTGTGAGTCGATTTCATCCTGGAACTGCCCGACCAGCTCTCCATCCGCCAGCGATGAGACTTTGAGATTCCATTCGCGTTGCGTGGTCAATGCGGCTCCAGTGAGATTGGAACTGCCAACGTACAGGTCGTAATAGGGCGTACCGTCTTTCATGTGGCGAGAAAAGATATATCCCTTTGGATGGAATGGCTGTCCTTGAGCTATTGCGGCCACTGAGGCATTGCGGGAGCCTTCCCATACGCGAACGTCAACACCAGTGGTGTTCTGAAGATGCAGCAGCTCCCAGAATGCCCTGGGATCGTTGAAATGATTTTTCGTTGAGGTAATCAGTGTGCCCGCTCGGGTCGCTGTTTCATGGTGACTTCTGAAGTCTTCAAATAAGCTGAGCACGGCCTCAGCCGAGACGAATGCGACAGAAATGTCGAAGGAATCGCTAGTAGCCAAGGAGTTGCCGATTTCCTCGCGCATGGTCAATCCACCGGGGCGATTTGCGATGAGGGTCGGCTTATATTCGCCGGGAGCATCTGAGCGCGGCTCGATCAGACCTGAGATGACATCTTCGAGGATTGAGGGTGTCGGGCCAGGATCACTATGTTGCATGTTGGCCGGAGAGCTTGAGGTGCTGGCCAGACTGATAGACATGTTGTCTTGTTCCCTTGCGATTCGAATTGTTTGTTGACGACTGCATGACTGCATGGCTGCGCTATGGCGCATTCATCGGAGCGTCAGCTGTTTGCTGGCGATAATCGCGACTGCTTCGCGATCTACCGGAGCCCAGTTCAATGTCGGCATATCGGCAGGATTCAGCCATCGGATATCAGTATGCTCGGTGAGATGCGGTGTACCGGCGATGAGGTGACAGACGAATGTAGTGAGCCGTACGGTCCCAAAGTCGTAGGCGTATTCGCTGGTGCACACTTCTTCCGCGACTTCAACTTCGCATAACAGCTCTTCTTCGATTTCGCGGTGTAAAGCCTGCCGCGCTGTTTCATGAGGTTCGATTTTGCCGCCGGGGAATTCCCAGTATCCGGCCAACGATTTCCCCGGACCGCGTTGTGCACATAGTACGGTGCCGTTGGTGACGATTGCGGCTCCCACGACGTTAATGATTTTGCGTTCCGGCTCCATGAACAACCAGGATACAACGCTTCAAGATCCACAAGCGATCCACGATCCTCGACAGTTTCGCAAGAACGATCCTGATTCAATCGGAACTACTGGAATCGCAGTGTTCTAGGGCATTTGTGGAACGAAAAGAAAGGCTGATCAATGGTGAATGAACGGCAGACCGATACGTGTGCGGACGTGATGTACAGGCGTGAACGGCAGAGAGGCTGTGGCGAAGCAGGGCTGGACTTCGCCCCTTTCATTCCCTCACAGGATGAAGTTGATCAGCAGATGAGCGCATTGGATGACAAGCTTGTGTCCAAGGCTCAGGAACAATACGCGAACCGAGAAATCTATCCTTTGGACGAGTGCTATCAGCTGGACGGGTCGACGTTTATCTCAGCCGAGGCGTTTGAAGAGATTCTTGGCGACGAGCAAACGCATTATATGGCTTGGAAAAACGGCTGTATTGATAAGCTGTCCATTGATTATTGGGAGATGCCGGATGTGATGGCCTATCTTGTGGAGCGCAGCATTGCGGAAGGTGACGGCGGTGAATGCTGTTATACGGATGCCCAGCCGATTGATTATGCGGAAGATTGTGATTACTCGCCCAGCGAGATGTTGGAGTGCTTAGGCGCCAATTGGCAAGAGCAGGGTGTTGCCGATGATGGTTTGAATTACGCGTTGTACGGGCATCCGAATATCAATGTCGAGAACGTGTCCGGTTCGATGATGGTCGTATCGACGGAGCAGCCTGGGCTTTCGGTGATGGTTGATTATCGCAGCGGAATGTGGGTGGTCCAGCCGTTTGTCCATGACGAGTCATTTGGGTCTTCGATTCAGTTTGGTGAGTGGCTTGTGCCTGTTGAGGCTAGCCCTTTGCATCCCAATGTCTACCAGCATTTTTTGGAGGCGAAACATGCGTTTGATTACGCAATCGCGTGGATTGAAAATGTCGGGGAAGGCGCTCTCGACTATTGTGGTAGCCAAGAGAAGCGATCCGTTTCCGAGGTGAGATTCGGGAGCGATCCGACTCTCGGCAGTGATTCATCCACGCAGACAAGCCAAAGGAGCCTCGCCATGATTCTCGTCACCACCACCCCATCCGTCGACGGATACACCATCACCAACTATCAGGGCATCGTCTTCGGCGAAGTGGTGTCCGGTGTGAACATGTTCAAGGATCTTGGCGCGGGCCTGCGTAACATGTTCGGCGGCCGCAGCCAGGGCTATGAGGAAGAGCTGATGCGTGCCCGCAACGAGGCCATCGCCGAGATGCAGCAGCGTGCGGAGGCGATGGGCGCGCACGCCGTGGTCGGCGTGGACATCGACTATGAGGTGCTCGGCGCCGACAACGGCATGCTGATGGTCACCGCGTCCGGCACCGCCGTGCAGATCGCGCGTACGGCCTGAGCTCATCGAGCGCAGGCCAAACCTGGGCTCGAACTCGTCCATCAAGCCGCACTCTGTCGGTTATCGTGACGCATTACACTGGCGCTCATGACCATACGAATCGAAGCATACGACCAGTTGCCCGACGCGGCCCGCGCCATTCGCGAGCAGGTGTTCATCCGCGAACGCGACTGGCGGCCGGAATTCGATGAATGGGATGCCGCGTCCGTGCATCTGCTGGCGTTCGATTCGGTCGATTCGTCCGATCGCCCCGGCCTGTCCGCGCAATCGGCCTCGTCTATTCAGTCCGGCCAGCCCGACCAGAATCGCCCCGTGGCGACTTGCCGGTTCTATGCGGACCCCGACCATCCCGACCAGCCCGGGCGATACGTCATCGCGCGGCTCGCGGTGCTGACCGAAGCGCAAGGCAGGCACATTGGCTCGCGGCTGCTGGCCGATGCCGAACGCCGCATCGCGCAAGCCGGCGGAACCATGGCTGCCGTGCACTCGGAGAACGACCACTACAAGTTCTACGAACAGCGCGGCTACCGGCTCACTGACGAGGTCTATGAAGGCGGTCGTCACGGCTGGCTGGTCAAGGACCTATCTCGTAACGTATGAAGGCCCGCCTCGGTGCTGGGCGAGTGAACCTACAGCGCGCAGACAATCAGATAAATCGCCACGACGTGGCAGGCATACCCGATGACCGTGCCCAAGTGAAACACCTCGTGAAACTCGAACCAGCCGGGGACGGGATTCGGCTTGCGTAGCGCAAAGCATACCGCGCCGGCGATGATGAGGAAGATGTTCGAATAATCGATGCCGCACAGTACGACGTGCAGCCATCCGCGCAGGCGCGGCTTGCGATTGCCGAATGCGTCCACGGGGACGATCTGGCGCTTGATCGCCTTCAACGCGCCTTGGCTTGGCGATAGCGCGATTGCGCGGCCCCTGTACTGAGCTGATGCGCGATCCAGTGCGGTGGGGCTGGTGCTTGCGCTGGATTTTGACTCGCGGTTGTGGAAGACACAACTGTTGCGGCGGAAGCCATGGTTCGTCCAGATGGCGTGTTGATGGAAACGCTCATACCGATCACCTCGCTATGGCCGGCGACGCTCTCCCGGCCACTAACTTACGCTGCCGTAACCTAGTATAGGCCCGCGCAATAATCAAGGTTGATTTCGTAATGCTTACAGTTCTTCCGTGGTGTGGTATTCGGTGGTACGGTTGCGGAATGCATCGCTAAGTCTGTGAACTCGTATTATGCGTGTCTGCTGGGGTCCGACTTGTGCTGGTTCCTGATTTCAGATTGCTGCGAATGATGCTCCCGACACCGCCCTGCCAATTGTCGGATTCGTACGGCTCGGCCATTCGGTCGAGCTGGTCGTCGGTGACTCCAAATGCTTCGTTGATTTCGTCTCGGTTCATGATGCTATGTAATGCTAGTTTATGGCGGACGGAAAGTTGAGGAAAGTTAAATCTACTTCATGGGCTTCTCTCTGATCTGTATTTGTCCCGGTTCATATGTCAATCGTTTGACCTGTCGACCGGGGCAGAATCCGCTGTCCCGGTCGGCGATTTCGGCTTGTTTTCGTGAACCGGGACACTCCGGTTTCCTCAACTCATATCGTCTGGCAGACGGAATCGGCGGAATAAGGCCGATTCTGGAATTGGCACGTTGTCCCGGTTTTCGCATAAATCGATTGACATTTATACCGGGGCAACAAAAATTGTCCCGGTTTGCAAAGATCGCCCGAAATCGCGAACCGGGACAGCGGATTCTGGCCTGGCTTGAACGTCAAACGATTGATGCAGGTACCGGGACATTTTCCGCCACGAAAGTTGGGCCATAAGTCTCAAGTCCTAAGCCCCCCTCAAGGCCATCGCAACTTGAAAAACGGCGCTTGCCCGGACAAAGCAAAAGGGCTGGAACCTTCCGGTTCCAGCCCTTTAGTTGCTGGTGCGAGTGGGGGGAGTTGAACCCCCACGAGCATACACTCACTGCCACCTGAAGACAGCGCGTCTACCATTCCGCCACACTCGCAGACAATCGACTAACCTACACCCGGCTGGGTAATCATGCAATCTTCGGCGTGTCGCATGGGAGGCAGGGATATATCGCTTGTGGGTCTCCTGCGGGCGCCGTGATCTTTGAGGGTGGCGGCACTCCCCTCAGTCACTTCGTGACAGCTCGTCCGCAATTAAGGACGGGCCTTGCCTGCAACCTGCTGGTTCGACTATCGTCTCACCTTCGACTACAAACAGCCCACTGGGCTGTTTGCTTAACGTCTCAGCCTCAGCGGGGGAGCAGAGAGAAGTTCGGCACAAGCCGCAACGAAGGAGAAAAACTCACAACCCTGGCCGGCGCTCGCCGTTGCCGTAGAAGTGGGCCAACGCTTCGTCGCGGAACTCATCAAAGTATCCGCCGTCGATTGAGGCGCGGATGTCGTCCAGCAGCTTCACGAAGAAATGCTCGTTGTGAATCGTGGCCAACGTGAAGCCGTTGAATTCGCGTGCGCGAAGCAGGTGGTCGACGTATGCGCGCGAGTAGTGACGGCACGTGTAGCAGTCGCATCCTTCCTCCAGCGGGCCGAAATCGAACTTGTGCTGGGCGCGTTTGATGTTGTATCGGCCCGACCTCGTGTAGATCGCGCCGTTGCGGGCGCAACGTGCGGGGGCCACGCAGTCGAAGGTGTCGCCGCCGTTCTCCACGCAGGCGAAGATATCGTCCACGGAGGCGATGCCCAGCACATGGCGCGGGCGGTTCTCCGGCATCGCGTCGCAGATCCACGCGCAGGTGTCTCCAATGATGCGCTTCTCGATTGCGCCGCCGATTCCCACGCCGTCGAAGTCCAGCGAGGCGATCTGCGAGGCCGCGCGCCGGCGTAGATCCTCGTAATTCGCGCCCTGCACCACGCCATACAAGGCCTGATAGGGCTTGCCCAGCCGCTCAGCCGTCAGCCGCTGGTGCTCGTCCACGCATCGGCGGGCCCAGCGGAAGGTGCGCTCCACCGAGTCCTCCTGGTAGGAGCGGGTGTTCATCAGCGTGGTGAGTTCGTCGAACGCGAACATGATGTCTGCGCCGATTTTGTGCTGGATGCCCATCGAAATCTCAGCGGAGAAACGATGTGCGTCACCATTCAAAGGCGACTTGAACGTCACGCCGTCCTCATCCACCCAGGCCATGCGCTCCTTGCCCTTGGCGATGATGTCGTCCGACTTCATGCCGGTCACGTCCATTGCCAGCGTCTTCTTGAAGCCGACGCCCAGCGACATCACTTGGAAACCGCCAGAATCGGTGAACGTGGGCCCATCCCAGTTCATGAAACGCGCCAAGCCGCCGGCCGCGTCCAGCACGTCCTCGCCCGGGCGCTCGAACAGGTGGAAGGCGTTGGCCAGCAGGCACTGTGCGCCTAGATCCTTCATCTGCTCGGGCAACACGGCCTTCATCGCGGCTTGCGTGCCCACCGGCACGAAGGCAGGCGTGCGAATATCGCCGTGGGGCGTGTGAATGATGCCGGTGCGGCCGTATCGGGCACCGTCTCGCCCAAGCCCGCTGGCCGTGGATGGCAGGCGGGTGATCGTTTCGAAATGGAAGGCGCTGCGGTCGCCGGGCTGTCCGGGCTGTGCGCCCAACGGATGTTCAAGAAGGCTGATCGTCATATGTTCACTTTAGGCAGAAGGGCCAGAAAAGGGCCGGAAATTGTGAAGAACTCGGTTTCGAGGGGCGGATTTCGCCGCTCCCGAACGTCTACTTCCGCTTCAAGGGGCTCCCGGTCAAGTAGGCCGGCTGCAAAAATGGCGGAATGGCGTTAAATGAGGGCCCTTGATACTCGGAATTGACCGCGCGAACAGCCCCTTGAAGTGCAAGTAGATGTTCCCGAAACAGGAAATCAGCCCCTCGAAGCCGAGATGCCCATAAGACTCTGCGATGATTACGCATAGACTTTCAATCAACGTTCAGAAAACCTCCAGATTGACTGCCTTTACTACTGAGGTAGCACACGAGAAGTGGCAATGGGCAAGTGCCCGAATAGCCGCCGAACAGACGTGATAGGAATTTAGGAAAAGGAGCAGCAATGGCTGACGAATTTAACCCGCAGGGCGTCGACCAGACCCCGCGGAATAACGAAAACCCCAATAGTACTGCCGATACCGGCAACGCCGAGCCGAAGAACCCGTTTGTGGGTGGCGACTCGGTTGATGCCGGCAACGCCAGCGATTCCAGCGAGCAGCAAGCCCCGGTTTCCTCGGCCGCCCTCGCTGCCGATCAGCAGCCTACGCA
>ERZ1027054.316-NODE-316-length-24069-cov-8.416257_pt1 | contig 24069 bp, 21 predicted proteins | sample MGYA00519284_ERZ1027054 | MGnify/ENA primary metagenome ERZ1027054 (study PRJEB26926, sample SAMN06164568) | human gut metagenome | biome: ENVO:00009003; feature: ENVO:2100002; material: ENVO:00002003 | host: Homo sapiens | place: USA | collected 2012 ... | reverse complement strand
AGATTTCTGCCTGTCTCGTGGGCTCGGAGATGTGTATAAGAGACAGGATTATTACAGATACGCGTGGCCCAATGCATTGGTTACTGTGAAACCGGTGGCCGACAATTCATTTTTTATGCAGTTGGATGACAGTACGACACTGTTGCCTGTCAATATGAAAAATTCTCCTTATGGTGAGAAGGAAGTAAGGGCTCTTGTAAATTTCGATCCGGTGAATGAGTCAAGCGGAGAGTATGACAAGGCTGTACATATCAACTGGATAGACAGTATCTTGACAAAACCGATTGCCGGTGATTTAGGAGATAAGAATGATGAAGTGTATGGTACTGACCCTGTAGATATGATTAACGATTGGGTGACAATTGCCGAGGACGGTTATTTGACTTTGCGTTTCAGAACCATGTGGGGGGATCGCAGTCAAGCTCATTTTGTCAATTTGCTGATGAGTAAAGATGCTGAAAATCCTTATGAGGTAGAATTCCGCCATAATGCCTTTGGTGATGTATACGGTGAACCTGCCGACGGACTGGTGGCATTTAATTTGGATTCCTTGCCTGACACTGAAGGAAAAACAGTGAAGCTGAAATTAAAATGGAAATCATTTAACGGAGAGAAAACAGCGGAATTTGATTATTGTACCCGTAAGTCAACTCCTGCAAACAATGCAGCCATTACAGCCGGACGAAGTGTCTTGAGATTAAAATAAGGTTTTATAACTGAGGTGCAATTTCAATCCCTCCTGTTCTATGTGGTATAGAGCCGGAGGGATATTTATTTTGCTCTATTCGCTCATCCATATCCCTAGCATTACTCCGAGGATACCCAATACCACACTGCTAATGATGTATGTGAAAAAAGAGGGGTAGAGTCCTGATTTCAGTAATTGCAAACTTTCGTTGCTGAAAGTGGAGAAAGTGGTGAAGCCACCACAAAGTCCGATAGTGAGCATCAGTCTTATATCATTGTTGATATGAATGCGTGAGGTGAGGGTATAAAATACCCCGATAAGTATGCAACCCAAAATATTGACTGCGAAAGTACCCCACGGAAAATTCGTTGCTCCCTGGCGATAAATACTTATGGTAAGCAGGTAGCGAAGTACACTTCCTGTACCTCCTCCCAAGAAGATGAGTAATAGTGATTTCATAAATGCTACATTTTGATGCAAAAATAGCAATGATTATTCATTCAGAGCCAAACTTTTTTAGTAATTCTGGAAGACTTTTATAATCTCCTTAGACATAGGAGATTCGGGATAAAGGCAAAAAATGAGGTAATGACTTGGCAACCGTATCTATTTCTGCGCTTTGCTGTGAGTTGCTTTCATTGTCACTCGTCTTAGGACAAAGGTAGCAATAAAAATTGGAATACCTCGAATTGTGAGAAGACTTTTTTGATTCATTTAAAAGTCTTCTCAACCTTTATCCCGTATTCCTCAATCTTGGCGTACAGTGTTGACCTGCTGATGGCGAGAAGTCTGGCGGCAAGTATCTTGTTGCCGTTTGCCTGTTTCAATGCCCGTATGATTCGCTCCTTTTCCTCTTCTGCCGTCCGCAAGGCGAAACTAACCGTGGAAGAAGATGCGGATTCATAACTTAATTCCAAGTCTGTATCGGTTATCGTATCGCTTTCCGTATGTAAAACAGCCGTGAATATCTTTTGCTTCAGTTCACGCACATTGCCTGACCATGTGTGAGTAAGCAACGCTTTACGGGCAGAAGCGTCAAAACCTCTGACGTTCCGTCCAAGTTCGTCATTGGCTATCTCACGGAAGAAGTCAGCCAACGGCATGATGTCTTCCTGACAGTCACGCAACGGGGGAATGGTAATCACATATTCCTGTAGTCTGTGTAATAAGTCCTGCCGGAAACGCTTTTCCTTGACGGCATTATGCAGGTTCTCGTTGGTAGCAGCGACTATCCGCACATTGGCGGTCTTGTCTCCCTTTGCACCGACAGGTCGGTATCTTCTTTCCTGTATGGCACGGAGTAACATCTGCTGCATTTCAATAGTCAGGTTGCCCACCTCGTCAAGAAACAGCGTACCGCCCTCGGCTTCCTGAAAATATCCGGTTCTGTTGCAGTCCGCACCCGTGAACGCTCCCTTGACATGACCGAAAAAAGCGGATGGGGCGAGTGTCGGGGCAAGTGAACCGCAATCCACCGCCACGAAAGGTTTGTCGGAAAAGCAGCTTTGGGTATGGATGTCTTGGGCGATATGCTCCTTGCCCGTGCCGTTCTCACCCAATATCAACACGCTCATCCGGGTGGGCACAACAAGGTGTACCCGTTTCTTAATGTTGCGGTATGCTTCTCCTTGTCGTATGAATATCGGGACTTGGCGTTGCCTTTTCTGTTCACGTTCCTTGATAATGGAATGGAGAAGCGGAACGAGTTTGTCCTCCACCAACTGTTTGGGAATATAGTCTATCGAGCCGAGTTTCATGCTCTCCACTGCGGTATGCACTTCGGCATAGTCGGTCATGATAATGAACGCCTGCCGTTTGTCATTGACACGCATCCATTTCAACAGTTCGATGCTTTCCCCGTCAGGCAGACGTAAGTCGGCAAGGATTATATCGTCATTATCAGCATTTATTAAAACTTTCCTTGCAGATGACAGGTGATATATTTGTTCCGTCTTGAAGCCATTATTAGCCAATAGCTTGCAGATAAAAGTATTATATACGGGATTGTCCTCCACCACTATTATTTTCATTTTATCCATTATCGTATTTTCTCCTTTCCTCCTTTGCCAGCTGAATAATCATATCTCCTTTTTCCAATACGGCTTTGACCGCCTGTTGTATCTCACTGTCAGAACACCCCGTTTGTATGCAGCCATGCAAAAGCCATAAAGGATTGTCGGCATGGATAACCGCCCACGAACTACGCAGACGGTGTGACAAATCCATCAACGCCTTTCTATCAAGCTTTGCTCCTGCCTTGCCGAATTCCTGCATGTCCTTTTCCGTTTCGGCGATCAGCCTGTCAAGCATCGCTCCACTGTCACCATAAGCCAACAGGGATTTCAAATCGGGCAAATCATCATCGGGCTTTGTTTTCAATGCGTTTTCTGTGGCAGCAATCAGTTCCTCCAAAGAAAAGGGCTTGAACAGGTATCCGGCAAATCCCCTTTCTATGAGTTCTTCCGTACTACAACTGCCGGAAGCGGTAGCCACTATTACGGGAATGTCCTTTGCATTGCCGATGTTTGAAGAACGCAACAGTTCCAGCACCTCGTAGCCGTTTATCTCCGGCATCTTCATGTCGGTAACAAGCAGGTCATAATTGCGCTTGCGCATGGCTTCCGTCATGTCGTCCACATTGCTAAAAGTATCACAACATACACCTGCATAGGCATACATTTCCTTTATCATGGAAAGCAGCGTCTCGTTATCATCAAGAACCAAGACGGTACACGGGTTTGATATATGGCTGTTTGTCATGTCTTGTGACTTTTCTTCCAAGACTGCATCGGCAACGGACATCGGCAGTCTGACCGTGAAACGGCTGCCTTTTCCTTTTTCGCTCTGTAGGTTTATTGTGCCTTTCAGTATATCTACAATCCGTTTCACGACAGACAAGCCAAGTCCGAAACCGTCCTGTGTCGTAGCGTTGGAAAGCCTTTCAAATGCTGTAAAAATCCGTTTCTGTTCATCTTCGGTCATGCCTGACCCCGTATCTTCAACAACAAGTGTCAGAACTCCGTTGTTATAGTCGGTCGTCATGGAAACACCTCCGTTTTCCGTGAATTTGATTGCATTGGATAGCAGATTATTCCCAATTTGCAGGATACGGTTCTTATCACCCGTTAGCACAATATCCGCATTGTTTTCAATGGCAAGACACAAGTTCTTGCTTTCAGCCATATTCTGAAATTCGACTTTCAATGTATGGGCAATGTCTTCCAATCTGAACGGAATGGAAACAAGCCGTTCCTTGCCGTTATCCAACCGGAAGAAATCCAGCAACGAATTGAGCATGGCAAGCATACGTTGGGAGGACAGACGGATATGTTCTGAATATCGGTCTATCCTCGTTTCAGCATTATTTTTCTGTATCAGTTCGGCATACCCGTGAATTGCGGCAAGTGGTGTTCGTAACTCATGGGTAATGCTGTGCATGACTTTCTTGCGTGAATCTATCAACTCCTTATTTTGATTGACAGAATCTGTCAGTTGTGAAATCAAACCTTCTGTTTTCCGCTTGTATTGCTTGATACGTCTGGCATCAACATGTATGATAATGTAAGAAACCATCAACAGCAAAAGGACAAATCCAATTAAACCACCTACTTGCATAAATGACTTTTCACGCATGGCGGTTATTTCGATTTCCCGATTTTGCAGGTCTGATTGTACCTTATCTTCTATTTGGCGGATTAGCCCCCTCAACAGTCTGTTAAGTTCTGCATTACGAACCGCAAGACTGTCGGCTTGTTCTGACAATCGGCGGCTATGCTCTTTTTGTTCGCTGACCATGTTTCTATTGGGTGAACGGAGCGTAGTCGTTGTTGTTAATGGCTTTGTTTCCTCTTTTTTACCGAATATACCCAAGAAACCTTTACGCTTTGGTTTCTTGGGCTGTTCCTGCACTATCTTATGCACAATCACCGGTACTTGGCTGACTATCTTCTTGTTGATGGATTGTTGTTCATCCGTTAACCGAACTATCTGGAATATCTGTCGTTCCTTATCCTCTAAAAGACTGCGCACACTGTCAATACGCTCAATCGAATGGATTTTATTGAACATATACAATGTGCTGTCCAATGCAATGCGTTGGGCATGGTAATTCTCCAAATCCGCTTCGTCCCAATCCAATACAGTTTCTCCCATCAGTGAGAACTCTATCAGGCGAATATGAAAATCATTTATTTCGGTCCTCAGTTTATCAATCCATCTGTTATCTTCCTCCAATCTTTCAATCTCTTGCCATTCATAATACCAAGTATAAGCAATGCATCCAATTAGGGATGTAATCAGTAAGTAGCCGAAAATTATGATTGGAGGAATGTATTTCATAAACTATAAATTTACGCCAACAACCGTTTTATTCTCAATGAATGCTGGCTATTAAGTAATGACATGCTCATCGTAAATAAATATCATTTGAAAAAATCGTTTGCTTCTACATCTGTCTTGTTTGATAATGGGAAAGAAGTTGCACACGATTCCTTACGCCATATATCCACATCATTTTTTTGAATTTGATGGTGTGTTTCCAGCGTATCTATGGCATCCGCCCCGACAGGCAAATGAAGTGGCGGACATTCAGACATTGCAACCTTAACGAGTAATTTGCCCAATTCGATAGGATTACCCGGTTCGTTACCCCTTGCATGATTTACAAATTCCCCCAATTGTGTTCGGAACAAGTCGTAGTCCGTTATTTTGCGTGAAGGGTTATGATATACTGGATTGAAGTTCATGAATTCTGTCCGGAAAAGTCCGGGTGCCACTATGGTCACATGAATACCGAACTGTGCAGTTTCAAAGGCAAGAGCTTCCGAAAATCCTGTAACAGCGAATTTGCTTGTATGGTAAATGGACGGACCGATACCGGAATATCCAGCGGCAGATGACACGTTCATGATATGCCCGGATTTGTGTTTCCGCATAACAGGAAGCACGGCACGTGTCATGCGCATAAGCCCAAACAGGTTGGTCTCAAAGACTTCTCGTATTTGTTCTTCTACTGTTTCTTCAAAAAAAGTAAATTGTCCATGTCCGGCATTGTTCACCAATACATCAATGGTTCCAAATCTCTCAAGAGCCGCTTGTACGATAGCTTGATAGGGTGTTTCGCCTTGTTCCGTTACATCAAGTTTGAGCGACAGAACCCTATCGGCATATTCCGGTTTGTCAATCGTTATATTCCCACTTCTGGAGATAGCAACCACATTATGTCCGGCGTCGAGTACGGCATTAAGGATTGCCTTCCCTAATCCACGTGTGGCTCCGGTTATCATCCACACCCGTGGTTTAATAGTTATTTGTTTTTTATCCATAATTGAATGATTTATGTAATTTGTAAGTCAGATTATCCTACATCTTGTTTTAATCGTTCCACATAAATATCTATACGCCGCATCTCTTCGGGGATATTTATACCCTGCGGGCAATGGGCAATGCACGACTTGCACCCGATGCAATGGTTTGCCTGCCGTAACTTCGGCACACTGCGGTCGTAGCCGATAAGAAAAGCACGGCGCGCCTTACGGTAGTTCTCATCGTTCGCTTCCGAAACATTGCCTTCGTTGATGCACTTGTTGTAATGCGTGAAAATACCCGGAATGTCCACGCCAAACCGACACGGCATACAATATTTGCAATCATTACATGGTATGGTTGGGTATTGCATCAGAAGTTCTGCCGCTTTATATAGAAAGCGATTATCCTCGTCCGTCAGCGAATGCAGCGGGGAGAATGTACGTACATTGTCTTGCAAATGCTCCATGTAAGTCATGCCGCTCAACACAGTCAGAACATTCTGAAGACTGCCTGCATAACGGAATGCCCAGGATGCCACACTCAATTCCGGTTCGCGCTGTTTTAACTTTGCCACGATATGATTCGGCACTTTTGACAAACGACCACCGAGCAGAGGTTCCATGACGGTAACGGGAATCTTAAGCCGGGCGAGTTCATTGTAAAGATATTCGGCATTAACTACGTTCTTAACATAGGGATTGCCTACGTTTGCTTCGGCAGCGTGCTGCCAATCGACATAATTAAGCTGTATCTGTACGAAATCCCAGTGCAGTTCATCATGACGGGAAAGCAGGTAGTCAAACACTTCCGTATCACCGTGAAATGAAAACCCAAGATTGCGAATGCGCCCAGCCTCACGCTCTTTAAGAAGAAAGTCAAGTACGCCATTCTTCAAAAAACGCTTTTCAAGCAATTCTATTCCACCCATACCGACACCGTGTAGCAGCAGATAATCTATGTAATCGACTTGCAACCGCCGAAAAGAATTGCGATATAATTCAACAGCACCATCAAATGTTTGTTGTTCGGGAGAAAAATTTGATATTTTGGTTGCGATGAAATACTTATTTCGTGAGTGGCGGTGCAATGCGATTCCGGTTGCTTCTTCTGATAATCCCTGAACATAATTAGGGGCAGTGTCAAAATAATTCACTCCATGTGCGATAGCATAATCCACCATTTCATTCACTGCATCCTGATCTATTTCCTCACCGCTTCCGTCATTTTTCGGTCTTGTCGGCCATCGCATACAGCCATAACCAAGCAGTGATACTTTTTCACCGCTTTTGGGATTCATTCGGAAAGTCATGTTATCCGCAGATGTGTTCCCGACTTTTCCTGTGAAGGCATCCCTTGTCCCGTCCACACAGGCAATAAAACCTGCGGTTGTTACCGATGCGACACCTATTCTTTTCAGGAAGTCCCTCCGTGATATATTTTCTTTTTCCATATTATCAAGTTGCAATTTGTCTAAATTGCAAAATTACAATGGAATAGATAAATTGGCGATAAACAAATCCGTGTTTATCTTAAACAAATCCGAGGTTATTTCCGTCTTTCAATTGTTTTTATTAACTTTGTTGAAATATGGAAGTGAAAGGTATAATAAAATGCGAAATTCCCGGAGAATGGTGTACACGTATCGGTGTAAAAACGTACAATCCTTTGGTGTCAGTGATTGACTACTCTCGTGTGAAGGAGTATAGCAATCCGCAGGGATTATGCTGCGGATATTATGTCGTTTCGCTTTATTCGGGAGATACCACTTGTGGTGTGAAATACGGTCGCAACATGTATGACTATCGGGACGGAACATTGTTTTTTACTGCCCCGGGTCAAGTCGTTACGTTTACAGAATACGGTCGTGTTTATCAGCCGGAGGAGAATTGTCTATCACTTTTGTTTCATCCAAATTTCATAAGAGGGACGATGTTGGCTGATAGAATCGCGGGCTATAAATTTTTCAATTATGAGGTACATGAGGCTTTGCATCTTTCTTGTTCGGAAATTGAAGATGTAAAACGTTGTTTTGAAATCATAAACAATGAATTAAAACAACGGTTAGACCAACACTCAATATCAATCGTGTGTGCAGCAATTGAGTTGCTTTTGAATTATTGTACCCGCTTTTATGACAGGCAATTCATATCACGCCATAACAGCAACATTGATATATTGAGCCGTTTTGAAGCGTTGTTGAACGAATATTTTTCATCAATCCAAAAAGGGAGAAAAGGATTGCCTACTGTAAAATATTTTGCAGACAAATTAAACTTATCTCCCGATTATCTTTCAAGTCTTCTACAAAAGGAGACAGGGAAGAATGCACAAGAGCATATACAATACCGTTTGATAGAAATAGCCAAAGACAAGCTCCATCAAAGCGATAAAACCGTGAGCCAGATTGCTTATGAACTGGGATTTGAATATCCGCAGTATTTTAGCCGTCTGTTCAAGAAAAAAGTAGGCATTTCTCCTAATAAATACAAGATTATCCAATAAATCATTGAATGCATCGGACGGTTAGTATTATTGACCAACCGTCCGATATTTATAAAATCTGTCTCTGGGGCTGTTTCTATTCTTTGATGAGACTTTAGACATCCGACTGCAACATGGTTGATTATGAATTTCCCCATCTTAGGATTAAGTATTTGTGATAGTTACAACCTCATTCCCCGTCTGCGCTTCTTCTTCCTGCGCAATATCTCCGCCATCTCCATGTTGGCTTCAGCATCAGTAGCGTTGCCGGATGAGCCATGACCAGCCAGCAATCCCAATCCGCCGCTGAACAATTCACCTCTTGCAGTGTTGGAAGTTGCGCTTGGGGTATCTGTTGTATAAACTTTCGATTTCAGGTTCATGCGTTCCTCATTTCTGTTGCGCTGCAAGGCTGCATCAATCTTGGAATAACTGAAACGCCTGTCCACTTTGGATCCGTTGAAGTGGTAGCCGTTCATGGTGAAGACCACGCCCTGCACCTCATCCGTCTGCCCCTTGTGCTTGAAACGGACTTCCACACCCTGACGGCGCAGGTTGGCGACAAGCACGTTCCAGTTGCCGCACCTGTCGACTTCCGTTTTCAGTATGTCGTACAGTCTGTATTTCGTCCTGTCCGGCTCTTTCAGACGGTTGCGCTTGACATGCTCCTTGCCGTCAGCCATGTGCAGACCGTATTTCAAGGTCAACTCCTTGCAGATACGGGTACTGCGCAATCGGTCGTTTCTGTCCGAGAGTGTCCTGCCGTCATTGCCTATGCGGTTGAAGGCGATATGCACATGCGGATGCTCCTTGTCGAAGTGGCGGGCTATGAAGAACTGTGTGTTGCGCAATCCCATCCTCTCCATATATTCAAGCGCGATATGTGCCATGATATGGTTCGTCAACCGTGGCTCGTCCTCTTTGGAGAAGCTGAGGGCGATATGTCCGACAGGCTTCGCCACCTTGCCATTCATCTGCGACTGGATATTGAAACTCATAACGATGGTCTCCTTGCTTTCCAAAAACAAACCGTTGGCTGCGATTTTCTGCACTCCCTTGTCCTTGTCAAGGATGTAGTCCACCACACCCTTGAAGTCGCTTCCTTTTACGATTTTCGCCATCATATTCCTATCTTGGTTAAGAGTTCATGGATTCTTGCCACTGCCACCTTACAGTCGTTACGTTCCTCATAGAATCCCCCTGCATTCGCCTTGTGCGCAAGCTGGTTCAGGTTGTTCGCCATGCCGCACAGGTTCCGCACATGGGTGGCGTGTTCCTCCGACAGCCGTCCTTTCACATGACCGTTTCGGAAACACTCCCTCATGTATTCACTGCGTGACACTCCGGCATCATGCGCCCGTGTCAACAGGCGGAAGTAGTCGGCTGCCGCCAGTTTCACGACGACACGGTATTCCAGTTTCTCGGCAGTCCCTTTCTTCGGACGACCGCCCTTGTTGCGTTTCTTGTCTTCCTTATTTTCCATTTTCAAGTATTGTCAGTATAGTTAATGTATAGACCAACGGGATGCCGCTCCCTATGATTGGGGAGTGGGTGGCAAGGGGTTTCGGTCTGCCCGAAACATAAACTTGCTACCCCACGATTCTAACCGAATCAATTTCGAGCAACTCCCGTTTTTCCCTTTTGATGCTTTATAATCCCCGCCCTTTTTTCTTCGGTTTAACGATGTTTCGGGGAGGCGGATTGACGGTTAATTTTTGCAGGTAATCGTTCAGGTCTTTATGTCCGTGATAGTTGTGGGAGAAGTCACGGATGCGTCCGTCAAACCCGATTGCCAGCTTTTGGTACGCTCTTCTCCCTGCCCCGTCATTGTCAAGAAGGCAGTGGATGCGTCCGTACCCGTGCAGCACGTCTATGGCTTTCGGCACGTTGGCGGTGGAGTTGAGAATGACATAATCCTGCCCGTCAAGATTGGGCAGGGTCGGACAGTTTCTCGTCCTCAATGTTAGGAAGGAGAGATAGTCCGTCATGCCCTCGAATACCAGACATTTCTCCCTCGGTTCTCCCGACTGCCGGATATGGCTGATGTCTTTCGGTGCGATGCAGCCCTTGAAAAACTGGTTGCGCACTTCAAACCCTCCTGCCACATTCGGGAATCCGATGGCGAAATAGGGCTTGCCGTTATGGATGAAGTGCAGTTCCTTACATTCCGATTTCGCCAGTGATGTGTCTATCCCACGCTCCTGCAAGTAGCGGAGCAATGCCGGATGCGTGAGTTCCCGTATCTCCAACTGTTGGAAGGACGGCTCTGATGCCTGTTGGCGAAAAGAGAAAGACACAGGACGGATGTGTGGAGCCTGTTCCGCTATCTTACTGAGCAGGTAAGGCACATGGTCGGAGAAATAGAGTTCCTGCGCCAATGCGATGATATTGCCGCCCTTGCCCATCCCATAGTCGAACCACAAGTTGCGGTTGGTGTTTACCTTGAATGACGCTTCCGTTTCCTGCCGGAATGGTGATTTGTACCACAGGCTTTCGCCCTGCTGTTTCACGGGCGAATAGCCCATACTTTGCAGATAGTCTGCAATCTTGATTTGTTTTGCTTCCTGTATTGTCATAATGTATATTCCTACGGATTTGATGATGGTTGATAAAACGATGTTTTGATGATTGTTGCATTTAACCTATTGATGTATAGTGTTATATACTCTCATCATACATTCATCAAACTGCTTGCGAAAAGAGAAAATCATCATTTGCGATGTCGGTATGGTCTGTCCGTACTGTTTTCTCTTTTCATCAGTACCTTATTCTTGATTAAGGTTTGATGATGGTATATTCTATTGATATTCAATACTATTATATTCTTATTCATCAATTCATCAAAAAAAGAATTATAGTGTTCCCAAAAACTCTCTTGTCACTGTGTAGAATCTCCCTGTCGTACGTTTGGGCGCATAGCGGCACTCTCTCGTGTAGTCCACTTGATAAGTGGTATATGTGAGTGTGTTGTGGGCAGGTTCCAGCTTCCAACACTCCTGCAATACCCTCCGCACTTGGTATCTCTCCGCCTTGACGTATGTATTTGCCAGTAAACGGAGAATGTCCTCGGGGCAGAACGAGAAAGTCTCCGAACCTACCCTGTCCATAATGTCGAGAATAAGCTCGTGCATCTCTATCTCCAGTCTGTTTCGGTTGCTGCGGATGATGCGTTGCAAAGCTTCGGTATGCAGCAACGATGGAGCGAACCACATACGGCTTTTCTTTTGGGTGGACAGACTTCTATGTTGCAGATGGTAAAGAAAAGCAGGTATCTCCGCTTTCAGCTTTTGCAGGAAGTCGGTATCATCCGACTGCAAGCGGTCTATCCTGCGCACCCAATAACGTGTTTCCCCGGCATCAATGATGACGGGCAGGTACTCGTTGTTGGAACACAGCACGAACTTGGCGAAGAAGGCTATCTCGTCACGGTCTTTGCCTTTGGCTTCCACCTTGTAGGAGAGTGTCGTGCTCAGGTTCTTCAACCTCTCGCTGTCCTCCCTGCGGCTCAGCAGCACTTCATCCACCACGATAAGGAGCTTCCCTGCCCAGTCGGAATTGAACTGGCTACGGAAATCCTCGTTGGTGTTGAACGTCACGTTGTTCTGAAACAGGGCTTTCAAGAAGTTAAGGAAGGTGCTTTTGCCTGTGTTGCGTTCCTCCGATACCAACAGCAGAATAGGCAGCTTCTGTATGGGTTGCAGGTAGAGAAGTTGCAGATAGTCCATCCCCAACTCGTATTGCTCCCCGAAGATGTGTTCCACCAATGAGCGGATAGAGGGAAAATCGCCCTCCATCGGCTTGTGGTCTATCGGTTCGTAGAGGTTGAGGAACTTGCCGACCACGGGCTGATAATTGACGTGTTCGGGTACGGTGCAGAAGCCGTCATACTTCGGTACGGTGGCGAGATAGTGCTTGCCGTAATCCTGCCGGAGTGTCTCGTTGTTCCACACGATGCGTTTCTTCACATAGCCCCCGTTCAGACGGGGCTGGTTCACCAACTTGTAGAGGGTCGTACCCACTCGGATAAACTCCTCTTTTGTTATGCCGCTGTCTGTGGGCGGTCGGTGGCTGTCTTTCGTTTCTTTAGCTGTCATTTTCATTCGATTTTAGTTTGGTAAAATGTCAGCCACAAAAGTATAAGCATTTATCGGATAGGTTGATACGCAAACCGCAGCAGAACACAGCAAAAAATACTTTGCAATCAAAAAGTGAGCAATCTGTGGATGAAAAACGAGTGAAAAAGCAAAAACAAACCCGAAGAAGCACCATTTCAATGGCTGTTTCTTCGGATTTGTCGTATTCGTATGTGTGAATGGCAATACGCTTATTCAATTATCGGTATAAACATATTTTTGGCAATAGGAATACGCATTGGTCTCACTACTTCATGTCGTCACATTGATAAAATTCATGCTTGATAGTTAGACATTTCCATACTGTTTATGCCCAGCGAAAAGAAGATATTTGTTTTCTCTTTTCGCAAGTACACCCTTTCAAGAATGGCATTGCGCATTTGTTCCGCACCAAAAGTATTGATACGAAAAGCAAGTGCGACCACCATCGGGAAACTGAACACATCGGCATGATAGCCGTTCCCCAATCGGATATACTTCTGCACCTCGTATTCTTTCAAAACATTGCTTTTATATACGGCTCTGATAGCAGCACGAAGTGTCGGGGCAATCACCCCGAACAACTCCACCAATTCCGGCTCGCTCATCCAAATGTCAGCGACATTATCCGGCATGATGATGTTGCCGGATTCGTTCATTGTTATGATACTTCTTTTCATGCTCATCCCATTGACATGTTGTTAAACGACTGATTTAGTTTATTCCCGAATTTCGTGAGGTCATCATCTATCTTCTGTATGGTGATCTTTGCGTAGAGCTGGGTCGTGACGATATTAGTATGCCCCAAAACACGGCTTACACTTTCGATTGGCATACCCTTACTCAAAGCCAGCGTTGCGAAGCCATGCCTTGAGCAATGGAAGCTAATTGACTTGTTTATACCGCATTCCTTTATCATCTTTTTCAGCGGTTTACAAATAGACCAATAGTTGAGATTGGGAAAAACGAGGTTGTTTTCCTGCTGTTGTCTGTATCGTTCGATAATTTGTAACGGAATATCCAACAGCTTCACTTGGAACGGTACTTTGGTCTTGTGCCGCTTTGACAATATCCATTTTTCACCGTTCACCTCCACAATATCATCATGGGTCAGTTCTTGAATATCCACGAACGAGAGGGCGGTGAAACTGGCAAAGACAAAGATGTCACGGATGTATGCGAGCTTGCTGTCTGCGAACTCGTGTGTCATAACCGCTTTCAGTTCATCCTCCGTCAGATACTCCCGTTCCTTTACATTCGGGCTGATGTGGAACTGTGCAAAGGGGTTGCGTGGTATCAGTCCGTTGTAATGAGCTTTCATGACCACACCTTTCAGCCACATGCAGTTTGACCATATCGAACCGTTCTGCAATCCTGCTTCCGTTGAGAGATATGCAGCAAACTCCTTGATGAAGTCAGGGGTAAGTTCCAGCATGGACATGTCGCTGCGCCTGTAGAACGACTTGATAAAGGCGGCTACATGGTTTCTTGCCCGTACCCTTGCCCGATAGGTTGCCAGCACCCTGTCTTTGCCCACACGTTTCTTGAACGTCTCGTTTTCCTTGTCAAACGCTTTCAACAGTGTTTCATACTCGCTGCCGATACCTTGATAGGCGTTGCGCACCATTTCAGCCGTAACGTATGCCTCACGGTCTGAAATTCGCTGGTAATGCTTGATGATTTGCGCCTTGATGTTGTCCAAAGCGTGATTGATGTTTCGTGCTTCAACGCTCTTGCCTTTGGCTCGGTTGCCTTTCGCATCCCAAAGTGTTTTCGGGATACTCCGTTTGCAACTGAACTGCGCCACAGTCCCGTTGATTGTCACCCGTCCCATGATAGGGACAATGCCGTCCTTCTCCTTACTGCCGTTCACGTAGAACAGCACTTTGAATGTACTTCTTGCCATACTCGTTTTTTGTTTGCAAAGTTAAATATCAACGAGTTAGACCTTGTAAGCCAATCAAAGCCATACGAAGTAAATATCAGTGTCATGTGTTAAAAATCACCTCTTACCGGGTAATGATTTGCAAACCGTTCTCCTGCTTAGCTCTGCTTTTCTTTGCTTTTTCTGCATTTTCGGTTTGGCATCATCTGACACCGTAACGGTATTGACATTAAGTCATTTAGTGCCATTTCTCCCATTTTTCGAGGTTATTCCAGGGATTTTCCGTAATTTTGCACCCTAAACGAAAAATACGCAAAAAGGAATGGGTGGTTTTTTTGGAACAGTCTCAAAGGCTGAATGCGTCACCGACTTATTTTACGGGACGGACTATAATTCACATTTAGGAACAAAAAGAGGTGGTTTGGCTACGTATGCTCAAGGAGAGGGCTTTATGCGCTCTATCCACAATTTGGAGAGCTCTTATTTCCGTACGAAGTTTGAATCTGAACTTCCAAAGTTCAAAGGGAGTTCGGGTATCGGCATTATCAGTGATACGGACCCGCAGCCTATCGTGATAAACTCGCATCTAGGCAAGTTCGCCATCGTCACAGTAGCTAAAATCAATAACATTACGGAATTGGAATGCGACTTGTTGGCGGCTAATATGCACTTTTCTGAAATGAGTCTTGGCAAGACGAACCAGACAGAACTGATAGCATTGCTTATTGTGCAAGGAAAAAATTTTGTAGATGGTATCGAGAATGTTTTTAATAAAATCAAAGGATCATGCTCCATGCTGATATTGACGGAAGATGGTATTATAGCAGCACGTGACAAATGGGGGCGTACTCCGATTGTAATAGGTAAAAAAGAGGGTGCGTATGCTGCGACAAGTGAATCAAGCAGTTTGCCGAATCTGGATTATGAAATAGAGAAATATGTAGGACCGGGCGAAATTATTCGCTTGCGTGCCGATGGAATGGAACAAATGCGCAAGCCGAACGAAGGAATGCAGATTTGTTCTTTTTTGTGGGTATATTATGGATTTCCGGTTTCATGTTATGAAGGAAAAAATGTAGAGGAAGTACGTTTTATGAGTGGTTATAAAATGGGGCAGAAGGACGATTCGGAAGTTGATTGTGCCTGCGGTATTCCTGATTCGGGGGTAGGTATGGCATTGGGGTATGCTGAAGGTAAAGGAATTCCTTATCATCGTGCTATTGCCAAGTACACACCTACCTGGCCTCGTAGTTTCACTCCTGCCAATCAGGAAATGCGTTCACTGGTAGCAAAAATGAAGCTGATACCTAATCGTGCAATGCTGGAAGGTAAGCGCGTGTTGTTTTGTGACGATTCTATAGTGCGTGGGACCCAGCTTCGTGATAATGTGAAAATTTTATTTGATTATGGTGCTAAAGAGGTTCATATGCGCATTGCTTGTCCGCCATTGATTTATGGATGTCCTTTCATTGGTTTCACTTCTTCAAAAAGTGATTTGGAACTGATTACCCGCCGGATGATTAAGGAGATTGAAGGCGATGAAAATAAGAATCTGGAAAAATATGCAACAACAGATTCGCCGGAATATAAGAAGATGGTACAAATGATTGCCGACCGCTTTGGTCTGAGTTCGTTGAAGTTCAATACTTTGGAAACTTTGGTAGAAGCGATAGGATTACCAAAATGTAAGGTATGTACCCATTGTTTTGATGGCTCCAGTTGCTTCTAATAACAAAATAATAAAATATTAATAAAAAAGAGCTGTGATTTGTTTGGCAATTCACGGCTCTTTTTCTATTTTTACAGGCAAGTATGAATATTAAAACAAAAAGAAAAATGACGGTAATAGAACGATTTTTAAAATATGTAAGCTTCGACACTCAGTCTGATGAGAATAGCGGAGTTACCCCTAGTACGCCGAAGCAGATGGTGTTTGCGCAATATTTAAAATCAGAATTGGAACAATTGGGCTTTCAGGAAATTTCTTTGGATGAGAATGGTTATCTGTTTGCTACATGGCCGGCCAATACGGATAAACCGGTTCCTGCCATCGGATTTATTGCACACATGGATACCAGTCCCGATATGACGGGTGCAGGAGTCACCCCACGCATTGTCTATGGTTATGATGGGACAGATATTGTATTGTGTGAAGAAGACAACGTTATACTTTCTCCCAAGCAATTTCCCGAATTGTTGGATCATAAAGGGGAGGATCTTATTGTAACTAACGGCAAGACATTGTTGGGAGCTGATGATAAGGCGGGCATTGCTGAAATTATCTCAGCTATGGTATATCTGAAAGAACATCCTGAAATCAAGCATGGAAAAATTCGTGTGGGATTTAATCCTGATGAAGAAATAGGCTTGGGTGCACATAAATTTGATGTGGAGAGATTCGGATGCGAGTGGGCATATACGATGGATGGTGGTGAAGTAGGGGAGTTGGAGTTTGAAAACTTTAATGCCGCTTCTGCAAAAGTGATTATTAAAGGACGTAATGTACATCCGGGATACGCTAAGGATAAAATGATCAACTCTTTGCGTGTAGCTAATGAGTTTGTGGCTTTACTGCCTACGGACGAAGTGCCTGAGTGTACTGATGGTTATCAGGGATTCTATCATTTGATTGGCATGACGGGTGAAGTAGAGCAGACTACTATCTCTTATATAATCCGTGATCATGACCGTGCCAAGTTTGAGGCATGCAAGGAAAATATGAAAAAATGGGCGGAAATCATCAATAAGAAATATGGAGAAGGTACCGTTACCTTGGAACTGAAAGATCAGTATTACAATATGCGTGAGAAAATTGAGCCGGTGATGCATATCATTGATGTCGCTTTCAAGGCTATGGAAGAGGCGGGCGTGACACCTAAGGTGAAGGCTATCCGCGGCGGAACGGATGGCGCACAACTTTCATTCAAAGGATTGCCTTGTCCCAATATTTTTGCCGGTGGCTTGAATTTTCATGGCAGATATGAATTCGTGCCAATCCAGTCTATTGAGAAAGCTATGAAAGTAGTGGTGAAAATTGCTGAGTTGGTGGCAAGATAAGTAATTTATTAACCTTAAAATAGTAAAGTAATAACATGAAAACAACTCCGTTTACCGAAACACACATTGCCTTGGGGGCGAAAATGCACGAATTTGCAGGTTATAATATGCCTATTGAATATTCGGGAATTATTGATGAACACCTTACAGTATGTAATGCCGTAGGTGTTTTTGACGTATCCCATATGGGTGAATTTTGGGTAAAAGGTCCTAATGCGTTGGAGTTTTTGCAGCAAGTGACTTCAAACAATGTAGCAACTTTGCCTGTCGGTAAAGCGCAATATACTTGTTTCCCTAATGAGGAGGGAGGTATTGTTGATGACCTGTTGGTATATCACTATGAATCCGAAAAATACTTGTTGGTGGTAAATGCAGCCAATATTGAGAAAGACTGGAACTGGTGTGTCAGTCATAACACAGTGAGTGCGGAATTGGAAAATGCATCCGACCATATGGCACAGCTTGCTATTCAGGGACCGAAGGCTATGGAAGTTTTGCAAAAACTGACTCCGGTCGACTTGTCCGAAATTCCTTATTATGCTTTTACCACAGGTGAGTTCGCCGGTCAGAAAGATGTGATTATTTCGAATACCGGTTATACCGGTGCAGGTGGTTTCGAGCTTTATTTTTATCCCGAAGCCGGTCAGGCTATCTGGAAAGCAATTTTTGAAGCAGGTGCTCCTGAAGGGATTAAACCTATCGGACTAGGGGCTCGTGATACATTACGTTTGGAAATGGGCTTTTGCCTGTATGGTAATGATTTGAGTGATACCACTTCTCCGTTGGAAGCAGGATTGGGCTGGATTACTAAGTTTGTTGAAGGAAAGAATTTCATTTCACGCGCTTTACTTGAAAAGCAGAAAGCCGAAGGATTGAAACGCAAGCTGATTGCTTTTGAAATGGTAGACCGTGGTATTCCCCGTCATGGTTATGAACTGGTAAATGCTGATGGAGAGAAAATAGGTGAAGTAACTAGTGGTACCATGTCTCCAATGCGTAAGATTGGTATTGGTATGGGATATGTTCAGACCGCTTACACAGCATTAGGTACTGAAATATTTATTGATGTGCGCGGACGCAAACTGAAAGCTGTAATAGTAAAGGCCCCGTTCAGAAAATAAATCGAAAGCCGGAAAAGAGAACGCTGATAACAAATATAACGCGAATATTCAGATTTTTTGAATATTCGCGTTTTTCTTTATATGGCTGATATACATTTGTTGTTAGTTCCTTTCCATAAAAACAGCTTTTGATGCAAAATTAATAATAGGATGAAGAATATGATAAATAGATAATTCTTAATTTTGCAATCAAAAATTTATTAGCTATGTCTGAATTGGCTCCATTGATAAGTGATTTGGCTTTGATTCTGATCTGCGCCGGTGTCATGACGCTCGTCTTTAAACGGTTAAAGCAACCTCTTGTTCTCGGCTATATCGTAGCCGGCTTTTTGGCAAGTCCCCATGTTCCTCTTACTCCGTCGGTCATTGATGTGGCCAATATCCATACATGGTCGGAGATTGGTGTGATATTTTTGTTGTTCGCTCTGGGATTGGAATTTAGTTTCAAGAAATTGGTGAAAGTAGGAGGGACAGCGGTCATTGCGGCGTGTACCATTATATTTTGTATGATATTGGTTGGAATTTTTGTGGGGTGGTCTTTCGGGTGGCAACGCATGGACTGTCTGTATTTGGGAGGTATGTTGGCCATGTCCTCTACGACTATTATTTACAAAGCTTTTGATGATTTGGGGTTGAGGCAGCAACGGTTTGCCGGTTTGGTTCTTAGTATTTTGATATTGGAAGATATATTGGCTATTGTTTTGATGGTTATGTTGAGTACAATGGCAGTGAGTCAGAATTTCGAGGGTAGTGAAATGGTCTATAGCATTGCTAAATTATTATTCTTCCTTATATTATGGTTTGTGGTAGGTATTTATATCATTCCTACATTTTTGAAGCGTTCCCGCAAGTGGATGGCAAATGAAACATTGCTGATTGTTTCGCTGGCATTGTGCTTCGGTATGGTAGTTGTAGCGGCCAAGGTTGGATTTTCGGCTGCGTTTGGAGCTTTTATAATGGGGTCTATTTTGGCAGAAACGGTGGAGGCCGAAAATATAGAGAAGCTTGTGGCCCCTGTAAAAGATTTGTTTGGAGCCATTTTCTTTGTATCTGTGGGAATGATGGTAGACCCTGCCATGATTGTAGAATATATATGGCCCATTGTGATTATTACATTGGCCATTCTGCTTGGGCAGGTTATTTTTGGTACAGGTGGCGTGATTTTGTCGGGACAGCCGTTGAAAGTTGCCATGCAATGTGGTTTCAGTCTGACCCAGATTGGTGAATTTGCATTCATTATCGCTTCATTGGGGGTAAGTCTGAAAGTAACCAGTGATTTCTTGTATCCTATTGTGGTGGCTGTTTCGGTCATTACCACATTTCTGACCCCGTATATGATACGTTTGGCGATACCTGCTTATCATATAGTAGAGAAACGTCTGCCCGGCAAATGGAGAAAAATGCTTGAGCGTTATTCGTCGGGATCGCAAACGGTGAATCATGAAAACAATTGGAAGAAATTGTTGGTTGCCATAGCTAGGATTGTAGCTGTTTATTCCGTATTGTGTATAGCTATGATTACACTTTCATTCCATTTTATTATTCCATTGTTCCGGGCTAGTCTGCCTGTCTTTTGGGCAAATCTGGCAGGAGCTGTTTTTACTATCGTTTGCATCGCACCTTTCTTGCGTGCCATTATTATGAAGAAAAACCACTCTGTAGAGTTTCAGGCGTTATGGCAGGATAATCGTTTCAACCGGGCACCCTTGATTTCTACCATTTTACTCCGTATAATGATAGCTGTCATGTTTGTGATGTTTGTGATAGAGAAACTTTTTCAGGCTTCCACGACTTTGCTGATCGGTATAGCTGTTGTTTTGGTAGGTATGATGATGTTCTCGCGATGGCTAAAGAAACAATCTATATTCATGGAGCGTACTTTTATTCAGAATTTGCGTTTCAGAGATGTGCATGCTGAATTTACAGGCCAGAAACGTCCTGAGTATGAAGGACATTTGTTGTCCCGCGACTTACATCTTTCGGATTTTGAGATACCTGCGGATTCCTTATGGGCGGGACATACATTAAGAGAATTGAATTTAGGGCATAAATACGGAGTGCATGTGGCATCTATCATTCGTGGAATGCATCGTATTAATATTCCTGGGGCAAATGTACGTCTGTTTCCCGGTGACACCATACAGGTAATCGGTACGGATGAGCAGTTGGGCGAGTTTGCCCGTCAAGCAGAAAGAGTATCAGCCGCCGCCGAAGAGGAAGATTTGGAAAGGCGTGAAATGAGTCTGAAACAGTTCATTATAGATCGTAACTCATTTTTCTTGGGTAAGAATATCAGAGAAAGTGGTATCCGGGATGAGTACAAATGTCTGGTAGTAGGCGTCGAAAAAGAAGATAGTACGCTGATGACCCCTGATATCAATGTACCTTTTACGGAAGGAGATGTGGTATGGGTGGTAGGCGAACGGGATGATGTGTACCGTTTGTTGGGTAAGAAAGAAAAAGAGGAAGAATAATTAATTTTAATAAATAAGAAAACCATGAAAAGTGATCCTAAAGATTGTCTGTATTGTCAGAACAATGAGACATTGCACAATTTAATGATTGAAATAGCGCCACTGAGTGTTTCACGTGTATTCCTTTTTAAGGAACAAACCTATCGCGGACGTTGCCTTGTTGCTTATAAAGATCATGTAAACGACTTGTTTGAACTGAGTGATGAAGAACGTAACGCATTTATGGCAGATGTTACCCGTGTGACCCGTGCCATGGACAAGGCTTTCCATCCTGAAAAAATAAATTACGGAGCGTATAGTGACAAACTTTCTCACTTGCATTTTCATTTGGTCCCCAAGTATGTGGATGGACCTGATTATGGAGGTGTATTTCAGATGAATCCGGGAAAAGTTTATCTGGCTGATGCGGAATATCAAGAAATGATTGAAGCTATAAAAAAAAATCTGTAGTAGCGATTAGTGGTTAGTGATTAGTGCCTGCGGTGTATGCATCCGCTATTAACCACTAATCACTAACTATTAACTAATCACTCTTTTTCTTCGAAATCAAATTCAAAGTCGAAGTCATCGTCACCGAAATATTCAGGAGTAATGAACTCTTCCATACTGCGACGGTCCTTTTTAGTGGGACGTCCTGTTCCGCGGGCGCGATCAACAAAACCGCTGATTTTGCTCATTTCCAGCAATTCATATTGTTCCGGAGTCGTTACATTCTCCAGTATTTCAGGAACCAATTTGGCACCTATACGTTTTTCTATTGCCTGTAAAACTTTAAATGAGTACGTGACAGGTGGTTTCTTTACCTGTATCACTTCTCCCGGTTTTATCATTCTCGATGGCTTCACCTGAGTGCCGTTGATAGAAACCCGTCCTTTCTTGCATGCTTCGGCAGCGATAGTGCGGGTCTTGAATATACGTGAGGCCCATAGCCATTTATCAATTCTTGCTTCAGCCATTACTTTTTATTGTATTGGTTCATTGTTATACTGATGCCTGCCAGGCAAAAACTCTTAATTATGTCGCAAGCCGTTGCTACACGTTCGTCCATGGTCTTCAAATCTTTATCAGTGAAGTGACCTAATACAAAATCTATTTGCCCGCCACGGGGAAAATCGTTGCCGATACCAAAGCGCAGACGGGCATAATCTTGTGTGCCCAGCGTAGCAGCTATATGTTTCAAACCATTGTGTCCGGCATCGCTGCCTTTTCCTTTCAGACGTAATGTACCGAAAGGAAGGGCGAGGTCGTCCACCACTACCAACACATTTTCCAACGGAATGTTTTCTTTTTGCATCCAGTAGCGCACTGCATTTCCACTCAAGTTCATGTAAGTAGACGGTTTCAGCAGGATAAGCTGGCGTCCTTTGAGCGAGAGGGTGGCAGTGGCTCCGTAACGTCCGTCAGTAAAAACAAGATTGGACGCCTTTGCAAGGGCGTCCAATACTGTGAATCCTATGTTGTGACGGGTATTTCGGTATTCTTCACCTATATTACCCAGTCCTGTAATCAAATATTTCATTGATAAGGATTAAAGGGTTACTGATTATTTACCGGCAGTTGCAGCAGCACCACGAGCGGCACGAGTTAATTTAACTGCGCAAACAACGGCTTCTTTAGCGTTAATCAATTCCAAACCTTCATAGCTTAATTCGCCCACTTTGATAGTCTTGCCCAGACCCAAAGAAGTTACATCAACAACCAGGCGTTCAGGAATTACATTGTATAAAGCTTTCACTTTCAGTTTACGCAACTGTAATGCCAATTTACCACCGGCACGTACACCTTCTGCCAAACCTTCCAACTGAACAGGAACTTCCATAACAATAGGTTTGGCTTCATCAATCTGATAGAAGTCAACGTGAAGGATTGCATCCGTTACAGGATGGAACTGGATATCTTTCAAAATAGCGTTTACTATTTTACCATCAATGTTCAAGTCTACAACATAGATGTGCGGTGTGTATACCAAGTTACGGAGTCCTTCGGTGGGAACGGAGAAGTGAGTAGCTACGGGCAAGCCGTTTTCGTTTTTCTGCACTCCATACAATACACAAGGAACACCATTGTTCTTACGCAATTCGTGAGTTGCTTTCTTTCCTACGTCTGTTCTGACAGTACCTTTAATTTCAATTGATTTCATTGTTTTTAAATTTTTTGTGTTACTCTAAATTAAGTTGATCTTATTGCTTAATTCGCCATCACACGATGTGGTATATCACACGATGAGCTTGAAAAAGCGGTGCAAAATTACTGCTTATTTCCGACTTGACAAAAAGAAAGCACAATTTTTTTATCATTGTGCTTTCTTTATCAGTTGGAATCAGAAATCGATATCTATTTTAATTTCATTCGGACTAAGCGGTTTGTGCGCATCTTCGGTTGTTTCCTGTTCTTCATTTTCAGTGTGATGAGGTTCAATAGGACCTTGCTCTTCGGCAATAAACTGTATAGCCTGTTGTAAACCGTTCATGAACTTCTCAAAATCTTCTTTATATAGAAAAATCTTATGTTTTTCGAAGCTTACTTGCGAGTCATCACCTTCTCCCGAAACAATTTTCTTGCTTTCAGTAATAGCCAAAAACATTTCATCTTTTCGATTTTTCTTCACATCTAAATAATAAATACGTTTGCCGGCTTTAATTGCTTTTGAAAAAACAATTTCTTTGTCACCATCCACTACACTTTTCTTTTTATAATCTTCCATAACTTAAGTATCTTTATAAATCGGCTTCAAAATTGGACATTTTTTTTAAATGGGCAAAAAATTTGCGGATAAACTTCGATGAAAAAAGCGATTTAGATAGCTCTATGTAAATTTTACATTAAAAAATGTAATTATGTTATGTAAAATCAATGAAAATACCTACTTTTGCAACTCCTTAATAATTTTATGTGAATTATGATAAATAGAGTTCTTACTGTCTCTTATACACATCTGACGCTG
>ERZ1027054.310-NODE-310-length-24304-cov-12.079797_pt1 | contig 24304 bp, 23 predicted proteins | sample MGYA00519284_ERZ1027054 | MGnify/ENA primary metagenome ERZ1027054 (study PRJEB26926, sample SAMN06164568) | human gut metagenome | biome: ENVO:00009003; feature: ENVO:2100002; material: ENVO:00002003 | host: Homo sapiens | place: USA | collected 2012 ... | reverse complement strand
GTCGGCAGCGTCAGATGTGTATAAGAGACAGCGGGTATCCTGCAACGCCTGGGCGGAGCTGCCAGAATAAATCGTGGCTGCTGTCAGGAACGAAAAAACCATCGTCAGCAGGATCAGCAACAGGCTGGTCTGCTTTTTCCGCCCAAGCATCCCATGGAACGCCAAAATAAGAGATGGGTTTTCTTTGCCTTTCATAAAATACCTTCACCTCCGCTTTTCATTCTGATCAACTGTTTCTATCCAATTAACGCAATTCCCGCTCTTTCGTTACAGCTTTCAAGAGAATTTTTTTAATTTTTCTTTTTGTTCATCAATTTTTCGGGGTACACAAACAAAAAAGAGCATCAAGTCCAACGACTCAACGCTCTTTTATTGTCCAGTCCTCCTGCACATCACTGTGCATCCACTTTGATTCCTGGCAGGGAGTTCCAGACACAAAAGGTCATCCGATGCCGTTTTCTATGCATCGGATGACCTTTTGGGGCAGCGTTTCCGTTTAAGCCACCCTGGTCTTTCGCAGATACCCCCATGCCGCCAGTCCAACGAGCAGAACGATCTTGATCGGTGCCGATGCCAGCAGTACATCTGCCTGAAATAAGGCATGCCCGCCTGCATAGAGAAAATCAAAGCTGATCATTTTATACAGCAATGCATTGGAAAGCCCAATGCCCCCTGCCGGAATCAGGGTGGACAGCCATTCTCCAAAGGAGCCCGGCACGACCATATAAACAATCAGCGGTGCCACCACACTGATCAGCGCCACAGACAAAGCGGTCAGGTTGTTCTTGGCCCATACGGATGCCATCAGCACAAAGGCCACCTCCGCAAAGAAGATCAGGAAGTTTGCCACCAGCATGACCCACTCCATCTGGCCAACGGTATACGGCAGCAGGCTGGTCACAGAAAACAGCCATTGCACGGAAGTTTGGGTACTTTCCCAACCAAATAGAGCATTCGTGACCATGATCCACACCACGCCGCAGAGCAGATACGCCGCCCCTGTGATACTAAACGCCGCCGCTAGCTTTGCCGCTGCTAGCCGCAGACCGCCGTTTTTTGTGCACAATTGGATGTCCTGCGCCCCGGTCTGTGCATCCGATGCAAACACCGGGGCCGCAATCACCGCGCACAGCAGGGTGAGCAGCAAGCTCAACAGGGTCTGGTAATCCATTGCGTCTGAACTGACCCCAAAGGAATAGGTGAACGGTTTTTGTACAGCATCGAACTTTTTCTGTGCAATGGCCTGCGCCTGCTCATAGCCGGGCTTTCCGCTTTGTTCCAGCCAGATCACCGATTCCAGCCGCTTGGGGAGCTGGCTGTAAAAGTTCTGCATATCCTCTGCGGTCAGCCCCATCACGCCCGGTGCCATGCCGGTTTTCGGGTCGGCAAAGGCTTCCTTTGCGTTGTTCACAAGAGGCCGATACCGGGCAAGTTCTTTATAAAATACCTCGTCCGGGATATCGTTGATGGAGCTTGCATCATACTGCCGGTACACCCGCTGATAGGCTTCCAGTGCTTCCTGCATGACATCCGGCGTGATGGTATCGGATACCTGCTGCTCCTGCCGTTTCCGAATTGCTTTCAAACCCGTGTAACGCACTTCGTTTCCGCTGGCATCCAGTTCCGTCCAGCCGATAAAGGTCACCGGCAGATATGCCATAACCACGGCCAGCACCAGTGCAATGGCCAGCAGAATAGCTGTCATACGAGTTTTGCACACACGTTTCAATTCCAAACGATACAGGTTCATTTTGCTTCCTCCATTTCCTCCGGGAACAGCCACAGATACAGATCTTCCAGCCGGGGCTGTGCCGGGACGCTGTCCGGCAGCTGCGGTGCATCCGCCAGATACCGCAATGTTACCGTTCCGTCCGGCTCGTTGCGCAGGTTCACTACTCGCAGCCGGTATTCCCACCGGGCAAGCTGTTCCATCGGGATATTTCCCTGCCAGACTTTGGCTTCGATCTGCTTTACCAGCCCTTCGGTGGTGTCCTGTGCAATGATTTTGCCAGCCTTCATCACGGCATTTTCGGCCGCAATGTATTCCACATCCGAAACGATATGCGTTGAAATAAGAACGATCCGCTCCTGCGCAAACTCCGACAGCAGATTGCGGAAGCGCACCCGTTCTCCGGGGTCCAGCCCTGCCGTGGGCTCATCTAGAATTAAAATTTCCGGGTCGTTGAGCAGTGCCTGTGCGATGCCTACCCGGCGCTTCATACCGCCGGAAAGCTTTATGATCTTTTTGCGGCGCACCTCAGTGAGGCTTACCCGCTCCAGCAGTGCGTCGATCTGCCGGGCAGCCTCTGTGCGCGGCAGACCCTTGAGCGCCGCCATATATTCCAGATAGTCCTGCACCGTGAATTCCGGGTAAAACCCGAATTCCTGCGGCAGATACCCCAGCTTTTCCCGGTAGGCCGCACCAAGCGTTCCAACCTCCACCCCATCGCACAAAATCCGGCCACTGCTGGGCCGCAGAATGCCCGCCAGCATCCGCATTAAGGTTGTTTTGCCTGCACCATTCGCCCCCAGCAGTCCCCACACACCCGGCGTGAGAGTGATGGACACATCATCCACCGCCGTTTTATCCCGGTATCGCTTTGTAATATTCTGAATTTTCAGTTCCATGGCTTGCTCCTTTCAGCCTTCTGCAATATATTCTGACCGGGCGGCAAGCCGGATGCACTGCAACACCATACAGAGCACCAGCACGCCCGCCGCCAGTGGCAGACCTTTCGGCAGTTCCGATAATTGCACGAACCGCAGCAAACACATCTGCCCTGCAAACAGTGGTACAGCCCCGGTCATCATCCATTCCGGGCGCACCCAGCGCAGCAGCAGAAGCAGCTCATTGTTTGCGGTCAGGAATGGCACGGTCAACACCGCCAGCAGTTGCCCGATGCTCCATGGCACGGCTGCCCGCACATTGAGTACCAGCACTCCCAGCAGGATCGTTTCCCCCGCCAGCAGCAGCAAAAACCGCATCACCAGCGGACGACCGATTCCTGCATATGTGGCTTGTTCCAGTTCAAGCATCTTATATTGACTTGCCCGGTATAAAAACGGCAGACCGAGCAGGGCTGTCAGCATGGCAAGTGTGCTCAGACCAAACAGTGCATTGCGTAATGTCCATGCCTTCTCCCACAGGGCAAGTTCCCGACCCACACTGTACAACGCCAGTGCCGCCATTGCTTCCAGCGCCCAGACCTTCCAGCCCAGCAATTTGAACTGGCAGTGCAGCAAATCACGCCAATCACTCCGTTGTTTTACGACATGTTCCGCCCAGCAGCGGCGCAGCAGCGTTTCCGGGACAGCTGTGTCCGGCTCTGCCGCCAGTGCTCTGGACAGTTCTTTTTCAAAGGCTCGATTCATCTCCAGTCCTCCTTTTCCAATTGCATTTTCAAGGTTTTCAATGCGGCACGCAGGCGGGACTGCACTGTGCGCAGGGGCAGTCCTGTGATCTGCGCGATCTCCCGCAATTTAAGCTGTTGTGCGAACCGCAGCAATACCAGTTCCCGCTGTTCCGGCTCCAGCTGGGCCGTCAGCGCTCGCAGGTTTGCTTTCTCCTCTGCCGCAGCAAAGCCGCTTTCCTGATAGGCGGGTTCGCCCGGCAAGCTCTCCAGCGATACCTCCGTCCGCTCCATAGTACGGTTCAGATCGATGCAAATGTTTTTTGCGATTTTGTACAGAAAGGGACGGAATGCCCCCTGAAATCCACCACAGGAATCCAGCCAGCGCACCGCTTTCAAAAAGGTTTCCTGTGCTGCATCCTGCGCCTGCTGCTCGTCCGCTGTATGCCAACGGCAATAGTTCAGAATTTGTGGATAGTACGCTGTAATCAGAGTGTCCAGCGCACCTGTATCTCCGCTCTGCACTTTCCGCAGCAATAATTCTGTCTGGATACGGTTCACCCCCTTCCTGTCTATTAAAACGTCCCATATCATCAAAATGATTTCTGTTTTTTCAAAAATTTCAAATAATTGCCTTTATTATGTTCTTATAGCTTTATTATAATAAAGAGCCTTGTGTTTTTCCTTGTCAAGAGGGCTGGCACCGTCCAGCCCTCTCTTTTTGGCAGTAGAAACGGCCATGTGGTGAATGGATGTAGACCCGCAAAGAGCTGCAACAAAAAGTGGATTTATGGCTCTGCAAACGGACAGCCGGGACTTTCCGCCGCAGAAGAAGCAACTATAAAAACGGAGGTTTCCGCGCTTCCATCACAAAAAGACAACTTCCTGTCACAAAACCACTTTGGGAAAAGCGGCTGTCCATGATAGAATGAAGAAAATACCATAATAAGGAGTTTTCTTTATGGCAGCTACTTCTCAAAAGCGCTCCGGCACCACCGACCTTACCGTGGGCAAGCCGCTGTTCCAGATCCTGCGGTTCGCGTTGCCGCTGGTGCTGGGCACCTTATTCCAGCAGCTGTACAGCTTTGCAGATACCGTCATCGTAGGGCGGTGTCTGGGCACCGATGCACTGGGCGCGGTGGGCACCACCTACTCCCTCAACTTTCTTATTCTGGGCTTTGTGCAGGGAGCCTGCGTGGGTTTTGGCATCCCGGCGGCAGAGACCTTTGGCGCAAAGGATAAGGACGGGCTGCAAAAATACCTGCTGAACGGCGCACTGCTCTGTCTGGTGCTGAGCGTGGTGTTTACGGTGCTTACCACCCTGATGGCAGGGCCGCTGCTCCGGCTCATCCATACGCCCGAGGAGCTGTACACCGATGCGGTGCGCTACATCCGGCTCATCTTTCTGGGCATCCCGGCTACGGTGCTATACAACTACGCTTCCAGCGTGCTGCGAGCACTGGGGGATTCCCGGCACCCCTTTTACTTCCTGCTGGTCGCCAGCGTGGTGAACATTCTGCTGGACTATTTCTTCATCGTGCCGCTGGGCATGGGGGTGGACGGTGCCGCCATTGCCACCGTGCTCAGCCAGCTGCTCAGCGGCGGACTGTGCGCTTACTGGTTCTTTACCCGCACGGCAAAGCTGGAGGGGCTTGCCTTCCGGCAGCCGCGCACTCTGCTTTCGGCAGGGCACTGCAAGCGGCTGGCCTACATCGGCCTTCCCATGGGGTTTGAATACTCGGTCTCGGCCATCGGTGCAGTCATCATGCAGGACGCCATCAATCTGCTGGGCAGCACCGCTGTGGCAGCCCAGACCGCAGGCGAAAAGATCCGTCAGATGTTCACCCTGCCCATGGAGAGCGTAGGCATGGCCATGGCTACCTATGTGGGACAGAACCACGGCGCCCGCCGCACCGACCGCATCCGGCAGGGCATTAAGGACGGCTGCATGGTGCAGCTGCTCTACTGCGCCGTGGCATGGGGCGTGATCTTTTTCATCAAGCCCTACGCGGTGGGGCTGGTGCTGGGCGATGCCGACCCTGCCGTCACGGCGGGTGCTATCCAGTACCTCAGCGTCATGAGTATGCTGTTCTGCTTCCACGGCCTGCTGATGATCTTCCGCAACACCTTGCAGGGGCTTGGTTACAGCGTGCTGGCCATCGTTTCCGGCGTGGGCGAGCTCATTGGCCGCAGCCTTGGCGGCGTGCTGGCAGTAAAGACCAGCCTTGGGTATCTGGGCATCTGCCTTTCTAACCCCTTTGCTTGGGGGTTGGCGATGTTCTACTGTCTGTTCATGGTCTGCCGCATCCTCCGGCGGGAGACGCAGACCGAAGCCTGAAACCTATAAAAAACACGATGACCCGTGGGGAGCTCCCCACGGGTCATCGTGCTTTTGAAGAAGAATTAAAGAAGATTGGAGATGGCTTTTTAGTCCTCTGCCATACCAATGAGGTCAAACTTTTCGGTGGAGACAGTCACTGTGAAGTCCTTCTTGGCAGGCTTTGCAAACTTGACCCAGATGGTGCGGTCAGGCAGGTTATAGTACCAGCCGGACTCTGCGGCCTCCCAGCCGTCGCGGACGATGTACTGGGGAAGCTGCTGCCCATCCACGCTGGCCCAGAGCGCACCCTTTTTCTTGCTGACCAGCTTCAGGGTCATGCGCTCCACAGGGGATTCGTAGCTGCCCTCGGTGGCAAAGCGGATGTCGGTGCGGTCGCCGGCCTTGACGGTGATGGTAGTCTTGGCGTAAACGCCGTTTTTGTAGTCCTCGGTGTGGCCGTCGTCATCGTACAGCACAAAGCTGGTGTCGGTCTCGGCAGCGACCAGCAGGTCGATCTGGCGCATGGTGTCCTTGAGGATGTGCTTGACGTCCTCGGTGGTCACCACAACGGCAGAGCCGCGCAGGAACATGGGGATGCTTGCCAGCGTGACCGGGACCTCGATGGTCTGGCCGCCCTTGTATGCGCGCAGATTATCGTTCATATCGTACCAGGTGCAGCCTGCGGGCAGGTAGACGGTGCGGGTAGTGGCACCCTTTTCCACCACGTTCGCCACCAGAATGCTCTTGCCGAACATAAAGGTCAGGTTCTTGTCGGTGTAGCACTTGGGGTCGTCCGGGAACTCAAGGAACAGCGGACGCCATGCCGGCATACCGTTCTGGTTGGACTCGTACATCAGGGAGTACAAAGTGGGCATCAGACGGTAGCGCAGCTGGTAGGCTGCACGGATGTAGGGCAGGTTCTCCTCGTACATCCACGGCTGGGTGACGGTGTTGTCGTTGTTTGCGGAGTTCAGGCAGAAACGGGGCTGGAAGATGCCGTTCTGCAGCCAGCGGAGCAGCAGTTCTGCCTCGGGTGCGGGGCCGGCAAAGCCGCCGATATCGCAGCCCATGTTGGAGCAGCCGGACAGGCCCATGCCCAGAATGGTGGCAATGTTGAACTTGACGGTGCGCCAGTCGGTCAGGTTATCGCCGCCCCACACCTGTGCATAGCGCTGGATACCGGCGTAGCCTGCGCGGTTGATGATGTAGGGGCGCTCGCCGGGGTACACATCTGCCAGCGCCTGTTTGGCGGTGTAGGCCATCAGGTTGGAGTGCAGGATCTTCAGCTCTGCCATGGTGCCCTTTTTGCCCTCAAAGTCGCACTGGGCGTCGCGGTCCTCCACGCCGTCCATCTCGCAGTTGTCGTTCCAGACGGTCTTGGTGCCCTTTTTGAGGATGTTCTCCTCCAGCAGCTGCTTCCAGGTGTTGCGGCCATTGGGGCCGGTGAAGTCGAAGAAGCGTCCCTCGCCGCCCCACCAGCGGCCGTAGTATGGAGCCTTGCCGTCCGGGGTCTTGATAAAGACATCGTTCTTTTCAAACAGGTCGATGTAGGGGTGGTGCTTCAGGATGCCGGGCTTCAGGTTGGGGATGACGTTGATGCCCCGGGCGTTCATGTTCTCAAAGAACTTTTCCGGATCCGGGAAGCGCTTGTGGTTCCAGTTGAACACATAGCGCAGGTTGTCCTTTTCGCCGCTGGAATAGCCGGAGGCCAGCCAGAAGTTGTCGATGAGGATACCCTCTTTTTCGTGCTTGTCGATGACCTTGTAGATCTCCTCGTCGCAGTTCTTTTCCAGCTCGGCGTAGTACATGGTGGAAGCGCAGTAGCCCAGAGACTGCTTGGTGGGCAGGGCGCTGCGGCCGGTCAGCAGGGTGTACTCGTTCAGGATCTCCGGCAGGGTCTCACCGGCCAGCAGGAACAGGTCGATGTCGCCGCCGTCGGTCTGGTAGTAGCAGTAGCGCTCCCAGTAGCCGGACAGCTCCTCGCCAAGGTCGAACACGCAGTCGTAGGAGTTGTGGTAGAACAGGCCCACAGGGCGCAGGTCGTGCTCATTTACCCGGATGTAGAAGGGGATGTGCTTGTACATCGGGTCGCCGGTCTCGGGGTCGTGGCCGATGGCATCCTTGGGGGACATCCGCAGGCGGCGTCCCTTTTTGTCCAGATGGCCGGTCTTTTCGCCAAAGCCGTAGAAGTGGTCGTATTCCCGGTCCACCTTGGAAAAGTGGCTCAGACGGCCAATCTGATCCTTCTCAAAGGCGCGCTCCCGCAGATCCTGATAGATCAGCTTGCCGGACTTATCGAACAGCTCAAAATGGAAGGGCTTTTTGAACAGCTTCAAAGTCAGGTGTGCGGTCTCAAAGGTCAGGGCCTTATCGTCCTCGGCGCAGGGGACATCCAGCGCGGTGATGCGAGTGCGCTCGTCCTTGAGCAGGGCATCCATCCGGTCCTCCCACGCGGTGGTCACCAGCGTGTAGGACTCTTCCTCCATGGGGGTGCCCTTGTCGAAGTGCACCCGGATGCGGATGATATCGTCTGTCATGAAAATCAGCTTCACATCAGCGGCATCGCCGTGGATGAGGTAGCCGTTTTCGGTCTTTTCAAAGGATTCAAAACTACGCAGCAGCATAAGAGGTTCCTCCGTACAGTGTTACATACCGATCAGGTCGAACTGTTCAAACGAAACGGTCAGCTCGTGATCCTTGGCGGGGTTTGCATACTTGACCTCGACAGCCTTTTTGCTCTGGCTGTAATACCAGCCCTCGGCAGCGGCGTCGAACTTGCGGCGGTTGAGGAAGTGCTCGATCTTGCGGCCATCCAGCGTGACCCAGAAGGGGCTCTTCTCCTTGGCAATCATCTCCACCTTGATGGTCTCCACGGTGTCCTTGTAGCTGCCCTCGGAGGCAAAGTTCATGGTCACCCGCTCGCCTGCGGTGGTGGTGATGGTGGTCTTGCGGTACACGCCGCTCTTGAAATCGTTGGTGATGCCGTCGTCATCGTACAGGGTCGTGGTGGTGGTGCCCTTGGGTGCTACGATGAGGTGCAGGGCGGTGGTGTGGTCGCCCTCCATGGTCATCAGCTGGTTGTCTGCCATGGCAATGACTGCGCCCTCGCGGACGAACATGGGGATGGTAGCCATGGTGACCGGCACCTCGATGGTCTGGCCGCCCTCGTAGCAGCGGAACTTATCGTTCCAGTCATACCACTTGCAGCCTGCGGGCAGATAGACGGTGCGGGTCTTGGCACCCTCTTCCAGAACGTTAGCCACCAGAATATCCCGGCCGAACAGGAACTCGAAGCTCTCCTCCCATGCCTTGGGGTCGTTCTGGAAGTCGTAGACCAAAGCGCGCATGATGGGCGCACCGGTCTGGCTGGCCTCGTACTCGGCGCTGTAAAGATAGGGGGTAAAGCGGTAACGCAGCAGGATGGCGTCCCGGATGGTGTCTGCAGACTCCCGGAACATCCACGGCTCGGTAACGGTGTTATCGTTGGAGGCGGAGTGGATGGAGAAGCGAGCCTGGAAGATGCCGTTCTGCACCCAGCGCACGAACAGTTCCTCGGTGGGTGCGGGGCCGGCAAAGCCGCCGATGTCCGCGCCCTCGTTGGGCTGGCCGGACAGACCCATGCCGGTGATGATGGGGATATTGTACTTCAGGCTCTTCCAGCTGGTGTAGTTGTCGCCGCACCAGGTCTGGGCGTAGCGCTGGATACCGGCGCTGCCGCTGCGGCAGACCATGTAGGGGCGTGCCTTGGCGTTGTGCTCCACCACGGCATCGGCACCCACCTTGCACATCAGGGTGCTCATGAGGGGCTTCAGCTGGCCGATGGTGCCGCCCTTGCCGTCAAAATCGCAGATGCAGTCCTTGTCCATCAGGCTGTCGTACTCACAGTTGTCATTCCAGACGGAATCGGTGCCCACGGCGATGATGGACTCGGTGAGGTACTTTTTCCAGGCTGTACGGCCTTCGGGCTTGGTGAAGTCCCAGAACGCGCCGTCGCCGCCCCACCATTTGCCGACACCGTAGGTCTCGGGGTTCTTGCTGTCCTTCACGAATACGTCATCTGCGTTGAACTCGTCGAAACGGGGGTTGCACAGCAGGACACCCGGCTTGACGTTGGGCACGTTCTGGGCGTGCTTTTCGTTCATAGCGTGGAAATAGGCGCTGGGGTCCTTGAAGCGGTCGGTGTTCCATGTAAAGACGCAGCGCTTGTTGTTCTGGCTGGTATAGCCGCTGGACAGGTGGAAGCCATCGATGGGGAAGCCCTCTTCCTTGATGGTGTCGATAAAGCCCAGCACGGCGTCATCGCTGTCCTTCTCCAGCTCGGGGTAGTACATGCTGGAGCCCTGATAGCCCAGTGCACGCTTGGGCAGCAGTGCCGGACGGCCGGTCAGCAGGGTGTAGTTGTCCACGATGCGGGCAATGGTGTCGCCGCCGATCAGGAAGCAGTCCAGATCGCCGCCGTCTGCCTGAAAATAGGTGTAGCGGGGCCAGTAGTTGCTCTTTTCGCAGCCCATGTTGAACACGGACTCGTAGAAGTTGTGGTAGAACACGCCCACAGCCTTGTGGGTGTCACGATCCAGACGGATGTAGAAGGGGATGTGCTTGTAGAGGGTATCCATCTTCTCGGCATCGTAGCCCATGGCATCGGTGGCGCGCTCCCGCTGGAAGGTCTTGTTCTTATCCAGCAGGCCGGTCTTTTCACCAAAGCCGTAGAAGCAGTCGTCCTCCTTCATCCGGCTGTAAGCCACCACACGGTTGTTGGCGTCCTTGACGAAGGGGTTGCCGGGCAGGGTGCTGTACAGCTCGGAGCCATCGGCAGCCAGCAGCTTGAAGTTGATGGGATCCTTGTCCACCACTAGGGTCACCTTGCCGGTGGCAAAGGTGAGGGTGCTGTTATCCTCGGTGACCTGTGCGGCGAAAGGCTCCACACGGGTGCGCTCACCCTTGAACAGCTCGTCCATCCGATCCTCCCATGCGGTGGTCATCAGGACGTAGGACTCCTCTGCCAGCTCATGGTCAAAGCTTGCGCGGACGCGGACGATCTCATCGGTCACAAAGCAGACCTTGATATCAGCGTTATCAGTATGCAGCAGGAAAGCGCCGTCCTTGCGCTCCATGCCGGTAAAACGGGAGCAGATCTCCATAGTTTTTATTCCTCTCGTTGGATTTTGATAAAAAATGCCCCCATTCCCCCTCAGATGCAGGATATCTTCAGAGAAATGGGGGCAACGTTTTCGTTGCTTTACCCGGAACAGTCAGGGCTTAGAACGTCCAGCCAAGGCTGGGCACCAGACCGCACAGGTACGGGACGCACAGCGCAATGGCAGGGATGAAGGTAACAAGGAACAGTGCCACGACCATGGCGGCGAACAGCGGCACAATGTACTTGGTAACGCCTTCGATCTTGACCTTGCCGACACCGCAGCCCACGAACAGGCAGGAACCGACCGGCGGGGTGACCGAGCCGATGCCCAGGTTCATGATGAGCATGATGCCGAACTGCACATCGCTCATGCCGATGCTGCGGGTGATGGGCAGGAAGATGGGGGTGAAGATCAAGACAGCCGGGGTCAGATCCAGGAACATACCCATGACCAGCAGGAACACGTTCATGATCAGCAGGATGACGTAGCGGTTGCTGGAAACGCTCATCAGTGCGTTGCTGATAGCGGCAGGGATGCCGGAGTAGCTCATGACGTAGGACATGATGGAGGAAGCGGCGATCAGGAACAGGATGGTAGCGCTGCTCTCCATGGTGTCTGCCAGCAGATTGTAGAAGCTCTTGAAGGTCATCTCCTTGTACAGGATGGACAGCAGGCCGCAGTACAGGCAAAGCACCACACCGGCCTCGGTAGCGGTGAAGAAGCCTGCCAGAATGCCGCCCATGACAATGATGACGGCCAGCAGAGAGGGCACTGCATCAATGATGATCTTGACGGCGGGGTCGGGGTCCTTGACGGCGGAGGACTTATAGCCCTTCTTGACGGCGATGAACACAGCCAGACCAGCCACGCACAGACCCATCAGGATGCCGGGCAGGTAGCCGCCCATGAACAGAGCAGCCACAGAGACGCCGCCGGCGGTGATGGAGTAAAGGATCAGCGGGCCGGACGGGGGGATCAGGATGCCGGTGGGGGCAGAGCAGATGTTGACGGCTGCGGAGTAGTTGGGGTCGTAGCCCTCATCCAGCTCCAGCGGTGCCATGATGGAGCCCATGGCAGAAGTAGCTGCCACGGAGGAACCGGAAACGGCACCGAAGAACATATTAGCCAGAACGTTGGTGGCAGCCAGATAGCCGGGCATCTTGCCCACAGCCAGACGTGCCAGACGGACAAGGCGCTTTGCAATGCCGCCCTTGTTCATGATGTTGCCGCCCAGAGAGAAGAAGGGCAGCGCCAGCAGAGAGAAGGAGTCAATACCCGAGAAGCAGCGCTGTGCGGCGGTCAGGGCAAAAATTGCGGGATCCATGCTGAACAGTGCCGTGAAGATGGATGCAATGCCGATGCCTGCCGAGATGGGCACACCGGCCAGCAGCATGACAAAGAAGGAACCGAACAGCAGTAACGTAGCCTGTGCAACCATTATGCGTTTTCTCCTTTCTTTTCCTTACGCTCCGCGAAGAGCTGTACATACTTCAGCGCGCGAGCCAGAATGATGAACACGCCGGAGATCGGCAGGATGGAATACAGGAACTTGAAGGGGATGCGCATGACCGAGGAAACGTTGGTGGCGTTTGCAGTCAGCTTCCAGCCGCCGTAAACAAAGACGTAGCCCACAAAGAACACGATGGCGGCCTCAATGAACACGCTGAGCACGACGTTGAACGCACCCTTTGCGCGGCCCTTGACCAGATCCAGTGCCAGATGCTTATCCTTGTAGAAGCAGTAGGCGGAACCGATCATGGATGCCCAGATCAGGACGTAGCGCAGAAACTCGTCCGTCACAGTGGAGGGGTTGCGCAGGATCCAGCGGGTAAAGATCTGCCAAGTGCCGCCTGCCAGCAGGGCGAACATTGCCACTGCCATGAGGAAGCGCATGACATTATCCAGAATTTTATCCAGTTTTTTCACAAGATCATCTCCTTGAACTCATTCCCTCCCGCGCAGCTGCGGGCAGCATCGTGCGCCGCCCGCAGCTTGGGAGGTAAGAAGGGAAAGCAATGCGTTGGCGTTTAGGCCATTGCGCGGATCTCTTCCACGACCGCGTAGGTGGTGGGGTTAGAGGTCTTGAGGTTGTCGTAGATGGGCTGCACAGCGGCCTGGAATGCGGCGATGTCCACATCCTTGACCAGCTCGACGCCGTTCTGGTTCACAGCCTTGTCCAGCACCTCGTCCTCGAACTTCTTCCAAGCGTCCTTGTACTCCTCGGTAGCGGTAGCAGCGCACTCGGCCACGATGGACTTCTGCTCGTCGGAGAACTTGTTCCACACGCTGGAAGCGATGATCACCATATCGGGGATGCGGGTGTGCTCGTCGAAGCAGTAGTACTTGGTCACGTCGCCGTGGTCGCGCAGTGCGGTGACGTTGTTCTCGGCACCGTCGATGACGCCCTGCTGCATACCGGTGTAGATATCGCTGTAACCCATAACGGTAGCAGAGCCGCCCAGGCAGTTCATCATGTCGATGGCCATCTGGCTGTCCATGGTGCGGATCTTCAGACCCTTCAGGTCAAGCCGGGGTGCGGATGGCAGTAGCCTTGGTGTAGAAGGAGCGTGCGCCGGAATCCAGCCAGGTCAGGCCGCGGAAGCCCTGATCGTCGGTGGACTCAAAGACTGCCTTTGCAGAGTCGCTGTCCATGTAGCTGTAGTAGTGTGCCTGATCGTTGAACACATAAGGCACGGAGAAGGCGTTGTACTTCTCGCTGAAGTTGCCCAGCGTGGAAGCGGAAACCTTTGCCATATCCAGTGCGCCTGCCTGGATCTGGGAGATCATGTCAGCCTCGCTGCCCAGGGTGCCGTTGGGGATGATCTGGATGTTGATGCTGCCGCCGGTCTTTTCCTTGACCTGCTCTGCAAAGCTGGTCAGCTGGATGTGCACAGCGTGATCCTCGGCCAGATTGTGGCCCAGCTTCAGGTTGAAGCTGCCGCCGGTGGCAGCAGCTGCGCCGGAACCGGCAGTGCTGCCGGAGGAACCGCCGCAAGCGGTGAGCAGGGCAGATGCACCAGCAACTGCCATGGCCTGTACGAACTGTCTGCGAGTGATTTTCATAGTGTTTTTCCTTCCTTACCTTGTTTTTATCGTGTCCCACGATCACAGCCAACCGGCTGTGAAACAGCATAATTGCGGTGCAGCGCTCAGGACGCACTGCGCTGAAAGCGGTCCTTTCCCATCTGGATCAGGTCTTTCAGGTTGAGCCCCCACAGGCTCTTGGAGCGCTGCCAGTCCTTGCCGGTCTCCTTGGCAAGCACCTTTGCAAACCGCTCCGGGTTTGCCGGCAGCAGGCTTCCCTTGGGGATCATCACTGCCATCTGACGGCTCTGGAAGATGTAGAAATACTGGTCATCCTCCACCAGCCGGTCGATCTTTGCAAAGGGGATGTGCGCACCGTTTTCCACGTCCACGCCGCCATCGTTGACCCGGCAGCTCACGGTAGTTTCCGCACCGCCCCGCTGCATGATGACGCCTTCTGCCGCCACCCGGCTCAAAAAGTCCGGCATGGCGAACATGGCACAGCCCACCAGCAGGCAGAGTACCTTGATCACGGTAGGGATGGCAGTGAACAGCGCCGCCATCACCAGCACAAAGGCCGCTGCAAGCCACAGCAGGTGCCGCATCCCTTCGTAGGTGTAGAACTCTGTGCGGAACATCCGGCGGATGGTCTCATCGTTAAAGACCACTTTGGCTTCAAAATGATTCTTTGAGGTCTGCATGGACGGACTCCTTTCAGGCGGTCACGAAATGCGACCGACACATTTGTCGATAAGCACAAAAACGTTGCAACATTTTTGTGTATTTGGTCAATCTCGTCTCCTTGCACCCTTATCATACTAAAAAACACATGGATTTTCCGCAGATTTTGTGATTTAAATGTTGCAAAATGTGATATGTACTGATATACTAGGTCAAAAAAGGACGTAAAAGAATGATTCTTATTTTTTTAACAAGGAGCAGGAGTGGCTATGGGCATCGAACGGGTCACACATTATATAGATAATGTCCTTACGGAAGCGCAGGCGCGGATGGGGCTGAGCAACACCCGGCTTCTGGTCGCATGGTACACGAACTGGGAAAACAAGCAGTCCGTGGTGCATTCCCACCCGTATCACGAGTTGGTGCTCCCCATCGGCGGCAGCACGGTGCGCTACTCGGTGGACGGCAGCGTGTATCTGGTCCATGTGGGGGAGCTGGTCTACTTTCCCTCTCAGGTCTACCACTCCGGCAACTTCAATATCGATGATGCCCAGTCGGATCGTCTGGTCATCCAGATCGACGATGCCCTCTGGCAGGCCACCCGTCGCCGCGTGAACCTGAAAAATGCAGACTGGATGCACGAGCTCACCGTGCTGGACAGCGAGGCATGCCGCAAGTGGGACTTCAAGGGGCTTTTCATCCGCATGGCGCAAAGTCAGGAACTGTCGGACTCCATCCGGGATATCGTTTTTGAGGCGCAGGTCGCTGAGATGCTGCTGCTCATCACGCAGGCCACCGGCAGCGGACAGACCGCTGCCCCCAGCAGCACCAGTGTACTGGTTGCGCGCGCGGTGGCCTACCTGCAGGCGCATTATCAGGACCCGACCCTTACCACCGCGCAGCTGGCGCAGGAACTTTACGCCAGCCGGGAGCACCTTTCCCGCGCGTTCAAGGAGTGCACCATGGAGAGCATCCACAACTACCTGACCTATCTGCGGATGCAGCACTGCCGCAAGGCGCTGGAAGAGGGCGTTTCCGTCCTGAACGCCTGCACCGAGAGCGGCTTTCCGGATTACAGCAGCTTCCTGAAAACCTTCCGCCGCCTGTACGGCATTACTCCCGCCGAATACCGCGCACAGCACCGGACGATGACGCATTAAAAGCTGTGGCAAGAGGATACGAAAATTTTTTCGCAAAAAAGGGTTGACATTCTGCCCGGCCTATGGTATTATACTTGAGCAGTCAGCGAGAGCCGCTGAGAAGCGAAAAGTAAATATCGCGGGGTGGAGCAGTCTGGTAGCTCGTCGGGCTCATAACCCGAAGGTCGTTGGTTCAAATCCGGCCCCCGCAACCACCAAGCAGGTTGAATTTTTTTAAATTCAACCTGCTTTTTTGTGTTCACATCAAAGTGGGAAGCACCGCCGCTGATGCACATTGTGCAGCGTGAACAGTGTAGAATATTATTATAACTTTTTATATTTGATCAGTGTGTAAAAAGAAACTATTCTACGTCAAATGTTCACATCGTGCGGGTTGAACATTGTGGGTACGGAATGCGGCGTTTCCGGGTCTGAATGCCCACATTGTTCAAAACTCTGTGGGTCATAGGCGCAGGCCGCTGCGCTTGAACAGTGTAGCCCGCTGCGGGCAGCGGAGCCGAAGTAGGATGTGTTTGTCATGCGTTTATCATACTGGCTTTGCCGCAGAAAGAGTTAGAAGATCTTCAAGATAAAAAACGGTCATTTTTGCGATTTTGCGCGATTCCGTCTGCACTGCATCCAGAAGATATCGTGCTTGTTGCCCGGCAAAAAGCGTAAAACTTTCCCATTTTATAATAAGAACGTTCTGGCAAAGACCGTCTTTTTCTGTTATACTCTAGCCAATGAATACAGCTGTAACAGGAGGATGTTATGGAAAAGAATGTACTGAACACCGATCTCACCGGCAAGGTAGCCGTTGTCACCGGCGCAAGCGGGACATTGTGCTCCATTTTTGCCAAGGCGCTGGCCCGGGCAGGCGCAAAGGTGGCGCTGCTGGGCCGCAACATGGATAAGCTCAAGGAGCTTGCAGACGAGATCGAGGCCGAGGGCGGCACCGCCAAGGGCTACACCTGCAACGTGATGAACAAGGCCAACTGCCTGCAGGTAGCAGAGGATGTGCTGGCAGACCTTGGCCCCTGCGATATTCTTGTGAACGGTGCAGGCGGCAACAACGCCCGCGCCAACACGGACAAGGAATATTTTGAGATGGGCGATCTGGAAAGTGACACCGTTACCTTTTTTGATCTGGACGAGAGCGGCGTGGAGATGGTGTTCAACCTGAACTTCATTGGCACGTTGCTGCCCACGCAGGCCTTTGCCCGTCAGATGGTAGGGCGCGAGGGCTGCAACATCCTGAACATTTCCAGCATGAACGCCTACCTGCCCCTGACCAAAATCCCTGCCTACTCCGGCTCCAAGGCTGCTGTGACCAACTTTACCCAGTGGCTGGCGGTGCACTTCAGCAAGGTGGGCATCCGGGTCAACGCCATCGCCCCGGGCTTTTTTGCCAGCGAGCAGAACGCAAAGCTGCTCTTCAACGAGGACGGCACCCCCACCGACCGCACCAAAAAAATCCTTGCCGCCACCCCCATGGGACATTTCGGCGACAGCGAGAAGGACCTTGTGGGCGCACTGTTGTTCCTGTTGAACAATGAGGCAGCCGGTTTCATCACCGGCATCTGCCTGCCGGTGGACGGCGGCTTCTCGGCTTATTCCGGCGTGTAATAAGCGCTGCAAAATATACAAAACCACCCCTGTCTCCCGGCGTAGAAGCCCGGCGGGACAGGGGTGGTTTTTTCAACGGGGTCGAACAAAAGGCTTCCCCCCAGCCGGGGGGAAGCCTTTATGCGGAAAATGGATTTCTACGGGAGTTACTTCTTCGGGTGCTTTTTGCGCCATGCAAGCGCCACGGCAACAGCGGCGCACGCCAGCACGGCCAGCGGCCAGACGGAGGCCAGCGCCACTGCCAGCTGCTGCAAGCCGTTTACAAAGTTGCCCCAGCCAGCGGTAAAGGCGGAGCCGATGCGGGAGAAGAAGCCTTCGTCGGCGGGGGTGTAGGTCTGCACTTCATTCAGGTCGATATACACGGTGCACTGCTGCACCTGATCGCTGTACCAATCCAGCTGGCTCTGCCAGCTTTCAATCTGGGACTGCACCTCGGTGAGGGAGTCCTCGATCTGCAACAGATCCGAAAGAGTTTTGGCTTGTTCCTGCAATTGCTGTAAGCGGGTGCGCTGTGCCTGCAGATTAGAAAGCCGCGCGGACACGTCCATATACTGGGTGGTCACATCATCGGCCTGCTGGCTGCGATAGGTCACATTGCCGGCAGCGGCAACAGCGTCCAAAAAACTCTGGTAGTTGGCCTGCGGTACCCGGTAGGTCAGGCTTACAGAGCGGCTGGAACCGGTGCGCGTGTACTCGCTGCTGGATTCCAGATAGCCGCCCGCCTCGGCAAGAGCGCTGTCCAGCGCACTGCGGGCAGCCTCGTAGTCCTTGCTTTCCAGTGTCAGGTTGGCGGTGTAGATGATCTTGGCACTGTCCACCGCAGGCGCAGCAGCTTCGGTGCTGCCGGTGCCGCTGTACTCCGCTTCCAGAGAGCGGTCGTCTGCCTCCAGACTGTAATTCACCGCCTCGGGGGTGCTGTCCAGCGCGGCATGCTGGAGATCAAACCCGCCCGTTGCCACAGAGGCAGCGGAGCTGTCGGCAGCGCCTTCGGCTGCGTACAGGGCGGGCGCGCTGCTTTTGGCGCTGCCCATTCCGATGCCCAGATGCAGGGTGCTGTAACCCAGCACGCACACGGCCAGACAGGCAGCCAGCGTGCCCAGCTGCTTTACCGGGAAGTGGATGGGCTTTTTCTTCTTGGTTTCGGTATTCAGGGGTGCTGCGGGTGCAGCGGTCTGCGGGGCAGGGGCGGCCATCATAGGTTCAGCCTTTTCTTCCGCAGTCAGGGTGTCGGTCATGGCCAGCAGTTTTGCCTTCAGATCGTCCGGGGCAGTCAGGTCATCGACCTCCATCTTATATTCATACCACCTCATCTTCGATCTCCTCCTTCAGCATCGTATGTAACTGTGCCCGTGCGCGCCGCAGCCAGCTTAGTACCGTGTTTGTGGGCACCGCCATCATCCGCCCGATCTCTGCCGCAGTGTATCCTTCGTAGTAGTGCAGATAGATGGCGTTGCGGTAGTTTTCCGGCAGGGTGCGGATGGCATCCAGCACGCTGCCGTCCTCCGCAAGGACATCAGGGGCGGGCAGGTTCTCGTCCAGCTCGGTGTCCTTTTGGTGGGCGGCGCGGGTCAGGTCCCGGCAGCGGTTGATGGCCACCCGCAGCAGCCATGCTTTGAGATGCTCCTCACTCTCAAAGATGCCGTTGTAGTGCAGCAGTTTTTCAAACACATCCTGCACCACATCCTCAGCATCGGCTGTGCAGCGGCAATTATGCACCGCAGTGCGGTAGACGGTGTCGCTGTAACGCTGCACCGCCAAGGTAAATACTTCGTTTCTGGTCAGCTGTCCCATTGTTATAAACTCTCCTTGGATGCCCGGAAGCGGGCTTCTCGATGGAATGTTTGTGGTTCTCACGGGGACGTTCACTCAATATACGGCTCAGCATCCCCGATTATTGCAGAACAAAACCCGGTTCCTTCCATTTTTTGTGTGCCGGACGCACCGGACCGCAAGGTGTGTCCACGTTCTCCGACAGAGGTTGGATATCCTGCCGGTTTACCGGTCAGTATACCACGGAATTGCAAAAAAGTAAAAGAGGAGACCCCGCGTAAAAAACTAAGAATGTGTTTGTCGCACTCCGCAGAGTGCGACAAACACGAATATAAATAATAGTCTTTCCGCTGAATATGGCCAGAGCAACGCGGAGGCCATTTAAATCGTCTCATGGACAAGGAATTACTGCACACGGGGATGTACGGCGGTTCCTTCATTATTTATAGACCCTTTGCAGCAGCGCCAGCCGCTCGGAGAGAAAGGTCTCGGCCTTGGGGTGGTGCAGCCAGCATTTGCCGTCGGCGCTGTGCACCAGTTTCTGCGCCAGTGCGGCAGGGGCGGTGTCGATGGCCATCACGTCCTGCATGGTCAGTTGTAGGGTGAGCGCCGCCGGAACATCCGGCAGCGGCGGCAGTGGGTCCTCCCACACAAAGGGCGGCAGCAGTTGCACCGCCACGGTCAGGCGGGTGCACTCCTCGGTCAGCAGTAGGGCGGCAGGGGTGCCGTCCGGCTGCACCTGCAAGCTGCTGTATAAAAGCTGCATCCGGGCAGGGGAGAGCAGCCGGGTCAGGCCCTCTGCCGGAGCTGCCGCAAGCTGCAGATACCCGGCGGCTTCCTCCCGGTAGATGCGCCGGGCAGGGGCTTGCAGTCCTGCGTACAGGGCGGGCAGCATAAAGCTGCCGCTTTTTTCCAGCGCCTGCTGTGCCAGCAGATAGAACTCGGTCAGCGGGTACGCCGCGTCCGGCTGCGGCATCCCGAAATCTGGCCGCGATACATGACCTCCACCCATGGGAACCTCCTTGACAAAACACGATGGTGCGATTATACTATAAACAGAAGGGGCGCTGACTGCAAAGGTCAGCTTTCCATCCCGCATTAGTCAAAAAGATTGACCGCTAGTTTGGTAGACTGGGGCGGTCAATCTTTTTTGTTGTCATCGTTTTTCTTCTGCGAAGCTTTATCCATGACCTCAAGGGTCAGGCGAATTACCTCAATGATCAATCCCAACAGCGTAAGAATGACCATCAGCAGGCTCAGCATCTCCGACAGATCCATCTGACATCCCTCCCTTCGCCTTCAGGGCTTGGGGAGGCTTGGCTCAAAAAAGTTCTCCTCCCACAAGCCGCCGGTTCGTTCCATGTACAGGAAGAAGCAGTGCTGCGGGATGGGAAAGCATGACCACCGATTATGCAATCAGCGCCGTATTCTTAGAATATCATATTTTTCGACGGATTACAATATATCTGTTGATTGTAAACCCTTTGCAAACTTTTCCGTTGACCTGCGGCGCGCCGGTGCGGTATACTCGGGCACAGATGCCTTGCAAAACGAAAAAACAGAGGGGAAAACTGACTATGAAAGACAAAAAACTTACTACCTATCAGATGGCTGTCACCGCTGTGATGGCTGCCGTGCTGTGCGTGCTGGGCCCGCTGACCGTGCCCATCGGAGCCGTGCCCATCTCGCTGGCAAACTTTGTGATCTGCCTGACCGCATGGCTGCTGGGGCCGAAGTTCGGTACCCTGAGCGTGGTCATCTATCTGGCACTGGGCGCCATCGGCATTCCGGTGTTCTCCGGCTATGGCGCCGGCCTTGCCAAGCTGGCAGGCCCTACCGGCGGCTATCTGGTGGGCTATCTGCTGCTGGCCTTCATCGGCGGTATGTTCATTGAAAAGAGCAAGGGTAACCCGGTGGTTTCCGCTGTGGGTCTGGTGCTGGGCGATGCCGCCTGCTATGTGCTGGGCACGGCATGGTTCGTGTTCCAGATGCAGTGCGAGCTGGGCTATGCGCTGACCGTCTGCGTCTACCCCTTTATTGCGCTGGACTTGGGCAAGATCGTGGTGTCCTGCATCGTGGGTGCGCTGCTGCGTAAGCGCCTGACGCAGGCAGGCGTGCTGAAGCTACAGAATGCAGCTTCGGAATGATCGCTGAGCGGAAAATTATTTTTAGATAGAATAAGCCCGGAAGGTTTGCGAACCTTCCGGGCTTATATCTTTATTCCTGATATCCCAAGGTGGCCGCCATGACCGCCTTGATGGTGTGCATCCGGTTCTCGGCTTCGTCAAACACGATGCTCTGGGGGCCTTCGAATACCTCGTCGGTCACCTCCATGGCATCGCGGCCAAAGCGCTCGCCCATCTCCTTGCCCACGGTGGTCTTGTGGTCGTGGTAGGCGGGCAAGCAATGCATAAATACTGCATCCGGGCCTGCAATATTCATCAGATCCTGATTGATCTGGTAGGGGGCCAGATCGTGGATGCGCTCTGCCCACACCTCAACCGGCTCGCCCATGGACACCCACACATCGGTGTACAGCACATCTGCGCCCTTTGCGGCCTTGACGGGGTCCTCTTCAAAGGAGAGGGTGGCACCGGTCTGGGCTGCAATGGCTTGACACTGCTCCACCAGCGCGGGGTCCGGCTGGTACTTCTTGGGGGCGCAGGCGGTAAAATGCAGGCCCATCTTGGCACAGCCCACCATCAGGCTGTTGCCCATGTTGTAGCGGGCGTCGCCGAAGTAAACGAAGTGGATGCCCTTCAGATGGCCGAAATGCTCCTGAATGGTGAGGAAGTCGGCTAAGATCTGGGTGGGGTGGAACTCGTTGGTCAGGCCGTTCCACACCGGCACGCCGGCGTAGTGCGCCAGCTCTTCCACGATCTGTTGGCCGTAGCCACGGTACTCGATGCCGTCAAACATCCGCCCCAGCACCCGGGCGGTATCGGCGATGGACTCCTTTTTGCCGATCTGGCTGCCGGAGGGGTCCAGATAGGTCACTTCCATGCCCAGATCGTGGGCGGCTACCTCAAAGCTGCAGCGGGTGCGGGTGGAGGTCTTTTCAAAGATCAGAGCAATATTTTTGCCCCGCAGCTGGTCGTGACGGATACCGGCCTTCTTTTTGGCTTTCAGGTCAGCAGCCAGCTCCAGCAGCTGCCCGATCTCGGCGGGGGTGTAGTCCAATAGCTTCAAAAAGCTGCGATTTTTCAGTTCCATTGTATATTTCCCTCTCTATGCAAGAACAATTGAATGTTTATTCAAACTGTGATTCTATTATAATACGTTGCATCGGGAAGGTCAAGAGGGAACATTCGTGCTTGTCTTGACAAAGAACGCACAGAAGGCTATACTATAAACAGAAGGACGCTGACTGCACAGGTCAGCTTTCCGTCCCGTATTAGTCAAAAGATTGACCGCTCAGGCTGGAACTCTGGAGGCGGTCAATCTTTTTTGTTGTCATTTTTCTTCTGCGAGTTCTTATCCATGACCTCAACAGTCAGACGGACTACTTCCAAAATCAGTCCCAACAGGGTGAGAATGACCATGAGAAGATTCAAAACTTCTGTCAGATTCAAACGATATCCCTCCCTTCGCCTTCAAGGCGCAGGGAAGTTTTCTTCAAAAAAGTTTTCCTCCCTGAACCTCTGCTTCGTTCCATGTACAGGAAGAATCAGCGATACGGGACAAAAAGCATGACCACCAATGATGCAATCAGCGTCTTATGGGTAGAATAACATAATTTATTGCGAATTGCAATAAAAAGGTTATGCTTACAGCTCTAGCTCTACCCGGCGTCCGGTGGGCTTATAGGGGGTCAGCCGGACACCGGCGTGCTCGAACATGAACCGCGCCGCAATGCTGGAATCACTGTCGTGGTACTTGTCGCCGTAGTACACCACCTCGGCAATGCCGGACTGGATGATGGCCTTGGTGCACTCGTTGCAGGGGAACAGAGTCACATACACCCGGGCACCCTTCAGGTTGTTGTGGGCGCTGTTGAGAATGGCGTTCAGCTCGGCATGGCAGACGTACATATACTTGGTCTGCAAAGGTGCACCCTCCCGCTCCCATGGCATCTCGTCATCGCTGCAGCCCATGGGCATCCCGTTGTAGCCTAGGGAAAGAATCTTGTTTTCCGGGCTTACGATGCACGCACCCACCTGACTGTTGGGGTCCTTGGAGCGCATGGCGGTAAGCAGCGCAATGCCCATAAAATATTCGTCCCAGTTGATATAATCCTCGCGTTTCATCGCGTAAAACCTCCTGCCCTTTCCAACGGGTCTGCGGCTTGACAAACCCGGAAAAATAGACTATACTACGAATAGAAAGAGCGCTGACTGCAATGGTCAGCTCCTCATCCGGCTAATCAGTCGTAAAGAATGACCGCTTGCTTTCTGAGGGCATGAGCGGTCATTTCTTTTTGCCGTTGGAAATCGTCCATGTGATCTCGAAGGTAATGTAGATTGCTCCGCCAAGAAGCGTGAGCAACAGCACGACCTGTTCAAACGTCATGAGGCATCCCCCCTTTCCGCTTTCGCGTCAGGGGAAGCAAAAAGTTTTTCGTCCCCTCTGGCGCGCAGCCGGAAGGAGCTAGACCACCGATTATGCAATCAACGCCCTTACCGCCGAAGCGGCACTTACAGCATATCACAAAACCCGCATATTTGCAACGAAAACTCCCGGTTCCGCGCCTGTACGCGCTGCCGGGAGTTCTGCTTTTTCAGTCCGTCCGTTTTACACCCCAATGTCAACTTGCACAAAACAGTGCCCGGAAGTTTGGCAGGCGTTTTTGCTAAATTTTGAAACGATATATTTAAAAATCGTTTCGGATGTGGTATTATCTTTGTAAAATATGCCACAAAAACGGAGAGAACGCTCCGTGCGGCGGAAATGAGGGAAAAACCGATATGAAATACGCAAGCAACAACATCCGCAATATTCTGATTGCCGGCCATGCCGGCAGCGGCAAGACCACGCTGACCGAAGCACTGGTCTATTTTTCGGGCGCTGCCGAGCGTATGGGCCGGGTTGAGGACGGCACCACGATTTCGGACTTTGACCCCGAGGAAGCAAAGCGCAAGGCCAGCCTGTCGGCATCCGTGGTGCCGGTGGAGTACGAGGGCATCAAGTACAACCTGATCGACGCCCCGGGCCTGTTCGACTTCGAGGCCGGTGAATACGAGGGCATCCGCGCCGCCGAGAGCGTGCTGGTGGTGGTGTCCGGCCGCAGCGGCGTCACCGTGGGTGCCGAAAAAG
>ERZ1027054.305-NODE-305-length-24580-cov-15.466667_pt1 | contig 24580 bp, 19 predicted proteins | sample MGYA00519284_ERZ1027054 | MGnify/ENA primary metagenome ERZ1027054 (study PRJEB26926, sample SAMN06164568) | human gut metagenome | biome: ENVO:00009003; feature: ENVO:2100002; material: ENVO:00002003 | host: Homo sapiens | place: USA | collected 2012 ... | reverse complement strand
GTTAAAAGAGTTTATTAATTCACTTTATTATAAATCTATTAAATCGGAAGTATCAATTTCTAAAAAGAGATTTACTACTATTAAACATTTTGTCTATGATACCTTAATAGATTTACCAAACAGCAAATTTGTTTTAATGATTGATGAGGAAACGAAAATAATCTCACCGGCAGTTTATACAAAGCGAAACGGTAGGGTTTCTATGATTAACAGGAATGCTGATTTTGATGTGTATGAACAAATTGAAATTAACAACGGTTCATTTTCAAAAGATTACACATTTATCAGAAGTTACAAAATCAGAGATAAAAAGACAGGAGAACAGGTTCTTTTTGTGGCAGTACCAAATCGTGAAACAGATATTCTCGCATATTCCGATTCTGCACATAAAGCCGACAAAACCATAACTTTCGGCAAATTCAGAATATTCTGTTTTGTCGAAACTGACAATAACCTCTACACGGATTTGATTGTTGATTCCGAAAAGATTCATCTTGAAAAATCTAAAAGAAAAGGTATGTACTTTATCGGTCTGGATGAAGTTACAAAAGAAAAGTAATGCGTTATAAGCGATTTGAGGTGATTGTATGGAAATGCTGTATTTGATGCTTTTTTTCATTGCATTGTTGGCAGTAAGCTTTATTCGTCTGCTCATTACAAACTCTGCCATATATGCAGTCAAAGTGCGAAAATTTACCGATAAAAAACGATTTATATTAAAATCAAGCGTGTTTTCCGAGCTTGGCATATTGATTTCATTTTTTCTGTTTTCACTCATATGGACGGTGATGTGCTTATGCGTATCTAATTTTGATAATATTTTCAAGAAAATTGCGGACAGTATTTTGTTTGGCTTTCTCGGAAATCTGACGATAACTGGTTCAGGACATTACAGCGGAATAATCGTTGCATTTTTTGAAATTCTCACAGCCTACGCATTTATATATCTGTTTAATCAGACCGTTGTATATAAAAATCTGAATGTTCCCGAAAAACAGAAAAGCAAATTACTTCACATTGTTTCATTGTGCAATGTACCGTATCTGTTGTTTATTCCGATTCTTAAAATTAGTTTTGTAAGCAACATTATGAACAATATTATCATCGGTATGATTTATTGACCGTACATAATATGGTCCTGTGTCAAGATTTAGCACAAAATAAAATGAGAAGTTCTGGCAACTAAGCTGCTGGCAGAGAAGATACCCTCTCAAACAATTTTTCAAAATCATTAGGAGACATATAGTCGCAGTGGCTGTGAATCCTAACGGTATTATAAAAGGTTTCAATATACTCAAATACAAGCCTATAGGCATGTTTGTAGTTAATGATATGAAATCTGTTAAGCCATTCTCTTTTGATTATGGTTGAGTTCATTCTTTGGACAGATAATCCCAAAACCGATATTGATAAAATTAGTCATTATATTGGTATCCAACCAACTGAAAAAAGAGAATGGGCGAGATGAGGTGTTTGACATGACGGAAAACAATAAAATAGACTTTGAAACTATAGATTACAGTAAAGTCAATCCGAAAAAGTTAAACGGCAACAAACGTATTGTAAAGTCATATTTGATATATTTTGCTTTTGATGTTGTACTGACAGTTGCTATATTCTTGCTCACATTATTTAAACTGATTGATAGTTCTGATAACACGGTAAATACTGTGATATTTATATTAAGCGGAATATTGTGTTTGTGCCTTTATGCTAATAATTATTATAAATCGAAAGATTGGCGATTCTATGAGAGCCTTCGTTCTGATACGCTTACAAAACTGATTGCACTATTCTTTGTCATAAATGGTGTGTTGCTGCTTTTGACATTTAATTTAGCGGGTGTACATATTTCAATAGTAGCATCATGGGGCGGCGCATCATTATCTATTCTAATTAATAATATAGTTGCTTATTTAGATGACTTAAACAAAATGTACACAACATCGAAATATGATACGGCTATAAAATTTTTGAAATTTTGGTCAGTATTTATATTGTTTGCTATGTTTGCGTATGGTTATTCAAGCATTGGCAGATATGAATATATGACTTTTAGATAAAGAAAATATTAATAAGTATTGTTTTTTACAATGTCTATTGATACAATACAATCAGAATATGTATTTTCATTGCGTAAAAAGCGTATATACAAAAAAAGACCGACTTCAAAATCAAATTTGAAATCGGTCTGTAAATTTTAAAAATATCCGAATGGAATTTATACTATTCGATTACATCTTCGGCTATAACAGCTTCCTGCCTTTTTGTAATCTGATGGTCTTCATGCAAAACAATGCAGTATGTAACAGTTGATATGAGTGCAAGAATAAGTACAACCGCAATAAGTCTTTTGATGTATTTGCCTGTCCTTATTTTCTTGACAACATAGGGAATCCCCGTTATTGTTCATTGCCCTTGTCCTCTTTTAAAATATTTAAAATGCTCTCTACACCGCTGTAAGCATTATGAAAACTTTCCAAAAGGTTTTCATAATATGCCCGACCTTCGTCCTCAATATGATAATAAATTCGTGTGCGCTTTTTGCCGACAAGCTTTGAATATTCGCTGATTTTTCCTTCGTTAACAAGCTTGTAGGTGACTGCGTAAACGGTGTTCTGAGATATGGACAGGCATCCGTTTGATTTTTCTTTTATGAATTTTACAATTTCATACACATAACTGTCATGCTCACACAAAATGGCAAGAATAAGTATGTCCGTAATTCCGCTGAAAAAATAATTTTGTTTTCCCATAGATACCTCCCGATATACATTATACACACTTAATCACTAAAAATCAATCTAATACATTCAATAAGAATTTAATATGAGCAGTTATTACAGCAAAGCCTTTTGTTGCCGACATTGTGATTTTTTCGTCAATAGTATTCGGGAAAACCGAATTGACCCAAAAATTCCTTTGTGAATTAATCTCATCAGCCATGATATCACCATACACATTATTGATTTCGTTTGAATTCTTTTTGATATAGTCAAATATGAAAAGTAAAATAACAGATAGGATGTTTTAAAATGAAAGCAAAGAAAATTTATTATTCAATTGTCGTAGGATTACAAAGCTTATTTATATTATTGCTGTTTGTGAACATTGGTTATTGCATAATTACTTCGGATTTAACTATGTTTCCTACAACTGCGTTGTATTTGAATTTTTATCCTTTTATGAATTTTTTTAAAACACATAATCCGTATGATTTGATTGTGTTTATATCTTTGTTGCTTTTGCTGTTTGCAATGCACTTTGCAACAATATACATACTTTTCAAAAAGGTTAAAAGAATATATGCTTGGGTAGTTATAGTTAATGCTTATTTTTATGCTTTAACTATGTATAGCGACGGAGATTTAGTTTATGTCTTTCACGGTATTGAATTTTCAATCTATATTTACAGTAATTTAGCAATGTTTTTATTGCTGTTGATTGCAGCTTTATTAAAACTCTACCGTAAGAGGGTTCATATTAATTCAAGCCTTGCAGATGATTATTTTTTACCCAATGAAGAGGATGACAGACCGGAGGATAAATGCGACAGAACAATCCAAGCCTGTATTTTAGCTCCGATTTTCCAGACAGCTTGCTTTTCATTTTCTTTGATTACAAAATATTTTGGTTCGCTTTTGGAGAGTTATTTATATGTGTTTTATACTGCATTTATAATTGCTTCAATCTTTATGTTTGTAATGTCTTATCGAGATTACAAAAAAGCAGTACAATCAAATGCTTTTTCGGAAGAACGAATTGCAAAAGTTGAAAAATACATAAAAATTCAGCCGATTACTTTTGCACTTTTTCTCGCATCGGCAGTTTTGATATTTGCATTTTGACAGTAACAAACTCTACAATAAAATAGGGTAGAACAACTGCTGAAAGGAGGCTCGAAAGAGCCTCTTTTTTAATGCTTGAACAGAATACAAATTTATTGTGATGACAAACCGCTTTACAGCTATGTAAAATTTTTATACAGATATAACGATGAAATAAAAAATATCGAAATAAGAATAAACCTCCTGCACAGAGTAAAATCCGTTGCAGGAGGTTTTGTTGTACGAAAAATTATATGGGTTTAATTATTGGCATATTTGTTGGAATCTATATGTAAAATTTACAGAACCTGAAAATATGCATTATTGATACTTTGTCGGGACAGGCACACATCAGTTCTTGCTGTTTGCAATTGCCTGATCAATCAACTTTTGCAGCTTTTCAGACTGCTTTTCGGAGGATATTGCACCGACAATCGGCTCTCCTACAATATTACCGTTTTTATCGACAACATAAGTTGTGGGGTAGGAGTACAATCCGGATGTAAATTCTCCGGCTTTACTTTTTGAATCAAACCAAATGTTTTTGTAGGTCACACCCTTTTTTTTCAGAATATTCTTTGCGTCAGAGATAGCTGTTTTGTCACCGTCAAGTGTAAATGAATTGATTCCGACTACTGCTCCGCCTTTTTTTGCAAGCTGTTTATTCAGAGCTTCCAGGTCGGCAAGTTCTTCCACGCAGGGATTGCAGGTGGTAAACCAGAAGTTTACTACGGTAACGGTATTTTTTGCAAAAAGCGTACTGCTCTTAACTTCATTTCCGTCAAGATCCTTGCCGTCAAATGTCGGGAATTTCATCAGATTATCCTTTTCGATGGGCTTACCGTTTTCAGCCGGAACGCTCATATCTCCATCGGACGGTTTTTCTCCGCATCCGGGAAATTTTTGTTCCAAAATCGTCAGCTTTCCTTCAATTTCCTTAATCTCTTCGGCGCCTTCATTAAGCAGCTTCAACTCATCTGCACTGAACTGATCCTTGATACCGTCAATCGTTTTCAGAAGAAAATCGCCGTAGTTTTTGCCGTCCTCATTCATCGCCATACCTTTATCGGCTGAAGCAAATACCTTTTCCCAAAGCTTGCTGTTTTCGGAAAGAATAGCATTTTCCTGTGCCATCAGTTTTTGATGCAGGTCGGCGGCCTCGTCTTTTGTTTTCGGATTCACAGCTGTCAGCATAGCCGTTTCGCTTTTCTTATTTGCAGTAGTATTCGTCGTATTGCCTTTGGCTGTGCCACAGGCGGCAAAGCTTAACAACATCATCAAGGCAGTCAGTAAGGTTAAAATTTTAGTCGTTTTCATGGTGTTTACTCCTTTTCTGTTTCAATTTCTGTTTCAATTTTTTGTTTTGCTGTTTCCGCTTTTTTAGCGGGACAATCATTTTCTTTTCCTTTGCCAAAGCCGTAGCAAAAGCTGACCGCCTCGACAGGACAGGCACGGATACACTTACCGCAGCGTATGCATTCGGTATGGTTGGGAGTTTTGGTTACATCTACATCCATCTTGCATGCTTTGGCACACTTTCCGCAGGAAATGCATTTGTGTTTGTCTACTTTCATTCCGAAAAGCGACACCTTGTTAAGCAATGCATAAAATGCACCGAGAGGACACAGCCACTTACAGAACGGTCTGTAGAAAAGCACACTCAGTACGATTACCGTAATCAATATGCCCAGCTTCCACGAAAAGAGCGTACCCAGTGCGGCGCGGATTCCCGAATCGACGGCGGAAAGAGGGATTGCTCCCTCGAGTACCCCTTGAGGACAAAGATACTTACAGAAAAAAGGATCTCCCATACCCACATCGTTTGTAATGAGCATTGGCAGCAAACCTACAGCAAAAAGCAAAACTGCATATTTTATGTATGTCAGCGGCTTCAGCTTTTTAGTGGAAAGCTTTTTTGTCGGTATCTTATGTAACAGTTCCTGAAGCCATCCGAACGGACACAAAAAACCGCAGATAAACCGCCCGAGCAGAACTCCTATCAATATGAGGAATCCTGTGATATAATATGAAAAACTGAATTTTGACGAACCCACTACGGCCTGAAACGAGCCGATTGGGCAGGCGCCCGATGCCGCAGGGCAGGAATAGCAATTCAGTCCCGGAACGCAAACAGCCTTTCCGTTGCCTTGATAAATTCTGCCCTTCAATAAATTCGGCAGATGAATATTACTCAGCAAAGTTGCTCCTGCTTGAATAAGCCATCGAAAGCGTGAGAGAAACTGCGATACACCGCCTCTTTTTTTCTTCGGTTCTTTGTTATCCAATTCCCACACACTCCAAACACAGCCGGATTGCCTTGCTTAACACGGTTTCTGCCTCTCCACGCAGAGCTCCGTAACACAGCATCGTAATTCCGCAGATAATCAGTACGATCTGAAATACGGCTTTTTTCTTTCGAGTCAATTCGGTCACTCCTTTCTTTTGTGCTCTCATTGTAGCACAGAGGATGTAAAATCCCTGTTAAGAACGAAAACTTAACAAAAACTTTATGTCTGAGCTATATAATGATATAATTAAATTATCAAAGAAATATGAAAACACAACAAGGAGAGTTTCTATGCGTATTTTAGTAATTGAAGACGAGCGTGCGCTGTGCGAGACAATTGTTCGCAGCCTTAAAAGATTGGCATACAGCGTTGATTTTTGCTATGACGGAAACAAAGCAAATGAGTTGCTCGGAATAGAAAAGTACGATCTTGTTTTACTTGATCTGAATTTACCCGGTGCAGACGGGATGACGGTACTGCGAACTCTGCGACAAACCGACAAAGATACCGGAGTGTTAATTCTTTCGGCACGCTGTGAGGTTGCCGACAAGGTGGAGGGACTGGATGCCGGAGCAAACGATTATCTGACAAAGCCTTTTCATTTGGAGGAGCTTGAGGCAAGAATACGCAGTCTGACTCGTCGGCGGTTTACACAAAACAATGTTGTTTTGAACTGTGGAAAGATTGCTTTTGACACCAAAGCCCGTGTTGCCGTTGCTGACGGTCAGGAGCTGTCACTTACCCGAAAAGAAATCGGAATACTTGAATATTTGCTTCTTAATCAAGGCCGCCCCGTCAGTCAGGAAGAACTACTCGACCATGTTTGGGATAACAGTGTTGACAATTTCAGCAATTCAATAAGAGTACATATTTCTGCATTACGAAAGAAACTGCGTGCGGCACTCGGCTATGACCCGATTCGCAATCGCATTGGTGAAGGATATGTTATGGAGGAAGAAAAAGTATGAAAAAGCTATCCTTGCAATGGCGTATAACTCTGATGACTGCACTTCTTATCGGAGCCACCTGCATTTTTATGAATGTTCTTATCGGCTATTCCGGCAGCCATTATATGGATTCCATAGGCTCTTATGTTACAGGATACGGTGATACGGACAAAGGAGAACCTGACTTTTTCGATCCCGAACACAAAAAGCTTGATCGTGAATTGACTATTGTAATTAACGGAGCACAGGAATCCTTTATCGCTACCAATTGGTATATTACGGCGGCGGCAACATTGTTAGGCGGTGTGCTTGCGTATTTTTTAAGCGGGCATGCACTGAAGCCTCTGCGTACTTTTACCGCTCGGGTTGAAAAGGTTCAACCTAACAATTTGACGGATATGAAGATAACCGAAGAGGTTCCGCCTGAACTGAGACAGTTTGTCAAGTCGTTCAATCGGATGCTTGACCGTCTTGATGAGGGATTTACCGCTCAACGACAGTTCACGGGAAACGCCGCACATGAGTTGCGTACGCCGCTTTCGCTTATGCAGGCACAGCTTGAACTTTTTTCGGCAGAGCATCCCGAGGTATCGCCTGAAACGGCGGAGTTTCTCCGATTGTTGCGTGAGCAGACCGAACGAATGACGCAAATGACAAAAACCCTGTTGGAAATGAGCGAGCTTCGGACAGTATCGTGTGCCGACCGCATAGAGATAGGACCTATGGTAGAAGAGATTTTCACTGACCTTGCACCACTTGCAGAGAAGAACAATGTTACACTTGAAAGCACGGGCGATGCTGTTATGACAGGCAGTGACACGCTGATTTATCGTTTGTTATACAATCTGACCGAAAACGCTATACGCTACAACCGTTTTGACGGTACAGTGAATATTACCGTAACGCACAAAGACAATCAGCTTGTTATTACGGTTGCGGATACCGGCTACGGCATCCCCGAACAATACAGAGAAAGTATTTTTCAGCCCTTCTTTCGTGTGGATAAATCCCGAAGCAGAGAATACGGCGGAGTTGGATTGGGACTTTCTTTGGTGTGGGAAATCGTTGCACTGCACAATGGTAAAGTTCGTGTGGAAGAAAGTTCGGAAAAGGGTACTGCTATAGCAGTAAAGTTTCCGACAGATGTGATAAAAATTTAATATTTTGCGATTTTTTCTTAGTTAATTGTTGAAATTGCCGTAGCTCTGTGCTATACTATAATTAATTAATCGATTAGTTATCAAAAGGAAGCGAACATTATGAGAACAACAGAGGAACAGCACAACGAGCGTAAGAGGGAAATAATGGAAAAATGCTTTGAATGCTATGCTGAAAACGGATTGACCGGTACGGGCATCAAGGCTTTGGCGGCAGCGTGTGGCTGTACAACGGGAAATCTGTATTCCTATTTCAACAGTGTTGATGAACTGATTATTGAATCAACTGCATACTGTATGGAAAAGGTCGAGGATGATTTTATGGAAAAAGCTCCCACCGACCCGAAGGATGTTGTTCGATTTGTGAAAGAGGTTCCGTATTGGACCGCAAAGAAGCACGGCAAGAAATATCGGCTGATGTATCAGGTCTATACTCATCCGAAATATATTGAGCACGGCAAGAAATTCTTTGAGGGGGTAAATGAGCGCTATACCGAGTATGCAAAGCGGCTTGAGCCGAAAATCGGCATTCCGTACACGGTGATTACACCGCTCATTTTTATATTTGTCCGTGCCTGTGTACACTATGCTATGTTTGAGGATGAATATTATTTAAAAACCCAAATGGAGGTCTTAAAACAGGGTGTTGCCCTGTTTACTGATAAATACCGTTCACAATATTTGAGAGGAGGCAATGATAAATGAAAAAACGAATATACTGTATTACTACCGCACTTTGTCTTGTGCTTTGTATCGTACTTTGCATTGCATTTGCTGCCGTATGCAGCAAAGCGGAAAACAGCAAAACCCTGTTGCCGGAGGTGCGAAACAACGGCACAGCAATCCAATGGAGAGATACCGCCGAAGAGGAATGGCACGATCTTGTAGCTCTTAACACGCTCAGAGGTGCTGTCGGAGAAAACGGCACTGACGGAAAGAACGGTCTTGACGGAAAAGACGGTACTAATGGAAAAGACGGTCTTGACGGTAAAAACGGCATTGACGGCAAAGACGGTACTAACGGAAAAGATGGTGCTGACGGTAAAGACGGTACTGACGGTAAAAACGGTACTGACGGAAAAAACGGCACTGACGGTAAAGACGGCATTGACGGCAAAAACATAGAGGTACAAAGAACAACGGAATATATACAGTGGCGCTATGAGGGAGAAGACTGGCAAAACCTTGTTGCCATTTCCGATACAAAAGGACCCACAGGGCAGAACGGTAAAGACGGAGTAAACGGAAAAACACCGGAGTTCCGTGTAAATGAAAACAATCTTCAATGGCGTTATGTCAGTGACGAAATATGGTTAAATCTTTACGATCTTTCAAATTTGAAAGGTCTTGACGGAAAAGACGGAATCGACGGAAAGAACGGTGATACGCCGTTCATCGGTGAAAACGGCAACTGGTGGCTCGGAGTGACCGACATTGGCGTAAAAGCCGCAGGTGTTGACGGTGAAAAAGGCGACAAGGGAGATAAAGGAGATGCCGGAGAGAACGGTAAGGACGGAGCAAACGGAAAAACACCTGAGTTCCGTGTAAATGAAAATAACCTACAGTGGCGTTATGTCGGCGATGAAACATGGCTTAACCTTTACGATCTTTCAATTTTGAAAGGGCTTGACGGCGCAGACGGTAAGGACGGTATAAACGGCAAAGACGGTGTTGACGGTAAAGATGGTGTTGACGGTAAAGACGGTTCCGATGGTAAGGACGGAACAAACGGACAAAACGGCGCTGACGGCAAAGACGGCAACACCCCGTTCATCGGTGAAAACGGCAACTGGTGGATTGGAACGACCGATACGGGAGTGAAAGCCACAGGTGTTGACGGTGAAAAAGGCGAAAAGGGTGACAAAGGAGATAAAGGCGACAAGGGTGACGCAGGTCAGAACGGCAGCTGTTCGGGATATTTTTACGGAGAGGCGGCCTCTCCGATTAAAGTAGTACTGAAGAATAACAGTCGTGCCAATATTACTGTCTACCAAAAAATAAACAAGGGCGGCTTGATTTCATCCTACATGAATAATATTACACTCAAAAAAGGACATATTTACAATGTCTGCTTAAGCGGTTCTCTCGAAGTCGGTTCAAACGAAGCTAACAAAAGCGGCAATTACTCTATTCAGATGACAGACGGTTATGATGACGATCTGTGCAGGGAGCTTACACGAATAAAAAGGGACGGGGCAAAAATACCGTATACCAATGATCAACATTCCTTTAATTTCAACAGAATGTATGATGCGTCAAATAAAGACATTACATTGCAGTTGTGGTTTGAAAATTCGGCATACAATACTTATCTCGGTGGCTTTAGAGGCACTATTACAATAACCGCTCTTGATTAAATTTATATAACGGAGGTGGCGAAAAATGAAAAAACGAATACTTAGTATCCTGCTGACTTTATGCATGATGCTCTGCCTTACGCCGATAAGCGTGTTTGCCGAGGAGGTTGGGGCAGAGGGCTCTGCTGCGATACAGCTTGGTGCAGATGCACTAAGTGTGTTAAGTAAAAATGTAAACACAGCGACCGCACCGACTGTGTATTTCGGGCAAAACCATGAAAATAATCCCGCTGCATGGCGAGTTATCGGCTATGACGGAAGCGGTGTTACAAGCTCAAAGGGGGATATTACCCTGCTTGCGGCAGGCGCTATGGGGGTTATACCATTTGTCGATACCATATTAAACAACGAATACGCACCGAGTAATTTGAAAACCGCGATAGATGCGCTTGCGGAAAAGCTGACGACAGAAGAAAATGCTGCCGTAAAGAAACGGACGCTGACAAGCGGAAGTTACGACGGAGAGAATACCGACTGTGTAGCGGGAGGGCAGGTGGATAACGCTGTATTCTGGCCACTTTCCGCAAAAGAGGCTATTGCTGTAAACAACGATCTGCGTGCCTTGAATCCTGCACATCCGAATTGGGTGGATAGCGGTTGGTGGCTGCGCTCCCCCGGCTCCGATAAATATCGTCTCGCCGTCGTGCGTAGTGAGGGTTCTGTCCAATACTCTGGGTTCTCTGTCCTCATTTTCAATAATCATCGGACTGTTCGTCCCGCTTTTAACTTAAATCTGAACTCTGTCCTTTTTGCATCTGCCGCCGTGGGCGGAAAGCCTGACGGAGGATTGGCAGAAGTTTCCAAATACAGCGGAAACGAGTGGAAATTGACGCTTTTAGATAGTAGACGCAATTTTGCTGTAACGGAAAAAACTGTCAGCGCCGCCCCCGACGATACCGTTACGCTGAATTACAAAGGGGCGACCACAGGGAAAAATGAATATATCTCTGTCATCCTGGCGGATAACAACGGCGCACAGTATTACGGCAGAGTAGCACAACCTACTGCCAAAAGCGGAACGGTTGAAATCAAAATCCCGTCTGACATTGCACCAGGCGACTATACCATGAAGGTATTCAGCGAGCAGTATAACGGTGACTGCAAGACCGACCTTGCAAGTGCTTTTGCGGATGTCACGCTGACGGTGGAAAGTCAGCCTGACGAGCAGTTTACCCTCGCCCCTGGTGGCAGATACTATTTTGACCTTTCGGCGATGAACATCCCCGGAACGGTAAACAGCAATCTGCCGGACAGCACCCTGCATTATGTGCCTTTTACCTATGCAGGCACGGTCAACGCTTATAAGCTCACATCGGAAATGGCAACCACCGAGGAGTATGCTCAGAAGAATAAATATCCCCACAGCCTATTCATTGCGGACTATGCCGTAACGCATACGGTAAGCTGGGATGACCTGAATACCGCAGGTCTGATTTTCGGCAAGGACTATGCCACAGGAGGTGTGAACTATACACTGCGTGCGCCGTCCGTGGGAAGTGATAACAGAGGCTCGGGTGATTCAGAACGCGGTACGCCCCAAAGCAACGAATGGGACAGGATACTGGACAAGGACAGCGGCTACATCAAAAACTGGAATGGCATATATTCGTGGGGGCAGGACACAACAAGATACAACTCGTCGCTCCGTGCGATTCGCGGGTACGATTCGGGCCGACGCTGGAACGACGACGATGCTACGGACTTCCTCCCGCTCGTCAGTTTCCGCCCCGTGCTTGAAATCCTGAACCCTGACACACTGAGCTCTGACGGACTGAAGGTCGTTACCCTTGACCTTGGCGGCGGAACGCTCGGCGGCAGCTCCGAGGATATTCAAATCATTGTGAAAAGCAGCGAGAGCTTTGCCGCGCCTGCGTCCGACGGCATGACCCGCCCGGACGGAAATACAGGCAGCTACTTCATGTGGCTCGGAAGCAACGGTAAGCTCTACGCGCCCGGTGCCAGTGTTCCGGCGGACGTTACCAAGCTCACGGCGCAGTTTGTTTTATCAGAACAGTTTTCCCTTACCCCCGGCGGCAGATACTATTTTGACCTTTCGGCAATGGATATTCCCGGCACGGTGAACACCGGAAACATCTTTGGTGCGACTTCCTTGCCGGATACGACGCTGCACTATGTTCCCTTTACCTACGCAGGGACGGTGAACGCCTACAAGCTCACAACGGAGATGGCAACCACCGAGGAGTATGCACAGAAGAATAAATATCCCCACAGCCTGTTCGTGGCGGATTATGCCGTAACGAATGATGTAAGCTGGGATGCCCTGAATACCGCAGATCTGATTTTCGGCAAAAATTATGCCAGCGGCGGCGTGGACTATACCCTGCGCACACCGTCTGCGGGAAGTGACTGTACGGGTTTAGACGATTCCCAACGCGGCGTGCCCCAAAGCAACGAATGGGACACAATGCTGAACAAGGACAGCGGATATATCCAAAACTGGAATAGAATGTTTTCGTGGGGACAGGATGTTTCTCCTGGCGGCGCGTCGTACCGTGTGGTTCGCGGGTACTTTTCGGCCCGCTTCTTGAACGACAAACTTGCTGCGAACTCCTTCCCGTACGTCGGTTTCCGCCCCGTCCTTGAAGTCCTGAACCCTGACACACTGGGTTCTGACGGACTGAAGGTCGTTACCCTTGACCTTGGCGGCGGCACGCTGGGTAATAGCTCCGAGGATATTCAAATCATCGTGAAAAATGGCGAGAGCTTCACCGCCCCAGCTACTGAAGGGCTGTCTCGTCCGAACAGCATTTCGGAAGACGCGCAGCTGTATTGGTCGGATGAAAATGGGAACTGCTATAAACCCGGCGATACCGTACCTGCCGATGTTTCCATGCTTTCGATCACTGGCGACTATGAGGTGATTTACCTCCCCGGCACATACGGCACCGGCAGTGCGGTGACGGATATGAAACCCCACAACAATATTCTTACCCTGCGCGGCGCTTTGTTCACCCGCGCGGGCTACACGCAAGTAGGCTGGTCAACCGTTGACGGCGGCGAAAAGGTGTATGGCTTTGAAGACGTTTATACGCAAAACGAGGCGCTGACGCTCTATCCTGTGTGGAACACGAATAAATACACAATAACCTTTGATACAAACGGCGGAAGTGAGATTGCACCCATTACTCAGGATTACGGTACAGAAATTACCGCCCCTGCCAACCCGACAAGAAAAGGTTATACCTTTAAGGGCTGGGATAAGGAAATCCCCAAAACCATGCCGGCGGAGAATATAACGGTTAAAGCACAATGGAAAATCAATCAGTATACAATAACCTTTGATACCAACGGCGGAAGTGACATTGCACCCATTACACAGGACTACGGTACAGAAATTACCGCCCCTGACAATCCTACAAGAAAAGGTTACACCTTTAAGGGTTGGGATAAGGAAATCCCCGAAACCATGCCTGCCGAAAACATTACAATCACGGCACGGTGGAAAGATACCGAAAAGCCGACGGGCGAAATTATCATAGGCACAAATAAATGGAATGAATTCTTAAACGAGCTTACCTTTGGCATATTCTTTAAGGATACACAGGAGGTAACTATAAATGCCGTAGATAACAGCGGAGTTGTGTTTGTATCCTATTTGGTAACAGATAAGGAGCTTTCCGAGGCTGAACTGAACTCTCTTGTATTCCGTGCGTATGAAGAACCGTTTTGCATAGAACCCAACGGAGAATATATTGTTTATGTAATGCTTGTTGATGAAAATATTAACATAACATACCTTCGCTCCGACCGTATAACGCTTGATAATATTCAGCCTGTAATCAGCGGTATTGAGAACGGCAAGACCTATTGTGAGGCACAAACCGTTACTGTTGATGAGAAGTATGTTGATACCGTTACCGTAAACGGCACGGCGGTTACGCTTGATGCAGACGGAGGTTTTGTTCTCCCTCCGACAAACGGCGAGCAGAAGATAGTTGTCACCGACAAAGCGGGCAATAATGCAGAGATGACCGTAACAGTCAACAACGGTCATACCTTTGGTGAATGGGTATCTGACAATGACGGTACGCATACCCGAAAATGTACCGTGGACGGATGCGATGCGTTTGAAACCGAAAATTGCTCAGGCGGCAATGCCACCTGTACCGAAAAGGCGGTATGTGATGTCTGCGGTAAAGCCTACGGAGAATTTGACGGAACAAACCACGAGGGCGGTGTACAGGAGTGGACGACAAGAACCGCTTTTAATCACGAACAAAAATGGAACTGCTGTGGTGCTGTGATTGTGGCAAGTGAAGCACATGAGTGGAAAGACGGTGTGTGCCGAGAATGCGGATATGTATGTCTGCATAATGACGCAGATAAAGACCATATCTGCGATTATTGCAAAAAGACAATCTCTGAGCATGTAGATAAGGATAAAGACCATATCTGCGATTACTGCAAAAAGACAATCTCTGCTCATGAAGATGCGCCAACCAAAGAAATCAAAAAGGCTGACACCGTAACGGCTAAATTGCCTGATGATTCAAAGTCCCCTCAGACAGGCGACAACAGCAACCTTATTTTGTGGATTGCATTGCTGATTATCAGCGGCGGCGTTATGAAAGGAGTAACGGCATTCGGTAAGAGTAAAAAACATTCTGCCAAAATTAAAGATAAGTAATATTTTACGCTCTGTCATGGAAATATAGTGAATACGGCACAGTAGGTATAGAAACCGCTGTGCCGTGTTTCTTTCAGAATGACTGCTTTTGAAAAACAGGCACTTTCTCGGTCATCATACGATAAGCAAAGACAAAGAATAAATGCAAAATCCGGAATTTAATGCCAATACTTCCGAAAATCGGCAGACAAGTTTGTCAATAAGTTCGTATAGTTGCATTTGTTTTTATTTATGATACAATTAAAAGCAACAAACTTAACAGATTCTTATGCAGGTAAAATTCGGAAAATATGCCGATAGCCTTGTACGGAAAAGTAAAATTGTTTCAAATTGCTATTGCACTTTTGTGATTTTTTCTTATATCTCTTTTATAATAAATCAAAATGTGATACAATATGACTGATAATCTGAAAACGGAGTTGATTAAATGAATTTCATCAACAGAAATGAAATTGCAAACGGTGTTTACTTTACAAACATTAAGGACAGCCGTTTTAAAACTATGAAAATCAGCGTGAATATTGTTGTTCCGCTTTCTGTCGAAACAGCGTCGGAGAATGCGCTTGTGGGCGGATTGCTTGTTCGTTCATGCAAAAAATATCCCGATTTTACTGTTCTCAGCAAAAAACTCAGCTCACTTTACGGTGCAGACCTCACTTCATCGCTTTCAAAACACGGTGAAAGCCAGGTAATTAAAATTTCCGTATCAGGTCTTGATGACAGATATTCTCTTGATGATGTCAGCATTGCAAAAGAACTTTCGGAGCTTTTGTGCAGCGTGATTTTTGAGCCGAATGTCAAGAACAACGCTTTTATTGAAAGTGAACTTGAACAGGAACGCAGACAACTTCTTGATGTGATTGATTCGGAATTCAACGAAAAGCGAATCTATGCAATGGGACAGCTTATAAAGCATATGTGCAAGGATGAGGTTTTTGGAATCAAGCGTTACGGTACAGCCGAAAAAATCAAGGCCGCAACTGCCGAATCACTCTGCAAGGCATGGCAGAATCTTCTCAAAACCGCAAAATTTGAGATTCTCTATATAGGCGACAGCCCTGCCGATAAGGCGAAGGAGGTTTTTGCGAAAGCCTTTGCAAATATCGAAAGAAATGTTGTGACTTCATCTACTGATGTTGTTAAGAATGTTTCAAAAGAAAAACATATTACAGAGGAAATGGAGCTCTCACAGTCAAAACTTGTCATGGGATTCAGAACACAGATTTCCGCAGGTGATGAAGAGGCGGTTGCCGAAAGACTTATGTGTGCTGTTCTCGGCGGTACTGCAAGCTCAAAACTCTTTAACAATGTTCGTGAAAAGCAGAGCCTTTGCTATTACTGCTCGTCCTCCTATGATTCAATCAAGGGTATAATGTATATCAACAGCGGTGTTGAGGGCGAAAATCTTGAAAAAGCCGAAAAAGCTATTCTCAAAGAAATTGAGGACATGAAGAACGGCGAAATTACAGATTTTGAAATTGAGGCAACAAAGCTTGCTGTTGTTAATTCATTCAAGTCAAGCAGCGACAGCGTAAGCGGTATTGAAAACTGGTACACAGGAAGAATCTTTAACGGTGACCTTGAAACTGTTGAAGAAGTTTCTGCTGAGGTTAATGCCGTTACAAAAGAGCAGATTGTAAATGCCGCAAACAAGCTCTTGCTCGATACGGTTTATGTTCTCAAAAATAAGTAAGGGAGGCGGACAGAATGAATATTACAGAAATTAAATCGGAAATTGCAGGCGACAGCTATTATAAAGTTGAACATCCATCGGGACTTACAATTTTTGTTTATCCAAAAGAGGGTTACACTTCTTCATATGCAATTTTCGGCACACGCTACGGCAGTATCAACACAAAGTTTTCCGTTAACGGCGGTGATATAATTACAGTTCCCGACGGTATCGCCCATTACCTTGAACACAAGCTTTTTGAAAGTGAAGATGGTGATGCGTTTGTAAGATACGCAAAAACAGGTGCAAATGCAAACGCATATACAAGCTTTGAAAAAACCTGCTATCTTTTCTCATGTACGGACAAGTTTGACGAAAGTCTTGAAATTCTTCTTGATTTTGTTCAGGATCCCTACTTTACGGCTCAGACAGTTGCAAAGGAACAGGGCATTATCGGTCAGGAAATCAAAATGTACGACGACTCTCCCGATTGGCGAGTAATGTTTAATATGCTTGAGGGTATGTACCACAATCACCCTGTAAAAATTGATATTGCAGGTACGGTTGAAACAATTGCGGAAATTACAGCCGAAAAGCTTTATGAAGTTTACAATGTGTTCTACAACCTCAATAATATGATTCTCTGCGTTGCGGGTAATGTAACGGTTGACGGTGTGCTTAAAGTTGCCGACAAAATGCTCAAGCCTTGTGAGAAAAAGGAAATCAAAAACTATTTTGAAACAGAGCCTTATGAAATCAAAGAACCTTATGTTGAGCAGACTTTCCCTGTTTCAATGCCTTTGTTCAATCTCGGCTTCAAAGAGAAAGCAGACAAGCCTCTTAACGAAAAGCAGCTTGCATGCACAGATATTCTTCTTTCGGCACTTGCATCAAACACGAGCATACTCTACAGAAATCTTATGGATTCAAACCTCATCAATTCAAGCTTTTCTTATGAACTCTTTGAAGGCCCGGGTTATTGCTCGGTAATCTTCGGCGGTGAATCAAGAGCGCCGAAACAGGCGGCTGAGATGATTAAGCAGTATATCTCGGATATTAAGAAAAACGGTATTGATAAAGAGGACTTTGAAATTGCAAGAAAGTCTGTTTATGGTGATTCGGTTTCATCGCTCAACTCAGTAAGCGCAATTTCAAATTCAATCATCGACTACGCAATGCAGGGCAACGAAATTTTTGCCTACATTGATGCGGTTGCAAATGCAAAGCTTGAGGATATCAACGCAAGGCTTGCCGAGATGCTCAATGTTGACAACTGTACTTTGTCTGTTGTAAAACAGCCTGAAGAGGTGTAATTATGCCGTATCATGTGCAGTTTCCCGGATTTGGCTGGGAATTTGATATTAACCCGATTGCATTTTCAATCGGTGATTACAAGGTCTATTGGTACGGAATAATCATCGCCTGCGGACTTTTGCTTGCCGTACTTTATGCGTGGAAAAGTGCTCCCCGTTACAAGGTTGACGGTTCAAAGCTTGTCAACTGTGTTTTTGCAGGAATGATAACGGGAATTATCGGTGCAAGACTGTACTTCTGTTTCTTCAAATGGGATTATTACGGACAGAACCCGATTGAAATTCTCTACATCAATAACGGCGGACTTGCTATTTACGGCGGAATAATCGGTGCGTTGCTCGGCGGTTTGACTGTTGCCAAAATACAGAAAATGGAAATTATGCCTGTTCTTGACATTGCAATGGTCGGTTTCCTTATCGGACAGGGAATAGGCAGATGGGGCAATTTTATGAATCAGGAGGCATACGGCTCTCCTACGGATTTGCCATGGAGAATGATGAGCGAGGGAACAGACAACATAGGAGTTCACCCGTGTTTCTTCTATGAATCAATGTGGTGCCTGCTCGGATTTGTACTTCTCCATTTCTACGGGAAATATAAGCAGAAATATTCGGGACAGATTTTCTTTATGTACCTTGTGTGGTACGGATTTGAAAGAACAGTTGTTGAGGGACTGAGAACAGACAGCCTTTATCTTCCGTTCCAAATTTTCGGAGCAGACATAAGGGTGTCACAGGTTCTTTCGGCAGTAATTTTTATAACAGGTATTGTATTCTTAATTATAAACAGAAAAAAGGAGGATTCTTTCTATGCAGATTATCGACGGAAAAAAGGTGTCGGCACAGGTAAAGGAAGAGGTAAAGAGGCAGACGCTTGAGTTAAAGGAAACTCACAAAATAACCCCCGGTCTTGCGGTAGTAATCGTAGGTGACGATCCGGCGTCAAGAGTATATGTAAACAACAAGAAAAAGGCTTGTGAATTTGTAGGCTTTAAGTCTGAGGAGTACGCACTTCCTGCCGAAACAACACAGGAAGAACTTTTAAACCTTGTTGAAACTCTCAACAATAAGAAGGATATCAACGGTATTCTTGTTCAGCTTCCGTTGCCGAAACACCTTGATGATAAGGCTGTTATTGAGGCAATCAGTCCGCTTAAAGATGTTGACGCATTCCATGCCGTAAATGTCGGCAAAATTATGCTCGGCGAGTATGATTTTCTTCCATGCACGCCTGCAGGCGTAATGGAGATGCTCCATTCCTACAACATTGAAGTAAGCGGTAAAAACTGCGTTGTAATCGGCAGAAGTAATATCGTAGGCAAGCCTATGGCAATGCTTTTGCTCCACGAAAACGGCACAGTAACAATCTGTCACAGCAGAACAAAGAATCTTGCTGAAATCTGTTCACAGGCAGATATACTCGTAGCCGCAGTCGGCAGACCGAAGTTTGTTACTGCCGATATGGTAAAAGAGGGTGCGGTTGTGATTGATGTCGGTATGGACAGGGATGAAAACGGCAAGCTCTGCGGTGATGTTGATTTTGAAAATGTCAAGGATAAATGCTCGTTTATCACACCCGTGCCGGGCGGTGTAGGTCCTATGACAATTTCAACTCTTATGAAAAATACTCTCAAGGCTTGCAAAATACAGAATAACATTTGATATACTCAAAAAATATCGGGAAAATTGTTGACAGAAAGTTTTCTTTGTGGTATAGTATATAAGCCGCATATTGTGGGTTTTAAGTGATTCGTTCCACCTGCACATAGCGAGCCCAATGTAAAGGATGGTACTAAAATGTACGCAGTTATTCAGACAGGCGGCAAGCAGTACAAGGTAACTAACGATGAGGTTATCTTCATCGAGAAGCTTGACGCAGAAGCAAACGACACAGTAACATTTGATGTTGTGGCAGTCGGCACAGACGACGGCATCAAGGTTGGCACACCGCTCGTTGAGGGTGCTAAGGTTACAGGTGAAGTTGTAAAGAACGGTAAAGGCAAAAAAATCAGAGTTTGCACTTACAAGCCTAAGAAGGGCGAAAAGAGAGCAAAAGGTCACAGACAGCCTTACACACAGGTTAAGATTACTTCAATCGAAGCCTAAAAATGACTACGGTAACATTTTTTAAATCAGATGATATAATTTGCGGTTTTGAAATATCGGGGCACTCCGACTTTGCCGAAGAGGGCAGCGATATTGTATGTGCGGCAATCAGTTCTGCCGCATATATGACTGCAAACACTGTCACCGAGATTTTGCATATTAATGCACAGGTTACCGAGGATGACGGTCTTATGAAAGTAAGAATGTCACCGAATGACGCTTTAAAGGCTTGTGATATACTCTCAGGCTTAAAGCTTCACTTAACTGCTCTTTCGGAGCAATACAAAAATTTTATTAAAGTTAAATTTTCGGAGGTGTAAGGTAATGCTTAAAATAAACATTCAGTTATTCGCTCATAAAAAAGGTATGGGTTCTACAAAGAACGGCCGTGACAGTGAATCAAAGCGTCTTGGCGTTAAGCGTGCAGACGGTCAGAAGGTTCTCGCAGGCAACATCCTCGTAAAGCAGAGAGGCACACATATTCACCCTGGTGAAAATGTAGGCAAAGGCTCTGACGATACACTGTTCGCAAAGATTGACGGTGTTGTAAGATTTGAGCGTGTCGGCAAAGACAGAAAGCGTGCAAGCGTTTATCCTGTTGAGCAGTAATCTCAAAATTTATGAGGGTGGATTTTATATCCACCCTTATTTTTTACATTTCTGTTTATACTAATAACAAACAGGTCTGAGATTCTTTACATTTGTACTGATAATTAAACAGCAAAACTGTTACGGAGAAAAATATGTTTGTAGATACAGCGAAAATTAAAATAAAAGCAGGAGACGGCGGTGACGGTGCCGTTTCGTTTCACCGTGAAAAATATGTAGCGGCAGGCGGTCCCGACGGCGGTGACGGTGGCAGAGGCGGCAACATTGTTTTTGTTGCCGATTCCAACCTTTCAACACTTGCCGATTTCCGTTATAAAAGAAAATATGCCGCAAAAAAAGGCGAAAACGGCAGAGGCGGCAGATGCCGTGGTAAAAATGCCGAAGATCTTGTTATCCGTGTTCCTGTCGGAACTGTTGTAAAAGAGGAGAACAGCGGAAGAATCCTTGCCGATGTTTCGGGTGATGAACCTTATATCGTTGCAAAAGGCGGTAAGGGCGGTTGGGGCAATCCACATTTTGCAACTCCTGTCCGTCAGGTTCCCCGTTTTGCAAAACCGGGACTTCCGGGTGAAGAGTTTGATGTTGTTCTTGAACTCAAGCTTCTTGCCGATGTAGGTCTTGTAGGTTTCCCGAATGTCGGAAAAAGTACCCTTGTTTCCGTAGTTTCACAGGCAAAGCCTGAGATTGCGAACTACCACTTCACAACAATCACTCCCGTTCTCGGAGTTGTGTCAATGGGCGAGGGCTCGTCGTTTGTTATGGCTGACATTCCCGGTCTTATCGAGGGTGCATGGCAGGGTACAGGTCTTGGGCATCAGTTCCTCCGCCATGTTGAGCGTTGCCGTATGCTCGTTCACATTGTCGATGTTTCGGGCAGTGAGGGCAGAGATCCGAAAGAGGATTTCATAACAATCAACAATGAGCTTGCAAAGTTCAATCCCGAGCTTGCAGAGCGTCCGATGGTTGTTGCAGGTAACAAGTGCGATATGGCAACCGATGAGCAAATTGCAGACTTCAAGAAGTTTGTCGAAGATCAAGGTTATGATTTCTTCCCGATTATGGCGGCAATCCGCTATGATGTTGACCCGCTCCTCAAAAAGATTCAGGAAATGCTTTCAAAACTTCCTCCAATCACTCACTACGAGGCAGAGCCTGCTCCGATTGTGACCGTTGATGATTTTGATGACCATTCTGTTATAATCAAGAATGTGAACGGAATCTATACCGTTGAGGCTGACTGGCTGTTGCAGGTCATGAAGGGTATCAATTTTGACGATTACGAAAGCCTTAACTATTTCCAAAAAGTTCTCATAAACGGCGGTGTAATTGACGCACTCCGAAAAAAAGGCTGTTCGGACGGTGACACGGTTTCAATTTATGAGCTTGAATTTGACTTTATGGATTAATATTGCGTGATACGGAGTTAATATGGAAAATACATCTGTTCATTCATTAGCCGATGAAATTTCTCCGCTTACACTTGCCTTTGTGGGTGACGGCGTCTATGACCTGCTTGTGCGTGAATACCTTGTTCGCAAGGCTAACCGCAGTGTCGGAGAACTCAATAAAATAAAGGTTTCGCTTGTAAACTGCAAAAGTCAGGCTGAATTTGCAAAAATTCTTATGCCGACTTTAACTGAAAAGGAGCTTGCTGTTTATAAGCGAGGCAGAAATGCCGCACCGAAATGTACTCCCAAAAACGGTTCTGTTGCCGATTATCACAGTGCAACGGGACTTGAAGCACTTTTCGGATACTTGCAGATTAATAAAGAATTTGACAGAATAAATCAGCTTTTTGAAATAATTATACATACTCGTTTCGGGGAGTGATTTTATGCAAACGAATTTGAAACCGAATTCCCGTCTTGCAAAGGCAGGAACACTATTTTTTGATTATCTTGTAATTTTCGCCGGAGCAGTTCTTTACGGCATATCGGTAGCAATGTTTACATCACCTAACAATGTTGCCCCGGGCGGACTTACGGGTGTTGCCACAATGCTCAACTATATGTTCTCGTTGCCGATAGGTATTATGATTTTTGTGATGAACATTCCGCTTTTCATCTGGGGATTTATCGAGAACGGAAAGGGCTTTCTTACAAGAACCCTTGTTGCAACGGCACTTGTTTCGGTTATGATTGATGTTCTTACACCGATTTTGCCTGCATATACGGGCGATACAATTCTTGCCGCAGGATTCGGCGGAGTGCTTAACGGTCTCGGACTCGGTCTTATCTTTTACCGAGGCGGTTCAACAGGCGGTACAGACATCATCGCACTGAATCTTCACAAGCATTTTCCGTTCATTTCAACGGGTACGATAATCCTTGTGTCCGATATTCTTGTGCTTTTAATGGTATTCTTTGTTTATCACAGCATTGAAAATGTACTCTATGCTTTGCTTGTAATTTTTATCAGCATAAAGGTAATTGATGCTGTAAGCTACGGTACTTCAAGAGGTAACGGCAAGCTTATGTTTGTAATTTCGGACAATTATGAAGAAGTAAGTGTCAATATTATGAAAAACCTAAAGAGAGGTGTAACATACCTCAACGGCGAGGGTGCATACAGCGGTAAGGATAAGAAAGTTATTATGTGCGCAGTCCGTCCTCAAGAGGTTTACAAAATCACATCGGGAATCAAAAATGTTGATCCCAATGCCTTTATTATCGTAACGACAGCAGGCGCAATAAAGGGCAGAGGTTTTGTAAATATTGACAGTAACTGAAAATTATACAAAAATAACGGTGACATTTTCGTGTCACCGTTTTCGTTTGCTTTATTTTCTTTTACTTTTGGGAGTTCTTTTAAGTCTGTTGCTGTCCTTGAAAACCCATATTCTCTGCATTTTGTAATTGACCGTCCACAACAAAAGATCGACAATCGCCTTTGTGAGTGTAACGGGAATCGGCAGGAACCAAAGTGCCGATACAATAAGTGAGCTTGCACACATTATGCAGAAAAACAGAATGAAAAATCTGAGTGCCTGTTTTGCTCCGTTATCCGTATTACCGAAGATGACTTTTCTGTTGATGAGAAAATTAATTCCGCCCGAAACAACTCGTGCCATAAGCGTTGCCAGCATAATGTTAAAGAACATATGTGACGGCAGAATATACGCAAAAATCGTGAATAAAACAAGGTCGATTATCGTACAGCCGATTGATGCCGTCGCAAATCTCAACGGAGTTCTGTAGATAAGGTAGGTGTCCTTAATAAGTCGAAAATTGCTGCTGCAGTTTGAGCAATCGGCTATAATGTTCACAAAGTAAAACGGGACTCTCATGTCGGCACATTTTGTGAGAAAATTCATTTCAAAATCAAAACGACTGCCCTTTGTTTTCATCACCGTGTCATACAGAAATGCAGGAATACCTCGCAGTCCAGTTTGAGTGTCCCTGCAGCTTTTGCCCGTAATAACCTTGAAATATGCCGAGGACAGTCTGTTTCCGATTCGTATATTAATCGGCATTTTAGACTTTTTGTAATCTCTTTTGCCAAGAATCAGACTGCCGTTTCTAAGGTCAAGCATACGGCTGATTTTCATAACATCATTTGCAGTATGTTGTCCGTCAGCGTCACAGGTAATGTAGCCCGTGATATTATAAAGATTCTGTCTCTTATACACATCTCCGAGCCCACGAGACAGGCAGAAA
>ERZ1027054.272-NODE-272-length-26119-cov-6.988452_pt1 | contig 26119 bp, 20 predicted proteins | sample MGYA00519284_ERZ1027054 | MGnify/ENA primary metagenome ERZ1027054 (study PRJEB26926, sample SAMN06164568) | human gut metagenome | biome: ENVO:00009003; feature: ENVO:2100002; material: ENVO:00002003 | host: Homo sapiens | place: USA | collected 2012 ... | reverse complement strand
TTTCGATTTCTAATGGTAATTTCAGCTGACGCATAGTATAATTACCATTGGTATTGTTATTTAGTAGCATAATTAATTATACCAAAAAATCGCTCAGACCTCACGGTCTGGGCGATTTTTCTGTCAGGGGAGTTTTTTTACAGCCCCTTTATTTTTGTAACTACAAATAGAAATATTGACTGTTAGAGATAATCAATAAATTTATAAAGCTATGACAGAGAAATTCCGGCTTATCGAATGAAATTAGTCATGATCTTCTGCTCTGTCTCCGGAGCGTCGATACCGGCCTTTTTACCGGCTTCAATACATTTTAACAGCCAAGCCATGTTATTGCCTAACGTACGCATGATCTGGAGGCCTTCAGCGTCTTTTCTGACGTCATCTGGGGTATTGCCGTGAACCATTGTCCAGTAGTTTCCGGACACGACAGGCATCTGATGATAGGTAAAGTATTTGATCAGAACATCCAGAGTAGCAGTAGTACCGGCACGTCTTGCGGAAGCAACAGCTGCGGCAGGCTTGTGGATCATATCCTTTCCGGCCTTGGAAGCGAATTTATCCATGAATTCGATGATCTGTCCGGAAGGAGAAGCCCAGTAAACCGGAGAACCAACAATAAGGGCGTCAGCCTCTTTCATAATGGCAGCTGCGGCAGCAACGTTTTCCTGAGAAGGATCCCCGGCCTGGAAGATTTCTGCCTCCACACCGTTCTTCTTTAAGGTTTCTGCGATCTCTGTAAGAGCTGTATAAGTGCAGCCTTCTTTGCGAGGACTGCCGTTGAGTAATAAAACTTTCATTATTGTCATCCTTTCATATGATTTTTTAAGTCATCATACTTTCAATTATATACAGAGAAAAAATAATGTCAATGTTTGAAAAAAACAGAAAAAATTTTTCCGGGTAGGGTTTGAGAAAGAAAATACAAACCCTTGGAAAGCCCATTTTATAAGGCTTTTCGGCCTGTTTTCCGTCTTTGTAAAAAAAATTGAAATTTTTCAAAAAAAAGCTTGCAATTATAAAAAAGGTATGGTATTATTTAACTCGTCGCTGAGGGAAATACAAAACAGCGAAACATAAAAAGAAATATGGCTCCATGGTCAAGCGGTTAAGACACCGCCCTTTCACGGCGGTAACAGGGGTTCAAATCCCCTTGGAGTCACTTCCTTTAAGGAAACAATTGAATTTGGTGCCATAGCCAAGTGGTAAGGCAAAGGTCTGCAACACCTCTATCCCCGGTTCAAATCCGGGTGGCACCTCTTAGAAAGCCCTGGAAAGATGAATTTCCAGGGCTTATTTTTACTATAAAAATGTACTTGCTGAAGACCGTGAAGCCAGACTTCTGAAAAATCGGACAGCATCCTTTCCGGATGCTGTCCGACAGATCAGGAATTTTTTTCTGTAAGCAGGATTCTTTTACGGTTATAAACCAGATGAAGGTACATGGCATCTTGGGCACGCAAAGCATCATGTTCTGCAATGGCATCTGCGATTTCACGATGTGTTTCAATTGTTTCTTCATGCAGAGCGCCACTGGTTGATTCGACAAATAATGGAATAGAACTGTTAATTACGGGAATCAGCCGCGGAACAACAACATTTTTGCTGCTCAGCGCGATCGCTGTATGAAATTCAATATCTTTCTGGGTATGGTCCGCATGTTTTTTTAATAATGCTTCAACATCATCACAAAGTGTGGTGATTTTTTTTATATCTTTTTTATTGGCGCGGGTGGCAGCCATTGCTGCAATAGAGGGTTCAAGCAGAAAACGGACTTCAAGAAGGTCATGGATCAGCTTCTGCTTGTTGCCGATAAAAGTTAATCCCAGCGGATCTTCCACCATTCCCGGAGATGATGCGATATAAGTTCCGGATCCCTGACGGATCGTCACGATATTTCTGGAAGCAAGAAGCTTCATTGCCTCGCGGACAGAGCTTCTTCCGGCATTCAGACGTTCGGACAGAACCGTTTCATTAGGCAGCTTGTCTCCAGGCTGCAGATTTTCCTTTAAAATAAATGCGATGATGTCTTCCGATAATTTTTGCGGAAGACTTTTTTCTTCTGATGACGAAATCATCATATGAGTTTCTCCATTTCTATTCGTTATTTCTTTTTATATTTTCCTTATATCTATAATAATTCCTTTAAACTATAATGTCAAAACGACAAAATACACAAAAAATAAGACGATAATTTAGATAAAATTACAGTATTGCGTTTTTGACAGAATGAATATATTATAAATACATCAGATGAATTGAAGCAAAAACAAAGAAAATCAGCACAATTCAAAAGAAAAAACAGCAGAAAGGTCAGATGTATTTAACGAAAAGTAAAACATCGGATGAATTAAGGAGGCAAAAGCAGAAAAAATGGAAGAAACAACATTTACAGCAGATCCAATGAGATTGATGCTTGCTGCGGCAGTGGGAATTGTGATCCTGCTGGTGCTGATCATCAAATTTAAACTGCATCCGGTTCTGTCAATGATGATTTCAGCGATCATCATCGGTGCAGGTGCCGGAATGCCACTGGAAATGATCTCAGACACAGTAGAAAAAGGTGTTGGAAAGACATTACAGGGAATCGCACTTCTGGTAGGACTGGGTTCCATGTTCGGCGGAATACTGGAAGTGAGCGGAGGAGCCCAAAGAATAGCGGAAACACTGATCGACAAATTCGGCCAGAAAAAAGCCGGTTGGGCATTGGGACTTACCGGACTGGTGATCGGTACAACCGTATTTTTTGAAGCAGGTGTTGTAGTACTGATCCCACTGGTATTCAGTGTTGCAAAGCAGACAAAAAAATCCACACTGTATTATGCGATCCCACTTCTTTCAGGTCTTGCCAGCGGCTATGCTTTTGTACCGCCTTCTGCGGGATCTGTACTGGTTGCCAATGCACTTGGCGTAAACCTGGGAACTATGATCATGGTTGGAGTTCCAACTGCACTGATCTGTATGCTGGTTTCAGGAATTATCTGGGGAAATCTGGTTGGAAACAAAATTTTCACTGAACTTCCGGCCAATGTGGAAGAAATCAAAGATGATGGAAAAGAGTTGCCGCCATTTGGTCTGGTGCTTGGCGTGATACTGATCCCGCTTGTTCTGATCCTTCTCAGTACTGTATCTAAATACATGCCAATTCCGGCAGGAATACAGAGTTTTCTCGGATTTATCGGAAAACCGTTTCTGGCACTGACTATCGCAACGCTTGCAGCAATGTATTTTCTTGGAATCCGTCGTGGCTTTACCGGTACACAGTTAAAGAAAATACTGGATCATTCACTGAGACCGGTTGGAATGATCCTTCTGGTCATCGCCAGCGGCGGAGTGATCCGATGGATGCTTCAGGATTCCGGCCTTGGAAATATTATCGGACCGGCCCTGGAAAAAAGCGGTCTTCCGCTGATCCTGATCGCGTTTCTGATCGCAATCCTGGTAAGGGCATCTGTGGGAAGCTCCATTGTGGCAATGACCATGGCATCAGGAATCATGGCGACTATGCCGGCAGTAATGGATACAAGCATGCTTTACAGAGCTGCTATGTGCTGTGCAATCTGCGGTGGTGCAACTGCACTGAGTCATGTAAATGATGCCGGATTCTGGCTGGTAAGTACTTTCCTTGAGATTGACGAAAAAACGACATTAAAATCCTGGACGATCATGGAAACACTGATCGGTGTTACAGCACTTGTTGTAGGCTTTGTTATTTCAATTTTTGCATAGGAGGAAGAGCGTAATGATAAAGATATCGGTTTATTTAAGAGACATGTATGATGCAAAGCATCTTGTACAGGCTGCATCCGGCTGCCGGAAGGATGTGGAACTGATCTGCGGAAGATATATCGTAGATGCAAAGTCCATGCTGGGAGTATTCAGCCTTCCTACATTTAATAATGTGGAAATCGGAGCAGAAGAAGAGGATGTAAAGGAACTTAGAGAAAAGCTGGAAAATCTGAATCTGATCAGAGAATAGGAAATGGAGGAAAAAATCATGAAGTTAGTAAGTCAGGAAATGAGAAAGCTTGCACCGGAGCTTGATCCGCTGCGCCTTGGAACAGGATGGAAAAAAGAAGATCTGGGAAAGGTTCAGGTCATGGTGGAAAGCACTTATGGTGACAGCCATCCGGGAAGCGGACACCTGAACATCCTTGTGGAAGAAGTTCGTAAAGGAATCGCAGAAGAAGGTGGTTTTGGTGCACGCTATAACTGTACCGATATCTGCGATGGTGAGAGCCAGGGAACAGACGGAATCAACTACAGCCTGGCAAGCCGTGAAATGATCGCAAACATGATCGAGATCCATGCAAATGCAACACCATTTGATGCCGGTGTATATCTTTCAAGCTGTGACAAGGGTGTACCGGGAAATCTGATCGGACTTGCAAGAGTAAATATCCCTTCCGTATTTGTTCCGGGCGGAACCATGAATGCGGGACCTGAGATGCTGACCCTTGAGCAGCTGGGAATGTACAGTGCAAAGTTTGAGCGTGGAGAGATCGACGAAGAGAAGCTTGACTGGGCAAAATGCAATGCCTGCCCAAGCTGTGGAGCCTGCTCCTTTATCGGAACAGCTTCAACAATGCAGATCATGGCAGAGGCACTTGGACTTACACTTCCTGGTACAGCTCTGATGCCGTCAACAAGCCCGGATCTTCTTGCTTTCGCAAGAGAGGCAGGAAGACAGGCAGTAAGGATCGCACAGATGGAAAATATGCGTCCTTCTGATATCGTAACTATGGACAGCTTTGAGAATGCGATCCTTGTACACGCTGCAATCTCCGGAAGTACAAACTGTCTGCTTCACATTCCGGCGATCGCACATGAGTTTGGCATTGAGATCACAGGTGATACCTTTGACAGACTGCACAGAAATGCAAGATACCTTCTGGATGTACGTCCTGCAGGACGCTGGCCTGCTGAGTGCTTCTATTATGCAGGTGGTGTACCGGCGATCATGGAGGAGATCAAGGAACATCTCCATCTGGATGTGATGACAGTTACAGGAAAGACTCTCGGAGAAAACTTTGAGGAGCTGAAGAACAACGGATTTTATGAGAAATGCGACAAATGGCTTCAGGAATTTAACAAACGTTACAATGTAAACCTTACAAAGGAAGATATCATCCGTCCATATGACAAGGCAATCGGAACCGACGGAAGCATCGCTGTTCTCCGTGGAAACCTTGCACCTGAGGGTGCTGTGATCAAGCACACCGCATGCCCGAAGGAAATGTTTAAATCCGTTCTCCGTGCAAGACCGTTCGACAGTGAAGAGGAGTGTCTGGATGCAGTTCTGAAGCATAAGGTCCAGAAAGGTGATGCAGTATTCATCCGTTACGAGGGACCAAAGGGAAGCGGAATGCCGGAGATGTTCTACACATCTGAGGCGATCAGCAGTGATAAAGAGCTTGGAAAGAGTATCGCACTGATCACAGACGGACGTTTTTCCGGAGCATCTACAGGCCCTGTTATCGGACACTGCAGCCCTGAGGCTGTTGACGGTGGCCCAATCGCACTTGTTGAGGAAGGCGACCTTATTGAGATCGACGTTATGGAAAGAAAGCTGAACATCATCGGGATCGCAGGCGAAAGAAAGTCTATGGAAGAGATCGACCAGATCCTTGCCGTGAGACGTAAAAACTGGAAGCCAAGAGAACCAAAATACAAAAAAGGCGTGCTGAGACTTTTCAGTGAGCATGCTGCAAGCCCAATGAAGGGAGCCTATCTGGAGTATTGATCATGAAACATAAATTTATTACTCTCGGCGAGATCATGCTGCGTCTGACACCGCCGGATTATGAAAAAATCAGAACAGCAACAACCTTTGAGGCAAGATACGGGGGAAGCGAGGCGAATGTAGCCCTTTCCCTGGCAAATCTTGGAATAGATGCTTCGTTTTTTACGGTAGTTCCGGACAACAGTCTTGGAAAAAGTTCTGTACGTATGATGAGAAGCAATGATGTGAATTGTGACAGTGTGGTTTATTCCACAGCGGAAGAAACTCCGACACACCGTCTTGGAACCTATTATCTGGAGACCGGCTACGGGATCCGCCCCAGCAAGGTAGTTTACGACAGAAAACACAGCGCTTTTTCCGAGTATGATTTCAGCAAAACAGATGTGAAAAAAATGCTGGAAGGATATACATGGCTGCATCTGAGCGGGATCACCCCTGCTCTTGGAACAAAATGCAGGGATCTGATCTTAAACTGCCTGAAGGCAGCAAAAGAAATGAATATGACCGTAAGCTTTGACGGAAATTTCAGAAGTACGCTGTGGACCTGGGAAGAGGCCAGAGATTTCTGTACACTTTGTCTTCCATATGTAAATGTCCTTTTCGGGATCGAGCCGTACCATATCTGGAAAAATGAAGAAGATCACAGTGCAGGGGATGTAAAGGATGGAATCCCGTTTCAGCCGGATTTTGAACAGCAGGAAAAAGTGTTCCGGGCATTTGCGGACAGATATCCGAATATAAAATGCATTGCAAGACATGTCCGTTTTGCACATAGCTGCAGTGAAAACAGTCTTATGGCATATCTCTGGTTAAACGGAAAGACTTACGAAAGCAAGCGCCTGACCTTCCACATTCTTGATCGTGTCGGTGGCGGAGATGCATTTGTAAGTGGGATCATCTATGGCCTTATGAATGAGTATACACCGGAAGATACCGTGAATTTCGGTGTTGCTGCCAGTGCTGTGAAGCATACGATCCATGGTGATGGAAACATTACCGATGATGTATCTATGATCAGACATGTGATGGAAATGAACTTTGATATAAAAAGATAAAAAGGAAGGGAAATTCAGATGAAAGAGATAGCAGAAAAATTTCAGAAATTTTGTGTGGTTCCGGTTGTAGTGCTGGAAGATACAAAAGATGCAGTACCGTTGGCGAAGGCTCTGGTTGAGGGCGGCCTTCCATGTGCAGAGGTGACATTCCGCACAGAAGCAGCAGAAGAGTCTATCCGTCTCATGGCAGAGCAGTTCCCGGAAATGCTTGTGGGAGCAGGTACCGTACTTACAACAGAACAGGTAGACGCGGCTGTTGGCGCCGGAGCAAAATTTATCGTAAGCCCGGGCTTTGATCCTAAGATCGTAGACTATTGTCTGGAAAAAGACATTCCTGTTTTCCCGGGATGTATCACACCATCTGAGGTTGCACAGGCAGTGAAAAGAGGTCTTAAGGTAGTAAAATTCTTCCCGGCAGAACCGGCAGGCGGAATTTCAATGATCAAGGCTATGGCAGCTCCTTATACAGGAATCCGTTTTATGCCTACCGGCGGGATCAATGCGAAAAACCTTGAGGACTATCTTTCCTGTGACAAAATCCTCTGCTGCGGCGGAAGCTGGATGGTAAAAGGAGATCTTGTGAAGGCAGGAGAATTTGACAAAATAAGAGAACTGACAGCAGAAGCAAAAAAGCTTGCGGATTCCATAAGAAAGTAATCAAACTTAATACACATATTCAATAAAAAAAGCAGAACCCTGCACAACCAGGCAGAGTTCTGCTTTTTTGTCAATTATTGTGAAAATAGATCAATGAAGCAGGATCGGCAGAAGCTTTTTCCGCTTCAGCTGCCAGATCAGCTGCAGGACCCGCAGAAGGTTTCCGAAGATCCATTCGGTAAAGATAAAAGATCCCACCGAAGAAACCGGGAATTAGTCCGGCGTATCCACCGGCACATAAGATCACAGTCAGCTTCACCATCAGTTCTGTCTGAAGTTCCAGACAAACAAGTAATCCTGCAAGAATTCCGGCTGCACTCCATCCAGCTGTCAAAAGTGCAAGAAAAACAGCTGGCGCAGGGGCCTTTTTTAAATTTTGATCTAAGTGATTCCACAGTACTTTATACATAATCCATCCTCCTGTTTTGCTGGAATTATACTTCTGCTGTTGTCAGCAACAGTCAGCCATAATATTGATTTCCTTTATCTGTCTGTATTATAGAAAAGAAATGTAAAATACAAATGCGCAGGAATGAAAAATCTTTGTAAAATATAAGTAGAAATTGCATTTTGAATTAAGAACCGATATACTTATAAATATAGTTATTGATAATATTCGATCATAGCCGAAAACATTTTTCTACAGCTGTGATACGTGAGTGAGAGAATTAAAAGGGGGCAGATAAAAGCCCCCTGAAATCATATAGAGAGTAAAGAGGAGGGGTGGAAATGGAGCATACGGAAGAATATGTGAAGCTGGAGAATGTATCCAAAATCTATGGCTCAAAAGAAGTGAAGATCATAGCTGTGGATGAGATCAGCTTCCGGATAAAAAAAGGAGAATTTGTGGTTGTGGTAGGACCAAGCGGTGCCGGAAAGACAACGGTGCTGAATATCCTGGGCGGAATGGATAAGGCCACATCCGGCAATGTCTGGATCGATGGAAAAAATATTGCAAAATATACAGACCGGCAGCTGACCGGATACCGGCGGGAGGATATTGGATTTGTATTCCAGTTTTATAATCTGGTGCCAAATCTGACTGCATTGGAGAATGTGGAGCTTGCGCTTCAGATCTGTAAGGATCCTCTGGATGCCAAGACAGTTCTGGAGGAAGTAGGGCTGAAGGAGAGACTGACCAATTTTCCGGCACAGTTATCCGGCGGTGAGCAGCAGAGAGTTTCCATAGCCAGAGCGCTGGCGAAGAATCCAAAGCTTCTGCTCTGTGATGAACCTACAGGAGCGTTGGATTATCAGACCGGCAAGGCAATCCTGAAGCTCCTTCAGGATACCTGCAGGGAACGGGGCATGACGGTTATTGTCATTACTCACAACTCTGCATTGACACCTATGGCCGACCGTGTGATCAAGATCAAAAACGGCAAGGTTTCCAGGATGACTGAAAATGCACATCCCACACCAGTGGAAGAGATTGAATGGTAGGTGACGGAATGAAAGCATTACACAAAGATTTCTGGATGGAGATCCGGAAAAGTAAAGCACGTTTTATCTCGATCTTTCTGATCGTGGCACTGGGTGTTGCATTTTTTTCCGGGATCCAGGCGTCTTCTCCGGATATGAGATATTCCGGAGATGCCTATTATGAAGCGGCAAAGCTGATGGATCTGAAAATCCAGGGAACGCTGGGACTGACACAGCGTGATGTAAAAGCAGTATCGGACATTGACGGTGTGGAACTGGCTGAGGGCGGTTACTCTACGGATGTTATGAGTGGAGAGGACGATGCCAGGAAGGTTCTTCATCTGGAATCTATCAGCAGCAATTTTAATCTACTTACAGCAGATGAAGGAAGGATACCGGAAAAAAGCGGCGAGATTTTTCTGGACAAGCCATTTGCAAAGAATCGGGGGTATAAAATCGGGGATACCATATCTGTCAGTGAGGATGGAGACAGTGAGCTTCTGAAAAAAACAACCTATACAGTTGTGGGAATCGGAAGCAGCCCTCTTTATATTTCATTTAACAGAGGAAATACGACTCTTGGATCCGGTGAGGTCAGCGGCTTCGGATACATTCTTCCTGAGGATTTTGAACAGGAAGCTTTTACCCAGATCTATATTATGGTTCATGAATCCGGGGATGTGATCAGCTATACCGATGCTTACGACAATCTTATCAGGAAAATACAGAAGCGTGTGGAAGGCATCGAAAAAGAACAGTGCAGCCTGCGCTACGATGAGATCGTCGCAGAAGCCAATGAAAAACTGGATGATGCCAGAAAAGAGCTTGAGGACGGAAAGAAGGAATCAGAGGAAAAACTTGGCGACGCGAAGAAAAAGCTGGATGATGGGCAGAAGAAGTATGAGGATGGAAAAAAAGAGTACGAAGATGGAAAACAGCAGCTCAGTGATGCAAAAAAGGAGCTGACCGATGGAAAACAGCAGCTTGCTGACGGAAGAAAGCAGATTGAAGATGGATGGTCTCAGCTTAACAGCGCAAAACAGCAGGTGGAAGACGGTCTGTCCCAGTTAAATACTGCCAGATCCCAGCTTGCCGACTCCGAAGCACAGATAAATGAGAAGCAGGCAGAGCTGACTGCCGGATATGAACAGCTGAATGCCGCAAAACAGCAGGTAAGTGACGGTGAGGTCCAGCTCCGGGAAGCGGAAAAAACACTGGAAAGCAAACAGGCTGAGCTTGACAGTGGAAGAGAACAGTTGGAAACGGGAAAGAATACGATCAAAGAAACAAAGACTGCTCTCACCGGTCAGAAAGAACAGTGTGAGGCAGGACTTGTACAGGTTTCCGAGGGCGAATCCCAGATCAGTTCCAGTGAAGAAGCCCTTTCCGGGCAGCAGGCACAGCTGGATGAATTGACCAGCCAGAAAGAGGCATTAAGCAGTCAGGCGGCGGAGCTGCAGGCGCAGTATGACGCCGGTGTGGAAGCAGGAAAAACCGAGGAAGAGCTGGCGGAGCTTTCCACGCAGATCCAGACTTTAAATGGTCAGATCAGTGCAATGGAAGAACAGATAAATGCCGGTCAGGCCCAGATCGACGGGGCGCAGGCAGAGCTTACTGCAAAAAAATCAGAGCTGGCCCAGACAAGAGCTGAACTGGAGAGCAGCCTAGGTCAGATCAATGAGGGCTTCAGCCAGATCAAAGAACAGGAAGAGACACTTTCCAGGACAGAGGCACAGCTGAACGAAGGCCAGGAAGAACTGGATAAAGGGAAAAAAGAACTGGAAACAAAGAAAGCAGAGCTTTCCGCGGCAAAAGAAGAAATTGCGGTAAACCAGGCAACTCTGGATGATGGCCAGAGTCAGCTGGATTCGGCCAGAGCCCAGCTCAGCTCAGGGCGGCAGCAGCTGGAGGAAAAACAGGCCCAGTTAAATGCCGGTCAGGCAGAGATCCAGGCCAACACAGAAAAGCTTACCAGCAGTCAGGCAGAACTGGATGCAAATGAACAGAAGCTCCTGGATGGTGAAAAAGAGATCCGGGAAAATGAACAGAAATTAAAAGACGCCAAAAAAGACCTGGAGGACGCCAAAAAGAAGCTTTCCGATGGAAAGAAAGAATATCAGGACGGCAAAAAAGAAGCCGATGACAAAATTGCGGAAGCCCAGCAGAAGATCGAGGATGCCCAGAAAGAGGTGGATGATATTGAAAAACCGGAGTGGATCGTCACGGACCGCAATGACCTTCCAGAATATTCGGATTTTGGTGATAACGCAGAGCGACTGAAAAACATCGGAAAGGTTTTTCCGATGATATTCTTCCTTGTAGCGGCTCTGATCAGTCTTACCACGATGACACGAATGGTGGAGGAACAGCGAACCCAGATCGGAACCATGAAAGCGCTAGGATACGGAAAAGCATCCATTGCATCCAAGTATCTCAGCTACGCATTTCTGGCTACAGTAGGTGGAAGTATCGCAGGAGTACTTTTCGGAGAAAAGGTTCTTCCGTTTATCATTATCCAGGCGTATGGAATCATGTACTGGAATATTGGCGATCACATGCAGCTGGATTATGAGTTACAATATGCACTGATCGCTTCCGGGGCAGCGGTGATCTGTACTATGGGCGCTACACTGTTTTCCTGCGCAAAGACCCTGGCAGAAACACCGGCATCTCTGATGCGTCCGCCTGCACCGAAAGAAGGAAAACGGATCCTTATTGAACGGAGCAGCTTTATCTGGAAGCATCTGAGCTTTTCCTGGAAATCGTCCATGCGAAATCTTTTCCGTTATAAAAAGCGTCTTTTTATGACCATTTTCGGAATTGCAGGAAGCATGGGACTGATGCTTGTAGGATTCGGACTTTATGATTCGATCATGGATATTGCGCTTCTCCAATATGACCAGATCCAGCACTATGATGCCATGGTGATCAATGATGAGGATGCCACGGACAGCCAGGAAAAGGATCTTCTGAAATTCCTGGACGGAAACAGCGAGATCGATCACTATACCCGTGTACAGCTCACCAAGATGACGGCACCAAAAGAAAAGGGAAGTGTCAGTATCTATGTGTATGTTCCGGAAAATACGGAAAATTTTAAAGAGGATGTAACATTACGTGACAGAAAGTCCCACGAGCAGTATGAGCTTACCGATGATGGAGCGGTGATCTGTGAAAAAACGGCTTCTCTTATCGGTGTGAAAGCAGGAGACAAGATCACCTTGGAGAAAGACAACAGAAAGTATAAAGTAAAGATTACTGCTGTCACAGAGAACTATATGGGACATTACGTTTACATGACCCCATCCTGCTATGAAAAAACATTCGGGGAGAAACCGAAGTATTCAAGTACAGTATATACTATGAAAGAGGATGCAGAGAGTGATCTGGAAACTCTTGGAAATGCGATCCTGAAATATCCGGCAGCTTTAAGTATCAGCTATACAAGCAGCACAGCAGGTCAGGTAGAGCGAATGCTGGGATCCCTCGGAGCGGTGATCTGGGTCCTGATCATTTCTGCCGGAATGCTGGCATTTGTGGTACTGTATAATCTGAACAACATCAATATCACAGAGCGTCAGAGAGAGCTTGCAACATTGAAGGTCCTGGGATTTTATGATGGCGAAGTTTCCCAGTATGTATTCCGGGAAAATATCCTGCTGTCCTTCATAGGGATTCTGGCAGGCGCAGTGTTCGGAATCTTCCTCCACCGGTATGTGATCACAACCGTTGAGGTAGATGCGGTAATGTTCGGAAGAAATATCAAGCCAATAAGCTTTGTTTACAGTGGAATCATTACCTTTGGGTTCTCCATGTTTGTAAATATGGTGATGCATTTTAAGCTGAAAAAGATCAATATGGTAGAGTCACTGAAAAGCGTGGAATAAAATAATGAAATGCCAGAAAGATCTTCGTATCCGGAAATGTGTGAAATCCCAGGAAAAGCAGGCCTCTGTCTTGACAAAAAAAGAAAATTTCATTATAGTAGGAACATGGCAAAGGCGTTGAATAAGAGGAGTATGCAGATCTACGCTGACAGAGAGAAATGCACAGACGCAAGAGAAGCGCAGGCTGAAAGGCATTTTCAGATGGAGGACTGCAGAAGGTAGCTTAGGAGCCGGGAAACTGAAAGCAGAAATGCAGAACGGATGCAGATGCTGCTGTGTAGGTTTTCACGTACCCCGCGTTAAGGGACAAGAGATAGACGGGAATAACAGATGTTTTTTCCGGATAATGAAGGTGGTACCGCGAGAATGATCGCCCTTCGCACATTAGTTATTGGCTTTTGTGTGGAGGGCGTGTTTTTTCTTGCAGAAAACAGGAGCATTTTAGGGTTCCTATAATCAGAAAGATTCAGGAGGAAAACATGAGTAAAGAACTTGCAAAGACTTATGATCCCAAGGGTATTGAGGATCGTCTGTACAAAAAATGGATGGATAACGGATACTTCCATGCAAAAGTTAATCCGGACAAAAAACCTTTTACAATTGTAATGCCGCCGCCCAATGTAACCGGACAGCTGCATATGGGACATGCACTGGATGAGACCATGCAGGATATCCTGATCCGTTTCAAAAGAATGCAGGGCTATGAGGCTCTCTGGCAGCCGGGAACTGACCATGCAGCCATCGCTACAGAGGTTAAGGTAACAGAGAAGCTTCGTAAGGAAGGGATTGACAAGAACGAGATCGGCCGTGACGAATTTATGAAACATGCCTGGGCATGGAAAGAGGAGTACGGCGGAAAGATCATCAATCAGCTGAAAAAGCTGGGAGCATCTGCAGACTGGGAGCGTGAGCGCTTTACCATGGATGAGGGCTGCTCCAAGGCTGTTCAGGAAGTATTTATCCGCCTTTATGAGAAAGGCTATATCTACAAAGGCTCCAGGATCATCAACTGGTGTCCAGTATGCCAGACCTCTATTTCTGATGCAGAGGTTGTGCATGAAGACCAGGACGGATTTTTCTGGCACATCAATTATCCCATCGTAGGTGAGGAAGGACGTTTTGTTGAGATCGCGACCACTCGTCCGGAGACACTTCTCGGCGATACAGCAGTTGCTGTAAACCCGGAGGATGAAAGATATAAAGACCTTGTAGGAAAGATGCTGAAGCTTCCTCTTACAGACAGAGAGATCCCGGTTATTGCCGATGAGTATGTTGACAAGGAATTCGGAACAGGCTGCGTTAAGATCACACCGGCACACGACCCCAACGACTTTGAGGTTGGACGCCGTCATAACCTTGAGGAGATCAACATCTTAAATGATGATGCCACCATCAACAGCCTTGGCGGAAAATATGCAGGTATGGACCGTTACGAGGCACGTAAGGCCATGGTAGAGGACCTGAAGGAGCAGGGACTTCTTGTAAAGGTTGTTCCGCACAGCCACAGTGTTGGTACCCATGACCGCTGCGGTACAACGGTAGAGCCGATGATCAAACCACAGTGGTTTGTAAAAATGGACGAAATGGCAAAAGCTGCTATCAAAACTCTGGACGACGGAAACCTTCAGTTTGTTCCGGCACGTTTTGACAAGACTTACCTGCACTGGCTGGAGAATATCCGTGACTGGTGTATTTCCCGTCAGCTTTGGTGGGGACACAGGATCCCGGCTTATTACTGCGATGAGTGCGGTGAGATGGTGGTTGGAAGAGAGATGCCGGAGAAATGCCCGAAATGCGGATGCACACATATGCATCAGGATGAGGACACTCTGGATACCTGGTTCAGTTCCGCACTGTGGCCGTTCTCCACACTTGGATGGCCGGATAAGACACCGGAGCTTGAGTATTTCTATCCTACAGATGTTCTGGTAACCGGATATGATATCATCTTCTTCTGGGTTATCCGTATGGTATTCTCCGCACTGGAGCAGACCGGTGAGACACCGTTCCACCATGTACTGATCCACGGTCTGGTACGTGACTCACAGGGACGTAAGATGAGTAAGTCTCTTGGAAACGGTATCGATCCGCTGGAGGTTATCGACAAATACGGCGCAGATGCTCTTCGTCTGACACTGATGACAGGTAATGCACCTGGAAATGATATGCGTTTCTACTGGGAGCGTGTAGAATCCAGCCGTAACTTTGCAAATAAGATCTGGAATGCTTCCCGTTTCATTATGATGAACCTGGAGGGCAAGACAGTAACAGCGCCGGAAGACCTGAACGCACTGTGCAACGAGGATAAATGGATCCTTTCCAGACTGAACACAGTGATCCGTGATGTTACTGAGAATATGGATAAATATGAGCTTGGAATTGCCGTACAGAAGGTCTATGATTTCCTGTGGGATGAGCTCTGTGACTGGTATATCGAGATGGCAAAGGTAAGACTGTGGAAGGCAGAGGAAAACCCGGCAGCAGCAAACGATGCACTGTGGACACTTCGCACTGCACTGACACAGGGACTGAAGCTTCTTCATCCGTTCATGCCGTTTATCACAGAAGAGATCTACTGCACACTGCTTCCGGAGGAAGAATCCATCATGATCTCCGACTGGCCGGTATACAAAGACGAGATGAACTTTGCAGATGCTGAGAAAGCAGTTTCAAGCTTCCAGGAGGTTGTACGTGGAATCCGTAATACCAGAAACGAGATGAACGTACCGCAGAACAGAAAGACCAATATCTACATCGTAGGCAAGGATGCAGAGTGCTGTGCACGTTTTGAGTCCTGCAAGAAATCCTTTACAAACCTTGCGTTTGCAAAAGAGATCCACGTACAGCAGGATAAGAACGGAATCGGTGAGGATGCGGTATCCATCGTTGTGGCAGACGGTGTGGTTTATCTGCCGCTGGAGGATCTGATCGACCGTGAAAAAGAGATCGAACGTCTCACAAAAGAGCAGGAGCGACTTACAAAAGAAATCGCACGCTGCGAGGGAATGCTGAACAATCCGAATTTTGTGAACAAGGCACCTGCAGCCAAGGTAGAGGCAGAGAAGGAGAAACTTGAGAAATACAAAGAGATGAAAGAGAAAGTGAACCTGCAGTTAACACAGATGGTGAAATAACGAAGGAGTGTTTTAATGAAGTGGTGTAACTTTTTCAATAAGATTTCGCTGATACTTCAGGCTCTGGGCTGTGCAGTCCTGTACTTTGTGATCGAGGCCATATGCAGGCACTCGTTCACAGAGGCGTGGACCTACATGACCACAAGGCCGCTTGTATTTGCTTATAATGCAGCGTTTATCTTTACGACGATGCTGATTGTTTATCTCTTCCGAAAGAGAATTTTCTGGCGTATCTTTGTGGGCAGCTTATGGCTGTTTCTGGGAATCGTAAACGGTGTGCTTCTTCTCAACCGTGTCACACCGTTTACAGGACCGGATGTGAAGAATCTGACAGATGGTCTCAGTATTGCAAAAAAATATCTGACCCATACCCAGATGACCATAGGTGCAGTTCTTCTGGGAATTGCGGTTCTGATCCTTCTGATCATCCTGATAAGGTCGCCGAAGTACAGAGGCAAGCTGAAATACAAGGTGAATATTCCGTTGGTCCTGGTCGGGGTCCTTGCCTTTGGAGGAATTACACAGCTTGCTCTGGAAAAAAGAGTTCTTTCCAATTATTTTGGAAACATTGCCATAGCTTATGAGGATTACGGATATCCTTACTGTCTGGCAACGACGATCTTTAATACCGGAATCAGTGCCCCGAGAGACTATTCCAAAAGCGAGATCAAAAGGATCGAGAAGTCGGAAGAAAATCTTCCGGAAACGAAAGAAGGCAGTCATCCGAATATTCTGTTTTTACAGCTGGAGTCCTTTTTTGATCCTACGCTGGTAAATTATCTGGAGCTGTCAGAAGATCCTATCCCGAATTTCAGAAAGCTGATGAAGGAGTATTCCTCCGGATATTATAAGGTACCTTCCGTAGGAGCCGGAACCGCAAATACTGAGTTTGAATCCATTACCGGAATGAGCCTTCATTATTTTGGACCGGGAGAGTATCCTTACAAGAGTATCCTTAAGGAAACTACCTGTGAGAGCGCACCGTATGTTCTGAAGAATCTGGGCTATACTGCTCATGCAGTACATAATAATGAGGCGAATTTCTACGGAAGAAGAAGTATTTTTCCGAATCTGGGATTTGATACCTTCACTTCGGCAGAGTATATGAAGGATGAAAACCAGAAGAACCCGTTGGGCTGGACCAAGGACAGTGTCCTCACCGATGAGATCGTCAAGTGTCTGGATTCTACAGAAGGGCCTGATTATGTATATACTATTTCCGTACAGGGACATGGAGATTATCCTTCAGAACCGGTACTGGAAAATCCGGAGATCACAGTTTCCGGGGCACCTACTGACGAGCTGAATAATAAGTGGGAGTATTATGTAAATCAGATCCATGAGATGGATAATTTTGTCAAAGAGCTGACTGACAGGCTGGCAGATTATCCGGAGGATGTGGTACTGGTCATGTATGGTGATCATCTGCCGACCATGGGACTGACCGTGGAGGATGTGGAGAATAAATATCTGTTCCAGACAGAGTATGTGATGTGGGATAATTTCGGACTTAAGAAAAAGAAAGAAAATCTTGCGGCATACCAGATGGCAGCAGAGGTTATGGACCGTGTAGGTATCCATGAGGGAAATGTTTTCAAGTATCATCAGGCAAGAAGAAACACCAAAAATTATCAGGTGGATCTGGAGACCCTGCAGTACGATCTTCTCTACGGAAAGCAGTATACATATGACGGAGCGAATCCTTTTGAGCGGACAAAGATGCGTATGGGAATCTATGATACCACGCTGGATTCCATTCAGGTTGTGTCTGAGACGGATCACACCTATTATATCCAGGGAACAAACTTTACGCCGTCCAGCCAGGTGAAGATCAACGGAGAATGGTATGATACGGTTTACGTGAATCCTACCAAGCTGATCATTACCGGAAAGGAACTGGATGATTTTGACCGGCTCTCGGTAGTGCAGCGAAGCAACAGTTCCACAAGAAAGGCCATGACAAAGAGCCATGACCGGGCGGTTTATGCGCTGCTCGCTGACAGCAAGTGGAAGCTTGACAGTGAAAAGAGCAGTTCTGATACAGGGTCAATGGAGGAAACGGATACAGCGTCAGAAACGGAATCCACAGAAGATTCCGGTGAAGAAAACAGTACAGACAACCAGTAAATGGCATAGAAAAGATACTCCGATACAAAAAATGTCGGATAAAATATTACGATTAGGACTGGACATCTTCCACCACTATTATATAATGGTATCGTAACGAACAGGAGGGGAGAAGCTTTTCTCCCCAAAAGTTCTTTACGAATACATTATAGATAAGTGATGGTTTTTTTTATGAATTACGAAGAAGCAGTTGCGTATATTGAAGATATACCGAGATTTACTACTAAGAACAGCCTGGACCATACCAGAGAATGCTTAAGAAGACTTGGAGATCCGCAGAGGAAATTCCGTGTGATCCATGTGGCAGGAACCAACGGAAAGGGAAGTACCTGTGCTTTTATCACATCGGTCCTTCGGGAAGCAGGATATTCCTGCGGACTTTTTACATCTCCTCATCTGGTGGAGATCAACGAGCGTTTTCAGATCAACGAGGAAGTGATCGATGACGATACTTTCCTTCGTGCTTTTGAAAAAGTTAAAAAGCTTTCCGATGAGCTGGTTGCGGAGGGAAGCTATCATCCCACCTATTTTGAGACACTCCTTCTAATGGGAATGGTGATCTTTGCAGAAGCCGGCGTGGATTATGTAACACTGGAGACCGGTCTTGGCGGACGTCTGGATGCAACCACTGCTGTGGAGAATCCGGCAGCCTGTGTGATCACATCCATCAGCCTCGATCATATGCAGTATCTTGGAAATACAGTTTCCGAGATCGCAGGAGAGAAGGCAGGGATCATGGTGCCGGGTGTTCCGGTGATCTACGATGGAAATGATCCGGATGCGGCCGGAGTGATGCGTGAGCATGCAGAGAAGCTGGGATGTCCATATTATGAGCTGAAACGGGAAGACACAGAGATCCATAAGATCACAAAGGACGGAATCCGATTTTCTCTTAAGGACGAGACATATGGCGATACCGTATTTGATATACCGTTTATCGCCCGTTATCAGGTTATGAATGCAGCTCTTGCGGTGAAAACCATTCAGGTACTGGAAGATCAGATTCCGGTATCTCTGGAGGCTCTGAAAGCTGGTATGGCAAAAACACGCTGGCAGGGAAGGATGGAAACGGTTCTTCCGGGTGTGATCGTGGATGGCGCACATAACGAAGACGGTGTTGAGAAGTTTGTAGAGACAGCAGAACATTTCCAGAAGGAATTTCCTCTGACTCTGCTGTTTTCCGCAGTGGATGACAAGGACTATACGGATATGATCCGCACGATCTGTAGCAGGATCCGTTTTCAACATGTGATTGTCACACAGGTAGGCGGATACCGTAAAGTTCCGGTAGAAGAGCTTGCGGAGATCTTCCGTGAAGACGGAGTACCGGAAGTGGAAGCAATAGAGGATGTTCCAGCAGCTTTTGAACGGGCAGTAAAGGAAAAAGGTGAGGATGGAATGCTGTTCTGTGTAGGATCCCTTTATCTGGTCGGTGAGATCAAGGCTGTGATCAGGAGGAAAAAATTATGATCGATTACGAAGAGGAACTGAAGAAATTTGAACCATGTCTGGATGTGGCAGATGTAGAAGGTGTCATTTATGACCGGGAGATCACAGATATCATGGATGTACTCCAGGAGATGCTGCGTGAGGTCAAGAGCAACAGACGTGTAAGATAAGGAGAAGTGGATGAACTGCATAAACTGTGGAGCGTTCCTGACGGATACAGATCTGGATTATTGTCCGCACTGTGGAGCCAATGTACTGATCCAGAAGAAGGTGGATTATCTTTCCAAGCTTTATTATAATCAGGGGCTGGAAAAAGCCAGCATCCGGGATCTGTCCGGGGCGATCAGCTGTCTGAAGCAAAGTCTTGCTTATGACAAACGGAATATCCGTGCAAGAAATCTTCTTGGTCTTGTATATTTTGAGACCGGTGAGGTGGTTGCCGCACTGAGTGAGTGGGTCATCAGCAAGAATATCCAGAAGAACCGAAATCTGGCTTCAGAATATATTGCCAGGCTTCAGGCAAACCAGAACAAACTGGAAACAATCAACGAAAGCATCAAGAAATATAACAATGCCCTCGCCATGTGCAGGGAAGGCCATGAGGATATGGCGGCCATCCGCCTGAAAAAGATCCTGTCCCAGAATCCCAAGCTGATCAAGGGGTATCATCTTCTTGCTCTGATCCAGATGAAGAATCAGGAGTGGAATAAGGCGAGAAGAACCCTGAAAAAAGCAGCCAGGATCGACAAGACCAATACCACCACACTTCGTTTCCTGCGTGAAGTTGACGAGCAGACGGGTGTTACCACAAAGATGGAAAAACGGCGTAAGGGCTTGTTTGGAAATGAAAAAAATGAGAATGATAATATTTCAGGAGAAATCGTTGTAAGGCCGTCGTCTTATAAAGAAAGATCAAAGATATCACTTTTCTTTACCACGGTACTTGGATTTGCGGCAGGGGCGGCAGCATTCTGGCTCCTTGTACTGCCGGCTGTGAAACAGGATATTTACAGGCAGGCCAATCAGCAGATCATACAGTACAGTGATTCTCTTTCCAGCCAGAGCGTGGAGCTTACCAAAGCTCAGGGAGAAGCTGCCCAGTCCAGTGATACGGCAGATGCAGTTGCCAAGCAGGCAGAGGAAGAGCAGAAACGCAGTCAGAGCTATGAGGCTTTGTTTAATGCATATACTGCCATGCAGCAGGAGGATCTGGATACAGCGGCGCTGGAACTACAGAAGGTATATGTGGATACACTGTCAGATTCTGCAAAGGGGATTTACAGTACTATCAGCGGAAAGACCGGTGTAAGCGGGATCGGGAGCGGAGCTTCTGACGGAACGTCCAGTGCTGACAGCAGTACAGATGGAACAGCTGAAGCTGGAGCGGATGCCGCAGCTTCGGATGGAGAAGATACACAGAGCTCTGACGGAGATTCCGGAGAAGACAGCAGCTACAGTGACGGAGGATATGAGGATTCCTCTTACGATGGAGGTTATACAGAATAAAAAATATCATAATTCATACAGAGGAGAAACCTCGGATAAGGGGAATGTGCGTTGGCGCATTCCTCTTTTTTTACCCTTTGGTCATGAGAAATGGAATAAAAAATCAAAAATGGGGGAATGATAGAATGACATCAGGTTTTGAAAAATCCGGAACCGTGCTGACTGTACATCTTCCGGCGGAACTGGATCATCCGGCTTCTGATGAGATCCGGAGAGATTCAGACCGGATTATTGGACATAACTATATAAAAAATATGATTTTTGATTTCTCAGAGACCGTTTTTATGGACAGTTCCGGGATCGGTCTGCTGATGGGTAGGTACCGGGCACTTGGCATGAGGGGGAAATGTGTGCAGGTTGTCAATGTGAACAGTCATATTGCAAAGCTTCTGCGGCTATCCGGAGTGGGAAAATATATTGAAATCTGTGGAATAAAAAAATCGGCAGGTGAACAGGAGGGTGTTTATGATGGAAAACACAAATGAAATGACGATCATTTTTGACAGCAGACCGGTAAATGAAGCACTGGCAAGAGTTGCTGTGGCTTCATTCTGCACACAGCTGAATCCTACGCTGGAGGAAATTTCGGATCTGAAGACCGCAGTATCGGAGGCAGTGACCAACTGCATCATACACGGGTATGAAGGGGAGATACATAAGATTCGGGTAGAATGTCGTCTCCGGGGGCAGGAGCTTCAGGTAGATGTGACAGATCACGGAGCCGGGATCCCGGATATCAAAAAAGCCATGGAGCCTCTGTTTACCACAAAGGCTGATAAAGACCGCTCCGGTATGGGGTTTACATTCATGGAGGCGTTTATGGATGAGCTTCAGGTGGAATCGGAGGTTGGCCGTGGAACTACAGTGCACATGAAAAAGATCATCAGGAGGTAACTATGGATCGTACTCTTGTCCTCATCGGGCGTGCACACCAGGGGGATAAAGCGGCAAGAGATCTTTTGTTTGAGGAAAATACAGGACTGATATACAGTGTGGCAAAGCGTTTTCTGGGACGAGGGGTGGAGATGGAGGATCTGTTCCAGATCGGCAGCATCGGACTTCTGAAAGCTGTGGATAAGTTTGACATGTCCTATGATGTGAAATTTTCCACCTATGCCGTTCCCATGATCATCGGAGAGATCAAACGTTATCTCAGGGACGACGGGATACTGAAGGTAAGCCGTTCTCTGAAGGAAAACCACTACAGGATCTATCAGGTGAGAGAAGCACTGACACGCCGGCTGGAGCGGGAACCTACGACGGGAGAAATGGCAGAGGAAATGGGAATTTCCATAGAAGAACTGGTAATGACCATGGAATCCGGTGCAGAAGTGGAATCTCTTCACAAAACGATCTATCAGGGTGAGGGAACGGAGATTTCTCTGATGGACAAGCTTCCGGAAAAAGAAAACCGGCAGGAAAAAGTACTGGACAGGATTTTTCTGGAAGAGATACTGGGGACTCTGGAGGCAAAGGAGCGGAGGTTGATCTATATGCGGTATTTTCAGAACATGACCCAGATGGAGATCGCCCATGAGCTTGGCGTATCCCAGGTACAGGTATCCAGAATGGAAAAGAGGATCCTGCGCAGTCTGCAGGAATCCGCAGAGAAAAAATAAAAGAGAGCCATGAGAAATGCTGCTGTTTTCTCATGGCTCCTTTTTGTGGGCAGCAGATTTAGTCAGACTGCTGCTTTTTTATGAAAAAGTACATTTTTGTATTTGGAAAGTGCTCCAAGAAGGATCATACCGATCACACCGGCTGAGATAAATTCGCCGGCTCCTACTGTGAGCATCATAAACGGGATAGGAAGGTTAATGCCATATCCGTAACGAAGCACAAGAGGAACGATCACAATGTTGGAAACGATCGGCGGGATCGGGGCTGTCCATTTGCCTGTATTGCGAAGTTTGTAGGTAAAGAATGCACCGATAAGTGTGGCAATGCTTCCGAAAATGATGTCAACTGGAATCGCACCGCCAAGAAGATTGGCGATGATACATCCCACGAACAGTCCCGGGATGGCAGCCGGTGTGAAGAACGGAAGCACGGTCAGCGCCTCGGAAAACCGGATCTGAACTTCACCGAAGCTAAGTGGCGCGAATACCAGTGTCAGGACAACATATACAGCTGCAATGGCAGCTCCCTGTACCAGAAAATGAGTACCTTTGTTTTTCATGTTTTTTATTCTCCTTTAGTTTTGTTTTACGAGTGGAAGGTCACGAACACTCGGCACATTTATAGGCGGTGACCGCCTTGTAAGCCCTGTACGACCTTGGTTTTTGCGGGCTTTTGCAGCGAAACTGAGTATAGCATAAGGGGCGTGGAAATGCAAGGTACGATCCTGACTATTTGATAATCCTGATCTGTGTGGACAGACCCTGGCTCTGAAACAGCTTTTTGTAAGAGGAAAGTCTGCTTGCCGGAACCTTTACAGTCAGTTTTTTGTAATTATTCTGACCTGCTCTTGTGAAGATATATTTACCTGAGCTTTTGGAAGTAAGACGTCCTGTCTGTATGGTGACAGAGGTAAGGGCCTTACAGTCACAGAAAGCTTTTGTGCCGATCGCAGAAACTCGGGAACCGATTTTTACAGTACGAAGACTTGTGCATCCCTGGAAGGCTCCGGCACCTATGCTTGTGATATTTCCTGAAATCGTTACCTGTTTCAGGTTTTTACAGTTTTTGAAGGCATTGGCTGCAATGGCTGTGACTTTGTAGGTTTTTCCGTTAGCTTTGACAGTGGCCGGAATCTTTGCAGTGACAGTATTGCGTGAACGTGGTCCCTTCAGTGCTACGGAAGTCCCGGTGGCATTGACTGTGTAGACATTATAAGCATCCCGGAATGTTTTTGCAGTCTGTGGCTTTGGTGTGGCTGCAGGAGTGATCTGGAAATTTAAGGTGATGGTTCCGTAGAAATGGTTATCACCGATGATCTTCAGGGTAGCAGTTCCTGCTTTTTTATTGTTCTGGTATGTCACATGATAATCATTGATGCCAGAAAGCTTTGCTTTTCCAAGAGTTACGGTTGGAACGGGCTTTATGTCAGAGCCTGTATAGGTATATGTTTTTTTGATCCCTGTTACAGCTGCATCGGAAATATTGCATGCATAGCTGATATTGTTTTTCTTGGCATATGTAACTGCGTAAGAGCCGTACGGAGCATGGATCTTGCAAAAATATGCATGAGAGTTGACATACCCGTAGCCGCCCCACACAGCATCCGTTCCAATGCTTTTAACAGTATCAGGTATGTTGATCCTGGATAGCTTGTCACAGTAGGCGAAAGCTTCTTTTCCGATCTTTGTGACCCCTTTCTGGATGTCCACTTCTTTCAGCTCAGGAAGATAAACAAAGGCCCTTTCGGAAATACTTGTGATCCCGGGCTTTATTATTACCTTTCTGATCTGGTTTTTGATAGCTTTCCAGGAGGAATCGCTGTAGAAGGTAAACCAGCCTTTTGTTGAAGAGACCGGGTATCGGTGGTTTTCCTCTGTGGAAATAGAAAGTGGTCCGTAGCCGGAGATCGTAAGGATACCGTTTTTGAAATTCCAGGTTGCGTTGTCACCTGCGATATGGTAAGTTTTTTTGTCAGCTTTTCCGTTGTCGGAATTAATGGAATAAAAGTTCAAGGTGTTGGAGTTTGAAGCATAATAAACGACCCTGGAATCCTTTACCACAGGCTGACAGTCAGAAATCGGAGCAGCTGTTGTAAACTCTTTGCTGAGACTCTTTCCCTTTCCGTCCACAAAAAGATAATGAAGGGTGCTGGAAGAGAGCGGATCGTTAGCGGAAGAGTTTTTCTTGTTATCGTCGGAGACGTATTCTTCCCAGGAAATCATAAAACGGTTGTCATTTATTTTGGTGATCTTTACGCCCGCAAAGCTTTTTCCTCCGCCTGTAAAGTTGGTAAGCTTCCTGGTAGTGGTTGCTTTTTCGGAAAAGTCAGACATTGGTGTGACGGACAGATAAAGGTTATGAGGCGTGTTTTCAGATACCTTATCATATTTGGACTGATCGATGGAAGTGCCAACGCATAATACACTGTCAGAGGAAACAGCCATGCCGTCAACGCTTGCGTAGCAGGCCAGTGCCCACACAGAAGTATGTGAGCCTCCGTATGGCAAAAGCTCTATGGTGGTGCAGGCAAGTGTAGTGCTGTCGTATCTGGAAAGAATTGTACATCGTGAACCCTCACTCTGCTCCAGTACGTAGAGATAAGAACCTTGTGATTTGATATACTGTGCAAAGGAATGCCACAGATCGCAGGAAACGATCTTTCCTTTCATGGTTGCCTGGTCGATCTCGACCATAAGGAAGCCCTGATGTCCCTGACCGACAGAGGGATCCACATATCCTTCGTGACCGGTAACAACATAGAGTTTGCCGTTGCTTTCTGTCATTTCCACACAGCCATAGTCAAAGGGCGTGCGGACCTCACCGCCAAAAAGCTCCGGGTTACTGGTAATTGCTGCTGCACCGTTCCGGTTCCAGCTTGTATCGTAGCGGATAACGCGGATGACCTCAGCGGAATCGTTTTCTTTGTTGTTTGTCTGGCCTTCTACCAGATAATATCCGTCAGATCCGGCATAAAAGCCACCCCACAGTGGAAGCTCCATGTTGATCTTGCGCTTGCTTCTGATCTTCAGATCATTATCGTAATATTCAACGCCGACAGAATTTTTCTGGTGGAAGACCCTCATGTATCCGCCGGAAACAGGAATAAGATCAGAGGTACGGCGTAACCTGACATTGAGATTGTCCTGTGCGGTTGGCGTAAGAGAGCCTGCCCGGGCTGTCTGTGGAAACAGGATCAGACAGAAGCAAAGACAGCAGAACAGAAATAGCAGAGATGTTAATTTTTTTAGCTTTTTCATAAGTTTCTCCTTTGTATGTGTTTTTAGATGATCTCCTGTTTAGATTATAATTCATGGGACAGAATTTACAATACAAAATCGGGAGTTATGGAACTTTCGATCCTCAGGATTTCTGTAAATTCTGTTCACAAAAACATCTTGAGGAAATACTGCTGGTGGGCAGTAACATCAGCAGCAGGAACCTTATGGAAACAGGGGCTTTTTTCTTGACAGTTTTTTGTGATATTGATAAAATATCTGTCTCTTATACACATCTGACGCTGCC
>ERZ1027054.254-NODE-254-length-26998-cov-6.052964_pt1 | contig 26998 bp, 33 predicted proteins | sample MGYA00519284_ERZ1027054 | MGnify/ENA primary metagenome ERZ1027054 (study PRJEB26926, sample SAMN06164568) | human gut metagenome | biome: ENVO:00009003; feature: ENVO:2100002; material: ENVO:00002003 | host: Homo sapiens | place: USA | collected 2012 ... | reverse complement strand
TACGAGATTTCTGCCTGTCTCGTGGGCTCGGAGATGTGTATAAGAGACAGCCTTGTGAGTGCCTCTTTTGCATAAAGAGGGCAATAACCGCGCTCGGTATACTTATCGTATGAGCGGATTATTTCAGCTCGCAAAAGGCATTGTAAGCCGTTTTTAATTGCCTTGAGCTTAATTAGCATAGTGCCCGCAAATGTTACGGCACCGCCGCAAAGAAACGGTATAAGCCAGGATATAAACGTATCTAACATAGCCTCCGCCTCCTTAAAGCTCTTTTTCGCAGCGGGCGAGAGTGTCCGCTGCCTGTTTTCTCATTTCGGCAAGGTCAGCCGCTACGCTTTCGGCGATTTCTGCTTGAGCGATAGCCTCGGCTTGCTTTTGTATAATATCCGCTTGCAACCTTGCCACGCTGCAAAGCTCCTCTATAAGCTCATAATTTCCCATTACTCGCCCTCTGTCCCGTCGTTCTCAACCTCGGGAGGGGCGGGGAAAGTAACATTAAACGGAAAGCCCTCTTGTTCGGGGAGGTCGCGGAGTGCCTGGCGATATATTGCCCAGGCTCCCGTAATAATTTCTCCGAGCGATTTTAAGAACGAAAGCCAGGCGGTAAAAGAGATTCCGCTCGGTACGCTGATATTAAAGCGGTCGAGAGCTACGCGGCTATCGGTTTCGTTAAGGAGTTTATCGCGGATTTTGCGGGCAAACGCTGCCGCGTCCTCCTCGTTGAGTTCCTCGCAAGCTCGCTTATATGCCGCTTGCAGTACCTCCATTGTTTCCGCTTTCTGCGCCGCTGCCATTGCCTCCGCCTGTGCGAGTCTTTTATAAATATTCTCTTGCATTGTATGTAGCCTCCATATTCTTAAAATAATTTATCATTTTGAGCCGCTCGTGGTAGGTATCTCCGCGGGCGGCATTTGCAAGCCAGGAAACGAGCGACTCGTGCGCCGTCCCTGGCGCATACTCTCCGCGGCGCTCTTTTGCGTATAGCTTTTTGAGCTTGCGGCGCTGCTTGCTCTGTTTCTTTTTACCCATTTTGCGGATTATCGCGCCCGTATCGGTAACGATAAACCGCCATTGTAGGAGCTTTACTCCCTGGCGCAATGGGTAAAGCGCCGTTTTATCGTTGAGCTGTAAGCCGAGGGCGAATAGGCGCGCCTCGATTTCCTTTTTGCATTGCCACAAATACTCTTTGTCCTCGTGTACTAAAATAAAGTCGTCCATATATCGGATATAATGCTTTATTCTCAACCGCTCCTTTATGAAATGGTCGAGGTCGTCCAGGACGGCGAGAGCTACAAGCTGCGATACCTGGGAGCCGAGCCCTAACCCGATTTCCCCGAAAGAGTCCACAATTTCGCAAGCCCGCTCCGCAATTTGAGTATCTGTAACCCGCTTGCGTATTGCCGCCTTTGCTACGTCGTGCCGTATGCTTTGGAAATAATGCCGTATATCACATTTAAGCACCCAACCGTCGCAACCGTGCGCGATATAATACCGCCGCAAATGTGCGGTCATACGGTTTAGCGTATAGTCTACGCCGCGCCCCTTGAGGCAAGCGCAATTATCTGTTATAAAGGATTTTGTAATCTGCTCATAAAAGCCGTTGTCGCAGAGCGAACGCTGAAATTGTCGGTCTTTTAACCTTGTGGCTACAATGTCACGACGTTTCGGCTCGTATATCGTGAAATGTTGGTATCGGTCTATTTTGTACGTACCGTTAAGCAGCGTTTGCCGCAAACGATAGGTATTTTTAAGCGCGTTACCCTCATATCCTACGGTACTATCTTTCCAACGGATATTACGGCAGCTCTCTTTTAAGCCTTTATACAGATTATCAAAGGAAATTACTTGCTCGTATGCCATAAGAAAAGCGGACGCATATAAAAGGACTACCCCGCGAGGTACCTTTGTCGCCCGCAATATTTCCTCCTTTCGGAGTTAGGACGGTCGCTCCTTGTGTGAGCTGTGCTGCTTTGGTCTTTCGACTACTTGAATACTGACTAATCCCACAATCGGGGGCTACGCCGTTACCGTTGTACGCATTGTTGTTGTTCACTTCGCCCGAGGAGTTGACAATGCGCGCGTTGTTCGCGTTGGACGGGTTAGGAGAACGCAACCAAGCGTTACGCGCCGTACCGCAAATATAGCAACCGCCCTATGATTTATTTTTGATATTTTTCTTTATCCGACTTAATCCAGGCTTTCAAGAGGTCGTCGGTTTTGAGTATTAAGCCCGTCCAATACTCTACTTGATTTCCCGAGATGTAGCCCGCGTCGTATGCGTCGTCCGCCAGGTCTAAAAGCGCGTCGAGGTGCGCGTGCGCCTTGACTTGCTCCATACGGCGGTATGTATATTCCTCGTCATTTGTTACGAATACGGAGTTTGCGTGCCGAATACATACGCACGCCTCCCGTATTTCGTTTACTATCGGGGAGGCATATATCCACCGTGTAGACTTCGGAAAATGTTTCTCCGATTTTATCAGCCCGAGGGTGTATTTTTTGAGTTCCCGCGCCTTGTTCAGCACTTGCAGCTTTCCCTCGCCGCGGTCGCCCTTTCGCACACTCATATAAAAACCTCCTTTTAATCGCTTTTCCCGCCTCTACCGAGGCGGATTTGCGATTATGCGATTATACAAGCGGGGGCTACACCGTAACCGTGGTACGCAGTGCTGCTGCTCACCTCGCCCGAGGAGTGGACAATGCGCGCGTTGCTCGCGATGGACGAGTCAGGAGAACGCAACCAAGCGAGACGCGCCGTACCCGCCGCGTCGCGTTTGATACGCTCGGTCGCTGTCAAACCGTTATAATATTCGAGCTGCGTACCGTCCTTGTAGCTCTCGCTGTCCCAATTCCCGAAAATCTCGGGACGGGAGAGTAGGAAAAACTTATCCGCTTTAAGGCTGTAAAGCTGATTGATAGCAAAAGCCGTACCGTCGAGGCTTTCAACCTCAAAGAGCGAATTTGTACGGCAAGCAAGTACGGCGGGCTGCACGACCGCCAGGAAATCAGCGGGCAACCCGTGCATAAAACCGTTATAGCTTGTTGCCCAGGACGCGGGACGGTCAAATACGTTAGTGGGAGTCCACACCGAGCCCGCAGCGGCGGCGCTGTTGAGCCATTGACGGACGGCGGATTGAGCGTAGTTATTGCTGCCGAAAATAGCGCGGTGCATATGGTTTACATAAGGGCTGTTTCCGTTTGTTGTGCCGAGGCTCGTACCCTCCGAGCCCTCCGTAAGAGTAACGGTTTCAAGCGCCGTTGTCGTAGTCTTATTTGCATAGCTTTTAACGCTTTTGCCCTCGAGGGTAGCGTTATAGGTCATAGCAAATACGAGCTGACCGCCCACGGGGAGCGCCTTTGTAAGCTCAAATTGAAACGTTTTGCCGTTGTCTGCGGTGTACCAGGCTTGATTTGCAATCGTGATATTATAGGTGCCCGCTGCGAGCCCGAGGTCTGCGTAATAGAAAGCCTCGGTCGCGTCGTACTGTACCGTCTTTTGCGCCCCACTCGACAAGCTGTAAACGTTCTTTGTTTCAAGCGTCATTGTATGCGTGAGCTTATTATTTGCCGCTGTATGGTGGTCGTGCGCCCTCACAACCCATATAATATTTTGCGTAGTATCAGCGTCGAGGGTGGTAAACTCGTAACCAACGGGAAAGAGTTTTTCTCCGAGTCCGAGGCGGACGGCGTTTTTAATATCCTCCCAGGTATTAACCGCTGTAAGCGTGTCAATATGTACGGTCGTTTGTTCTCCCTCTCGGTTGGTAACGGTAATGTCCGCTCCTGTTGTCGTTTGCGTAGCGGAGATATTAACGTTTTCCGCGCCCTCCGCCGCCTCTGCCGCCTCGTTAGCTGCTGCCGCCGCAGAGTTAGCCGCTCCCGCTGCGGTATTCGCTGCGGAGGCTGCGCTATTTGCGTTCGTTTTTGCGGTGTTCGCACCACTTGCGGCGCTGTTTGCCGCTGACGCTGCCGAGGTTGCGTTTTGCGCGGCGGTATCAGCTCCGCCTGCTGCTGTTTCCGCTTTCGTTGCCGCTGCATTTGCTGCCGCTGCCGCAGAATTTGCAGAGCCTACGGAGGTTTCAACCTTGCCGAGCGCGTCAATTAACGCGGGGTATTCGTCGGAGCTTGCGGGTGCGTCGGGGTTATAAGCTGCTCGCTTAATTTCAATATAGAAAATTTGCGAGCTTAAAAGGGAGTTGCCCTTGTAAAGCCCGATTTCCGCAACGGCAGTACCCGCGACGGCGAGCGTCTGCTCCGTGAGCTCAACTTTGATAACGCCGTTTGCAATCGTTGCCGTTTTAAGTACGGTATGACCGTCGGGCTTTGTAAGCTGCAAGCGAGCAGTTACTCCGCTTTCGAGCGTATAATCCTTGCCGCACTCAAGGGGCACAATTTCAACAAAGCGGCTCTCCTTGTCGTACTGCTTTGCAAAAATCGTAATAGGGAGTGTATCGCGTCCAAAGTCAAGCGCGATAGAGTGTGTAAGTTGCATATTGTTTCCTCCTTGCTTATTTCTCCGTCCAGGGAGTCCAGTTTGTATTAAGGATAAACGACCGTATATAAACCTTGCAGCCCGCCGCCGTTGCGGTGTAACGCTGAATAAGGTTAAAGCCGTCAGTTGTCGAGAGTACCTCGAGATAGCCCGCTCCGCCTGGTGGCGCGTTGCTTATTCCGCTTGTTGTAGGCGCAAAGAAAATACCGCCGTTTTTGTAGTTGTTAAAGTCGCCCTCGACGTGCCCTGCATATCCCAGGACTATAACTCCGTTTGCGGCTATATTGCCGTCAACGTCGAGCGCCTGGGTGGGCTCCCGCTTATTTATGCCTACTTTTTTTCGGCGGAACGATATTAAGGGCGTGCCCTGCGATACGGTTATTGTTGCTGTGTCGCCCGTTAGGTTATCATAAACATAAAATCGCACATACCAGGAGTAATTAGCGTCCAGGCTTAACCATTCGTCCGACGTGAACGTAAAGCCGCTGTCGTTAAATGTTGCAAAGCTCGTTATATCGGTCAAAGAGCTATAAGCGCTCGCGTCTGTCCTCTTATACTGATAATAGAGCTTTCGCAGCGTGTTTTTATTGACGTTATTAACCTTAACGGGTGTAATATCTCCCTCGAGGGTTACTTGCGTTACGTCCTCAATCTCGTTTACACGCCGCATAATTGCGGTTGTTATGTCTATGCTTTTATAGGCTATAACCGTAATGTTTACCGTAGCCGAGGAGGTGTAGCCGCGGCTGTCGATTGCGGTAACGATTATAGGCACCGTGCCCGAGGTGTATATTTTGCCGACGTTCAGCGTTACGGTTGTGCTTGAGGCGGTCGAGCCGCCCGCAGAAACGGAGTAGCTCGAAATGGTCGCGCCGTTTTTGGCTGTTGCCGCTGACGCGATAACTTGCAGCGTTGATACTGACTGTATCAAAATTTGATTATTTCCCGTAACTCCCGCCGCGGTGGTGTTCGTGTCCTTATAGGTAAACCCTGAAAACGTCGGCGCAGAGTTTGCTGCGGTCGTTTGTACCGTTGCCGTTTTGGTTGAGGTGCTCCCGATTTGCGAGGAGCCGCTGAAAGTCGAAAGCTTAAACGTGCCCGTAAAGCTCTTTTTTGCCGCCATATCCGCGAGGATAGACGAGCGCTGCGCCGCTGTAAGTGTAATTGTATTTGAGCCGTTCGAGAGTGAAAGCCCCGTAAGGATTAAAACTGTCGTGCTGCCGTCCTTTAATACGAGCTTGTGTTTGTAGCTCGTATCGTAGACGGTAGCCGAAAGCGTTATTTTTGCTGTCGCACTATCTGCCGTTAATGTGCTTACGGAGGAGAGCACCGAGCCGCCGAGTGTCTTTATTGTTTTTGTGCCCGACGAGCCGACAACGTGATTATATTGTTTTCGCGCTCTAACTGCGATAGTATAAGACGTGTTCGGGGAAAGCCCCGTTATAGTGATACTGTTGCTCGTGCCCGCAGAGGTCGAATACTGCTTATAGCTGCCCCAGTTATTCGTTGTATAGTCCCATATATCGCACGTTGTAGACGCGGAGACAGAGAGCTTTACGGAGTTTGCCGTTATGTCTGATACGCTTATGCTGATAGACGGAGCCGAACGGTCTAACTTATCGAGAGAAACGGTTTGCTTCGCCGTAATCGTCCCGATAGATGTACCCAAGTATGTGCCGCTAAATCGCCAGGAGGCACCGAGGTAACAATTAGCGTTGCCGTTTCCGTCGTGATATACTGTTACGGTCTTTTGCGCTATGAGTTTCTTTTTCCACCCGCTCGAGGACTCGCTGATAGCTGCGGTCGAAAAATTGCTTGAATTGCCCGCAATGTTTATAACGCCGTCGTCCCTTGCGCCTACGTATAAATCCCAGTAAGACAAGTAAACTTTCAGCGTAACATTGCTGTAATTACCCGTAACGCTTTGGCTTGCGCTCCATTCACAATATAGCCCGAATGATTTTACGGGATAGTTATAAAAACTGCCGCTTAATGCCATAGCGTCGCCTCCTTAATCAAGCAGTACAAAGTTAAGCCCGTCCGTATGAGGCACAAACTTTCCTTTGCCTATTGTAAGCTCGTCCGTAACCTCCGTTTTACGCAATGTTGTTAAGTCCTTATTGACCGTCAACACGATATTTCCCGCGTGCTTTACGGCAAACTGCGTATTGTCTATTATGGTTTCGGTCGAGCTTTCCGAGTTTGTAATGTTAATTCCGCGGCGGTCTATCTTTACGTTTGTGGTATATATTTCGTTCGGGGCTGGGCTCCAATGCGTTTTTTGCTCGCCCTCCACTAACATAAAGTCCGCTACGTAAAGATAATAACCCGTTGTCCCCGCCGTGAGAGTTACGGTATCGCCCGAGGCGGTAAAGGTCAGCGCGTAATCCGTCCAGGAGCCCGAGGCTTGCGTATCGAAAATATAAGTATCGTTTCCGCCGTTATTGAGCAGCGCGTAGCACCTGTTGCTCGTTGCTGCACGGGCGCGGAAAGTAAGCGTATATTTTTTGCCGCGTAGTACGTTTATCTCTTGTGACAGCGTAGCAATGCGCAGCCGAAAGAGAGAGCCCGAGGAGGTGTTGTTGATAGCCTCCGCCGTTTGCTGTGCTACGACGGAGCCCGAATAGCTCCAATCGTCCGAAACGCCGTTTAAGCCGCTCGAATTGCGGATATTGTTAATTCCGCCCGCCGTCTTTGACGTGTAGGACAGCGTGAGGCTTTCTACCGTCTGCCGCAGTTGTGAAACGGTCGTTTCGAGCGTTTCCACGTCGCCCGTTAATACGGTTTGAACGCTCGTTATAAGGCTTAATAACTGCTCGTCGGCAGCGACAAAGGCTTGCTCTATGCTGCTTGCGGTTTCTCCGATTTCGTTTGTTACCTCGGCTTTGTAGTGCTGCGAGATAGCCGAGCTTTGCACGCTGTCCGCTTGCAGCAGCGCGCCGTTGAGAATACCCGCGGATATAAAATCCGCAACGATTGCTCCGTCCATAGTCATAGCGAGCGAATACTCGCCGTTATATCCCGTCGAGGAATACCCGAGCCCGCCGCTATTCCAACGCCATACATTAACCGCCTCGTCTATTGTCGGCGTGTCGAGTATGAGTATTTCCTGTGGCTTTTCTGCGGGGTTTAGGACAACGTAGCCTCCCGAATGTCCCGTAATAAGGCTCGTAGCGTTAGCTATTGCCTTTTTGAGCTGTTCGGTAGCCTCCGCTTGTCCCTTTTTAACGGAGCTTTTGATTTCTTGTATTGCCTCTTGCTGCTTGTTTACGGTGTTTGCAAACGAGCTTTTAGCGTCGCCCAGGGTAACGCTCTCGTATTTCTCTTGCAAAGAGTTATATACGGTTTTAATAACCTTTGACGTAGCCGCTACGCCGAGCTTTGAAAAACGCACGGTAACGGTGTCGCAGAGCTTAACCCTCTCAAGCGGCGCAATGTTTTTATATTCCTCCGTCTGCCAAAGCTGCACGAAAGAAACGGTAATATTAACTTTTGGTGTGCCGAGGTCTGCCGCCGCAGCGTATACGGTGGCTTTGGCTCGCAGCTTTTCCTCGGTTATTTCCTCGTTATCTCCGAAACGGTCGGAAAAGTCCATAATAAAGGCTTTATAATGTCCTATGTCCTCCGCCTCGGTAAGCGGTATAACCTTTTCGGCAAGGTAAACGTACTTTTCCTCGGAGTTGCCGCTTTCGTCCTGGACGGTATATACCGCATACGGCATTAAATGCGTATAGCACTCCGCTATATTGCTTTCCTGTTTTAGGTCTTTAAGGTTTTTACCATACTCGATAACTACGCCGTTATCCTTGCCGCGGTGCAAATAGAGCTTTACTGTAAAATTGTCAAACTCATACTCTCCACCCCAAACGTCGAGCAAAGAGCCCGTTTGCCCTCCGAGGAGTGCCCGCACCGAGCACGGCGTTAATATTTCCGTGCTGTTCAGCGTCGATATATTGCTATACGCTGTGAACGGGCACGGGAGAGCCGCTCCCTCGATAGCTTTTGTTAAAGCCATTTGTGGGGTTGCGTTCTTAATTGAAAATCCGAGCAGCGGTATACCGTTAAGGTCGTAGGAGATATGCTCCGCCGAATATGTAACGATACCGTTTATAGGTTTCGAGCTTTTATAAATGCGGAATAACTGCGGCTCGCTCGTTTCGTTGGCTTTTGCTTTTATAATCGCGCCCTCTGTAATTTCGGAGTAAAAGCGTCCCGTAATAGGGTATTGCAGCGAAAGCTCATAGCTGCCGTTGCGCTCCTCCGTTACGGTCGCTTTTACAGCCTCGGAGAGCAGCCCCACGCCGTTATGAGTAAAGGTTGTTTCGCTTTTGTTGTAGAGTGCGGGTATCATAAGCAGCACCACCTCGGCACGATTTCAAGCCGCGTAGCGTTTCCTGTCCAGGCAATAACGTTTTTGCCAGGGGCGAGCGTCGGAAAGCCCGCTCCCGTCATTTTGTTATTTTTGGCTACGGTGCCCTTGTAGGCGTTCATAGCCTCGGAGTCTATCTCTATATACTCGTCTATATCCGAAAATGTAAACGAGGCATTATTGATAGTGAGCGTTACCGTGCCGCTGCCCGTTATTTTGATATACGGGGACGACGGGAAAAACTCGGCATTATACAAAGAGCCGCCCGCCGTGAATACGACGGGGGCTTGCCCCTCAAACGAATACTTAAACGGCTTACAGTTAAAAGAGAGCGAGAGCGCGCCCGTTTCGCGGAGCTCCTGCTCTATATCCGCTTCGTCGTTATAAGAGGCAAGGCGGAAGTATTTACCGTCGTAGCTGTCCCACAAACGGAAATACCCCGCCTCGGAGAGCAACCAACCCTTTATTTGATGTGCGAGCACCGCAAAGCTGCGGTCGGTCGTATTGAGCAACGATAGCTTATACGGAATTGTGATGTTTTTATAGCGCCCGTTGTCGGTCAAGAGGTCGCCGCTGCGCCCTGGTACGCTCGTATATGTTACGTCCCGCGCCGCTCCTTTGTAAGAGCTTTTCTCCGAAATGAGCAAAGCATACTCGAGGGAGCTATGCTCGCGGAACATTAAAAACGGTAATTTTTCCATTACGCAAATACAACTCCCTTTCGTCTTATTTTCTCCTCTATAAGCTCGAGCAGCAGCTCAACAAAAGAGTTTACGTCGTCGGGGCTTTCAGCCTTGAGGCTGTCAATGTAAATTGACTTTTCGCCAAACTCGATTTTTATTACATACTTGCCCTCGGCGTTGTCTGCGCTCTTTTCTGCTTTTTGGAGATTGGTATAATCTTTGTTTTCGCTTGCGGTCAGCACGCGCTCGCCTTTATGGAGGAGTGCGGGGTATTCGTCATACGGCACGTATTCCATACCGATACGGAGGCGGGATATTTCCTTTATGTTTAACCCCTTGCCGCCGATACCTGGCACCCAGTCGGGTATTTTGATTTTATTAAGCCCTCGGATAAAGACATTAAGCCCGTCGATAATCCAGTTTATAGGCACCTTAAAGGCGTTTTTGATACCCTCAAATATGTTTGAAAATATCTTTACTACCGCGTCCCAGGCTCCGCGCCAGTTACCCGTAAAAACGTTCTTTACAAAGTCGATAATGCCCGAGAAAACGTTTTTAATATTGCCTACTACTTTTCCGATACCCTCAAACGCGCCCTTAAATACCGTATTCAATACGTCCGCCACAACCTCGAGCGCCGCTTTGAGCGGTGTAAGAGCCTTACTTATAAGCCCCGTAAAAAGACTGATAAGCGGCGGGAGAATAAGGTTAAGCAAGTCGAGCAAAGGCTCGAGGAGCGTAAACAAAAGCTCAAGTATCGGTTTGAGAATAGGAGCTATAAGCTCTATAAGGCTTATAATTACGGGCAATACCGCCTCGAGCAGACTTGTTAATATAGGCATAAGTTGATTAAGTAAGTCCGTGAGTATCGGTAATATCATTTCCACGATTTCCAAAATAGGCGGTATAATCGTTTCAATTAACGTAGTGATTACGGGCAATATTGCCTCGATAATCTGCACTAAAAGCGGCATAACCGTATTTATGAGGTTAATTAAAACGGGTAGGATTGCCTGGATTATTTGCAAAATCGGAGGGAGCAATAGCTGTATAAGCTCGATTATTACGGGGAGCACCGCTTGTATAATCTCAATGAGAGGCGGCAAGAGCGCTTGTAATAGCTGAATAATAACGGGTAACACCGTGTTAAGAATTTCCGTTATTAAAGGCATAAGCCCCTCTATGAGCTGTACGACAATAGGCAAAATCTGTTGTACTATTTGAATTAAAAACGGCACAAGCTGTTGTATGAGATTGATTATTACGGGCAGAATAGCCGTAATAATAGACTCAATCGGTGGCAGCAGCGAGCTTATTAAGTCCATAAGCACGGGGAATAGGGTTTGTATCAGCTCAAACAGCGGGGGTATAAGCTGCTCGAAAACCTCGGTAATAATCGGCGTAAGTTTCGCAAACATACTCTGTATCGTAGGCATTGCCGATACGATAAGGTCGGCAAACTGCTTTACGATAGGAATAACCGCCGAGCCTATCGAGTTGAATATACCCATAAAGGCAGTTTTTACACGGTCGATACTGTCGCCAAGCTCTGCGCCCGCCTCTACCATATCGCCGCTCATTACTCCACCCAAGTTCTCACACTCTTGTTTCCAGGCGGCTATACCCTCGGAGCCCTCCGCGAGCAACGGCGCAAGGTCTGCGTAGCTTTTTCCGAAAATGTCGTTAGCAAGTGCGTTACGGGTGGTTTCGTCCTCCATATCCGCGAGCTTTGCTATAACCTCGTTGAAAGCGTCGCCCGAGTTTCCGATTTTGGATATATCTACTCCGAGTCTTTGGTAAGCCTCCGACATAGACTTGCTGCCGTCCTTTGCGTCGGAAAAAGCCTTTTGCTGCTTTACCATTAACGCCTCGAGCTTTGAGGTTTCCATACCTCCGAGCTTTGCGGCATACGCCCATTTTTGGTATTCCTCCGCGGAGGTGCCTACTTTCTTTGCCGCGTCGTCGATAGCGCCCGCCGTGTCCGCTACGTCGGTTGCCATTTTATAAGCAGCCGTACCGAGAGCAGCCGCTCCCGTTATAACCGCCGTGCCTACCGCGGCGGCACCTTTTGCGATTGACGAAAAAGAAACGCCAACCTCTTTACTGCTTTTCTCGGCTTTTTTAGTGGTCGTATCTATGCTTTTATCGGCGTTTGTATTGTCGATAAGGATTTCTCCGAAAACCGAAAAAATACTTGCCATAGGTTAGCCTCCTTTCCGTCTGTCAGCCTCGATTATCGGCGCAAACTCCGCCGTTATGTCGTCCGCTGACTTTTCCTTTTTCGGTGTGGGCGGCGGTACTTCCGAAAACGTTTGATTTATAAACGTTTCGTAGTCCATAGCCTCCGAGCCTTGCAGCTTTGCAAGGGCATAATTTGCAAGCCATAGGGGGAAAAGCCTTTTTTCCTGTTCGGCTTTTTCGAGCCGTTTTTCCTCCTCGGTTGCAAAAGAAAGCAGCCCACCGAGAGCCGCAAGCGGTAGACTCTCGATAAGCTGCCAGTCATAATATTTGTGTAAGAGTGTTAGGTTTCTTGCCCTGCTTTTTTCCGCAAGGCACGCTTGAAAAAACTTCTCACGCCCTCGTCGTTGACGAGCTCGTTAATGACCTCCGCTGCGTCGAGTTTCTGCGCCTCTGCGACGCTGATACCCTTATATGCAGCTACAAGCGGCGGGAGGTCGTCGGCAATCTTGCCGAGCTGCGGTGTAATTTCTGCGAGCACCTCGCAAGCAAGCACGCCGACCTTTTCTTTTGAAAGTTTCTTGAGAGCGTCTTTTGCGTCCTCTGCGTCTTTCGGCTCCTCGAAAATATCAAGGTTTTTCAACATAGGGATAATAGGCTTAATATCGAGCTTTCCTACGATTTTAAGCATAATAGGCATAGTTCCGATTGTAAGCATTGTTTGGCTCCTCCTTAAATTCGATTATTACTTGCTTACGGCTTTTCCTGTGCCGTCTGCGGCTTGAGTCTGCGTTGTCTTTTCGCTCATATCGGGAGCTTGTGCAATCTCCGTAACCGCCCACAAGTCGCCGTCGAGGTCGCTATGCTTGTAGTGCGCCAAAAACTCGAGCGCGAGCTCGCCCTCCGCTTTTTGCACCGCCTTAACATTAAAGCCCGTTTCGTGCATAGCGTTGTAAATCGCGATTTTTTTATACTTGCCGCCGATTGTTTTAGCGAACATAGTAACGTTTTTAAGGTACTTATCCGCTCCGATAACGCCCGTAGGCGGGTTTTTAATGGTCTTTCCGTCGTCCGCCGCAATCGTGCAAGTCGGAATTGCAAGCGCGAGGTTTTCCTGGCTCATACAAAGGGTAGTTACCTTGAGGGACGCGCCCTGCTCCTCGATAACCTGGGTGCCCGTTGTCTTTCCGTGTCGTCCGTCAAATTCAATATCGCGGACGGTAACGGTCGCGGCAAACTCTCCGCCTCCCCTGGTGGGAGCGAGCAGCCGCTCGGCGGTTTCCCCGTAATTGAGGAAAATAACGCCCTCGTCGATTTGGATTGACTCAATCTGCTTTGTAGTAAGATTGGTAATCATATCTTTATTGCCTCCTAATTGTAAAAAGTTCGAGCCGACATAGATAAACGCCTATGCGCTATATCGTATTCGCTGTCGGCAATAGCGTTTTGATTGTCAAAGCCGATATGCGCGGCGAAAACGCCGCTTTCGGCAATTACGGCACCCGTAAGCTCATTACGGAGTGTGTCGCATAAGCTCTCGAGCTGCTCGGTCGCGGTCGGCTGTTTCTCGTCTACCCATATATCGAGATAGAAAGAGGCAAGGTCTCCCGCGGCGAGGTCAATAATATTAATTCCGTTGATAACCGCATACGGAAATACTGCGTCTTTCGACGGTGCCTCATCGTAATAGGTCGTGAGGATTTTATTAACCCGCTCCCGCAGAGCTTTAATAAGCGCCGTTGTATTTGCTGCCATAGGCAACGCCTCCTCTCTGCGTCAATCGTCCGCAACCAGGGCTTGACATATAAGCTCGAGGCACTCGTTTTTTACGGGATATGTGCGGATAACACGGTACATTGTCCCGTCATACTCAAAGTGTCCCTCTCGCGCATAGTCGCAAGCCTTAATCTCTACGCAAAGCTCGGGGCGGTAGCCCTGGGCTTGTGCCTGGTAAAATTCGTTTCGCTTAACGCCTTTTTCATTGCAGAAAACCTCTTTTTTCTCGAAAGTCTTAAAAGGTTTTCCGAGAGAGTCGAGCGTTTCTTTTTCCGAGCACAAATACCCGATTTCTCGCCATAACATAACTACGCCTCCTCGGTATATTCGCTCGAAAGCATTAAATGCCGCTTGAGCATACCGTAGCTCTCGCGGTACTTGTCGCCGTCTGCGTTATCGAGTCCAAACTCCGCTTTGACGTAGACGACGATAGCCCGCTTTATAAGAGCGTCGCTTTCGTCGTTTACCTTTTTTTCGGAGATACCGCCTAATAGGAGGTCAGCTCTTGCCGCTCCTATTAGGTCGGTAATTTCCGCGTCAAAACGTGTATGGTTAATGCGTAGATACTGGCGAATACCCGCTACGTACTGTATAGAAATATCCGCCATTGTTCGCCCTCCGTTAAGCCGTAGCCTTTACGATTTTAACGAAAGCCTCGGTCGCCTGCACCTTGCCGTCAAACATAGCGCAGCCGAGGAAGTCGTAGGCGTTCTCGCGGGTTACAAACTGTGAGGTAATTGTAACGTCCTCGGGCATATTGCCGAGGTATCCTCTGTAAAGGTTGCCGAGGATAGCCTCGTGCGCGGTCATACGGTCGTCGAAGTTTACGGGGTAGCCCATAACGCGGTATACGCCGTTGTCCTCGGTAACGATATTGTCCTTTGAGTTGTTCATAAGCGGGTGGAAGTCGGTAAAGAAAGTCGATTTCGACATAAGCCACTCCGCGCCGTTGTCATAGCCGCCGTTAAGCAGCGCAACGGCACCCTGCACGTTTGCGGCAGAAAGAGAGGCGGTTTTTCCAACCGTTACGGAGTTTGTAGCGCCCCAGGTAATGACGTTGATACCCTGCGCCTCGTTGGTGCCCGTGCCGAAAATAATCAGCTTGCCGATTTTCTCGGCAATCTTGCGGGCAATTTTATTAACGAGCCAGGACTCGAAAGCGTCAATCGCCATTTTTTCGACGGACTTTGAAATAGTAACGAGCTTTGTAACCTCGTAGGCGGAAAGCGTAACGCTCGAGAGAGTGTCGCCGTCTGCGGTAATGGTTGCGCCCTCGGTATGTACCGCTGCGTCTGCGGTAGTTCCCTCTGCGGGCACCTTTACGCCGCCAGGGACGCGCAAAAGGTCGATTTTGTCGAGCAGCGGGCAATACTGGTTGACCTTTTCAATGATTTTATTCTGCGTTACGGTCGGAATAACCGCGCCCGCGGAGGAGGTGCCAGTAGTAAGCGCTCGCTGTTCGTTTTCGGTAAGGTCAAGCCCTCTAACGTGCTTGAGCCAGGCGGAGCGATACTCCTTGTCCTGGTCGAAGTTGTCCGCAGAGCGATTGTTGATAGGGTTAGGCACTTCATTTACGGGAACGGTTCCCGCGCCGATACCCTCGATAACCGCTTTTCTCTTTTCGAGGTTGGTATATTCCTCGTCAAGCTCGCGGAGCTCCTTTTCGATAGCGTCGAGGTCTGCTTTTGCGTCGGTTTCCAATACGCCGCGCAGTTCTACCTTGCGGCTGCGGATTTCTGCCATTCTCTTAATAAGTTCTTTCATAGTGATTTACTCCTTTTTTGATTTTTTAACAGTAGGTTTTTGCTGTCAGCATTTGACGGCGGCGGCGCTGCTCCTGCTCCTTAAACTCTTTCTCGTGCTCCGCGGAGAAAAAGTCCCTTGCCGTAGTAATGCTCGTTTCGTTGTATGCGGCAAAATCCACCGCCGAAACGTCGTACAGCTTTTTAATTTTAGTTATCGTCCGCGTGTGTGTTTCGCGGTCATAGCTGCACTCACGCACAACGAACGAAAAACTCATTTTGTCAACGCGGCGTTTTTGAATATCTCGGTGTAAATTGCGGTGCCGCTCGTCCTCTTTGTCGAGGAAAGCCGCAATATCGAGCCCTCGCTCCGTGATGTTGTAAGTGAGGGAATTATTACGGGTGCGGGCGTATACGGTAGAGTCGTTCTGCCCGTGATTTCGGTTAAAGATAAAATCGCACATATCGCAGCTGTCAAGCGCGCCGCGGGCGATAACTTCTTTATACTCGATACCGTCCGCCTCAAAAAGCACGGTAGGGGTATCAAAGACAATAGGCGTACCTCGGAGCACGAGCTCGTCGGTGTTGTTTTCGTCGGGAAGTGTAAACGGCTCTGCCGCTCGGTATTCCCGCTCGTTCGGTTTATATGGCATTATGTTTCCTCCTCGTCTTTCTTGTCGTTGGGTGCCGCAGTAGGTGCGGTGCCCTCTCCGTTGTCGTTGCCGTCCTCGGGCGGCTCCTCTTTCTTTGTGTCGGTGCCTAACTGGTACTCGTCGGCTTTGTTTGCGTTTACGACGTTAAGCGTCTGTACGCGGCGCTTGCCCTCCTCGCCGCCGATAGGCGGATAGCCGAGCGTGGTTAATGCCTGGTCGAGCATTAAGCCGCCAATATCGGACAAGTATTTTACAACGGCGAGCTTGTCGCTCGTCCTTGCAAATTGCAGCTTGTTACCCTCTACGGTTATTTCGTTGCCGTAGCCGCGCTCCTTTTTGGAAAAAATGCAGTTTGTGAGCGCCTGGGCGAGCTGTACGTAAAAGGGCTTGATTTCGCCGTCGTAAAAGTCCTCCTCTTGCTCGGGTGTGGCTTTATTTTGTACGATAGCGTCATTTGTGCCGAGGTAGTCGTATATTTCGTCTTTGATATACTGCAACTGTCCCGTAGGTAACGGCGTTTGCTTGTCAGTAATCGGGGTGTAATCGTACTTGTTATCCGTAACGATAACGCCCGCTCCGTTGCTTTCCATTTTGAGGTTGTCACGTATAAAATCGTCGCGGCGGCGGTTTAAGTCCTCGTTTTTTGTGGAGGCTTGCACTTTCAAAATACCGCGCACAACCGCTACGAGCTCGGCAAACTTGCTCATACTTTGGTTAAAGGTGTTTGCCGTTTTCAAAACGGGCATAAGCGCTCCGTTATCGGAGCCGAAAACGTCGTTATCTGCAAACATTGAGCCGATATGCACCAAGTCCGCATACGGGAAAATGTACGATTTCCCGTTATTAAAGCGGAATTTACAAAACAGCTCGCCCTCGTGGTCGAGTAAGGTAATCTCCTGGGCGTTGATATTATAAATTGCCTCGAGTCTGCCCGTCGCCTCATTCCATACGGGATATGCAAACGCGTTGTTATATAGCTTGTACTGCGCCGCCAGGCGGTAATAGAATTTATAAGCCGTTGTCGTCGGGTTAGGCTTAAACTGTAAAATGTTGTTGTATGTGCTGCTCTCTACGTCAAGCACCTTTCCGTCGCCGCGTCTAATGTGCCGCGGCTGTACCGTCGCCGCGCGGCGTGCGAAAGAATGGACGGCAGCTCGCACCATATTAACCTCCCAGGCATTGCCCGAGAATGGTACAAAATTTGATTGATAGGAATTTAAGAGCTTATACTCGGTGTAGCCGTCTGTTTTCTGCGGCTTTTTCCCGAATATAGCCTCAAAAAGCCCTCGTCTTTCTTTCATTGTGTCACCCCACATTATACATATAGTCGTCAAAGTATTTGACGTAGATAACCCACGCGTTAAGCAGCGATACCGCGCCGTCTATGCGGCGTTTATCGGTTATCTTAACGGGTTGGATATTGTTTAAGCCGCTTTTCTTAACGGCGGTATTTGATAGGCACCAAAGCAAAATAGGGTTATTGTTGTAATTAACTATTTTGTCGGTAAGAGCCGCTCCCATTTCGCGCATAGGTTGGCTCCAAGTGAAAGCGCCTTGAGCTACGGGCTCCATAGTAAAGCCGTTGCTTTTCATTTCCTCCACCCAGTAGCCCGCGAGCGCGCGGTCATAGCCGACCTTGAAAGCGTCTATTTTATGTTCGTCGCGCATTTGCACAAACCACGCCGTTACGTCGGAGAAGTTTACGCGGCTGCCCTCGCATATCGTAAGCAAGCCCCGCTCCGCCCATATCCGATAGGGTGCCTCGTTTGTGTTTTTCTCCTCGAGGTGCTCAACGCGGGCTTTCGGTAAAAAATACTGCTGCAAAACGTAAACCGTTTTGTCGTTCGGTTTGCGTATAAGCAGCGTTGCCGCTGTAAGGTCGGTTGTAGCCGAGAGGTCACAACCGCCGATAGCGTAGGTATTGTAAACGTCGTCAATAGCAAACGTCGCCGCGTTTTTAATCTGCTCAAAAGAAAGCCATACGGCGCTTTCATTTTCGCGTATGTTAAAATCCTTGCATAGAACGCCTGGTAAGTCTGCGGGCGAGTTTTTCGCCCTCTCAACAAAGTTAGCGAGCGTTTTATACTGCTTGATTTTCCCGAGCCCTGGATTAGCTTTAATCCACATTTGCGGATTAGTCCACTCGTCGCGGCTGTCGAGCTCGTAGAGTATCGGCAAAAAGGTATCGTCTTTTTTCTTACCGTCCGCAAGGTCTGCGGCAAGCTCGTACATATTGTCGAAAATGCACTCGCGCACGGTGCCCGCGGTCGTTATCATAACAACGAGAGGCTGACGGCGCGACGAGGTAGACTGTTTCATAACCTCGTACAAATTGCGGTCGCGGATTGCGTGCAGCTCGTCGATTATAACGGCGTGAGAGTTTAAGCCGTCCAAAGTGTTGGAGTCCGACGCGAGCGCCTCAAAGATAGAGGAGGTCGCGGGAAAATAAATATCATTTCTGCGTTTTTTGACAACCGCCCGCAGCTCGGGCGACTGCTTAACCATATTGACAGCCTCGGTCAATACCTTTTTCGCCTGGTCTTTCTTTGTCGCAACGGAGTATATCTCTGCCGCGCCCTCATAATCTGCAATGAGCATATAAAGGGCAATGCCCGAAAGCAACGTAGACTTACCGTTTTTGCGTCCGCATAAAAACATTGTTTCACGGAAACGGCGGTAGCCCGTTTCTTTTTCGAGCCAACCGAAAAGCAGTTGTATATATGCTTTTTGGAATAGCTCAAGCTCAAGCGGCGCGCCTATGGTGCCCTGGGACTGCTTACAAAATGTTTCGATAAACAAAATAGGACGCTCGCCCGTTTCCTCGTCGAAATAATACGGCGAGTCGTCGTTAGCTGCGTCCATTTCGGCAACGAGCCGCGAGTAAACAGCTCTAACCCGCTTACTCGTTACTATGTCGCCGCACTCTATGCGGCGGTAGTATTCTTTTACCCAATTCAACCCGATTTTGCCGCCCTGCTCGGTTTGGTTGCAAACATCATAAGCGCCTGTCCCGCTGCCTCTGCGTCTGCGTTCGGCAGTAGGTCGTTGAGCTGTTTTAAGGTGGCGTTGTAGTTCTTAACCATAGCGTTATACGGCTGTAATAACGGGTGCGCCCGCTCGATAGTGTAGGAGCCCTGCGGCATTTTAACTACGAGCCCGTCCTCGTTGATTTTTTCCTCCATATCCTCGAGAGAAACGAGCATATAGGCGGCTCTTTCCATTAGTTTTTTTGCAATTTCGAGCTTATCTTTCGGCAGATTTTTATACAATTTCTTAATTCTGTTCTGCTCTTTTTTCTGTCGCGCATATAATGTATCGTCCACGCTGTTTCTCCTTTCTTTCGTCTGTAAGGGTAGGGGGGTTATACACGCCTGGGGCGGTCATAAAAGGGGCTTAAACCTGGTTCATTAAAAGGCATATAGCTTTTTTTAAGTGGGGGGTGTAGCAGCGAAATTTTTTACAGAGGAATTGCTGCTCTCTGCCGCTGCGTGTACCTCGATTGCTACAACGTTAATCGCGCAGAGAATAATTTTCCCGCCGTCCACAAGCTCGAGAATAACGGTGCCCTCCTCGAGTGCCTCGGCTACTCTGTCCTCGAAGTTATCAGCCGTAGCCTTGACCTGGAACGTAACCGCTCCGTTCTGCGTATATACTACGAGCTCGCATACATCAGCTCCCATACTTACCCTCCTTTTCTACGAGGTTTCCCTCGGAGTCAAACATAAGCCCGCTTGCTGTCGGTAGCTGTCCCTCGTGTTCTATGGCGTGACATTCACGGCATAGCAACTCGAGGTTATCTTCCGATAGTGTGATAGCGGGATTGTTTATATTCTGCGGCGTTAAATATATTTTGTGGTGGACTATTGCGCCCGCCTTGCCGCAGCGAACGCATAAGCCCATATCGCGCTTGTATATATATTCCCTGGTATCGCGCCAGGCTTTGCTTAAATAAAATGCCTTTGCGAAATCTTGCATATAACAGCGTCCCGCCCTCTCCGCCGTATAGTGAGTTATATTTGCTCCCGATACAAAGACAAAGCGAGCAGCTATAAGCCGCCCGCCTTACCGTCTATTTCTACGGTATCAGTTTAGCACGGCTTAAAGCAAGTTTCTATACGGCTTTATTTCGATTGCCTAAATTGAGCCCAGGGCAGAGCCGCCGAAGTAGAGCAAAGCAAACTCCGCTACGGCGCGGTTACGGAGGTCATAAACGGTGCTTAATGACTGTATGTATAGCTCCTCCATAACTGCCTCTTTCGGCTTTTTTTCGAGGTACCACAAAACGACGAGCTTTTTATACTCGTCTTTCAGTTGGTCGATAATGCCCTTAATTTCTGCGAGCTTGCGCTGCGTTTCCGCAATATTGCGCGAGCACTCGGTAAGCTCCAAAAGCTCGTTAAGAGTGTCGCTTACGTAATGTGAGTCCGTAAACGGCTTGCTGTAATCAATCGCGCCAGGCTCCCGAGGAGCTCCGCTTTCTATGAGTCTATCGCGCCTATGCTGTAAATTCTCCAACGCCCGCTCGAGAGTAGGGACAGAGGAGAGCACTTGCTCCGCTGCCTTAAAATAATTCATAACAAAACCTCCCTTGTGATTTGATTTTGAGAGTTAAACGCCTCTCTTGTATGGTCTGAATAAAGCTCGATTTTTCCGCCATTGTTTAGCGGGAATTTGCGGAGGCTGCGAAAAGCCTATTTTTCGGCAAGGAGTGTATTTTCCCTCTCGGGAATTTCGATAAATTCCATAAGTTCCTTAAAATCTCTTGCTATGTTGTCTACAAACTCTTTTATCGTTTCACCGAGGCGCTGAAACGCGGCGGACACTTCCTCGAGGGCTGCCTCCTGTTCGGGTGTAAAAAATTGCAAGCTCATACGGCACCTCCTAAAAAGTTACGCATATATTCAGCACCGCCGCAGCGAGCCAGTATACGCCCTTTTTGTAGTCCTTGCCGATAAAGCACATAACAGCCGCTCCCACGTCAAGCGCTATAAGGACGGCGGGAAAGATATACATTGACATTTTCTTTTTCTCCTCTCGTTTTTGCGTCATAGTTTCCCTCGCTTTCTGCTCCGTTTCGGAGCGGGCTTTTTATACATACGGACGGTTATATAATAGCCGCCGTTGATTTCGTTGTAATACGGCTTGCAGTCTGCCAGGGCGTAGCCCTCATAAAGACGCTCAAGCTCTGCGCGGTTGTCGTTGCCGCTGTTTCCAAACTCGCGTATTTTGTACTGCGGTATTCTTCCGTCGCGTTCGGACGTTTTCGGCTGCTCGAGGTTGCGGCTCGCGCTCCAACGCTTGCCGAGTATCGGGCTTTTTACGAGATATACCGCAATGCCCGTTATACCGAACTCGTCAAACTGTAACGGCTTTGCCGTCGTATAGCCTTTGCCCCATATTTCCGCAAGGGTGTTTATATCAACGCCGCCGCTCATAACGATATGGTGGTGCAGCCGCCCGTTTTCTTTTCCCACCTCGGTAACGGCAACGTATTTAAGCTCGGGCAAATTATGCTTTGCGCGGTAACGCTTAACGCGACGGAGGAAATTTTGCATTTGCCGTTGTGCGTTCTCGGGCGTTTCGGGGTAATTCTCGTCGCTATATGTTAAATCAAAGCGTATATCGTGCTTTGTAAAATTCGTGTTCAGTAGGCGCGTGAGCTTTCTTTCGGCGTTACGTTGGTTTAATCGCTGCTGCGTTTCTGTTGTCGGTTTTCTTTTCTTGCTGCGCCCGCGCTGATATTCAAAAACGGGGAAAATATCGACCTCCAAAAACTCGCCGCATTTATGTATTTTTTCTCTGTATAGACAGCGCATAGTTTTACCTCCGTTGTTTCCTTTTGGGGCTCTGCCCCAAGCCCCGAGGTTTAACGCTTTAGTTTTCCATAAGGGAATTTGTCGGGCGAGCATTTGCCGCTGACGACCTTTGAATTAACAAAATTGCGCTAACCTCAAAAGGTAATTGCATTTCAAAGCCAATAAAGGGGGAGAGAGGGGCAAGAGAGCGGCGGGACGGAGCCCGCCTTAAAGAGAGAGGCACCTCCTCTCTCCCCCTACTCTCCGCATTATTGAAAGCGTGGAAAACTCTACGAGTTTACGCACTCTTTCAACAACGCTGCGAGCACCCCCTCACTCCTCCGCCTCTCTCCACACACACAAAGAAAATAATTATTTTTTTGAGGTAGGACGGGTTATATCTCCTCGGGGTGCTGTGTGCTCTGTTTGGTCGTTAAGTTATTATCCATTACGAGCCCGAAATAGAGCCGCTCGCTCCGTGCTTAACTATTGACTTTTCGCTGCCGTTGTGCTATACTTATATATGTAGTTAATCGGTAGCACAAAGGCGCTACGGGGCTTATCAAGTTTGCGGCTTGATAAGCCCTTTTTATTTACTTCAAATACTGCCAACTCTGCGGAGCACGTGTTAAGCCGAAGTCCGAGAGCGGGCGAGGTTTCGGAAAGCGTATAGGGTTGCTCACTACATAGACGGAAATGTCTTTGCCGCCTGCGTACTCTGTAAGTTGCTTTTCGGTTAAACACGCCGTGTATGCTATTCGATTTCTTGTTGCCGCCTCCTCTGGCGTGTTGCTTTTGTAGAGAGCTGCGCCGAAAGCGTTTGTTTTTATAATCACCTTGCATATATAAAAGCCGATAACCGCTCCCGCGCCAGGGTGTAGCGTATTGTCTGCGCCTCTGTATGGGCGCTCGGTTTCGTATAGATATATAATGTATGGGAAACTTCCGCTTTTCGGGGCGGTCTTTCTTATTTCATAGCGTTTTACGCCATTAAGGATATTTTCGCCGTGCTCGTGGTGGATTGACTGAATTATTTTATTGTTCATTGCTGCCGTTCCTCTCTGCGGCGAATTTGTCCGCCTGGGCGAGCACTCGCTGCGAGGCGGTCGTTTCGTATACGCCTTTGTCCCAAAGCACCGAGGCTCCGTATTCGCCCATTTTGTACGCCATAACAACCTTTGAGCTGTCGTTGTATTTTTCAAAGAGCCCGCGGAGGATATACAAACCCGCTCGGATATTCTCGTAAGGGTTGAGCATATCGGTAACGCCGAGCTCCTCTTTGAGCCAATCGTTATTACAGTCCCTTATTTGCATTAAGCCGAAGTCGTGCCCGTCCTGGCTTACCGCAGCGGCATTAAACGAGGACTCGGAGAACATAAGCGACATAGTAAAGTCAAAGTCGATATAATAGGCGCGGCACATATAATATGTAAACTCTTGCAGTTCCTCCGAAAGCTCGCAATCGAGAGGGGTAAAACCCGCCGCGTCTTGTATGAGCATAAGCTCGCCGTTTTCTGTTACGCTTTTGCCGTCACGTGTGCCGTAGGGCGGTTGCTCTTTTGCGTCATTCCCGCCGAGGGCTTGTACCCCTCCGACAATGAGCCCTCCTGCAATTCCTCCTACGAGAAATACACATATAATAAAGGTAATAAATTGCCGCTTGCATTTTCCGCGAGTGGCTCTTTTGCTGTCGCTCGGAGCCGAGCTTGTCCTGTGCTGTCTGTTTCCGTTTGCCGAAGTCATAGCAAAGCCTCCTATTTCTTTTTATTTATAAATGTGAGCAAAACCAGGGTAGCGCAGATAATCGCCGTTATAATAATTGCGTTCATACTTCCATATCCTCCATTTTTACTTGAGTGTTGGTATCTGTTATCGAGTCGTCTTTCTGCTTGTTAAAAAGAGCTATTCTCGATAACTTCAATATTTCGTCGAGGTTGTTTATAAAAGTTTCATTAACGAGGTCGTAGGGGGAAATAATGCCGAGTAACATAAACCCGCTCTTTACCGCGATATACGGTTTCCCTTGTGCGGTCGTTCTCTCGTAAAGTTCATACCCCGCTCAATATCGGAAAACGGCTTTAAGTACCGAGTGTTTATAAAGGCTATACCTTGTGAGGTTTTTAACGGCTCAAGCGTTCTACCTTGTGCATAAAATGCTATTGCTCCTCGTTCGAGTAACTGCTCGCTGTCGTCGCCGTCCTCAAAATTTATATGTGGCGGGAGCGGGCGCTCCTCAAAATAAAACTTGTCCCGCTTTTCCTCTGTAATATCAAACATAGTAAATATATTGTCTTTTGTGAGTTTCGGGAGATTGTATACGGGATAAAATGCTGCGCCGTTCCCGAGCCATTGACAAGCGGACGTTTCGGAAACAATTATTGTTTTTTCAGCTTTTAATATTGCCTCGATTTGCTTTAGTTTCACTTTGTTACCTCGCTTTCTACGATTTTTGCCCGCTCGGGGCTTATGATTGAAATACTGTGCCCGCAATAGTCCGTAACCTCGGCGGAAATGTCAAGTTTCCCGTTGCGGTATCGGTAAATGATAGCCGAAACGCACTTATATACAATTCCGCCGCTTTCTACGGGGGCACCCGCTGACGAGCGCGGCTTTTAATTCCTCGTTTGTCATAGCTGCCCTCTTTCTCGCCTCTATCGAGGCGGATTATTCAAAGATTTTAGGATTGAACAGACAAGCGGGGGCTACGCCGATACCGTTGTACGCATTGCCGCTGCTCACTTCGCCCGAGGAGGAGACAACGCGCGCGCGGCTCGCGGTGGACGGGATGCAAGTCCAGGGCGTAAGCGTCCACCACCAATTATTAAAGCGCGGCACGGACTCTCTGTATTTGCGGTAAAGGTCGCACGAGAGGAGGAAAACGTAATCCTCGGCGGTGCCGTAGTTTTTCATACCGTCGTCGGAGGTCAAGTCCGATACAAACGGGAGGAGGTCGCCGCGGTTGAATTGTTCGAGGTATTCTCCGTTAAGGTATTTACGGAGTGATGAGGTGCGCCAGTCGTTTTTATTGCTTTCGTCGAGCGGCATTTCGTCCTTGAGCAATTCCGAAACAATAGCAAGTATGCCGCCCTGCTCCTCTCCGAGAGCGGTAAACTTAACGCCGTTATACTCGAATTGCTCGCCAGGTTTCGGAAATTTGATTTTATCTTTTTCCGCACCCGCTACGGAGTCGTCCTCGGTGTAGTCCTCCTCGATTTCCTCGGGCGTGAAAATCCCGCCGAAAGCAAGAGCTAAAATTGCATTTGCTCTCTTTTGGTTGTCCTCTGCGTTTGTGTTGGTGGCTATATCGTCGCAAAGTGACTCAATAGCGCGTAAAATATTGTCGTTCATAACTTTTACTCCTTATCGTTATTAAAATCGGGGTTGCAATAGCCGAAATATTTACACCGTAAGCAACAACGCTTACAGCTTTTGCCTCTCGTAGTCCATAGCTTAAAGCGGGAGCGAAAGTCCCGCAGTTTTGCGGCGGCTGCTTGTTTGATTATGTAGTAGCATTGCCGCCCCGCCGATATACGCGAGTAGCCGAGGCGCTGCCTCTCGCGCAATTCTTTACGGCTGTATTTCCGCACGGCTCGCCTCCTAAAACTTGTAGGCATTAACGAGCCGCTCGAGTTCCTCAAACAGAGGGGCGATAACTCGCTTGTTTTGCCTTGCGTTAATAAGCTGCTTACCGAGAGCGTAAAAGGCGGCGAGCTCGCGCTCGGTGTCTTTTGCTTGCTCTACGAGCTTTCGGGCGCTCTTTACTTCCTGGCGTGCTGCTCTCATTTCGTCGTATTCTTTTGCCGTGAGCTGCACGCTTGCCGTAACGCCTTTAGGCTTGCCTCCGCCGCGGAGGACAAATAATCGGTTGCGGGTTGCGTCCTGGGAACGGTTAAGCTCGTCCGAGAGCTCGGCAATGGTTTTCCGCTCCTTTTGGTAGCCGTTCAGTAACAGCTCGTCCTCCTCGGGAGTCCAAGCTCCCGATTTAATAGCCCTCTCGGGTGTAAATTCGTGTCCGCATTGCGGGCACTTTACGGGTTTGCACATTGCGATACCTCCTTTGCATTTTGTGCGGGCGGCATATCCTCGGGCAATAACTGAAAAGCAAGCAGCCCGCCTTTTGTCTTTCCTACGGGCTTAAAGCCCGCTTTCATATAAGTAAAGCCCCAAGTGTCGCGCCCGTGTACCTTTGTCGGTTTAACCTTTTTCGAGTCGATAAAAGTTATCATACCGAGCGGCGGAGGCTCTCCAAAATGTGCTCGCGTTGCTGCTACTGCGTCGCGTATCATTTCAGAGGCAACGCCCGCTCCCTCGTTTCGGAAAGCAGAACATACCCAGGCACCCGCCCAGGCGTGGCGCACATATTCCGCATAGGGATAGCTTGTTACCCAAAACGCACGCCCGTTTTCCGTTTCGGCATAAAGAACGCAGCAGCGCCCAGGCGGTACAAATTGCGGGGTACCTGGCTTTTGTCTGTTATAGTGCCTGTCTTCAATCTCTCGGGCGCGTTGGTCGAAACGGTTTGATTTTTCCCATATCATACGCCGCCCTCCGTTGTGAGCCTTATAAAATCTCCTGCGTATTCCTCAATTCTTGTAGGGTGCAAACCATCGGAAAATGCAACGCAAGAAATATCACTCGGTCTATTTTTCCACAGAGAAATAACCTTTCTCGCCCATTGACAAGTTGCGCAATCCAACCTATCCTCCTTTTGTAAAACCGTTGCCGCAACACAAATAGCAACCGTTGCCCGTCCGTATTTCTTTATTGTGCTGTTAAAAATCTCTGCAACCTTAATCGTTGATAATTCTTTTGCCGCTTCTTTTGCTGGCTTTAGAAAATCAAATTTTGCCTCTCTGCTGCCGTTTCCGTTTGAAATTTTTGTTATTTCTTTTTCAAAAGTTTTATCAAGTTTCATAACAAAATCACTCCGTTTTATTATTTATTTGCCGCTCGTCTGCCGCGGCGTTTGAAATTCTCACTAACGCGCTTTTGACCGAGTGCGGCGCTGTAACCGCTACGCCCGTTTTTGTCAAGTTCGCCCGTGCCGCCGCGCGTTAGTTCTCTGTAAACGGTGGCAAGGTGTACTCCGAGTTCGGAGGCAATGTCGGTAAGGCTTACGCTGTCGGCGTAAAGAGCCTCGAGACTCTTTCTGTCCTCGTATGTGAGGTATCGGCACGTCATTACGTTTACTCCTTTCATTTTGTTTTGAGAGCAGAGGGCGGGCGCGCCCGCCCTCTATTCCCTTATGCTAAAATCCTATAACGCGCTCGAGTCTGTCTCTTATACACATCTCCGAGCCCACGAGACAGG